>Ga0207712_10002331_pt1 | contig 12324 bp, 8 predicted proteins | sample KBSS44metaG_FD_184402 | JGI IMG/M metagenome (GOLD analysis project Ga0207712, IMG submission 184402) | Switchgrass rhizosphere microbial communities from Kellogg Biological Station, Michigan, USA - KBS S4-4 metaG (SPAdes) (version 2) | ecosystem: Host-associated > Plants > Roots > Rhizosphere >... | reverse complement strand
CTCGTGACGTCGAAGTAGAACCCGTGGAGATGCATTGGGTGCGGGCTGTCCGACGGATTCACCCATCGCCAGCGGATCGTGTCGCCGGATGTGTACGTGAGACGCTCGGTGTGCGGCCAGGAAAGCCCGTTGATGACGCGAAGGTCGGGAGAAAAGCTCCGACGGTTCCTTGGCCTTCCGGTCCAGGAGCCGAGCACGAACACCCGGTCCGGCGGCGGAGTGACGCCGGCGGAATCGACTATGAACGCACCGTGCAGTTGGCTGTCCATACCGTTGCGGTCGGCCATCGGCCGATGCGTCGTGGAGCCCCAGTAGAAGTACGTCCCCGGAACGCCGGCCTCGAACGTGTGCTCGCGCGTCGCACCCGGCGGAATCTGGATGGTGTCGGTGAGCGTGCTGGGTCGCGTGTTCAACCCATACACGACCAGCGTGGAATCGCCGAGGGCGTTCTTGACGGAGACGCGGATGGTGGTGCCGGCGGGCACCCGGATGAGTGGACCCGGGTTCTGGGGCTGGCGTCCCTCCTCCGCGAACATTGGCATGACGAGCGACGGGCCTTTGTCCCTGTCGGGAGACCAGCGGGCGTGTCGGGCCTCGAGGCGAAGCGTCAGCTCGCCGCCGCGCAGCGTCCCGGCCGCGACCCGGTTGTCGTTAGGTGCGACGTCCTCGAGTGCGTCAACGGTCGCGCGGCACGCAACCACCGTGGTGACCGCGAGCACTGCCAGGACGCCACACCAGCCAGGGTTGCTCATCGAGTCTCCTCACTCGGCGTCATCCCGAGCGCAGCGAGGGATCTGCTGTACGGACATCGTGGCCAGCCAAGCTACGAGGACGGTCGAGAAGATCCCTCGCTAACGCTCGGGATGACAGAGGAGCTGACGCTCGGGGATGACAGACGAGCTCGAGATGACAGAACGCTTACCGAGCCGCCTTTGCCCCGAGCCCGGATCTCGCGCCATCTTCTTACTGCCGAATGGCGTTGCCCGCCAGCAGGCTCGCACCCCGAGTGAAGGAGACAGCAACCGTGAGATCCTCGAGACGCTCCGTCATCGTCGGCCTGGTGGCCACCGCGTTGACCGCGCCAGCCGCCCTCATCGCGCAGGCAGGCGTCGACACGCGTCCGCCGAACGGCGCCGACCAGAAGCCCGCATTCGCCGGTCAGACCGACGCGCCCGAGCGGAAGTCGAACGTCGCGTTCGACGTCGTCACGGTCGCCGGCACGTTCGAGAACCCGTGGGGGCTCGCGTTCCTGCCTAACGGCAAGATGCTCGTGACCGAGCGGCCCGGGCGCCTTCGGGTGGTTTCCGCCGACGGGAAGCTGTCGGAGCCCGTCACCGGCCTTCCGCCCGTGGACGCGCGTGGCCAGGGCGGTCTGCTCGACGTCGCGATCGACCCGGCCTTTCCCTCGAATGACCTCATCTACTGGAGCTACGCCGAGCCCGGCGGCGGTGAGAACAACACTGCCGTGGCGCGAGGCCGGTTCGTCGACGGCGATGCGCCGCGGGTCGAGAACGTCAAGGTGATCTACTCGCAGCGCCCGTCGATGAACTCGCGCATGCATTTCGGCAGCCGGCTCGTGTTCGGCCGGGACGGCACGTTGTACATCACGCAGGGCGATCGCTCCATCACGGAGGGGCGCATGCAGGCGCAGCGCCTCGACGGACTTCTTGGCAAGATCGTTCGCCTCAACCCCGACGGCACCATCCCGAAGGACAACCCGTTCGTCGCGACCGCGGGCGCCCGGGCGGAGATCTGGTCGTTAGGCCACCGCAACATCCAGGCGGCAGCGCTTCACCCGACGACGGGCGAGCTCTGGGAAGTCGAGCACGGCACGCGCGGCGGAGATGAGATCAACGTCGCGCGGAAAGGCAAGGACTACGGCTGGCCGACGATCGCGTACGGCATCGAGTATAGCGGCACGCCGATCACGGGGAACATCACGGCGCAGGCGGGCATGGAGCAGCCGCTTTACTACTGGGATCCGGTCATCGCCCCGAGCGGCATGGCGTTCTATACCGGGAATCTCTTTCCGGCCTGGAAGGGCAACCTGTTCATTGGCGGGCACGGGACGAAGGATCTGGTCCGGCTCGAGCTAAACGGCGAGAAGGTCGTTGGCGAGGAGCGGCTGCTGACGGACCTGCAACCACAGCGCGAGGCCATCCGCGACGTGCGGCAGGGTCCCGACGGTGCGATCTACCTGCTGACCGACAGCAAGGAGGGTCGGCTCGTCAAGCTGGTGCCGAAGGCGAGGTAGCGAGCCTGGAATTGGGGTCAGACTCGGCTTTTTCAAGAGGGTCAGAGCCCTTGATCCCAGCGAGGGATCTTCTCGACCGTCCTCGCAGCACGGGTGGCTACGATGGACCGGACAGAAGATCCCTCGCTGACGCTCGGGATGACGGGACCGTGCTCACCGAATGCGCAATTGCCGCGGCTCCGTTGCGGCCTGGGATTCCCCCGCCCCGACCTGCCCTTCGAAGTTCCTGCCCCAGCACCAGCCACCACCGTTCGTATCGATCGCGCAGGCATGAAACGAACCACCTGAGATCGTAGCGAATCGGTGACGGTCTTCAGCCGGAATCGGCGTCGGAGACGAGCTCGTTCCGCTGTTGCTCAGAAGCGCGCCGATACCGACACAGAACGATCCGGACGCCGTCACTCCGCACGTGAAGCCTCCTCCGGCCGCGATGTTCTCGTAGCGAAGCGCGCCGGGAACGGCCACCGGAGTGTCGCCCGTACCTTGGGGAACGGAGTTGCCTAACGGCCGCCCATCCAGTCGCCCCCAGCAGTAGCCAAGCCCGTCGGCGATTGCGACACCGCACACGTGATAGCTGCCGGCGCTGATCTGCGAGAATAGCACATCCCCCTTGGTGGCAGTCGGCGTCGACCCCGCCCAGCCAGCGACCGAGCCCCAGCAGTAGGCACGACCCGCGCTGGTACGTCCGCACACGAATCCACCTCCGCCGGCAGTGAGCTCCGCGAACTTGATACCGCCAGGCACGAGCGTCGGCGGCCGCGCCGTCGCGCTTCCGATCCGTCCCCAACAATACGCGGCGCCGTCATCCGTCAGCCCACAGGTCAACCAGCCGCCTAACGCCAGCGACCGAAACGGGATCGTGGTGGCGACGCGGACCGGTGTGATCCGGTCCACCGTCGTACCGTCACCAAGCTGACCGCTGTCATTCTTCCCCCAACAGTAGGTCTCGCCCGATACTGTCACCGCGCACGACGAGTTGTCTCCCACCGCGATGGAGGCGAATACGTGTCCGCCACTCACCGGGAACGGCTCTCTGGCGAAGCCTGTCTGGCCGATGCCCAGCTGGCCTACCGTACCGTCTCCCCAGCAGAACGCGGTTCCGTCTGGAACGCCGCCGCCGCCGACGATGGCACAGGTATGCTGAAACCCGGTCGCGATCTGGCGGAATCGCCTTGTGGGCGCGTCGCGCGTGAGCGGAATGCGCGCGACGGCGGTCAGCTGCTCGGCCACCGCGGTCACGGTCGCGATTCCATCGTTCACGGCGATGAACATTCCCGCCGACGACACCGTGCCGAGGGCTGCGTCGTCGGTCTGCCACGAGACCGACCGCGGCGTGATGACGTTGCCGTCGGTATCGCGTGCGACGAGTTTCAGCTGCGCCGTCTGCCCGACGAGCAGCGAGGCCGGGGCCTCGATGGTAATGGTCGCCAGGGTCGTCGAGACGACCGTCACCGCCGCGCTGTCGGACTTACCGCCGGACATGGCGCGAATGAACGCCTTCCCGGCACTGACACCCGTCACGAGTCCTGCACTGGACACCGTGGCCACGGATGTATTCGTGCTCACCAGATTCATGGGTGGAGCGCAGAACATGAGCTGACCCCGTGCATCCAGCGGCATCGCCTCGATCATGAGCGTGGATCCAATGCGCAGGTTCGTCTCCGCCGGCTGGACGCGAATGGTCGCGACTTCCGCCGGACCAGATGGGCACCAGTCTATGTCGGGGATCACCATCTCCGCGGGTTGGCAGGCGACTGCTGCGAAGACAATTGCCGCGAGGGCACAGACAGAGCGTGCGTGTGGGTGGAGCATGTCGAGTCGCATCGGATCGCTTGGTGGTGAGCCCTCGTGGGACTGCTGAGATGGGAGGCGCGGTGCGCCATTCCGAGGGACCAAGGTGCGTCTGCGCGAGCGCGCCACCCATACGTCGCGTGACGTAGCGCCGGCCCCTTTCCACGGCGAAGTGCGCTGGCGCAGACGCCAGCGGCCAGCGCTCATCGCCCGTCAAGCTTCCGGCGCGGCCAGGCAACGGCCATCATCGGACAGATGAACGCCGTGGCGACGCCGCCCCCTGCCTCGCTCAGCCAACCCCCGCGACATCCGCCGCGCCGACGGCGCCTGCGGATCGCCCTCGTGGCGCTGGGCGCGCTCGTGGGGCTCGCGCTCATGGCGGCGGTCGTGTTATGGCTCCTGGCACGCGACGCCATGGGCGGACGTCCGGGGCGCGAGCGCGTCGCGCTCTACGAGCGCTCCCCACAGTGGCGGGACGGCGTCTTTCGCAACCGCCGGCCGCGTGTCGACGGCCCGTTCCTCGAGGCCCTGACGGAGTTCGCGTTCGGCGGCTCCGACTATCGCATGCCGTCCTCACCCATCCCCGTGGTGCGGCGCTCGGCGGCGGACTACCGGCTCCCGCCCGCTTCGGGACTTCGGGTGACATGGCTCGGCCACTCGACGACGCTGCTCGAGATCGACGGCCGACGCCTGCTCATCGACCCCACGTGGGGTGAGCGCGCCTCGCCGTTCACGTTCGCCGGCCCGACACGGTTCTATCCACCACCGCTGTCGCTCGCCGATCTGCCGACGCCGGACGCCGTGCTGATCTCGCACGACCATTACGACCACCTCGACATGCCGACGATCCGGGCGCTCGCCGCGCGAGGCGCCCGGTTCATCGTCCCGTTAGGCATCGGCGCGCACCTGCAGGCGTGGGGTGTCCCGGCGACCACGGTCACCGAGATGGACTGGTGGGACTCCGTGACTTTCGGGGAGCACACGGTGACGGCGACCCCCTCCCGCCACTTCTCCGGTCGCGGCATCACGGGACAGGACCGAACGCTGTGGGCCGGCTGGGCCATCCAGGGCCCGCGGCATCGCGTCTACTACAGCGGCGACACGGCGCTCGACGACACCATGATCGAGATCGGCACGCGACTCGGTCCCTTCGACCTGACGATGATCGAGGTGGGCGAATACAACGCGTTATGGGCCGACGTCCACCTCGGCCCGGAACAGGCTGTTCGGGCGCATCAACTCGTTCGCGGCAACGGTCATGCTGCCGTGCACTGGGCCGGGTTCGATCTCGCACTCCATGGCTGGACGGAACCGATCGAGCGCGTGCTGGTCGCCGCAGAGACAGCCGGCGTCAGAGTCGCGACGCCGCAGCCCGGGGAGTTGGTCGAGCCGGATGTGACGGTCCCTCAGCACCGATGGTGGCCTGCGGTGCCGTGGCGGACAGTGCGAGAAGCCCCGGCGTTTTCAACGGGCACCTCGCACCTCATGCTGCAACGCTAATGCTTCGTCATCCCCCTAGTCGGCCTGCTGCAGCAGACGCACAAAGTCCTGGAGCTCCGCCAGGTTCAGGTCGGAGGCCACCCAATACATGTATTCGGGCGTGGTCCAGTGCCGAAGGTGATAGCCCTGGCGGTCCCGGGCGTTCGGCGCATCGCTCTGCCCCTGGGTCGTCGGCCACAGGAACACGTTGATGAGGTGCTGCCGCCGGCCGTATGTGAGCACCGCGACCGGTCGCCCATTCACGTAGTCGAGTCGGCCTCCGAGCAACGGATAGCCCTTCGCGGCCAGGTCGTGCACGGGAGGTGAGTAGTCGAGTTTGCCGTTGAACCATGGCTTCACGGTGTGCTGGTCCGAAGACGGCACATCCGTAAGGTGGCCGGGCATGAGGGAACGAACGTGACTCGCGAGCACTTCACCTGCGAGCCGGTCGTGGTTTGCCTGACGCAGCGCGAGGTTCCAGCTGCCCACCGCGACGATCACGAGCGAGGCTGCGAGCGCCATCGGTCGCCAGAGGGCACCTAACGAGACGCGGTTGGGCCGTGGCCGGGCTCGCGCCTCGGCACCCGCCCTCTCGGTCCTCGCCGTCTCGGCACTCGCCGTCTCGGCACTCGCCGCCGCCAACGTGGCTCGCACCCGATCACGCAGGGTATCGGGCGCCTGGAACGTCGGAACGCCTGCGGTGATCGCGGCCCGCAGCGCGAGCCGTTCGTCACGGAGGCGCGTGCACTCCGCGCATCCGGTGATGTGCGCCTCGAGCTCGCGCGCGTCGGCCGGGGTCAGCTCGCCGTCGAGGAGCAAGTCCACCTGTGACTCGTAGCCGGGATGCGTCACATCAAACCCCTCCTTCGTCGCGCAGCACTTCCTGAAGGCGCGCACGGGCGCGGGATAGCCGAGACATCACCGTACCGACCGGAACGCCCGTGACCTCGCTGATCTCCTTGTACGACAATCCCTGGAGCTCGCGCAGAACGATCACCTCGCGGAATTCCGTGGCGAGCCGATCGAGGGCGCGACCGAGTGTTTCCTTCGCGTCACGTTGCTGTTGCGGGCCATCGGGTCGGTCATCGACCGCGGCGAGGCTGTGCTCGGTGTCGTCGTACTCAGTGGTTAGCGCGTCCGCGCGGCCACGCTTGCGAGCGGTATAGGCGGTGTTCCGCACGATCGTGAGCAGCCAGGCCCGCGCGCTCGCCTCGCTCTCCCCACGATACCCATCGAAGTACCTGAGCGCTCTCAGGTAAGCGTCCTGCACGATGTCCTCCGCGTCTTGCTCGTTCCGTGTCCAGTAGCGCGCCAGGGTATACGCGGCGTCCATGTGCGGCAGCATCAGGGCCTCGAATCGCGCCCGATCGCTCGACTCCACTGCCGCTCGCAACGTCATGGAGCCTTCAGCAGAGGACTCCGGTGGCGACGGGTTTATTCCCGCCGGAATAACCCTGCGGAGCGCGGAGTCTCCGTCACTGAAACACCACCGTTGGACTTTCTTTGGAGGAACATCGCGTATGAATCCCATGCACGCCATACCGCTGCAGGCCGCCGCCGGGCTCATGTTCGCCGGTCTGACACTCGCCGCGGTGCCCGCACTCCGCACACGCGACGACCCGGCGTCCGTGATCGTCAAGCTGTCCGAGTGGAAGGTCGGCCTGTCGCAATCCACCGTCACAGCGGGCACTGTGACATTCACCGTCGCGAACACAGGCACCGTCCCGCACGCCTTCGAGGTCGAGGGACAGGGCATCGAGCAGGAGACCAAAGTCATCCAGCCGGGATCGAGCGCGACGCTGACGCTCACGCTCAAGCCCGGGAACTACGACGTGTACTGCCCGGTGGGAGGTGACTCGCACAAGCACCTGGGGATGGAGACCCACCTGAGAGTTGTCAGCGCCAAGGGCGGTAGCGCGTCGGGCCAGGGCGCTCAGGCGCTGAGCGAGCCCGCTTCCAAAGCGCAATCGATCCGGGTCACTGGCGCGGGCCCCGTGATCCAGATCCTCCCCGGGCCGTTCCCGTTTCCCGACAGCGCCGCGCCGATTCTCAAGCAATTCGGCGACGAGCGAGAAGGACTCGAGTCTCAGGTGAAGGACGGTCCCTACTCGAACAACGTGTCCCCGATCTCCGGTACGTTCAGCTTCACCGCGTGGGACAAGGGCGCGGTTCGCGACTCGGTGGACGGCATCGCCGAATTCACGACGGAGGACGGAGCGCGGTGGAAGCTCGCGCTCGACCGCGTGCAGACAAAGGACGTGCCGCATCATCCGCGCTTCGGCGGGGTGATCATGGGTCTGTATTACCACGGCAACACCACCGTCCACACACCCCTCGTGCCGACGATCAACAGCGCCGTCGCACTGTGGGCCGTCGGACATCTCTACAAGAACGACGCAATCGTCACCGACAACGCGATGGTGCACGTGATGCTGCTCTCGCGCACCCGACGCGAGAAGGACTTCGCACTCGAGTGCTGGGACTGTTCCAAGAACAAGATCGAAGAGCTTCAGCTCCAGATTCTCCCCGGACCAGGCGAGCCGAAACTCGACGCGCCAGGTGGGTTCCTGTTCGTCAACTGGGAAACATCCGGCTCCGCCAAGCCGGTGAGCCGAGGAGGGTGACGCCATGAATCTCCGCACAGCAATCATCGGCGGTCTCGTGCTCGCGTCACTTGCGGGCTGCGGTGGCTACTCGTCGACGGCCCCTTACGGCAATGGTGGCCAAACAGGGGGCGACGTCGGCGGGGGAGGCGGCCCGATTGGAGCGGTCACTGTCGGCTCGGGCATTCAGTTCGTGAGTCGCCACAACGGGACTCAGAACCCGGCCGTGGACACCATTCCAGTGGGCAGCGCCGTCACCTGGACCTGGACCGGTTCGCTGCCGCACAGCGTCCATTCGTTAGGCGCGACGAGCTTCACGAGCAGCGCCATCAACACCAACGGCGCGACCCACGCGGTCACGTTCACCGCGCCGGGAACATACCAGTACGACTGCGCCGTGCATGGCTCGGCCATGAGGGGCACCATCGTCGTCCAGTAGCGCACGCTGAAACGCTGTCGTGGCACGCATCGGGGCCGCGACAGCGTTCGCTCGATCTCCCTCCGACCTCCGCTGCGACTACTACGGCGCCTCACTCCACACATGGGTGGGGACGCCGTTAGGCGCCGGGATCCGGTGCGTCAGGCAGGACACCGTACAATCCGGCCATTCCGCCCGTCGCCGAACTACCGAGTGGGCTTGAGATGCACCTTGAGGAACCGCCCCGTGTGCGACGCCTTGCACGCCGCGACTTCTTCCGGCGTCCCCGTCACCACGACCTCGCCGCCCGCATGCCCGCCCTCCGGCCCGAGATCGATCACATGATCCGCCGTCTTGACCACATCGATATGGTGCTCGATCAGGATCACCGTGTGGCCCGCATCCACGAGCCGGTTGAGCGACATGAGCAGCCGCTCGATGTCCGCGAGGTGGAGGCCGGTCGTTGGCTCGTCCAGGATGTACACCGTGTGCTTCGCGCGCTGCAGCTTGCTCATCTCGGCCGCGATCTTGATGCGCTGCGCCTCGCCGCCCGAGAGGGTCGTCGCGCTCTGGCCTAACGTGAGGTAGCCGAGCCCGAGGTCGTTCAGCACCTCGATGCGCTTGGCGATGACGGGCTCGCTGGCGAAGAACCCGACGCCCTCCTCGACCGACATGGTGAGGATGTCGTCGATCGTCTTGCCACGCACCGTCACCTCGAGCGTCTCGGGGTTGAAGCGGGCGCCCTTGCACGCGCCGCATGTGACCTCGACGTCGGGCATGAAGTAGAGCTGCGTTTTGATCACGCCTTCGCCCTGGCAGTCCTCGCAGCGGCCGCCCTTCACGTTGAAGCTGAAGCGGCCCGCCTTGTACCCGCGCTCCACCGACAGGGGCGCCGCCGTGAACAGGTCGCGGATGTTGTCGTAGAAGCCGATGTACGTCGCCGGGTTGGAACGGCTGTTCCGGCCGATTGGCTGCTGGTCGATGTTCACGACCTTGTGCACGTGCTCCATGCCGTCCACGCCATCGTGCTCGCCGGGCAGCGTTCGCGTGTCGACGAGCCGCTTCCACAGCGCCTTGTACAGGATCTCGTTGATCAGGGTGCTCTTCCCCGATCCGGACGCCCCGGTGATGGCGACGAGCCTGCCTAACGGGATGGCGACGTCGACGGACTTGAGATTGTTCTCGCGTGCGCCTCGGATGGTGAGCGCAGGGCCGGTCCCGTTGCGCCGCGCCGATGGCGTGGTGATCGACCGCTTGCCCGACAGGAACTGGCCGGTGGGCGACGCCTTGCACTGGAGCACATCGTCGAGCGTGCCCTGCGCGACGACGGTGCCGCCATGCACGCCGGGCCCCGGTCCCATCTCCACGACGTAGTCCGCCGCCCGGATGGTGTCCTCGTCGTGCTCGACGACGATGACCGTGTTGCCGATGTCGCGAAGGCTCTCGAGCGTCGCGATCATCTTCACGTTGTCCTTGGGATGCAGCCCGATGCTCGGCTCATCCAGCACGTAGAGCATGCCCATGAGCCCCGACCCGATCTGCGTGGAGAGCCGGATGCGCTGCGACTCGCCGCCGGACAGGGTCCCGGATCGACGGTTCAGGTTGAGGTAGTCGAGCCCGATGCCTAACAGCAGTTGCAGGCGGCCCCGGATCTCCTTGATCACCTGCTGGCCCGCCGCCGCGCCGCGACCGGCCGGTTTGATGGTGCCGAGATACGCGTGGAGCTCGTCGAAGTGCAGTTGGCCGACGTCGTAGATCGTCTTGCCGCCGACCGTGAACGTGAGCCGCGTCGCGCGCAGGCGGGCCCCTTTGCAATCGGGACACGTGTGCTCGACCATGACCTTGTCGAGCCACTCCTCCATGTTGGAGTTCGCCTCGCCGCGCTGCCGGTAGCGGCGGTAGTGGCGCTCGATCCGGCGGGCGATGCCGCCGAACCCGATGGTCTGGCCCTCCTGCTTGTCGCGCCGGACCTTTGCATCCGGCGCCACGACCATCACGATCTTGTCCTCGATCCCGTTCAGGATCTGATCGCGCACCTTTGGCGGGATCTGCTCCCACGGTGTGTCGAGCGAGAAGCCTAACGCCTGGCTCAGGCTGTACATGAGCATGCCGTCCCACGTGTCCGCATTGTAGCGCAGCGCCTCGCGGACGAAGCACCCGCCGCGAATGCTGCGACTCGGATCAGGCACCAGCAGCTCGGGATGCGTGAGCTTGTGGACCCCCAGACCGCCGCACGTCCGACAGGCGCTCTCCGGGTTGTTGAACATGAACCACGCGGGCTGGATGTCGCCGTAGACGAAGTGGTGCGTCGCGCTGCACAGCCCCTTGTAGAACCGGTCGGCCTCGGTCTTCGAAACCCCTTTGCCGAGCTGAATCTGGATGAGCCCATCGCCGACGAGCAGCGTCGCGGCGATGCCTGCCTTGATCGCCTTCTCGTGACCGCGCCCGGCGATCAGCCGATCGACGATGGCGTCCATGTGCCTGACGCGCGACTCGTCCAGATCCACCTTCGCCGAGATGTCGACGGGCTTGCCGTCGACGATGAGCCGGCGAACACCCTTCTTCCGGAGCTCGGTGAAGACGAAATCCAGGTCCTCGCCATACACCTTGAACACCGGCGCGCGGAGCTCGACCTCGGTGCCGTTAGGCAGCGCCAGGATGGCTTCCAGGATCTGGCTGGCCGAGCGACTCGGGCAGTGCTCGCCGGTGCGTGGGCAGTGCGGGTCGCCGACGGTGGCGAACAGCAGGTTCAGATAGCTCGCCATGTCGGTCATCGTCCCGACCGTCGAGCGCGGGTTGGTGCCGATGGTCTTCTGCTCGATCGAGATCACGGGCGAGAGGCCGAACACGAAATCGACATCGGGCTTCGCGACCTGCGAGACGAACCGCTTCGCGAAGCTCGACAGCGACTCCATGTACCGCCGCTGCCCTTCGGCGTAGATGGTGTCGAACGCGAGGCTCGACTTCCCGGAGCCGGAGAGCCCGGTGACGACGATCAGCTTGTCGCGCGGAATCTCGACCGAGACGTTCCTGAGGTTGTGCACGCGAGCGCCCTGCACGGCGATGGTCGTGCGAGGGGCGGCATCTCGGCGTTTGGGTCGGGACGCGGAGCTCTTCCGCGCTGGGTTGGGGCTCACGAACTCATCACTATAGCGCGGTGTATGGGTTGTCCAGCGCGTGAGCTTCCTGGTGCAGTGAACGGCGCCGAAAGTGCCGCCAGCGGCGAACTCGTCATCGAGGCGTGTTTGTGATGCTCACCTCGTCTTCCACCTGCAGCGTGAGGAGCATGATCAAGGAAGGGCTCCTGGCGATTAGGCGCGCTCGTTCCACCGGCCTGGGCGCGCGTTCACCGGTGAGAAGCGGACTGACGCTCGTGCTGCTTGTCGCCACGGCCAGATGCGACGGTTGCAAAGAGGTCGCTGCGCCAGCTACTCAGCTCGACTTTGAACCGGCGGATGCACGGCTGCTCTCGATCGGCAGCCCTACCAAGGACGAGGACCCGAGCGTCCTTCGTGCGCGCGATGGCAGTCTGTTCGTGGCGTGGTTCTCGGACCGCGGAGGAAACTCCGACATTTACATCACTCGCACCCGCGATGGACGGGAGTGGAGTGCGCCGGCACGGGTCACCAACAATGCCGGCGGCGACTTCTATCCGAGCCTACTCCAGGACGATCAGGGCACCTTCCATCTGGTCTGGTTTCGCTGGACTGCGCCCTTCCAGGGCAACATCTGGTACAACAGCTCGCCCGATGGGCTGACCTGGGACTCCGCCCGTGAGG
>Ga0207712_10002327_pt1 | contig 12333 bp, 12 predicted proteins | sample KBSS44metaG_FD_184402 | JGI IMG/M metagenome (GOLD analysis project Ga0207712, IMG submission 184402) | Switchgrass rhizosphere microbial communities from Kellogg Biological Station, Michigan, USA - KBS S4-4 metaG (SPAdes) (version 2) | ecosystem: Host-associated > Plants > Roots > Rhizosphere... | reverse complement strand
TTTCGATATTGCAAGGTAAGGTAAACCAAGTAGCAAGTAACTTAATGGACCTAAATGATGTAACATATGTTGGAAAGAGCATAGGAGAACATACTATTGATTTGAGAGTAGAGACAATTGTCAAAGATAATTCTGTCTTACTAAATCTTCTCGAAGAGATAAAAAGCAATGGATGGCGTGAGGGACGTAGTATGGAGTGAAATTGTTTCTATTGTGGGGCAGAAAATATCAGTTCCCTCTTCGATTATTGACAAGATAGTTCAAGTGTAATAATGCAGGTCCATCGTTGTTTCTAAACTCGTGTGGATTTCCACATGATTCCCGCCGAACCCGAATATGATTATTGCCTTTCCAACAGTATTAATCAAAGTATGAAAAATGATTGAATTGTAAATAAATGAAACGTAATTTACGCTGTCTTAATTAATCCTCTAAGTTTATCCTTGAATTCTGGAGTTATGTCTTCCTCTTTCATTCCATGCTCTTTCATAGCATGCTGTGCTCCATTTTTGAATATCTCTTCTTCAGTTTCTCCTTTTACGACATAGTCGCAATCAAATACCGCTTCTCTACATGATAATGTTTTCATAACAATTAGTCCAAATCTAATGCATAAATATGTTCTTGCTGGCGGGGGGATTTTCAAGTGGGATCGTCGATAATTGGACTAGTCTGGAATTCCACATGGTTCCCACCGAACCCGAATATCATTATAGCCTTTCCATTATACGGTAATAATCAAAGTATGAAAAATGACTTAATTGTAATAATAAATGAAACGTAATTTACGCTGTCTTAATCAATCCTCTACCCAGTAATTTTTCTTCCAGTTGCAGAGAAGATGGTTAAATCTTTTAAGGTGACTAACAGTATTCCATCCTCAGGCAGTGAATCAACCCAAGGTACGAGCGATTACCCAGAGTTACCGCGTCTGGTACAATCTCCAACTATTAAAAAATTGTAAGATAAAAACAAGTGGATTCGAAACTTACAGTGTTAATAACAATTCCAGGCAAAACCGGGAGTTCCTTTTTTATTTGGATGGCGTCCTCTCAAGATTTATTTCTAATTGAAACAAAATTTTAATAGCTGATATTATGAGGATAGCTGTAATGGTAAAAGATATCAATTTTAGAAGAATGATGTTATTGTTACTGTCAATTTCTGTGCTATTCGTTGGTTACCTACATGAAGCCAAGGCTTATACATCAGTTGTAGAACCGGGCAGTGGGCTAACTATTCTAATTTGTCCTTCGGGAGAGAAACATCAAGCAGCTATCGCTTTTGAAGCTAGATTTACTCCATCAACGATAACGGGTGACTGGGATATTTCAGCACATAGCGCTTCAGGTGATGTGTTTAAATCTGGTATTATTAGTGGCGGGAAATTATCACTCTCAGGCTATTTTGTACTCACCGGTAAAGAAACTAGTGATGATATCTGTGGCAGTTTGGGTAGCGTGACCTCCATACCAATTAAAATAATAGGACAATGTGCTTCTTTTCCTGCTGGCGGACCATCAACCACGTTAAATTTTAGAGCTACCAATGGAGAAACAGCAGATTTTCCTTCCTCACCGACCTGTTCTTAACAGGAATTAGATAATAAGACTACCAACCACTAGTAAATGAGTATCATGGGATAAGACTGTCATTATCATGTAATATCTGTCATTTCAGGATGTGGATATGGTGAAATGATAGATACTACTTTATTAGCTACATGTTCATAACAAAAATTGTAGTTGAAGAAAAATCTTAACCTAATTCTAGTAGAAGGCAGCGTTCAACGTAGAAAAGGATCTCACGAGGAAACTTCAGAATCAACTATATATGATATCTTGAATGAAACGGGCAACAAAAAAATTGAAAAATATATTGATGAAATTATCGAACAGATAATTGAGTTAGCACAGAGACCTAAACTAAAAAAATAGGTGATAAAAAATGACTTCAGTTTCAAATCAAAATTCATCATTAGTAAAACTTTTTTCAAAAAATTCGAAAGATGTTTCGAAGCATGAATACGTTCACGGAAAAAAGAGAGTAGAATATTTTGTATTCAGAATATGGAGGAGAAAGACCAGCGAAATTATTGTTGATTCAGATGAAATTGTGGTTAGAGTGCCGTATTCTAAACCTCATGCAGAAATAGAATCGTTGATGAGGGAAAAAATTAGTTGGATTTTAATGAAACAAAAGGAAATCTCAGATAGCGAAAAGAAAATTGAAATTCCACAGCCTGTTTATACCAAAGATTCAACTTTACCCTATTTAGGAAAAAATTACAAAATTCAAGTTAAAATTCTGGATTCTCAAAAAGAGAACAACGATAAGGAAGAAAAAAATTCGATGATACATAAGAACGAAGTATTTTTATTTAACATTCAATCAAGTATACAGTGGAGTCAAGAGTCTAAGGGTGAAATAAAGAAGTTATATGAAAAGTGGATTTACCATAAAGCAAACATTATTTTTAAAGAAAAAGTTCATATATTGAGTAAAGTGATAGGTGTAAAACCGAACAAGGTAGTAATAAAAAATTTAATAAATAGATGGGCGAGCATAACAAAAAATAATGAAATTAATTTAAATATAAATTTAATAAAAGCACCCCCAGAGATTATTGATTATATAATTATACATGAATTGTGCCATTTTAAGACGGAAGGACATTCATATAATTTCTGGAATTTGTTGGAAAGATATTGTCCCGATTATCGGAAATTTATAAAATGGCTAAATATCAATGGGAAGAATTTACTGACTTAACCTCAGTCGCCAAATACAGTTTTGGGGGACATTCAATCGTATTCCATGTTAAAGATGACTATTTGATAACATGTTATGGTAAAATCAAAAATAAAAAAAGTTAAAGAACAAAAAGGGAAGATAGAAAAAATTGGCCATGACCACTTTACTCTCTATGTCTATGAACTTAAAGAGGGCTGGGAAGAAGAAATGTTAAAGGTTTGGACACAAGAGGAATTAGATTTTTTCAAGGAGCGACAAGAATTGCTTAGCACAATACCAATAGCCAATCGCAAGAGGACAAGGGTATAAAATCGAAAATCAACTAGACAATTATCGATCAAACAGTCATTACTATTCTAAATATCAGTAATATGTATCTAATACTCCTAAGCATTTTGAAATGGATATTGAGGATTTTTGACAGGCACTGTATTTGGAATTTTTAATGTGTTCAGCGAAACTAAAAAGTCATTTAGATATTTTTTATAGTTCGACGGGTCTGCAGCATAGAAGATCATTATTTGTTGTCCATTTTGAGTTTCAAAGAGTATTCCACTTATTTTCATTGACTTTTGACCAAAGTTACATTCACCCGAAATAGCCATTCCAGTCATATTGTTGATTGTAGATGTCTTACTATCGAATCCATTGCATTCATAATCTGAAAATGGCACCTCACCGCTTGGCTCGTTATCTTCAGATTGGTTATCAAAAAAGCTTATGCCAATAAAAGCAATTTTATCTAATCTTACATTCTCCCTAGCGGAATTACTTTTTAATTTATCAACTATTTCTTGTGGATAAACAAAGGACATATTAAAACCAGGCACAACAATATTGCCGAAACCAGTCCATTCGTCTGGTAATATTATATCCAAACCTGAAATAGAATCGCTGTAATGTCCGCTGATCTGTGCATTCGTGCCTGTTATTGCAAACGAGTTAATCATTCTCTGTGCAATTTGTAAATCAGTTGCGTAATTTTCACTATTTGTAACAAAAGTTATCGCGTAAACAGTATCACCAAAAATTGAAAAAATTTGCATTAATTTGATAGTTTTTCTGTCCTCAGTTATAGTATAGACCAATCTAGTTGCATCATTTCCAAATAATACGTCTTCTGAATTAGATATTAATTTAAAATTTGGTAAGGCATTTCTCAATCTCGCAAGAGCCTTTGATGTGTATTTATCAAGCGATATTTTAGATTCTAAAAATTCGTGGGTCACGCCGACATACGCTGGATTATCTCCTGTAACTGAGTAGAATCTAACATCCGCAGCCGTATTCTTGTCATCTGTAACCCAGTCATTTGGGTATTTTATACTAAACGAGGGAAACTCACTATAATAGCGTTCAAAATCTATCGTATCAATTTCAGAAAAACTAGAGTTCTGGTATTCATCGAATGTAATACTTGAGATGATATTTTCCAATATTGGATGATAATCATTATATCTATCAGGACTTGCATAATATTGGATATAGTATAATTTATCTTTCATAATAATGCCTACTTCTGTGGACATAATGTTCTGACCCGATTCCAATTTACCACTAAAAGTTAGAGAATATGAATTATCAAATTGATGTGTTTTAGATTTGTTTACAAAACTTGGATCAAATTTTTCTGATGAATTAATTACCTTGAAACCTTTGATAGTATCCTTATGATATGAAATTGAGTTTTCAAGAAGCTCCTTTGGTAGTAACGAATCATTTTGGTTTAGAATATTATATGAAAAACTAATATTATTAGAATACTCGTCTGCATTTTCACAAGGCGAATATAACATAGCAAAATCAGTTTCTGAACCGTCGTCATACACAGTTGGCTTGTTTGAAATCGTCCAGTTAGATGGATACGAAAAACTCATGCTTGCATTAAAATCGGCATACTCTAGATTACGGCTTGCCATATTCGCAGGCGAACCAAATCTAATATCTATAGCCTTTAATAGATTTTGGTATACGTCTAAATCATTTTCATAATTGCCAGGTTTGCCAGTATAAGATATAAAGTAATTGTATTTCTGATTTGTAACTATCGATTCTGAAACCTTTGCAATTCCTATGTTCGTATCAGAATAAGTATACACTAGATGTATGGAATCAAGTCCATTCAACTTTGATTTGGAGGAATCTATCAATTTAAAATCAAGGAGGTTTTTTTTCAAATCTGCAATTTCTTGCTCTTTTACTTTTTCAAGCGATTCACAATATGCAGGATTGGCAAGGATGTCAATTGAGTTAAGAAAACCATTTGAACTATCCACTGGGGAATCAAAACGAATCTCGTTGTCATTTTCTTCTATATTCCAATCGGAAGGATATGATAGCTTAAATCCATATTGAGAATTTTCATAATTGACTAAAGAATCTTGCCCAAAGGCTTGAGGAGATAAACTCGTAATAAGTATGAAGGAAGCAAGAGAAATCAACATCCTAAAATCAGTTACGCTTATTGCATTTTGAGTATTCTCTCCACGAATTCGATTGTATTTAGAATATGCCACCACGGAAGATTAATCTTAATCCTACTATATGAAATGTAATAAGCTAAATTTGTTAATTTTACCATTAATTTTACCCAAATCGCATAATTTTTAATAAAATAAGATATCTCTTGAAGAAGTAAAGAATGGAAAGGGAGGTTATTGGGTAGATCTAACACTTTTATAATTTTTATAGGACTGGTTTAATGTGTAAGCAGCAGATAGTAGTCGGTTCGAGATATTTATCAAGACATCTGGGTCGAACTTTAATCTATCCCGTGCCATCTCTTGTGAATATGTCTTGAGTTCTTCTAATTTTTCTTCCAAGAATATGATATTTGTTCCCAATCTTCTGAAATTTTCCTCCGAACTCATAAATCATTCTATTTCAAGAAAGTATTAAAACTTGTTCACCGTCGACAGCTTCTAATTTCTAATTTGATTTCAAATTAATGTATAAAGAAAAAAATATAAAATTAGGATCTAAAAGTAATATCAGCACTTGTCACACTAGTATCAGTAATTGTTGCATTAGTATCAGGACTTGGTCACATTAGTATCAGTAATTGTTGCATTAGTATCAGGATTTGAACGGGTCACATTAGTATCAGTAATTGTTGCATTAGTATCAGGATTTGAACGGGTCACATTAGTATCAGTAATTGTTGCATTAGTATCAAAACTAGAAACGGCTGCATTAGAATTACCGATTGTTGCATTAGTATCAAAACTAGAAACGGCTGCATTAGAATTACCGATTGTTGCATTAGTATCAAAACTAGAAACGGCTGCATTAGTATTAGCATTTGTTGCATTATAAGAACTTGTGGCATTAGAATCAGAATTGGAGCTGGTCACATTAGTATTAGCATTTGTTGCATTATAAGAACTTGTGGCATTAGAATCAGAATTGGAGCTGGTCACATTAGTATTAGCATTTGTTGCATTAGTATCAGAAATGGAACCCTTCACATTAGTATTAGCACTAGTTTTATTGTTGGTGCTATTCACACCGTTGATATTGGTGCTGTTAGTCTTGTTGGCTATTGAATATTTTTGTTTAAAATATTTATTGTTTTTAGAACAATGAACTATTTCATTATCTGCTATATTATCTCCGACTTTATGTGCAAGGTTTAGACATTTTTGAGTATTATTGCTTACATTTTGATAAATGTCTGAAGTTCTGAATTTTTGCCAATTAATGTTATTGTCGTTCACCTTACCATCTTCTATGGCTTGTACAAGCTTTTTCATACTATCATAATCGCTCCAAACTGCTCCCTCCACATTTACAAAGTAATTACTTCCTATGAGGAGCGTGCCAACTGTGATAATTGTTACTATTATAAGAAATGGTGGTATTGGTTGTCCGTTATTCATTATGTAAAATTAATGTTCATCGTAAATAAGTTAATCCTTTCAAATATTTTTGCAAAGTTGTTGTTAATAACCCAATAAATAATAGATCAAGTATGTTTTATTCTATTTTTTCTATTTTTTATTACACATGATCATTTTCTTGAAATACTGTCTGATTTCTCCAGGTCAATAAATATGATTTTATATTAAATAGTAAAAATTATGAATTTTTCAATCACATATGTACTATTAGTTAGAACTTTCAGACCTTAAGCTTTTTACGTACATTCATCAGTAGCTTTTCGCAGGAATTGAGTTTATATAATAATTAGTGACTAGGAATATCACTAGTGATATGGGCATTCTATTAATTTTCATGTAGTATCTGTAATTTCATGATGTAGTTATAACGGAATCTAAGCATGTTACTATTTTCACAACACGTTTTTAATTGAGCATCAAATTTTTCCAATCTCCTACCCCGTTAGTGGTTACGTCTCATCTTTCTGCTTTTACTAAAGAGAATGTCAAAGCTCCAGCTGAAATCGCCAGTGATATGATGAATCCTATTAATATAATTTCCATTTAATTTACTCCATTTAAGTTTCTATTTGCGAATTCATGGTAAACGTCTGGATAACCAGTAATAAGCTCAATATTTACTTCCAGGACATTCACATAAGTAGGAGCAAATACCAATACGTTGCTTACCTTGTTTTTTTCTATATTAAATTGAATAGCGGTCTTTAGTGTGCTTTCTGGTAAGTCTGTCGCTTTACTAATGCGTGGAATCTGTGAATAGGCGTTCTCTGGAGTTATGTGGGGGTCTACTGTAGAAGTTGAATTTGACGGGGGTCGAATATGGAAGAGTTTCTCGGATTTAAATTCTTGAGCTATAAGCTTTGAACCCACAGTATTACCATCCAACGTCAACATACTACCATTTGATTGAAATGGAAGAGTCACATCTCCAATAAGAACCAATAATAGTGGATAAGCAATTCCAGTTGCAAGTATCATAAGTATTACAATACGAAGTGAGGGATTCAAACTTTGTCTTAGAATGATCCTGACATCCTTTGAAAGAATTATATCAAAAATGGATTTTGGAAGGTTTCTTAGCATTATTTTAAATCACCTCATAAATAGCGCCAATATCATGTCAATAGCCTTTATTCCTGCAAATGGTAGCACTGCTCCTCCAATTCCATAAATTAACATATTTCTAATGAAAGTCTTTTGTGGCGATTCTGCCTTGAATTTTACTCCCCTCAATGACAGTGGGATTAATGCTGGAATGATTATAGCATTAAATATCAGAGTTGAAAGAATTGCTGTCTGCGGGCTATGCAAATGCATCACGTTGAGCAATTGCATTTTTGGATTTTCAGTCGTAAACATTGCAGGCAGTAATGCAAAGTATTTGGCAGCATCATTAGCGATACTAAATGTGGTAATAGCACCACGTGTCATCAACAACTGTTTTCCAAGCTTGACGACCTTGAGAATATTCGATGGGTCGGAATCTAAGTCAACCATGTTTGCTGCCTCCTTTGCAGCTGCAGTTCCACTGTTCATTGCTAATCCCACATCAGCTTTAGCCAAACCTGGAGCATCATTAGTTCCATCGCCTACCATTCCTATGATATGACCCTTAGACTGTTCCTCTACGACCCTTTCAAGCTTGTCAGTAGGTTTTGCCTCCGCCATAATCTCATCAACATTCGCTTCTTTGGCTATTACTTGAGCTGTCAACTGAGTATCCCCAGTAATCATAATGGTGTGTATACCTGTAGAACGAATTTCGCCAATATTGTCACGTATATTTTCCTTCAAGTTATCTTTCAGCGCAACAAGACCAATAACTTCCTGATTAATTGATACAACTAATGGAGTTTCCCCTTTTTTGGAAATCTCCTGTGACTTCCATTTTATCTCATCTTCATTTACATGATTGTGTGCTCTTGTTAACATCGCTTCTACTGCCCCTTTTAAAATCGTAATCTGACTTCCCTTACTGGACAAATTAAGAAGCTTGTCTTGAAATTTCGCGGAAGTATAGACCGACGATTTAGCATTGCCAGCTTTTTGTCCCGGGTGTCCGTTGAATGACTCAATTTCTTCTAGTTGTTCCTCCTGTTCCTTAGTAAGATGTATATTTTTAAGTGGAACGAACTGTATACCACTGTATTTTGTCTCTGCACTAAATTCTATAGGTTTTGCTGTAAGAATCCGTTCAACTAAAGGAGGAATGAATTTTTTCACTTCAGCCAAATCCACTATTGATTTTCCCTCATGAGAGTTATCATGAATCGATGCTGCAAATGCAGCTTGCCCTACATCAGCTTCTGTATATTTTTGCAGTGGAATAAAATCAACTGCACTGCGACTACCTTCTGTGATTGTGCCAGTTTTGTCAAGTATCAATACATCACAATCCCCTGCAGATTCTATACCCTTCCCAGATTTTGCTACGATATTATCTCGCCCCAGGCGTGTAATACCCGCTACTCCAATGGCTGGAAGCAACGCACCAATTGTTGTGGGCATAAGAGCTACTAGCAGCGCTATGAGTGTCGCGATATCAACTTTGTATCCTAAAAAATATGCAAGATAAAGAAGTGTACCAATTACTATGATAAAAATGAGTGAAAGTCCAGCCAGCAATATAGTTAAAGCAATTTCGTTTTGAGTTCGCGGTCTTGTTGCATTCCTAATCAAGCCGATCATCTGGTCAAGAAAGCTTCTACCAGCCTCCGCAGTTATCTCAACGACTATAGTATCACTTGCCACTCTTGTCCCTCCAATAACGTGGTCTCCTCTTTCCTTATAGACAGGATTTGACTCTCCTGTCATCATAGATTCATCTATGAATGCTTTGCCTAAATTAACGAGACCGTCTCGTGGAATTATTTCACCTGTATTGACTCTTACTTCATCTCCAGGTTTTAGATTTGTTGAGGTTACGTCGACTAAAGTTCCATTTCCGTTTACTATCTTATGGGCAATTACCTCTTTTTCCAAGCTGCGAAGAGAATCAACTCTTGCTCGTGCCTGTGCCTCAGATAGAGACTCTGAAAAGGTCGCAAACCAGACAGTTAGAATCAAAAATAGTAGCAGTCTCAAAATAAAATATTTGGTTTTGGTTCACAAATTCTTTTGAGATGTTTGGAATAAATCCTATTAATAATACCAGAAAGAATCCAATCTCTACCGTGAACATTACAGGATTAAACTTAGCTAAATAAGTTGGATTAAGTCTTGTTACTGAATCCAAGATTACCTTATTATTCAGTGCTGTAAAAAACCCATTTCCTGTTTTATTTGCTTTGCCTTTACCCTTGATCCTATCCCACATTCTATCGAATTTGTTCTTCATATTACTCACATCGAAAATGGTCCTATTACCAGGAATGGAAAGAACGCAAGAGCTGTCAACAAGAATGTAACTACAAGGACAACTGAAACGAATGTCAATCCTTTAGTTTTAATTGGCTCTATAACTTCTTTTCTCTCCTTAATAGTAAATGAACCTGCAATAAGTAACATTAGTCCAATTGGAATGTATCTTCCTAGAAAGACAATTGTTCCCGTTGACCAATTCCAGAAAGGAGAATTGGCAGATGCCGCAAAATAATCTGAACCATTATTGGCTGCCGCCGAAGTATATTCATAAAGAGTTTGAGTATAGCCAAGCGGAGTAACCTTCTCACCAATAATTACCTGAGCATTTCCTGTCGTGAATGCAATTGCTGTTGGAATGAGAATTAATGCTGGGTGAACTAAAAATATGAACATCGCAATCTTGACATCTTTTGGACTAATTTTCATACCCATAAATTCAGGAGTCTTACCGACCATGAGACCTACTACAAATAATGTCAATACGACATAGACCAACATGTAGATCATTCCAGTTCCAGCTCCACCTGGTATAGCTTGAACAAACATAGAAACTAGGAATGAGATCACAGCATTAGGCGTCATCCCTGATAGTGAAGCGTTTATAGCGCCAGTATTTGACGCTATAGAAATCATGTTAAATAATGTGCTGCTAAAGCTACCAAATCGAGTTTCTATCAGTGAGGATGCTGGATGCGTGTATATTCCGAACGCAAGCAAGCCACCAAATCCGATGAGTATAATTGCCAAAATCGATATCCCTCTTCCTTTTCCTAACAGTTTGGCATAAGCAATTGGAAATGACAATTGAATTACTATCATTAGGAACATTTCATAGGTATTAGATAGACCCGTTGGATTCTCAAATGGATGGGCAGAATTAGCTCCAAAGAATCCGCCACCATTTTCTCCAAGCTGCTTTATTGATTCTAGGGAGGCTACGGATCCCAAAGGTATAGTTTGTATGTTACCTTCTATGGTATTAACCGTCACCGACGAATTAAGAGTCTGCGGTACTCCTGTAACCATCAATAGCAATGAAGAAATAAATGCTACAGGAAGTAGCAGAGTGATAATCACTCTTACAAAATCTACATAGAAGTTACCCAACCCAAAGTTTTTTCTAATAAACGACCGAATAAATGCAAAAGCTGTTGCAATGCCAATCGCAGGTGCAATAAACATTGCAAAAGTTAATGCTACCATTTGTGATACTACTGAAAGTTGATTCTCTCCTACGTAATGCTGCAGGTCAGTATTAGTAATAAATGAAGCTGCAGTATGAAAAGCTTAATCAATAGAAAATCCATCAACGTGTTGTGATGATGGTAGATAATTTTGGAAAGATAGAACGAGTATTACAAAAATTATGGAAATAATGCTAGTCGTAAAGACTGCAATGAAATATTGCTTCCAAGTCATCTGTCTATCTGCGTCAATACCTATTAGCTTGAAGAAGCCTCGTTCCACTTTGGCTAGAGGTTTTTCGAGCGGACGAAGCTCAAAAGAAATCATTCTGGCTATGTAGAGCCCAAAAGGCACTGACATACCAATTGCTCCTAGAATGACGACGGCAAGTTGAATGATTGTGTCCACGAGGGTCACTAATTTGTAACATATCCCTAAATAATTCAAGAAAATAAAGATATCGCAAAATGAAAATGTTAAAATTATAATATTTATTCCTAATCTAGTGAAAATCTTATGTTGTGTTTCTTTTATTAAGTGGTTTAGTTAATCGCTACTAAAAAAATGAAATTACTACAAAACAATTAGAATTTCTAAATATTCGACGTAATGTGTTCTAATTGGAAATTTCTTAAAAATACGTCTGTTTTGAAATATGTTACAAGAATCATGTAGTATCTGTCATTTCATGTTGTAGATATAATGTAGTTTTTTCCTTTCGCTCATTTCACAAGAAGTTCCCAGTAGAAATTTATACGTGTCAGATTAACCTCTTAATGCGGAACTTGGTCAAATGTGAGATTTGACATCGTTCCCATTATCACCTTTCTCGAGTTATTACTGGTTGTAAACTCAAATTGATTTAAGATACTGCCAATTTGATATCTGTCTTATCATGCGTATAAAAAAAATTATTGATATAATGGAAATTATGAGAAATGGAATTGTTACCATATTTATAATCAAAGTTCCCGACGGCGAATTCTCGATTTGTTCCGGATCTACTTTGTATATCTGTGAAATACCGACTCCGCCAACGATACCAGCAACAAGCGAGCCAAAAATAGATACTAATGCAAGTATCCACCAATTTTTTATGATGTTTGAGCTAGGCATTTTTTTCCATTCAGTG
>Ga0207712_10002323_pt1 | contig 12359 bp, 10 predicted proteins | sample KBSS44metaG_FD_184402 | JGI IMG/M metagenome (GOLD analysis project Ga0207712, IMG submission 184402) | Switchgrass rhizosphere microbial communities from Kellogg Biological Station, Michigan, USA - KBS S4-4 metaG (SPAdes) (version 2) | ecosystem: Host-associated > Plants > Roots > Rhizosphere... | reverse complement strand
AGATGTGGCGTCATATAGCCCCAGAGTTTGATCCCACATGCATACCTATCCGTTCCTTAAAAAATATTGGAGAGGCGAGTTGGGGCAGGATCCGAGCGACGTCGGCCGCAGAGTTGTTCTGTCAGGTAGCGCGTCGATGGCTCTGGCGACGTTACCGGCACGGGAATCTGCGCAGGCTGTGCCTCCTCTGGCTGCGGCACCGAGGTGCGATGTCGCCCGCATTTTTTCTCCTCCAACGACCCAGATGACGCGACAAAATCGCAAGAGACACTTTCGCGCGCCACTGTGCCGCTCATTGGCCTGGATAATTGCGGGCAGCAGCATGCTAACCGCCCCAGCGTCGGGAGAGATGCCGCGTCCACCTGCGGACGGTGGACAACAGGTCCAACAAAGCCAAGGGAACACGCCCAGCACCGCCGTCGTCGCCGCGACGGAGTCTACGTCCTCATCGATCGATCCTCTGGAACGGGGGTTCCACGCTCCGCCAGACTCGGCCAAGCCGCGGGTTCATGCTCGAACTCTCTCCCGGGGGGTCGCCCGCTATACCGGTGTGCGCGGGGTTACCGGCGCGCTCACGATCCTGGCGGACGGGCCGCTGGAGATCCGACGCGGGAACGCGCAGGGGCGCCTGTTAGGGCGCGGACAGGGGCGGGTTGTACTGGCTGGCGCCCGTGCCACGGAGGATTTGTGCCTCGTCAATACCGGGTCGGCGCCCATCCGGGTCGACCGGCTCACCTTTGAAGGGGCCTGATGCGCAGATGACTCCCGGCCTGGCCGCAGCCACGATGCTGGCGGGTCCGGTAGCCCGCGGAATTCCCGCAGCGTTGGCCCGACATCCTTCTAGCCATGCTGGCCAATGTCGGTCCTCGTCGATCAACAGTCCGAGCGCCTATGAGACCTGATTCTTACCCAGGCCGACCTAAAACTCCTGTGTCGGCCAGCCCTTGGATCTCTGTCTCCGTCAACCCGAGGACATCAGTCAGCACCTGAGAGGTGTCCTCTCCCACCCGAGGCGGTGCGCGCAAATAGCGCGGCGCTGTACGGGAGAATTTGGCGGGGAATCCCAGTATCTTGACGGGCGTGCCATCACTGCGATGGAGCGTTTTGATCAGGTCGCGAGCGGCGATCTGCGGATCGGCGAGAATCTCGGGTATCTGGTTCACCCGTCCACCCGGCAGCTTGGCCGCGTCCATCCGCGCGAGCAGATCCGCGGACTTCCAGTTTGCAATGGCGGCCGCCATCTCGGTCTGCAGCGTTTTGCGATTGACGCTGCGGCCGGCGTTGTCGAGGTAGCGCGGATCCTTCGCCAGATCCTCCCGCCCGATGATGCCGCAGAACGCCCGGAACTGACGATCATTGCCCAGCGCCACCAGTATGGTGCCATCGGCCGCCGCAAAGTCCTGGTACGGCACCGTGTTGGGATGTTGGTTTCCGAGGCGCCCCGGGATCATCCCGCCATTGAGGAAGTTCGAGCCCTGGTTGGCCAGCAGGCTCACCTGCGAATCCAACAAGGCGCAATCGATGTGCTGGCCTTCTCCGGTCGCGTTGCGATGGCAGAGGGCCGCGAGAATGGCAATCGCCGCATACAGTCCGGTGGACAGATCGCTGATGGGAATACCCACTTTGAGCGGTCCTGCCCCAGCGACACCCTCCGGCTGTCCCGTGACACTCATCACCCCGCTCATTCCCTGGATGAGGAAGTCATAACCGCCGCGATCCCGGTAAGGACCGTTCTGGCCGAAGCCGGTGATCGAGCAGTAGATCAGGGAGGGGTGTCCGGAGCTCAAGGACGGATAGTCGAGCCCGTATTTCGCCAGACCGCCGACACGGAAGTTCTCGACGACCACATCGCATTTGGCGGCGAGGTCCCGCAGCAGCTGTGCCCCCTGCGGCTGTGCGAAGTCGATGGCGAGCGAGTACTTGTTGCGATTGGCGCACAGATAGTACGCCGCATCGTTCGAGCCGTCCTGCAGGAACGGTGGCCCCCATCTGCGCGTGTCATCCCCCTGCCCGGGGTGCTCTATCTTGAAGACCTCGGCGCCGAGATCGGCGAGAATCTGCGTGGCCCAGGGCCCCGCCAGAACGCGCGACAGATCCAACACCTTGAGGCCCGCAAGGGGGCCTGTTGCCGGGTTGCTGTTGGTCATGGCCGCAACTGCTTGGCGCAGCTCACGCCGGGGCACGTGCGAATTGTTGTTTCAGCCAGGCGCTGCACTCATCGACCGCACGTTGCGCACCATCGATCGTGCCCAGAAATGACAGGAAGCCATGCACCATTCCGGGATAACGCCGCTGCGTGACGGAGGTGCCGGCGGCGGCCAGTTTGGCTGCAAAGGCTTCGGTGTCATCCCGTGACGGATCGATCTCGGCGGTGGCCACGAAGGCCGGTGGCAAGCCCGCGAGGCTCGCTGCGCGGATGGGCGAGGCCCACGGGTGATGTTGATCCCTCGCCGGGTCGGAGAGATACAGGCTCCAGAAGTAGTCTATATCGGTCTTGGAGAGCAGCGGACCCTCGGCGAACTCGCGTGCCGAGGCGGTGAGCTGCGAGGGATAGTTGCAGGATCCATAGAAATTCACCTGAGCGGCGAGCTCGGGGCCTTTCTCGTCCCTGGCGCGCAGAGCGATTGCGGAGGCGATGACACCTCCAGCGCTGTCTCCGGCCACGGCGAGCAACTTCGGGTGTCCGCCGAGCTCAATGGCGTGTTGGGAAGCCCAACGAACTGCGGCCCACGCATCATCGATCGCCGCGGGAAAACGGTGTTCGGGCGCGAGTCTGTAGTCGACGGAGATCAGTATGGCCCCGGAGGCGTGGCTCAAGCCCCTGGCGATCATGTCGTGGGTATCCAGGTCACAGACCACCCAGCCGCCACCATGAAAGTACACGATGATTGGAAATGGACCGTTGCCAGTGGGCGTGTAAATGCGCACGGGGAGGGCGCCACCCGGTCCCGGTATGGTGCGATCGTTGATGGAGCCGAGGGCAACTGGCAACGGAGGGGCAGTTGTCGAGGACTGGTGCACGATCTTCCGCAACTGTGGAATCTGCAGAGTGCGGATGTCCGGGAAGGGCGGCAGGGCGGCCAGGATGGCTTTGAACTGAGGGTCGAGGGGCAGGTCGGCACGAACGTCCACAGGAACTCCTGGCGCCAATATCGGTAATATTGTTACCGTTAATGGCGTGGGTGTCAAAAGCGCGGCCCGCCACCCACCGGCTGCGGGAGCGGCCCGCCTCGCGGGGGCTTGCGCTACACTGAAGCTCGATGCGCCGCGGCTCGCAGCTTTTCGCGGGAGTTTGAATTGGGAGGTGCTTTGAAATCCATGACGCCGGCAGAGGCCAAGTTGGCGGACGGCCGGACTCACACCCCGCCCAAGCGGCCGGTCGGCAGGCCACGCAGCGTGGAATCCGGCAATGCCATCCTGGCAGTCACGCTGAAAGTGCTGGGAGAGCGCGGTTACGGTGGACTGACGATCGATGAGATCGTGACTCGGGCGCGAGTCAGCAAATCGACCATCTACCGACGTTGGCCTACCAAGGAAGAGTTGGTCGTGGCGGCGTTCGATCTGCTCCCCAAGCTCAAGGTCCCCGATCGCGGCAACCTGATAGCAGAGTGGCTCGAGCTCGCGCGCCAATACAATCGAGTGCTGCACCAGACTCCGCTGGCGAGTGTCGTGCCCGCGTTGCTGAGCGAGGCGGCGCACAATCCGGCGTTAGCTCAGCGCATAGAGTCAACCTTTCTACGTCGGCGCCTACCGGGACGTGTAATCGTGACGCGTGCCGTCGAACGAGGCGATTTGCCGCTGGATACGGACGTGGAGCTCGCCACCGAGTTGTTCTGGGCCCCGCTGGTTCAGCGCGCGATGTTCGCAACCGACATGATGGATCCACGCGAGTTCTACCGGATGTTCGAGGTCATCCGCGCCGGTATCTGGCAAGCACAGCGCAGTACGCTGGACCATAAACCCAGCGCCCCTGCATCGAAGGTCAGTCGAGCTTGAAGTTTTCCTGGATCGGTGCGCGAGTCTGCGTCCAATAATCCACCAGGCGATACGGCCATGACATGAAAACACGGCCCTTGCTGTTGCGGTAATAGTTCTTGGCCTTGGGGTGCGTCCAGATCATCTGCTCCATGCGCTTGTCGATCTGAGCATTCCACGCCTCGTACGCCTGTTGCGTCGGCTCGATGGTCGAGGCGCGCTTGGCAACGACCAGATCGAGACATTCGATGATGTAGTGGACCTGCGCTTCAGAGATGATGTTCTGGCCGGCAGCGTGATTGGGAGCGGAGTTCGGCCCCACCGTCAGGAAGAAGTTGGGGTATCCCGGCACGGTGACTCCCAGATAGGAGCGCGGATCCTCCTCGCCCCATTCCGCGCCGAGACTGCGGCCGTTGCGCCCGATCACGATCAGTGAGCCGAGCATCTTGGCTACGTTGAATCCCGTCGCGCAGATCAGGATGTCAATCTTGTGCTCGTGTCCGGAGCGCGTGATGATCGAGTCCGCCGTGATCTTTTCAATCGGATCGGATTCGAGCGTGACGTTGTCGCGCACCATCATGTCGATCCAACCGGCATCGAGCACAATGCGCTTGCCGAAAACCGGATAGTCAGGTGTCAGCTTCTCGAGCAGGTCGGGCCGCCCGCCCAGCTTGGTTTGCAGGTATCCCAGGCAGTACTGTCGTACCGCCTCATTATGGGCTGAGATGGACAGGTCCGATTGTGTCCAGTTCGGGTCTTTGAGCACATTGGCGAACAAGCCGTCCGCCGCCGTCCAGTAAACCCGGAAGCGAAACCAGGTGAGATAGTGGGGGATATGTTTCATTGCCCACTTGGCACCCTCCGGTACCGCGTGATTCATTTCCGGATTGAACAACACCCAGTGTTTTGACCGCTGGAATACGGTGAGGTGGGCCGCTTGAGCAGCGGCCGCTGGACCCACCTGAGCACCGCTTGCACCGGTACCGATCAACGCGATGCGCTTGCCTGTCAGGCTGACATCAGGGTTCCAGGCGGCGGTGTGCATCTTCACGCCCTTGAAGTCATCAAAACCCGGGATGTTCGGCCACGTCCACCTGTTCAGCGGGCCTTGCGCATTGATGATGGCATTTGCCTGGAACACACGCTCGGTGCCATCGCTGGCCCGGACGGTGACGCGCCAGAGGTGCGCGGCTTCGTTGAACTCGCACGCGATGACGCGACTGTTGAATACGATGTTATTGCGGATTCCATACTTCGCGACGACCCGGAGCAGGTACGCCTGCATCTCCGGTCCCTTGGGGTTGTAATAGTTCCACTCGCCGTTCACCTCGAACGAATACGAATAGAAGTGGCTGGGTGTATCGACTCCCACGCCGGGATAGATGTTCTCCCACCAGGTTCCGCCAATTTCGGGGTTCTTCTCGATGATGTGGTAGTTGTAACCGGCCTCTGCGAGCTTGATACCAGCGGCGATACCGGTCAGTCCGGCACCGATCACCAGCACCTTGAAGTCCGCCGGCGGTGCTACTCGTCCCGGAATCTCGCGTCGCGGAACGGGTTTCTCGAAACCCATCTGCTCCAGCAGCAACGGCACGAACTCCGGCGCGACCGGCTCTCCGACACCGATGCTCATCATCTTCCGCATGAGCTCCGGGGACAGGGGCGTATCGGACTGGACCTGGGCGCTCGTCAGGCGATCAAACAGGCGGCGGCGCAGCTCCTCCAGGAGCGCGGCAGGAATGTCATTCGGTATGCCTGAAAAGGGCGAATGGATATGCGGTGCGAACCGGTCCAGCAATTCCTCATCCTGTGTCAGGTGAACATACGCCATCAGCAGTGTGGGTACGTTGGATTCGAGCAGCGCGCGGCTCAGTGCCTCGCGGTCCACAGAAGATGTCTGCGGTGTCCAGGATGTCTGGCGTGCGGTGTTGTCCATGATCTGGTGACTATTCCTTTGAGCCTAGGATTCGAGCTTGGGCAAGGTGACTCCGGCTTGATCGCACGCAAATGCCAGAAGGGCGGAGTAGTCCTTCGAAGCGTATCGAGTTGCGCGCATCGCGCCATAGACCGCGTGTGCTGCAGCGCCTACCGGCAGACCCATGCGCTGTTCCGCAGCGGCGTTCATGGCCAACGTCATGTCTTTGAAAGCAAGGTCAATGGTGAAACCCGGCTCGATATCCCCCTTGAGTACTTTGTTCACCATCAGTACGTGGAACTGACCATTGTTGGCCGTCGTTCCAGCGGTCACCTTGCGCATGGTCTCGACATCCAGGCCGAGCTTGGTTCCGAGTGTCAGTGACTCCGCAACGATCTGCGCCGTCGAGAGCAGCATGAAGTTGTTGATGAGCTTCATCCGCGAGCCCATTCCAGGCGGCCCGCAGCGGTAAATCGCCGTGCCCATGGCTTTGAGCAGCGGCTCGACGCGCGCGAAGACCGCATCATCAGCACCGACCATGAAGAGCGATTCGCCCTTTTCTGCATGCATGACCAGGCGCCCGACCGGGCAGTCGGCGAAGCCGATGGCGCGCTCGGCGCAGGCCCTGGCGACCCGGTCGGTTCCCCGCGCATCAATCGTGCTCATGTCCATGAGAACCGATTCCGCCTCGATGTTGGCCAACACTCCGTCGCGGCCCAGTACGACCTCTTCGACGTGCGGTGTTGCGGGTAGCATCGTGACCACGATATCGACGCCGCGGACGCACTCGGCGACCGTAGGCGCCGTGTGCGCGCCGAGCTTTGCGAGCTTCTCCTGAGGCGACGGGTTGAGATCGTGCACCTTGAGCTGGAAGCCCTTGCGCTGCAGGTTGGAAGCCATCGGCAGGCCCATGGCCCCGAGACCGATGAAACCGACTTTCGTAGCCATTGCAGACAACTCCCGGCGGGCTAAATCGCCCCATGATTGAGGTAGCAGGTCTTGACCTCGGTGAAGAAGTCGGCGCTGGCCGTGCCCTGTTCGCGCGCCCCGTAGCCCGATGGCGCCCGCCCTCCGAAAGGCACGTGATATTCAACACCGGCGGTCGGCGCGTTGATCATCACCATGCCTGCTTTAGAGAGGCGCCGGAAACGTTCCGCGGAGCGGATGTTGGTCGTGCAGATGCCAGAGGAGAGCGCCAGCTCGCAGTCATTCGCAACCGCGATGGCTTCCTCCAGATCCTGCACGCGGATGATTCCCGCAATGGGGCCAAAGGTCTCGGAGCGATTCAGCTGCATACTGGGTGTCGTGCCGAAGAACAGGGCGGGGGCGAGATAGTGTCCTGGCGCGCGTCTTTCCAACTGCTGTCCTCCGGTGGCCAGCTCCGCACCTTCGGCCTTGGCACTTTCAATAAAGGCCAGATTCTTCGCGAGCTGCGCAGCCGTTGCGACCGGGCCAATCTCGGTGTCGGCATCCAAAGCATGGCCCACACGCAGCGCGGCGACCTTCTTCACCAACAGATCGGCGAACTCATCGTGAATGCCGCGTGTGACGATGAGACGTTCCGATCCCGTGCAGCGCTGCCCCGTCTGGCCATAAGTGCCTTGGAGCGCGACATCGACTGCGACCTGCAGATCGGCGTCATCCAGCACAATCAAAGGATTCTTGCCCCCGAGCTCCAGTTGCACCTTGGTCATGCTCGCCGCCGCCTGTTGCAGAATCAGTCGCCCGGTGGCTGTTGAACCGGTAAAACTGACTCCATCGGCACCTGACACCAGTGTGTCTCCCAACTCCCGGCCCGTGCCGTGCACCAGGTTGAATACGCCGGGAGGAAGTCCCGCCTCTTCGAGCAGCTGGCCCAGCAACACCGCGCATCCCGGGGCGAATTCCGAGGGCTTCAACACACAGGTGTTGCCGTAGGCGAGCGCACCGGCGACCTTCCAGGCAGGAATGGCAATTGGAAAGTTCCAGGGAGTGATCAGAGAAATCACTCCCACGGGTTCGTAACTGACAAGAACCGAGTGTCCGTCACGCAGGCTGTCCTGAAACTGGCCCGGGTGCCGGATGACCTCGCCGGCGTAATAGTGGAAGACCTGCGCGCCGCGTGTGGCTTCCCCGACTGCTTCACTGAGTCTTTTGCCTTCCTCGCGCGCGAGCAGGGTACCGATTTCGGTAGCCCGTGAGGCGAGGAGATCGCCTGCACGATGCAACAGATCGCAGCGGCGCTGAACATTGAGAGCTCTCCAGCCGGGCAACGCCTTGCGTGCAGCTTCGAGCGCCTCCGCCACGTCCGCAGGTCCGCCTTTGGGATACTCACCGACGATCTCGTTCAGGTCCGATGGGCTGCGGGTGAGGAACGATTCCCGGCCGGCGCGCCATTCTCCGCCCAGCAAGTGCCGGCCCTTCAATACCACTTCATCCTCCAGCCCCCTGATCGCAACGTAATCGCGCCCGCGCACGGCTACCTGCAACTCGCGTACTAACGGTAATGACAGTACCAATAATAGCGGGGAGCGGCGCGCATTCATAGGCGCATGTAGGCGCATGCGGATGGATAATAGGGTACTATCGGTACCCATATTGGAGATGGCCCGCCCCGGGGGTGTGATTGTTCGAAACGCTGACGCTGTCCGCCTTGCCAGCCGAGGATGAAGCCTTGCGTGCACCGATCAGGACCCTTCTCCAGGGCTTCCTGGGTGAATGGCCCCTCGCGCAACGAGCGCGATCCTGGCTGGGCTTTGACCGGGATTTCAGCCGCGCCCTGGGCAACGCTGGGTACATCGGACTCACGCTGCCAATCCGATATGGCGGCGGCGGGCGGGGCCCTTTCGCGCGTTTCGTGGTGGTCGAAGAGCTGCTGCGTGTGGGAGCGCCGGTGGCCGCTCACTGGATTGCGGATCGGCAGAGCGCACCGCTGATCCTCAACTACGGAACGGAGGCGCAACGCTCGCGCTATCTGTCGCAGATCTGCCGCGGTGAGATTTTCTTCTGCATCGGAATGAGCGAGCCAGGCGCGGGCTCGGATCTCGCGAGCGTGAAGACCCGTGCCGTGCCTACGGCGCAGGGCTGGACATTGAATGGCTCGAAGATCTGGACCACCCACGCGCAGCACGCCGACTACATGATCGCCCTGGTCAGAACTTCCGGATCCTCTGCGGACCGTCACACCGGCCTGTCGCAACTCATAGTTGACCTCAAAGCTCCGGGAGTGAAGATCCGACCCATCACCGACCTCACCGGAGACCAACACTTTTGCGAAGTGTTCTTTGACGATGTTCACCTTGAGCAGGACGCACTCATCGGCGCCGAGGGTGCGGGGTGGGAGCAGGTAACGGCAGAGCTGGCGTTTGAGCGAAGCGGCCCGGAGCGCATTTATTCCAGTGTCAGTCTGCTGGATGCGTGGGTAGCGCATCTGCGTAGTGCCGGACGCCTCGATGGCGTCGCCGCCGGACTGGTGGGCAGCTTTCTGGCACAGATGGCCACATTGCGCGAGCTGTCAATTGCCGTTACCGCGCGCCTTGCGCTCGGCGAGAGTCCCGTTCTGGAAGCCTCGCTGGTCAAGGATCTGGGGACGACTTTCGAGCAATCCATTCCAACCTTGATTGCGGATGACCTGGGCTCACGGCCCGATGAACCGATCGCTGCGGAGCTCTATCTGACTTTGATGTATCTGAGTCAGATCGCGCCGAGCTTTTCGCTGCGCGGCGGCACCCGCGAGATTCTCCGCGGGATCATTGCGAGGGGCTTGGGGCTGCGCTGAACATGACAGATACCGAGTTACTCGAGCCGTTTGAGCGAATGCTCATCGATGTCGCTTCTGTCTCTCGCCTGCGGGAGATCCTGAAGGGCGGACCCGTTGACGGCGTCTGGGAACCCCTGCAGGAGTCCGGATATCTCGATGCGCTGCTCGACCCAGCACATGGAGGTGCCGGGTTGTCGTTTGCGCAACTCGGTGCCCTGCTGCAGGCCGCAGGTCGCCATCTTTTGCCAGTCCCGTTCGGTGAGACTGTCATTGCGCGGGCGCTGCTGGCGCAAGCCGGAATCCCGCCGCCGCGCGGTCCCATGGTCCTGATAACGCCAGCGGCGGGCAGCGGTAACGACCGCTATCAACAAGCAGTCCCTCTGGCGCGGGTCGCGCAGTATGCGCTCGTGGAAGTCAATGGACGAATATCCTTGCGGATGCTCTCGCAGGCAGCAGTCAGGCACACCGACGTACACGGCTCTCTCGCTGCGGATGTTGATTGGCGTTGCGCGCCCGAGATGGTGGCAGGGGGTAGGTCCGTTCAGAGCGGCATGCTGCGTGCGATCGCTGCGGTCATACGGGCAGCGGAGATTGCGGGCGCGGCTGACCAACTGCTCAGGATGACGGTTGCGTACGCTGGTGATCGCGCGCAATTCGGCAAACCGATCGCGAAGCTGCAGGCAGTGCAACAGCAGCTCGCAGTCATGGCCGAACAGGTCGTGATGGCGCGCATGGCAGCTCAGCTCGGCTGCAGCAGCGGTTTCCCGCCGTCGTTGAGCGCGGTTGCGGTCGCCAAGCACATCTGCGGTGCTGCCGTACCGCGTATTACCTCGATCGCACACGCGATACACGGCGCGATTGGAATCAGCGAGGAACATGATCTGCAACTGTACGTGCGCACACTGTATGAATGCCGGATTGCCGCTGGCTCGGAGATCTACTGGGCGACCGTGCTGGGCGCGGACTACCTCAAAGGTAGCTGTGACAGCACTGTCGACTTTGTGAGGGGCATGCGCCAGATGCACTTGAACGGGTGATGTTGTAATCGTATTGCACGGCTGGCGTGGTGCCACCCGTGGTCCACTTTGACTTGCATACCGGAGAACTCTATGTTGACTCAGGCTCACAGGGAAAAGCTCGCCAAAGTCCTTCGGCCCGTCTCGCCGCCGGTCGAAATAAACAACTTGTACACGGATGACCAGCGCGAACGGCTGCTCGATGTCGTGCGTCGCAACGGACCGTGGAAACTCATACTCGCTCATCACTTCGCCTCGACGGAGGAGCTCCTCGCAACGCTGAGCGGTGCCATGCCGCCGGGTGTGACCCCCACGCTGGACATGTTCCTGACTCCGACCTTCCGGGGATTCCTGGCCAACTATTCGGCCTGTCTGTATCCGGGTATCGAGGATACCTTCTACAATCCCAGGTTCCTCGAGCTGGCCAAGGGCTATTGGAAAGCGAAATACGCCAAGCCGCAGATGATGTTGTTCAACATCAATGGCCCGTGCGCGAACACCGATCCGGGTCATCTGGATAGTCCCAGCTTCCGCGGCATCCGCTACGAGAATTCCCCGACCTGGCTGTGCAGCGTCATGGGCAAGTCGGGGTTGTTTCGCGACTATCTCATCAAGATGGCACAGGTGCTCACCTGGTTCTCACACTGTCCCAACAGCGGATTCACCTACTGGCCCGAGGGTCCCCTGGCCGCGCCACAGCGATTGAAGCCGCCGGTCTATAACCGAGGTGTGCTCGTGCAGAACGAGATGATGCTGCACCGGGGAGAGGCGAATGGTCCGCTCGAGCAACAGCGTCCGGTCGGCTTGACATTGCAGTCGATGTTCAAGGGAGATCCGACCAGCCGCAATCATTGGTTGGTGATGACCGGTGATGAGGTCGTTGCCAGGCACACGACCGACGAGCTGCGGTTCCTCGTTCACTGGTCCGCCGAGGTATTCGAAGATTACGCCGAGTTGAAAAAGAACATGGACGGTTCGGACAACCTCACTCATGAGCGAGTGTTCGATACGCTGATCAAGGACGTGCGCTCGCGGGGCATCAAGATCGAAACCCCATCGGATCCGCTGCACGATCCGGTCTTCATCGGAACGCTCAACGCAGCGTACGACCTCGGGCCGCCGGCCTCGTACCCGACAGACGCGCCAGTGTCGTCGTTTGCCGCCGCTGCGGCTTGAGTCGACACACAGCGGAGGCTGCCATGAGTAAGGACTTTCCGGACGGAGCAGCCATCGTATTCGGTGGCAGTGGCGGCATTGGCCAAGGAGTGGCGATCGAGTTCGCCCGGGCAGGTAGCAACGTCGCCATCTGCTATCGATCCAAGAAAGAGATTGCCGAGAAGACCGCGGAGGCAATCCGCGGTTGCGGCGTGAGTGCCAGCACACACCAGTTGGATGTACGTGAGCCCGCTCAGGTGCAGAGCGCTGTGGATGCAGCGATCGAACAGCATGGTCGCATTCACAGCGCCGTCTGGGGCGCCGGACCGCTCGTGCCACAGCTGTATCTATCGCAGATAAGCCACGAAGATTTCCGTAAGGCTGTGGATACGGAGGTGTTCGGTTTCTTCAACGCCACCAAAGCGCTCATGGCGCATTTCCGTGAAAGAGGCGGCGGCTCCTTTGTCCACCTCGGATCCGCCGGACATAGCTGGTGGCCCGCCAAGGATGGATTGTCCGTGGCGCCCAAAGCCGCCAATGAATCCTTGATCAAGGGAAT
>Ga0207712_10002319_pt1 | contig 12368 bp, 8 predicted proteins | sample KBSS44metaG_FD_184402 | JGI IMG/M metagenome (GOLD analysis project Ga0207712, IMG submission 184402) | Switchgrass rhizosphere microbial communities from Kellogg Biological Station, Michigan, USA - KBS S4-4 metaG (SPAdes) (version 2) | ecosystem: Host-associated > Plants > Roots > Rhizosphere >... | reverse complement strand
CACACCCCCAACCGAGGCGAGAACACCGCCGGATCCGACCCCGGCGTCCGCGACGTGATCAGACAGTCCCGCCCCTGCGGCGCCAACACCGGCAGCACGACCGGGCCATCCACACCACCACTCCACTCGATCACTGCCTTTGTCATCAGGCCCTACCTTCCGGTCACCGGAGCCGAAGACCCGCGTTCGCGGGCCAAGGTCAGGCCGGCTCCGGCCGAGGGATCAGGGCCAGCCCGACCGGAACCGACACCGACGACAATCCGGCGACCGCCCGCACGATCCGAGAGCATTGGACCAGGCACACACGGCAACCCCGCAGGTGGCAGCTGGCACCCCGATGCCCAGGACCGCCGTCAAGGCCATTCCCGAGGGCAGATAACAGGGCAGGTTGAGGCTGCTCACCCCACCGGGCTCCCGGTCGAACCATCCCGTAGGTCTGCCTCTGTATCCGCCCGCTCTCACCGTGCGACGATCAGCGCGGACATCGACGGAGGAAGGTGACGCCGTGCGCGAGCCCAACAACCAGTTGCGCCAAGCCCGAGAACGGACCGCTTCCCCGAACCTGCCCGGACAGCCGCTCTCACGCCAGGAACTCGCCGAACTCCTGAATGCCGCCGTCTACCAGACCACCGACCGCATCTGCGCGGTCGACGGCCAGTACATCGGCAAACTCGAACGCGGCGCCGTGCGCTGGCCACACGCCGACTACCGCACCGCCCTGCGCGTCATCCTGCACGCGACCACCGACGCCGACCTGGGATTCCACCCCCACCGCCGCCTGGTCGCCCCCGCCAACGCCGACCTCATCCCGCATGGCACAACCGCCAGCCCCGCCGTCAAGCCCAGCCGGACGGAGAAGCCACCGAAGCGCCAGCCCGCTCGTACACTCGAAAGTGAACGGGAACTACCTGCCGACACCGGAATCGAGCAGCTGTGGTCTCCCGCCGGTCTCGCCGCCGCGTTCGAGGAGGTGACGCCGATGGCTGGCGCACCGATGGAGCGCCGCCAGTTCCTCGCCCTCTCCGGCGCCGCACTGGCAGCAGCCGCCCACGAATGGCTCGTGGCCGATCCCGCCCGCATCGCCGCCGCACTTGCCGGGAGACGCGTCGACACCGGAGTGGTCACCGACCTCACCACCACGCTGGACGCACTGCGCCGCCTCGACGACAAACTCGGCGGCCAGGCCGTCCACGGCATGGTCACCGAACAACTCCGCCTCGTCGTCCGCCTGCTCCGCAACACCAGCTACAACCAGGCAGACGGCCAGGCCCTCTACGGCATCGCCGCCGAACTCGCCCGCCTCGCCGGCTGGACCAGCTACGACGCCGGAAAACACGGCACCGCCCAGCGCTACTACCTCGTAGCCCTCCGCGCCGCCCACGAAGCCGACGCCCCCGGCATCGCCGCCAACACCCTGCGCTGCATGGCCGAGCAAGCCCGAACGACCGGAGATCCCCGCAGCGCCATAGACCTGCTCCGCTCCGCACGAGCCGGCGCCCGAGGACGGCTCACCACCACCGAACGCGCCCTGATCTCCGCCTGCCTCGCCCGCGCCCACGGACCCCTCGGCGACCACGACGCCGTGCAGTCCACCGCGGATGCCGCCTACGCCGACATCGAGCAGGCACACCCCGCAGACGACCCGCCCTACGTCTACTGCGTCGGACCCAACTCCATCGCCTTCGCCGTCGGCGACGCCCTCCTCGCCACCGGGCAGCCGCAGACCGCGATCCCACACCTACTCTCATCGGTCGAGCAGACCTCCACCGACCTGCCACGCGACCTGTTGGAGTATCGGGCCATCCTCGCTCTCGCCTACGCCAAAGCCGGAGAACTGGACCAGGCTCTTGCTCTGGCACACGAGACGGTCGCCACCGCCGCGATACCGTCGGCCATCGTCGCCGGCCATATCGCCGAGCTGAGCCAGACGCTACGCGCCGCCGACCATCCCGGTGTCACCGATCTCACCGACCAAGCCCGAGCGGCATTCGGCAACGTCGACCTCCGATGACCAGCGGAAACGCCGACCGAAGATCGACATCCAACTGTCTGGTCTCAGCTCATGCTTGACGGATCCGTCCCACTACACATCTGGCCGGTCGCCTAGCAATTCCGTAGGACGCTCTCCACGTCCGCGCCCGCCCGGACAACCACGATCTCGTCGCGGAGTTCCCCGGGGAGGTGCTCGCGCTGGCCCTCATGCGCGAGCATCGTGGGACAGTCGGGAGGAATCACCACGGCATCAGCCATGCCTATGAACGTGACAAGCATGTCGAGCACCTGGCCTACCGAGAACCGACTGATCATCAGACCGTCCAGTGTCTCGCCGGTCAGCGTGGCGTAGATGTCCGCCGTCCCGCCGTCATCGGCGCTGACGTGCCAATAGCCATGTTCAGGCTCCCGGCGGTCAACATGGGGCTCGAAGACAGCCAGGAAGGCCGCGCCAGCCATCGAGGCAGCCTCGCCCCGCTCGAAGCGCTGGACGAACATGTCGTAGCTCATGCGGGCAAGCTAGCGTTCGACATCGGCGATCTTGTCGGACGTGGGCGTGAGGCATCCACTGGGATGGGACACGCTGGTCGAAGACAGGAAGCCGGACAAGGAAGCCGACGACCGGCCACGAAGGGCAGAGGGCAGAGGCAGAGGGCAAAGGAAGATCGTCGCCAATTATCTTTATGGGTTCAAGGCGCGCGGCCTTCGGCCGCGCGCTGGCAGTCGAGCCGCAGCGTAGACGGTGTCTGTGGTCGTTTCGAGGTGGCCTCAGGTGGTGGCGCCGCGCAGCGCCGCACACGCCGCACACGAGCGGGGCCCGGCAGCCCCGCCACGCCCCGGGGCCCCGCCTCGCTTCGCTCGGCACCCCGGGCGTGTCGGGTCTGCCACCCACCCGTATGCGTCGGAGCGTCGGCGCGTCGCAGACAGCCGATATCCCGGCCATACCATCACAACTTCATGCACTCGCTAGCCCGATTTGACTATTTTCACGCACAATGACGTCGCCCATGCTGTTGGCGTTCCGTCACATTCGACGGGCGACCACGGGGGTGGACAAATGCCGTTCGGTGGACTATTCGGACGTGCCGTCGGGCACCTAATCGGCCATGCAGCTGGCCTTGATGACGATGACCGGAACGCGCTCGCGCGCACGCTTGGATTCGTCGGAATGGTTGCCACATTCGACCTGGCAGAATCTGCGCTCCAGGCCGTCGACGTCGCGGATGCCCTGAGCACCAGTGCGGATGTTGCAGCTACCAGCGCCGACGCCGTCTCCGTCGCGGACATCGATAGCAACAGCGATGGTGATCTGAAGTTTGGCAGCGTTCCAGGGTGCGACTGTGGCTTTAACCCGAATAATTGCGGCTCGGGCCCATTCTGTCGCTTCAAGTATTCCTGATACGCACATTCGCGGGGCGCTGCCCCGGACCCCGGCCCTTCCACCGGAGGAGGGAGGGACGATGAGCGTCCGCGGGGCTCCTCCGGCGAGCAGGCACCCGGAGGGTTGCCCCAGGAACCCCGGCCGCGCAAGACCCGCACCTGCGCCGATCGACGTTCAGGTCGTTGGCGGGTCTTGCGCGGCCGGGAACCCTGGGGCAATGCACAGCATGCCTGCCCGCCGGAGGAGCCCCGCTCGGCCGGGAGCTATCCAGGGCAAGGCCCCAGGCCCCGCAATGGGGGCAGCGGGCACATCCGGCGGTAGCCGCGTAGGCGGGGTAGTGCGAAGATCGGTGATGTGACGGCTTCGAAGGCATTGCCGCGCGCGGATGGCTGGGATTTCTTCGTCTCCTACACGAGTGCCGACCGGGCGTGGGCGGAGTGGGTGGCCTGGCAGTTAGAAGACGCCGGATATCGTGTCTTGGTCCAAGCATGGGACTTCGTGCCAGGATCGAACTTCGCCAACGGGATGCGGCAGGGCATCGACCACGCCCGGTGGATGATCGTCCTCTTGTCCCAGGCCTACCTGACCTCACAGTATGGAAGCCAGGAATGGCAGGCCGCAGCTACAGCTGACCCGATCGAGTTCCCCCGCAAGCTCATCCCCGTCCGTATCCAGGACTGCCCTCGGCCAGGACTGCTGCGCACAATCGTGTCCTTCGACCTGTTCGACCTAAACCCTGACGCCGCCCACCGCCGCCTGCTTGACGGCGTCCGCGCTGCCATTGATGGCCGGACCAAGCCCAAGGAACCGCCCCCATTCCCCATACCTTCGAGCCCGGTACCCTCGGTCACCGAACCCGCCTTCCCACTATCCATCGCCCTTCCGCAACCGATCGGCGAACCCCTCACCGGCCACACCGGTGCCGTGATGTCGGTGGCGTTCACGGCGGATGGACGCACCCTCGCCACCGGCAGTTGGGACGGGACGGCTCGGATATGGGACGTCGCCGACCCCACCCAAGCCCGACAGATCGGCCAACCCCTCATCGGCCACACCCGCTCCGTGACGTCGGTGGCGTTCGCGGCCGACGGACGCGCCCTCGCCACCGGCAGCAACGACAACTCGGTCATCCTGTGGAACCTGACCGGCCTTGACCGGCCCAGTCGCATCGGCCAACCCCTTTCCGGCCACACTGACTCTGTGCATTCGGTGGCGTTCTCCCCGGACGGGTGCACCCTGGCCACCGCCAGCTACGACAACTCGGTCATCTTGTGGAATCTGACCGACCGGACGCATCCAAGTCGCATCGGTCGGCCTCTCACCGGCCACACTCGCCCTGTGATGTCGGTGGCGTTCACGGCGGACGGACGCACCCTCGCCACCGGCGGCTGGCTCCAGACGGTGTTGCTTTGGGACGTCGTCGATCCCACCCGGCCTCGGCAGATCGGCCAACCCCTCACCGGCCACACCGGTGCCGTGATGTCGGTGGCGTTCACGGCGGACGGACGCACCCTCGCCACCGGCAGGTCGGACCACACGGTGTTGCTTTGGGACGTCACCGATCTCACCCGGCCTCGGCAGATCGGCCAACCCCTCACCGGCCACACTGACTCTGTGCATTCGGTAGCGTTCACAACGGACAGGCGAACCCTCGCCACCGGCAGTCACGACAACACCGTGCGGCTCTGGCGGGTGTACTGAGCCGACAGAGTAAGCAGACGTTGCTACGGCGTACTACCTGCGTACGTGATCGCGCTCCAGCAGCACGGGTGACTGTGTGATCCTCGTCACCATTCGCATTGAGGTTCGCCGTTTTACTGCGGTCACTGGCTGTCGAAGTCTCGGCGGTACTCGACGTGTCAACGCTCCCCGAAAACTGACCCTGTGCGGGTTTCTGAATCTTGACCCCCGCGTGGTTGATCAGTTGTGGTTGGGTCGGTCCTTGGCGAGGAGCTCGCGGCGGGCGCGGGTGCGGTAGGAGTCGCCGGCGAGGGTGAGGACCTCGGCGTGGTGGACGAGCCGATCGATCATGGCTGCGGCGACGACATCGTCGGAGAAGGTCTCGCCCCAGCGGCCGAAGGGCAGGTTCGAGGTGACCATGACCGAGCCCTGTTCGTAACGGGACGCGATGAGCTGGAAGAAGAGGTTCGCGGCGTCCTGGTCGAAGGGGATGTAGCCGACCTCGTCGATGATGATGAGTTTGTAGCGGCGGATTTTCTTGAGTTCGGCTTCGAGCCGGCCGGCGTGGTGGGCGTCGGCGAGGCGGGTTATCCAGTTGCTGGCGGTGTCGAACAGGACCGAATGGCCGGCCTGGGTGGCTTTGACGCCGAGGCCGATCGCGAGGTGGGTCTTCCCGACGCCGGGCGGGCCGAGCAGGACGACGTTCTCGGCTTTGGCAATGTAGGTGCTGGTCGCGAGGTGCGCGAGCACGTCTCGGCGTAGCGAGGGAAGATGGTCGAGGTTGAAGTCCTCCAGGGTTTTGACCGTGGGGAAGTGTGCGGTGCGGATCCGCATGACGGTGCCCTTGGACTCGCGGTCGGCGACCTGTCGTTGCAGCAGCGCGGCGAGGTATTCTTCGTGGGACCAGTTCTCCTGGCGGGCTTGGGCTGCGAGTTCTTCCCAGAACGCGCCGATCGTCGGGGTTTTCAACACCCGGGTCAGATAGGAGATCATCGCCGGCATGCCGTCTCCTGTTCTGGCGGCCGGCGTGGTGGTGGCTGTTGTCACTGGCTACTCGCTTTCCCTTCGGGATTGTAGGTGAAATCGACGCCGAACAGGGCGTCGTAGTCCGGCAGCGCCCGCATCGTGACGGGATGGCCGTCGGGGTGGTGACGGGTCGCGGCCGCCCGCCTCCGCCGGTCCTCCGCCAGCACCTGGCGCATCCGCGCCGCAGTGGCGGCGTGCTCGGGGTCCGTGACGGCGCCGTGGCGGGCCCAGGAGCGGGCATGACGGGCGACGAGCTGGCCGTCGCAGGTCACCGTGACCGCGTCCAACGACGCGGTCACGTCGACGAACCGGCCGATCACCCGAGGGTCGACGGAATAGTCGACGGTATCGACCCGCACGTAATAGTCCCGGCCGAGCCTGACCCGATAAACCAGCCCGGTCGGTGGATCCACCGGCGGCAACGGCAGCATCGTCTGGTAGTCAGTCTCCAGCAGATCGACCGGACGGCCTCCGATAGACCGCACCGTTCGTGCGTTCGCGACCGGCAGCCACTCGGCCAGCTGGCTGTTGAAGTCCGCCGGCGAGGTGAACCGGCGGCCCGGCAGGAACGAGGTCTCGAAATATCCGTTCGCCCGCTCGACGATCCCTTTGTATTCCGGGTCCCGCGGTGGCGCGAGCCTGATCTGGGTGGCAAGTGTTCCCGCGAACGCCGCCGCCGGCGCGGACACCCGCCCGGTCCCCCCGATCGCCGACTCCCGGTCCCACACCAGCGTCTTCGTGACCCGGCCGACTCCATGAATCAGCAGCCACATACCCGCGAGAATGTCCCCGGCCTGCCGGGTAGGGATCATCGTCGCGGCCAGGAAACGGGAGAACGCCAACGTCATCACGAGCACCGGCAACACCCGTTCCTGACCGGTCGCGACCGGAATCCGCGGCTCCGGGAACCACAGATCACAGTGCGCGACCTGCCCCGGCTCATAAACCACCCGATCCACCGGGTCGATCCCGACGTACTCCGGCCGGATCAACGTCAGCCGCTTCTTCAACGGCGACAACGAATACGGCCAGCTGATCCGCTGCGCGATCACCGGCGCCGGCATCCGCGGCCACTCGGCCAGCAACGCCCTGATCGCTGGCTCGAACGGATCGACGACCGACCCCCGCGACGGCCGCTCGTACTTCGGCGGCCGGTCCGACGCCAACGCGGCCCGCACCGTGTTCCGCGCGACCCCCAACCGCCGCGCGATCTCCTTGATCGGCACGCCCTCGGCCCGATGCAACCGGCGGATCTCCGCCCAGTCCTCCACGCTCAGCACCCCTCCTACACGAGCAGGGGTCAGTTTCCGCAGGTCCCCCGGGGGTCAGTTTTCAGGAAGCGGCGACACGACGACGTTCGGTGTGGTGCGTACGGTCCGGCGGCGCTGGTCGCGGCTGCTGTCGGCGGCGCTGTCGGGGCGTCCCCTCGGGGTGGTGGACGGCGGGCCGGTAGTCCTGGACGAGTTCGGCCGTCCGGACGGTGACCCGGGAACTCTGGTTGTCGGGCGGTGGCGGTATGCCGGCCGTGGCCGTGACCCGTCGTCCGATCAGATCGGCTCGGGTGGTGTGCCGTGAGTCGGCGGCGCGGTCCGGAACGGCTGGCCGGGGAACTCGCGTTGCCGTTCGACGACGACACCCCGGCCGGCGCCGACCAAGCCGCGGGGCTGGTGGTCGGCGAGCCGGTGGGTACCGAAGGTTCCATCCCTGTTCTCGACGGTGCCGCAGAGCGGGAGTCTGCACCCCCGGTGGGGGTGGGTGGGTGGGGCCCGCCGGCGGCCCCGGTGATCCCCGGCCGTGCGGACGGCGGGCCTGGCGATGCCGGCGCTGATCCTGCTCCTGGCGGTCCTCCTGCTCCCGGCGGTCCTGGTGGTGGCTGCCGGCGGCGGGCTACGGCGCGGCGCCGCGTGGCGTCGCCGGAGGAATGGGGACGTGTGCAGGCTGAGCGGGCTCCCCGGTGGACGCCGGAACAGCGGGCCCGCGCGGCGGGCCTGTTCAACCTGATCCCGCCGGAGGGACTGGTAGCGGTGGGCGGATTCGGCGGCGGGGGTCGGCGGCCTAGAGGCTGGGGTTCTTCCACTGCGGGTCCAACAGGTCCGGATCGAACGGCGCACCTCGGCGCGGGCTCTTCGCGATGATCACGGCGTGGAGGTAGTCCTCCAGGATCGCCCGTTGGTGCGGCAGCGTGTAGCCGGACCACTCGGCCCGGATGTTCGCAGGCGCGGCCTTCACCGTCTCGACACGGGACTGGTGACGGGCGCGGCTGGCCGACAGGCGGCGCTCCTCCGCCTCGAAGTGCTTGATCTGCGGAAAGTACCGGTCACCGGAGATCTCCTTGGCCCGGTAGGCGGCGTTCAACTCCTCGATCCGGTCCTGGACGTCGGCAAGCTCGCCTTCCTGCGGCCACACCTCGTCGATGGCCGGTAGGGCGTCGCGTAGCTCCAACTCGACCTTGTTGATCAGGGCGGCGGTGACGTAGGCGTCGACCTTCGGACCGTTGCGCGCGACCTTCCCGCACCCGACAACGCTGCCAGGACACAGATAGACGTGACCCTGCGCAGTGGCCTGGCCCATCATCGGCCGGTTGCACTCCCCACAGCGCACGATCCCGGTGAGCAGGTACTTCCGCGCGTTGCGGCCCCGGCCGGCTTCGGGACGGCTGCCGATGATCGCCACGATCTTTTCCCACCGGTCCGGGGTCAGGATCGGCTCCCAGGTACCGACGACGGGCTGGCCGTCGGGGCCGTGGACGACTTCGACGAAGTGGCAGCTCTCGCCGGTGTCCGGGTCGGTCTCCCACACTGTCCGACCCCGCCAGCCACAGACGCGCGGGTTGCGCAACGCCTGGCGGGCGGAGGTCACCTGCCACGGCTTGCCCCGGGTGCCGACGATCCCGTCACGGTTCCACTCGGTGACAATCGCGGTAATCGGCACCCCATCCAACAACCTTTGCGCGGCCCTCTGAAGAATCCGGCTCTCCACCGGGTGTAGCGTGCGCCGGTCCTCATTCCAGCCAAACGGACGCGGCCCACCACCGGGCATACCCGTCTGCTGCATCTCCAGATGCTTACGCGCCACCCGGCGGGCGGTGTCCGCCGATGACTTGTTCGCCATCGCAACCAAGATCCGGGCGGCAAATTTGCCATTGTCGGTGAGCAGATCGAAACCGCCGGTCAAACCGACGATCGGCCGGCGGTGATGCTCCACAATCTCAATGGCGTCTTCCAAGTCGCGCGGGTCACGCGCAAGCCTGTCCAAGTCGGCGACGACCACGGCGTCGATCGTCCCGGCGCGCAGGTCGGCCAACATCCGCTGCCACACAGGGCGAATCACCCGGTACACCACCGACCCATCCGCCAGCGTCACCCGCTTCTTCTTGTAGGCGGAGGTGTCGTTCTCCTCGTACACCGGCTCCGCCACCCGGCCACCGACCGACGCCACCCATGCCCGCTCATCGGCTTCCTGGCGGCCAACACCCTTGGCATCGTCTTCGGCATCATCGGAGATTCGCGTGTACAGGCCGAAAAGCAGACCCTCAAAACTCGGCCCGGAATTCGGAGACATCGCAGAAACGCTGCGCGGCGCGGCCGCGCGTACCATACCGCTAAGGCTGGTAGCCATACTTCAATTGTAGTTCGCCACTTTAATGCCCGCAGAAACTCAACAGGTGGGGTCTGCCGAGGCGCCGGGGCGGGCGCAGCGCACGGTCTGTGCGTCGCGTTGCAGGCGGGAGACGATCTGGCCGACCTCGACGGTGGCGACCGCGTGTGCGTACACCTCGCCGTTCGCGTTGAGCAGGTGCTGGCCGGCGACGGTGTCGACCCGGCGGAAGTAGGCGGCGAGGCCAGGGTCGACGACGGTGCAGGACATCGTCGTCTCGGCGCCAGGTGTCAGCAGCGACTTGGCGGTGCAGCTGCCCGCCGGGCTGCCGTCGCCGGTCAGGCTGACCGTCATCTCCGCGGAGATCGCGGCCTGCTGGACCTGGCCCGCCGTCGCGGTCACCGTGTTGCGCACCGACGCGTTGACCGTGCAGCCGCTCGCGCTGCACGCCCCGAACGTCAGGTCGCCGTTGATCGTCAGCTGGACCCGGCTGTCGACCGCGTCGGTGAGCTGGCCGGTCTGATCGATGAGTGCCTTGTACAGCTCGTCGACGAGGTCCGCGCCCAGCTCGCCGAGGTTGATGCCGTCGGACGAGCCGAGGCCGCCGGGCACAGACGGGATCGGCGGCAGCCCGGTCAGCGGCGGCGTCGGGAGGGCACCGCCGCCGGCCCCGGATGATGTTCCGGCCGCGCCTTCCTCGAGGCGCAGCAGGTGGTGGGGCGCGGCCGCCGTCACGTACAGGACGTCGTCTCCGATGACGGCACGCAGCGCGGGAACGCCGTTGACCTCGGTCTGGGTGAGGACGGGCGCGGCGATCCCGGGCCCGCCCGGCGCGAAGCCGTCGTTGATGATCTTGATGATCTGGTCCGGCGTCTTCATCTGGTCGATCGCGGGTTTCAGCAGGTTGTCCGGGGTGCCGCTGATCCACCTGTTCTCGATCACCTGCTGGCCGGGGCTCGCGCCGCCCAGGCTCGACAGGCTGGAGCCGGCGCCGGTGGGCAGCCGGAGGTAGGTCTTGTGATCGACGACCATCACGTCGGCCTTGAAGTCGACCATGTCGAGGGTGCCGACGCCCTCGCCGTCGCGGGTCATCTGCATGCTCAGCCCGAGCGCGCCGAGGATCTTGGTCTGGTACTCGAGCGCGTCCGCGTGGGACAGGTTGCCGGCCGCGTCCCGGAACGGCGCCTGGTCGGCCGCGGCCTGCGACGCCGTGGAGCCCGGCGCGGGCAGCCCGTCCGAGGATGACGAGCCCGACCGCAGCGCGACGGTGGTCACGCCGAAGGAGGCGACCACAAGGATCATCGCCGCCAGGCCGATCGCCGTCCAGGCGATCCGCGAGGGCGCACGCACGGCCGCGCCGAGATACCTCACGAGCCGGCGGACGTCCAAAGCTACCCCCGGAGAGACCACGGCGCCACGGTGCGCAACAGCGCCCCCAGAATGTCGCGCCCACGCCAGGATGTCAGCACTTTGTCCAGGTTGGCGGGAAACGCGCCGGGTCCCGTCCGCGGCGGCTACGGACTGGCCGCTCGCAGCGGGCCGGCGCACCAGCGGTGGACGGCGGCACGGCTGCGCAGGCGGACGACGGGGAGCTCGGGGCGTCGCTCGCGCAGGGCCGCGACCCGCAGCGGGCTCTTGTAGTGGGTCGACCAGGCCCAGCGCACGATGTGCTCGCGGTTGGTGAAGAAGGTGTGCAGGGGTGGCTCGACGTTGCCGTTCCAGAGGACCTCGCGGCGCAGGCGGCGGCGCAGGGTCCGGCCAATCACCTGGCGCATGACGGTTCGTCGCGGCAGGTCGAGCCAGACCATCAGGTCGACGCGATCGGCAAGCAGGTCACGCGCGGCGCTGTACTGCCATTCCGTCACCCAGGCGGGCTGGCTGGCGAACGCCCTGACATCCGCCAGGAACGACTCACGCGGCGTCCAGCCAGGGCCGTGATGGAGCCCGTCGATATCGATGTGCCGAATCCCCAGCGTCTCCCCCACCCGCCGGGCCACCGTCGTCTTCCCCGACCCCGACGTCCCCGCCACCACCACCCGCCGCGGCCTGCACGGCAACGGATCGTCGGCGCCCAACATCTCCACCCAACGACGATAGCGGTCTGACTCCCCTGGCCGGTCGGGCGGGCGGCCCAGAGTCATGAACCGCGAGCGATGACGAGGCAGCCGCGACCGCTCACGGTTTCGGCTCCGTTCCCCATTTCCGGCGCTCTTCGGCCGCAATTGACACCCGTCGAGCCATCCAGGCCACGGCGATTCCGTAGGCATTCAATTTGGCCATGAGATTGTCAAATTCCATTTAGCGCCGCCATAATTCGCCAAATTTGACGAACTGGAGCCCAGGCCCATAACTTGCAGCTCGATCTCCCCGCGGCGTTCCGAACCACGGACGGAATCCATGAGTTTCGAGTTGGTGTTCTACGACGAACCCGCCACCGGCCGAGTCCCCGTGCGCGACCGGCTGGACGGCACACGATGAGCTTGAGGTTCGACGACTACGTCGCCGAAGTAGAGGCGCGGGCCACCGAGGAAGAGCGCGCGTGGCTCGACATGTGGACCGCGCACTTCGAGGCGGAACGGCGCCGCCTGTTCGACATGCCTCGTCAGCTGGCCGCCGCCCGGGAGGCGAAGCACCTCACGCGGCAGCAGCTCGCCCGGGTGACCGGCGTCCGCGCTTCCAAGATCAGGAGGAT
>Ga0207712_10002313_pt1 | contig 12380 bp, 8 predicted proteins | sample KBSS44metaG_FD_184402 | JGI IMG/M metagenome (GOLD analysis project Ga0207712, IMG submission 184402) | Switchgrass rhizosphere microbial communities from Kellogg Biological Station, Michigan, USA - KBS S4-4 metaG (SPAdes) (version 2) | ecosystem: Host-associated > Plants > Roots > Rhizosphere >... | reverse complement strand
GTCCGCGCGAGACGCGCAAGGCGATCGCTCGGCCAGCCCGGCAGGCGCAGCTGGATCAGGCGCACGCCCTTGCGGCAGGCGCGCTCGATGCCGCGCTCGATCGTGTCCGCCTCTTCCGGCGGCAGCGCCGGCGTGATCAGGTAACGGTCCGGGAGACGCAAGGCAACGATCGCCGGGCGATCGGCCGGCGGCATCTCGATGCGTTCGAGGTCGGCCTGCTCGACCCACGTCAGGCGCTGGCCTTCGCGCGCCTGCGGCGTGCCGCTGTAGGCGGCGACCTGCCAGACATCGAGCAGGATGCGCTTGTCGCCATAATCGTGCGGCACGGCGATCAGCGGACGCGCGGACTCGACGACGACGTCGATCTCCTCGCGCAGTTCGCGCGCGAGCGCGTCGATCGGCAGTTCGCCCTCCTCGCACTTGCCGCCGGGAAATTCCCACAGCCCCGCCAGATGCTTGCCGGGCGGCCGCTGCGCGAGCAGGACGCGCCCGTGTCCGTCGCGCAGGATGCCGGCGACGACGTGGATCGCGCCCGTCGTCACGCCTGCCGCTTCCAAAAAAGAGTATTCCCGAGCGGCCCTCGCGTCGAAACGGAGGGCGCGGGAGCGATCATCCGATCTTGCCGTGGCACTGCTTGTACTTCTTGCCCGAGCCGCACGGACACGGGTCGTTGCGACCGACCTTCGGCGCATCGCGATGCACCGTCGACTGCACGGCCGGCATCTGCGGCAGCGGTTCCGACTCGCCGTCGGCAGGCAGCGCACCGGCGGCGAAACCGGCGGCTTCGGCGTGCTGAAACTGCATCGAGCGCGCCTGCGCCTCGGCCTGGCGGCGCTGCTGCTCCTCCATCGCCTCGACTTCGTCCTCGTTGCGGATGCGCACGCGCGCGAGCAACTGGACGACCTCGTGCTTGATGCGGCCGAGCATCGCCTCGAACAGTTCGAACGCCTCGCGCTTGAACTCCTGCTTCGGCTGTTTCTGCGCGTAGCCGCGCAGATAGATGCCCTGGCGCAGGTAGTCCATGCTGGACAGGTGTTCCTTCCAGCCGTTGTCGAGCACGGACAACATCACGTGCTTCTCCAGGCCGCGCATGACCTCGGAGCCGAGCATCGCTTCCTTCTCGCGGAAGAGCCGATCGGCACTTTCGAGCACGCGATCGAGCACGCCGTTCGCATCGACTTCGTTCTGCTCGTCGAGCCACTGCCGGAGATTCATCTGCAGGCCGAATTCGGAGGCCAACTCGGCTTCGAGGCCGGCGATGTTCCACTGCTCGTCGACCGAATCGTGCGGCACGTAGCGGCGCACGAGATCGGTGAAGACGTCCTGGCGGATGCTCTCGATCGTCTCGTGGACGTTTTCGCTGTCGAGCAGTTCGTTGCGCTGTTGGTAGATCACCTTGCGCTGGTCGTTGGCGGTGTCGTCGAACTCGAGCAGGTGCTTGCGGATGTCGAAGTTGTGCGCCTCGACCTTGCGCTGCGCCTTCTCGATCTGCCGGCTGACCATCTTGTCCTGGATCGCGTCGTCTTCTTTCATGCCGAACATGCGCATCAGCCGCGCGACGCCCTCGCCCATGAAGATGCGGATCAGGTTGTCTTCCAGCGACAGGTAGAAGCGGCTCGATCCCGGATCGCCCTGGCGGCCCGAACGGCCGCGCAGCTGGTTGTCGATGCGGCGCGACTCGTGCCGTTCGGTGCCGACGATGCGCAGGCCGCCGAGCGCGATGACTTCATCGTGGCGCTTCTGCCACTCGGCCTTGACGCGGTCGCGCTCGCTTTGCGGCGCATCTTCCGGCAACGCGTGCAGCTCGGCCTCGAGACTGCCGCCGAGCACGATGTCGGTGCCGCGGCCGGCCATGTTGGTGGCGATCGTGATCGCCTTCGGCCGCCCGGCCTGGGCGACGATGTGCGCTTCGCGCTCGTGCTGCTTCGCGTTCAGCACCTCGTGCGGCACGCCGTGCTTCTTCAGCAGGCCGTCGAGCAGCTCGGACATTTCGATCGACGCCGTGCCGACCAGCACGGGCTGTCCGCGCTCGTAGCTTTCCTTGATGTCCTCGACGATCGCCTCGTACTTCGGCTCGGCCTTGAGGAAGACGACGTCGGCCTCGTCCTTGCGCACCATCGCCCGATGCGTCGGGATCACCACGACCTCGAGGCCGTAGATCGACTGGAATTCGTAGGCTTCGGTATCGGCCGTACCGGTCATGCCGGACAGCTTCTTGTACATGCGGAACAGGTTCTGGAACGTGATCGACGCGAGCGTCTGGTTCTCGCGCTGGATCGGCACGCCTTCCTTCGCCTCGACCGCCTGATGCAGGCCGTCGGACCAGCGACGGCCCTGCAGCGTGCGCCCGGTGAACTCGTCGACGATGATGACCTCGCCGTCGCGCACGATGTAGTCGACGTCTCGTTGATAGATCGCGTTCGCGCGCAGCGCCGCGTTCAAGTGATGCACGACGGAGATGTGCTGCGAATCGTAGAGGCCTTCGTCCTCGCCGATGATGCCGGCCTCGCGCAACAGGTCCTCGGCGTGCTGCATGCCCTCTTCGGACATGTGCACCTGCTTCTGCTTCTCGTCGACGTAGTAGTCGCCCGGCTCCGGCGGTTCGCCCGGCTGGGTTTCCTTCGCCTGGCGCGTCATGCGCGGCACGATGCGGTTGACCTTAACGTACAGCTGCGGCGACTCGTCGGACGGGCCGGAGATGATCAGCGGCGTGCGCGCCTCGTCGATCAGGATCGAGTCGACCTCGTCGACGATCGCATAGTGCAGGCCACGCTGGTAGCGCTGCTCTTTCGACAGCGCCATGTTGTCGCGTAGGTAGTCGAAGCCGAATTCATTGTTGGTGCCGTAGGTGATGTCGGCCGCGTACGCGCCGCGCTTGTCGCCGTGGTCCATGTTCGGAAAGACGACGCCGACGGTCATGCCGAGGAAGTTGTAGAGCCTGCCCATCCAGGCCGAGTCGCGCTTGGCCAGGTAGTCGTTGACGGTGATGACGTGGACGCCCTTGCCTTCCAGCGCGTTGAGGTACACCGGCAGCGTCGCGACCAGGGTCTTGCCCTCGCCCGTGCGCATCTCGGCGATCTTGCCGCTGTGCAGGACCATGCCGCCGATCAGCTGCACGTCGTAGTGGCGCAGGCCGAGCACGCGCCGCGACGCCTCACGCACCGTGGCGAACGCCTCGGGCAGCAGGCTGTCCAGTTTCGCGCCGTCGGCCAGGCGTTGCTTGAATTCGTCGGTCTTGCCGCGCAGCTCGGCGTCCGAAAGGGCCTGGAACTGCGGCTCCAGCGCGTTGATCTGCGCCACCGACTTGCCGAGCTGGCGCAGCACGCGTTCGTTGCGGCTGCCGAAAATGCGCGTCAGGAAACTGTTGAGCATGGTGGTCTTCGATTGGGAATACGAAACGCCGCGCCGGCATGGCATTGACGCCGGATCGGCCGTTGCTGCAGTCGGAATGGCCGGACTGACCGGCCCCGCGGCCGGCCACGACGGGACCGCCGATGATACGGCGTGCCCGGCCCAATACAAAGCGAGTTTGTGACTGGCGCCCTGCTTTCAAGGGCGCCGGACACCCGCGGCGCCCCCTGCGGCGCCGTACCAGCGGGGTTTCAGGCGTGGCTGGCGCGCGTGGACTTCACGTAGACCATCGGGTTGACCGGCTTGCCGTTCAACCAGACCTCGAAATGGCAATGCGCGCCGGTCGAGCGGCCGGTCGAGCCGACACGGGCGATGACCTGCCCTTCGTGCACGCGGGTGCCGACCTCGGCGAGGTTGGCGGAGTTGTGCGCGTAGCGCGTCATGTAGCCGTTGCCGTGGTCGATCTCGACGACGTTGCCGTAGCCGGGACGCTGGCCGGACCAGGTCACCACGCCATCGGCAACCGCGGTGATGTCGGTGCCCAGCGGCGCGGCGAAATCCAGGCCCAGATGGATACCGGCATGGCCGTCGAGCGGATCGGTACGCTCGCCGAAACCGGACGACATGTAGCCTTGTGCGACCGGCATGCCGCTCGGCAGCAGCGCATTGTCGATCTTGCGGTCGCGCAGCAAGTTCTCCAGGACGTCCAGCTGCGCTTCCTGGCGATCGAACTCCGCACGCAGGCCGTCGATGCCGTTCTGGATCGGCAGCGAGGTCGCGATCGCGGTGGCGGGATCCTCCGGGCCGCCCATCGCCGGCGCGGCGGCGAAATCGAACTCGCCGTCATCGAGCTTGCCGACCTGGGTCAGGCGATCGCCGAGCGCGTTCAGGCGCGTCGCCTGAGCCTGCAGCTGGCCGAGCTGAAGGGCCAGCGCATCGAGATTGCGGTGCGAATCGTTGTCGAGGTTCGCCAGCTGCTCGCGCTGGCGGGCGAGGTTGGCGCGCAGGTCGGACAGCTCGCGCATGCCGCGCCCCTGCCCGCCGCCGACCAGCATCGCCGCGGCGACACCGATCGCGACGAAGAACAAGGCACAGCCCGAGACCGCCGCCAGCGCGATCGCGCGGCCGCGACGGCTGTCAAAATCGATACGGCGTGGTGCCGAGCGTGCGTTGCGGACGATAATGATGTTCATGCTGGCTCGCCGTAGTCGTTTTCGCCATGTCGCCACGACGCAACCCTCTCCAGGCTACCGCAGCCGGCCCTCGGCCTGCTGCGGAGTGCATCGCACTCGACGCGCTCGCGGATCGCGCGCGCGCGCTGGATGCGCTGGATGGACGATTGCGCCATCTGTTGCCCGCCGCAGTCGCTCGCGAGACACGTCTCGCGGACGTCCGTGACGGACGCGTCGTCTTCCTGGCGTCGAGTCCGACCTGGGCGAGCCGCATCAGGCTGTATCAGGCAGCCCTGCTGGCCGAAGCCCGTACCGCACTCGGCGGTACCGTCGAACGCTTCACCGTGAAAGTGGCGCCCCTGCCGACCGTTCCCCCGGAACCGACAAAGCCAAAACCGCTTTCCGCCGCTACCGCCCGCCATTTGCGAGCGACAGCGAATACCGTCTCAGACCCGGAACTCCGAGCCCTCTATTTGCACCTGGCGTCCATCGCCACTGATGTTTCCGACTAGGAGCCGGGGCGGCTCCTGTTTTCCCCGACAACGGGCTTTCTGGCGAAAGCCGTTTTTTCTTCTTATGGGCCGGGCGTCGTGCCGTGGCCGGCTCCGAATGACTGGGTCATTCGCCTCACCCGCCGCGGCACAGCTGCGTTGGCGGATGCGGAGGCCGGCGCGTTTCCTGCGACGGCTTGTTGCTGATCGCGAGTCTTACACCGCCTGCGCCGGATGGGCGTAGGAGATGGGCGCCTCGCGTTCGTCCTCGAAACTCACTTCCTGCCAAGCCGAGGCGTCCGCGATCAGCGTGCGCAACAGCTTGTTGTTCAGTTCATGGCCTGACTTGTAGCCGTAGAACGCGCCGATCAGACTGTGGCCGAGCAGATAAAGATCCCCGATCGCATCGAGAATCTTGTGCTTGACGAACTCGTCTTCGTAGCGAAGGCCGTCTTCGTTCAGCACGCGGTAGTCGTCGAGCACGATCGCATTGTCCATCGAACCGCCGAGCGCGAGGTTCTTCTCGCGCAGCATTTCGATGTCGCGCATGAAGCCGAACGTGCGGGCGCGGCTGACTTCCTTGACGAACGAGGTCGTCGAGAAATCGATCTCGCTGGTCGAGGAGCGCTTGGTGAACATCGGATGGTTGAAATCGATCGAGAAGCCGACCTTGAAGCCGTCGAACGGCTCGAAGCGGGCCCACTTGTCGCCGTCGCGGACGGTGATCGATTTCTTGATGCGGATGAACCGCTTCGCCTTGGCCTGCTCCTCGATGCCCGCCGACTGCAGCAGGAACACGAAGGGGCCGGAACTGCCGTCCATGATCGGCACTTCGGGCGCCGAAAGGTCGACATAGGCGTTGTCGATGCCGAGGCCGGCCATCGCGGAAAGCAGATGCTCGATCGTCGCGATGCGAACGTCGCCCTTGACCAGCGTGGTCGAGAGGCGGGTATCGCCGACGTTGTTGCAACTGGAGCGGATCTCGACGGGTGGGCTCAAGTCCACGCGGCGGAACACGATGCCCGTGTCCACGGCCGCCGGACGAAGGGTCATATAGACCTTGTCGCCCGTGTGGAGACCCACGCCCGTCGCTCTGATGACGTTTTTGAGCGTGCGTTGTCTGATCATTTTTATGGGGTAACCCCTGGGGCAGGGCTGACAAAACGCGGACGAGACTAACACAGCGAGTTTGTGGAGAAAAGTTAAGCGATGTATGGAACCCACAGAGTGTTGCGCCCCCGCAACACTCCGTGGGTCCGTTTCGCGCCCTACTTCGGTCCTCTCGAGCGTCGACGGCAACCGCCGTCACGACGCCACGTGACAGCGGAGAATGGCTTGGCGGCTCGCTTTCGAGCGCCCGCCAGGCGTCGTCGACGTTCGCCGATGACAGCGAACGGCGCGTTTCAGGACGGGAAGGTCAGCGCATCAATCGGCCTGCCGGCGCAGGAATGCCGGAATGTCGAGATAATCGCCGGGCGCTTCCGGCGCCGCCGCGACGCCGTGATCGAGCGCCGTCGCCCGCATCGGCTGGCCCGGGATGCCGAGATAGTCGACCTCGCCCGTCGTCGCGTTGCGCACCACGCGCATCGGCGGCCGCGATACCGGCGCCACGTCGCGTTCGCGTTCGCGATGGATCGGCTGGCGCGCCACCGCACGATTGAGCCCCGTCGCGACCACGGTCACGCGCACGTCGTCCTTGAGTTCCGGATCGAGCGCAGTACCGACCACGACGGTCGCGTCCTCGCTGGCGAACTCGTGGATGACCTGGCCGATGTCGTCGAACTCGCGCATCGTGAGGTTGGTGCCGGCCGTGACGTTGACCAGGATGCCGCAGGCGCCGGCGAGGTTGACGTCGTCGAGCAGCGGGTTGTTGATCGCCGCCTCGGCCGCCGCGACCGCACGGTCGTCGCCGTGGGCGGTGCCCGTGCCCATCATCGCCATGCCCATCTCGGACATGACCGTGCGCACGTCGGCGAAGTCGACGTTGATCAGGCCCGGTCGGGTGATCAGGTCGGCGATGCCCTGCACGGCGCCGAGCAGCACGTCGTTGGCCTGCTTGAACGCGCTGAGCAGGGTCACATCGCGGCCGAGCACGGTGAGCAGCTTCTCGTTCGGCACGGTGATCAGCGAATCGCAGTACTGGCCGAGATCCTCGATGCCCTTCAGCGCGACTTGCATTCGCCGGCGACCCTCGAACGGGAACGGCTTGGTGACGACCGCGACGGTGAGGATGCCCATTTCCTTGGCGAGCTGCGCCACCACCGGCGCTGCGCCCGTGCCGGTGCCGCCGCCCATGCCGCAGGTGATGAACGCCATGTCGGCGCCCTGCAGCAGTTCGACGATGCGTTCGCGATCCTCCAGGGCGGCCTGGCGGCCGACCTCCGGATTGGCGCCGGCGCCCAGACCCTTGGTGACGTTCGCGCCGAGCTGCAGGGTGAATTTCGCCCCGCTGCTCTTGAGCGCCTGCGCATCGGTGTTCGCGCATACGAAATCCACGCCTTCGACACCGGCCTGGACCATGTGGCTGACCGCGTTGCCGCCGCCGCCGCCGACGCCGACGACCTTGATGACCGCGTTCGGCGCCATTCTTTCAACGAGTTCGAACATTTTCCCATCCTCCGCAAAGTGGACTACTGCTTCTCTTTTATCGTTCCCGAGTCCGTGACCGTCCCGGCCCGGCTCGTCCGACCCCGGCTGGCGTGCCGGCGTCCCGCGACCGTTTCGGTCGCTCCGCTGCGCTCCCTGCGCGGCGGATGTTTCCGTCCCCCTGCTCGAACGAGAGAGGGCTCGATCAAAACTCGCCCTTGAACCAGGTGGAGACCCGGTTCCACAGGCCGCCCACTGCCGATGCGCCGGCCGAAGGCGAGTTGCGCGCACCGTCGCGGCGGCTGCCGTAGATAAGGAGTCCGACACCGGTCGACTGCAGCGGATTGGCTACGACATCGGCCAGCCCGCTGACGTGCTGCGGCGTGCCCAGCCGCACCGGCATGTGGAACAGTTCTTCGGCGAGATCGAGCGCGCCTTCCATGCGCGCAGCGCCTCCGGTCAGCACGATGCCGGCACGCACGAGCTCCTCGCGGCCGCTGCGGCGCAGGTCCGCCTGCACCATCTCGAAGATTTCCTCGTAGCGCGGCTGCACCGCCTCGGCGAGGTTCTGCCGCGCCAGCCGGCGCGGCGGGCGATCGCCTACGCTCGGCACCTGGATCGTCTCTTCGGCATGCGCGAGCTGGGCCAGCGCGCAGGCGTAGCGCACCTTCAGCTCCTCCGCATGCGCGGTCGGCGTGCGCATCAGGTGCGCGATGTCGCTGGTCACCTGGTCGCCGCCGATCGCCAGCGACGTGGTATGGCGCAGCGCGCCGCCGGTGAAGATCGCGATATCGGTCGTGCCGGCACCGATGTCGACCATGCACACGCCGAGCTCGCGCTCGTCCTCGGTCAGCACCGCGCGTGCGGAGGCGACCGCCGCCGGCAGCAGCTCGTCGACCTGCAGGCCGCAGCGGTTGATGCACTTGGTGATGTTCTGGATCGCGCTGGCCGCGCCGGTGACCAGGTGCACGTTCGCTTCGAGGCGCACGCCGGACATGCCGACCGGATGGCGGATGCCTTCCTGGCCGTCGATCAGGTATTCCTGCGGCTCGCGGTAGAGCACGCTGCGGTCGGCGGGGATCGCGATCGCGCACGCCGAATTGAGTACCGCGTCGAGGTCCGCCGCGCTGACTTCGCGGTCGCGGATCGGCGCGGTGCCGTGCGAGTTCTCGTCCTTGATGTGGCTGCCGGCGATCGAGGCGTAGACCGAGCGTATCTGGCAACCGGCCATCAGCTCGGCTTCCTCGATCGCTCGCTGGATCGAATGCACCGTCGAATCGATGTCGACGACGACACCGCGCTTGAGCCCGTGCGCCGGATGCGAACCGATGCCGATGATCTCGACCGCTTCGCCGGGTGCGTGCTCGCCGACGATCGCGACGATCTTCGACGTGCCGACATCGAGGCCGACGATGAGGTTTTTTTCGCTCTTGCGGGTCATGGGAAAACCGGGATTCGGGATTGGGGATTCGGGATTCGGAATGGGACTGGGATGGGGGATTCGGGATTGGGGATTCGAAAGAGCGGGGATGACCAGCCTTCGGCCGCTATGAAGCGTTGGAGGCCCGTGATTCGAGATTCAGAAAAGCTCGCTGCGAGGCTGTCGATCCGTGTGTCGGCGGTGGCTGCTTGCGGCGGCGCCGGCTTCTTCCCAATCCCGAATCCCGAATCCCCACTCCCGGCCGGCGGTGCAGCCGCCGGCTCCGGCCACCGCATCGCAAACCCGTTCTCGTAGCGCAGGTCGACGTACGCCGGGGGGCCGGCATGCGCGCTGGCCAGGCGCGGCCACACGTCGAGAAAACGCTTGAGGCGCGGTCGCGCGTCTTCGCGGCCGAGTTCGATGACGGCGCCGGAGGCGAGGTCGAGTTTCCAGCCACCGCGCGGCGACAAGGTCACCGCGTCGATGACCAAGCCGCTGCCGGTGAACTCCTTCAGGCAGTCGGCGTAGAACTGCAGCACGTCGGCGAGGCGATCGTCGGGACCGGCCAGCCGCGGCAGACCCTGCAGGCCGGTCGCGCCGGCGACGGTGAAGATCTCGCCACGCCGGTTGACCAGACGATCCTCGCCCCAGCGCGCATACGGCTGCTGCTCGAACACGACCAGCTCGATCGCATCCGGCCAGCGCTTGCGCGCCTCGACGCGCTCGACCCAGGGCAGCCTCGCGACCGCGGCGCGCACTTCGTGCAGCTTCACCGCGAAGAAGCCGTCGCCGAGCAGCGGCTGCGCCGCCGCGCGTATCTGCTCGGCGCTGACATGGTTGAATTCCGCACGCACGCCGAGCTTGGCGACCGGCCAGCGGTCGCTCGCGAACCAGCCGTTCAGCACGCCGACGATCGGCAGCGCGACCAGCGTCAGCGCGATGCCCCAGGCGAGCAGCTTGAGCAGGAATCCGCCTCTCACGCGCGATCCTCCGCGAACGAACTCTCGAGGATGCGCCAGCACAGCGTCTGGAAATCGATGCCGACCGTCGCGGCAGCCTTCGGCACCAGCGAGTGGCTGGTCATGCCGGGCGCGGTGTTCACTTCGAGCAGGAAATTGCGCCCGGCGCGGTCGCGCATCACGTCGACGCGGCCCCAGCCGGCACAGCCCGCCGCGTCGAACGCAGCCAGGGCGAGCGCCCGCAGTTCCGCCTCCGCCTCGCCTTCGAGGCCGGGGCAGAGATACTGCGTGTCCTCGGCCACGTACTTGGCGTGATAGTCGTAGAACGCGCCCTTCGGCACGATACGGATCGAAGGCAGCACCTCGCGCGCGAGCACGGCGACGGTCAGCTCGTCGCCTTCGATCATTTCCTCGACCAGGAGATCGCCCGGATAGCGTGCGGCCAGTTCCGCCGCGGCATCGAGGTCGGCGTCGCGGAACACGCGCGTGACGCCGACGCTGGAACCTTCGCTGGCCGGCTTGACGATCACCGGCAAGCCGATCTTCGCGGCGGCGGCGTGCACATCCAGATCGCCGCGGCCCTTGCGCAGCGCGACGAAGCGCGGCGTCGGCAGGCCTTCGGCGATCCACACCTGCTTGGTGCGCACCTTGTCCATCGACAAGGCCGAACCGAGCACGCCCGACCCCGTATACGGCACGTGCAGCGATTCCAGCGCACCTTGCAGCACGCCGTCTTCGCCGCCGCCATGCTGGCCATGCAGGATGTTGAACACGCGCGAGTAGTGGCCGGCACGCAGGCTGTCGAGCAACGCCGGGATGCCGTCGACGGCATGTGCGTCCACACCCTTCGCGCGCAGCGCGGCCAGCACGTTGCGGCCGGAGTCGAGCGAAACCGCACGCTCGGCCGATTCGCCGCCCATGACCACCGCGACGCGGCCGAACGCGCGCGGATCGGTGATCCGCGTGGCGGGAATCGGGAATGGGGAATGGGGATTGGGCGAAGCGGACATCAGGCGACTCTCGATTTCAGGTGGCCGGACGCGGCCAGTTCGTTCGCCGCCGCGCCGATGTCGCCAGCGCCGAGCAGCAGCAGCAAGTCGCCGTCTTCGAGCAGCGGCGGCAGCGCGCCCGAAAGGTCGCGCGGGTGTTCGACGAGGACCGGATCGACCTTGCCGCGCGCGCGCACGGCGCGCGCGAGCGCACGGCCGTCCGCATTCGCGATCGGCGCCTCACCGGCGGGATAGACCTCGGTGAGCACCAGCACGTCGACCTCGGCCAGCACGTTGGCGAAGTCGTCGAGCAGGTCGCGCGTGCGCGAATAGCGATGCGGCTGGAACGCGACGACGAGACGGCGCTCGGGCCAGCCTTCACGCGCCGCCGCGAACACCGCGGCCAGCTCGCGCGGGTGGTGGCCGTAGTCGTCGACGAGCAGCGCTTCGCCGTCGTCGAGCGCCAGTTCGCCGCGCAGCTGGAAGCGCCGGCCGACGCCCTGGAATTTCGCCAGCGCGCTCTGCATCGCTTCCGGCGCGACGCCGAGTTGCCAGCCGACGGCGCAAGCGGCGAGCGCATTGAGCACGTTGTGGCGGCCCGGCAGGTTCAAGGTCACGCGCACCACGGCGGCGCCGTCGGGCAGATGCAGCGTGAATTCGGTGGACCTGCCACTCTGGCGCAGGTCCGACGCGCGCACGTCGGCGGCGCTGTCGATACCGTAGGTGAGCACGCGGCGCGGCGTCTCGCGTGCGAGCGCGGCGACTTCCGCGTCGTCGGCGCAGAGCACCGCGACGCCGTAGAACGGCAGCCGGTGCAGGAAGTCGCCGAAGGCTTTCTTGACGCGTTCGAAATCGCCGCCGTAGTTCTCCAGATGATCGGCGTCGATGTTGGTGACGATCGCGATGACCGGCGACAGCAGCAGGAACGAGCCGTCCGACTCGTCGGCTTCGGCCACCAGGTACTCGCCCGTGCCGAGGCGCGCGTTCGCGCCGGCGGCGATCAGCTGGCCGCCGATCACGAAGGTCGGATCGAGTCCCGCTTCGGCGAGAACGCTCGCGGTCAGGCTCGTCGTCGTCGTCTTGCCGTGCGTTCCGGCGACGGCGATGCCGCGGCGAAAACGCATCAGCTCGCCGAGCATTTCCGCGCGCGGCACGACTGGAATGCGGCGCGCGCGCGCGGCCAGCAGTTCGGGGTTGTCCGGCCGGATCGCGCTCGACACGACGAGGACGTCGGCCTGCGCGACGTTGGCAGCGTCGTGGCCGCGATCGATGCGCGCGCCGAGTTCGGCCAGACGCCGCGTCGTCGCGTTGTCGGCCTTGTCCGAGCCGGACACCGAGTAGCCGAGATTGCACAGCACTTCGGCGATGCCGCTCATGCCGACGCCACCGACGCCGACGAAATGCACGCGGCG
>Ga0207712_10002311_pt1 | contig 12384 bp, 18 predicted proteins | sample KBSS44metaG_FD_184402 | JGI IMG/M metagenome (GOLD analysis project Ga0207712, IMG submission 184402) | Switchgrass rhizosphere microbial communities from Kellogg Biological Station, Michigan, USA - KBS S4-4 metaG (SPAdes) (version 2) | ecosystem: Host-associated > Plants > Roots > Rhizosphere... | reverse complement strand
CAGGCTGGTTCATATTTTGAATTTAAAATAAAGCTACAATTTAGTTTTTCTATGGAATATTAAGTTTTAAACTTTGAATATGATGGTCGGTGAACCGATAGACATTTATGAACATTTGCAGCCGGGTCTGAACGATAAAACAACCGATACAGTATGGGAATTTATCGAAGCTGTAAAGTCAATTAAAAAGAAATGATTCGATCGGAATAATGTTCTCTCCGTTCGGATATGTAACGAGTAAGAAGCAGGCCTTCTTTTAGGTATTACCTCGTTACATCTTCGGTTTCTTTACAGCATGAAAATTATTATAAGAGAAATGACTACTGAGGATGCAGAACCAGTTAATATACTTTCTGAGCAACTAGGTTATCTTTTATCAGTTGAACAAACGCGGCAAAACATCAATGCCATTTCGCAAAGCAAAGATCATACAGCATTTATAGCTCAGTACGAAAATAGAATTGTTGGCTGGATCGGCGCATCACAGACAATAATGATAGAAGTCACGCCACACTGCGAAATAAATGGTTTAGTGATCGATGAACATCATCGTGGAATAGGAATTGGAAAATTATTGATCGACAAGGTCAAACAATGGGCAAAAGAAAAAGGAAATGATAAAATAGGCTTGCATTGCAATGTAAAAAGAACCGGGGCACATTTGTTTTATGAACATCTTGGTTTTACAAAAGCCAAACAGCAGACGAATTTTGTGATTACTATATAATCTCATAAAAAAACCCAGCCTTCCTTAACATGACAACATGAGAAAGGCCGGGTCTTTAATAAAAGTTTTTATTGTCTATTATATGAGTATGTGTTTACATAAGCTGATAACTCGTTCTTACTTGACTGACTCGTCAACAGATCATACATAAGATTGAAGTTCTCAGGGTCGGTAATATTTCCATACGCTGACTTAGCTAATTCTAATCGATTACTTTCGGAACTTACTAATTGGATTAACTGCTTTGCTTGTGCCACAGAGAAATAATAACTTTCATTTTCAAAAATTTGTGTCAGCCTGGACATCTTTGCTCCAAGCCCCCAGGTGTTTTTAACTTCATTGGACAACGAAGTAAAACTTGAACTTGACATTGGTGTTTTCGTATAGACCGGCGGAGTATAAACTGAGCCAGTTTGATGATCTCTTACATATATCTCTAATTCATTTCTTGAACTACTGGAAGAAAACACATCATACAATTGATTGAAATTTGCCTGGTCAACAATATTGTCGTAAGATTCTTTTGCAAGGTCTAGCCTGTTTCTTTCATCGCTTACCAATTGTATCAATTGTCTTGTCTGCGCAGTTGTGAAATAATAATTTTCATTTGCAAATACATTCATCAATGCTGACATTTTTGCGCCAAGACCATAGCGGTTTTGAATATCACGATAAAGCGTGTTAAATTCTGCGCCTTTCATCGCAACCCGTGTATATACAGGGTTGCTTTCATTAGAGTTTACAAAAGTGTTTAATTCATTTCTGCTGGCCTGTGAATTCAGCAGTGTATTCATCTGTGAAAAATTACTCCGATCAATGATACTTCTGTAAGATATTTTGGCTAAATAAAGTCTATTCGCTTCATCCGGTGCTAACTGAACTAATTGTCTTGCTTGTGATACCGTGAAATAATTATTCGTATTTGTAAATGCGTTATAGATATAAGAAACTTTCGAATTTGTCGTTGACTGACGTTGAGCAGTTCTGTAAATGGTATTGAAGCTTGCTGTAGTCATAGCTGTAGATGAACTGCTGGCATTGTAATTACTCACATAATCTGCTAACTGGTCCCTGTATGACTGACTGTTCAGCACATCGTACATCTGCGTAAAGTTTGTAGGATCGGTAATGCTCCGATAGGATGCTTTTGTCAACGTGAAACGGTTACTTTGGCTATTTATCAACTGTATTAATTGCTGTGCCTGGGCTGTTGTAAAGTAATAATTTGTATTTGCAAAGGCATCGCTGACCATTGTCATTCTATTTGCTGATCTCGATTGATTTCGGATACTATTGTACAAATTATTAAAATCAGTACCACTCATAGCCTGCATATACTGGCCTGTATTATTATCAGCCCGCCATTTGGTTTCTCTTAACTGCACACTTCCGTTTGCTGTAATTGTAATTTGAAGATCATACCCTGTTCTCGTCGTAAACACCGTTGATGATGGATTTACCTCATCTGAACGTTTTATTTGTAGTGTATGCTGACCTGATTGGAGATTTGATACAACTATGGGAGTGTTGGTGTTCGAATTGTAGTCATTTTGAACAACATATTCTTTGCTGTCTATAACTATTGATTCATTAATATTCCCCCGAACGTTAATAGTTACAGTACTGACGCTTTGCGCCAACACCGATGTTGCTATTGCGCAACTTATCAGAAAAATGGAAATCGTTTTCATAATGCATTTGATTTAGTTAATGTTTAGATATTCTACCTGTATAGAAGACAAAGTCCATACCAATAAGAAGAACACACACATTTACAATTAGAAAGAAACAAAAATTTACTGTGGTGAAAACGCCCCGTTTTCAAATAGGGTTTGTTTTCAAAAAGAAAGCTGGATAAACACCCAGCTTTCAATATATCCACCTCAACGCTGTTACTACGCACTTCTTTTTGCACCACCTCTTAATAAGGCTACCAATAATAATATAAATACTGCGCCTCCTATCACCCATACCACAGGGCTTTGATACCATGCTGATTCCTTTTTAACGTTTATATCAATATCTACACCCTTATCCTGAGCAAATGCTATTACACTTAAAAAACTTGATAAGAGAATTGCAGTAAATCTTAGCCATGATCTGTTTATGATTTTTTTCATCTTATGAGGGTTTTGGTAGTTATTAAATTATATAAAAATGCTTTTATTTCTATTTCTATTCTTTCATACATCAAACATCAATGTCTTCTCATGGAAGGTTGGCAAAAAAGGTGCCATCGAAAATAAATGTGTGGCATGTATTTTTCTCACTATTTAATAAATTCTTTTATGGCAAAATCTAAAAAGGCAATTGTAAAGGGGGAAAAAAATGCTGAAAACAATAATAATCCGAAACGAAGGTCGCATGGTAACACAACAAAAGAGATAGTAAAAAGACATCTAAGTGATGAAAATGACAAAATAACTAATGAAGATCTGGAAAATTTAAGGATTGATTTATCTGTACCTAAAGACAGAGCTCACGAACCTTTGCCTATTAGGCCAGATAAAGAAAGGCCAAAGGATGCTGATAAAGATAATACGATTACAACTCCATGGGATGTGATTAGCGAATAGTAGCGATCATTGATTCACCTTTTTGGGAATTATTATGGCTTTAATGATTATATAAATTAAAAACCCTGTACAACCGCCCAGAGTATTTAAGATCACATCATCAATATCAGTGCTTCGATAGCTAGTGGCAAGCTGAAGAAGTTCAATTCCAACAGAGACTAAAAAACAGATCAATAATATTGCAAAAAAGTTATAGGCTTTTCTAAGCCTTATATAAACTAATGGCAGATAAATTCCCAGCGGTAAAAGCATTACAAAATTCCCTATTATTTGTTTGCTAAGAGTTTTATAGATGCCAATCGTTTTAAAGGCTTCGAAATTTACATGATCACGTGTTACTATACGATGATTCATTTTATCCCACCAGTCATTTGATGAAATTTCCTTAAAAAGAATAAAATAACCTGTAAGTTGAAGCACTGCAAAAACATAAATAAAAAAACTTGATTGTATTACTACCTGTAAAAAATTGCTTTGCTTTCTTTTTAATGTTACAAAAATGATCCATGCATATAACAAAAGAATGCTTAAAACAAACCCTGATGTTCTTTTGAAACTTGCTTCACTATAGCTTTCATGATATAACACATGGAAATAAAATAAACTCACCACCACCACAGGCAGGATCACAATTATTTTTTTTAAAGCAGTATTCATGAATCGGGTGTAAAGTAATAAAATCCTGTTAAGAGTTTCGCTTCACAGAAGTTTAACGTAAGATGGCGTGATAGTTTGATTATAGTCACGTTTTATATTCCTTAAATTTAAACTCAAACGTTATGAAAAGATTAATACTCATGTTAGCTCCGGCCGCTCTTTTCCTTGCTTCCTGCAAATCGGAAAATATTAAAGAACCTGAATATCGTGAGATTCGTGATGTTCGGATAATTGATGTTGGTTTATTGCAAACAACCGCTGGTCTTGAATTGGTTTATTACAACCCCAATGATTTTAGCGTTCAGTTAGCGAGTGCAAGAGGTGATGTATATATTGATAATATGTTTTTTGGTCGCTTTGGTATTCAGGATAAAGTATCGGTTCGTAAACATGATGAATTTATTGTTCCTGCTGTTATTAAAATGGATAACATCAGCGCTATAAAAAACCATCGTGAAATATGGAAAAAGAAAGAGGCATTGATCAGGATCCAGGGTTTTGCTACTGTGAAAAAAGCAGGGTTTAACAAAGAAATTCCAATTAAATACGAAGGTATCCAGGATATAGAACGTCTGCGTGCTATCGTAGCAAACTAGTTTTCTTTTTTACAAAATTGTATAACCTGTGTAATGACACGGGTTATTTTTTTATCTAAGACTGAATGAATTTATCATTGTTAAAAGTCCAACATCGCAACCCATTAAAAAAGTGTACTTTAAAATTTATTCAACAATCCTTTTAACAGACTTCAAATCTCTGGCATCGTTTTTCTACTATATAGAGCGATAATGAAAAATAATTTAATCATCTTAAACAACTCAGTTATGAAACAAGTTCTACTAAAACAAGTCGTACTACTTATTGCCATAGCTGCAGTAGTGTCTGTAGCAGTGGTTGGTTTGACAAAAAATTCAAATTCTAAAAAAGTTGATGCGACAGAATTGGCCCAATTCGAGGCATGGAAAGCATCGAGTTTGCAAAAAGAATTGGAAAAGGAAAATGCTGTGGTTGCTAAACCAGCGACTAAAAGTTCAACGGCGAAACGTACAGCAGATTATCAAAGTCCAAAAATGGTTTCAGAATCTCAAAACAGTGCTAAAACAACTAAAAAAGGTTGGAGTAAAGCTGCAAAAGCTACTGCGATTGGTGCAGGTACAGGTGCTGTACTTGGTGCAGTGATCAATAAGAAAAATCGTGCAGTAGGTGCTGTAATTGGTGGCGTGATCGGCGGCGGCGGCGGTTATGTTATTGGCCGCGGTATGGATAAAAAAGACGGCCGATATTAATAGCGCACAAAAAAATGTTAAACGAAGGGACTTTATATAGTCCCTTTTTCTTTTATAAGAACAAAAATGTGATCTATCTGGTTCCCTGAGGGCTATAAGTGAATTTTTATTTAAGTTCGACCTTGGAATTGCTAATTTTATTGAAATTAATTGCAATGAATAAATTCAAGCCTTTCTATCCTATTTTGATAGCGTTGCTAATTGCTGTAATATTTCAATCATGGTCACCGGCAGCTAAAACACAAAGAGAATTTTACCAGCTTACGATTTATCATTTTAGTAATGAATCCCAGGAAAAAATTATTGATAACTATTTGCAAAATGCTTTACTTCCTGCTTTGCACAAAATGAGTATTAAAAATGTGGGTGTGTTTAAAAACCATTCAAATGATACACTCGCCGATAAAACCCTGTATGTATTAATGCCTGTTAAATCCCTGGAAGAAATAATGACCGTTTCATCAAAACTAAATATTGATAAAGACTACCAGTCTGCCGGTGCCGAATACCTTAATTCGGTTTATACAGCTACTCCCTATTCGAGGATGGAAACAATTTTAATTCATGCATTTTCACTGGCTCCCGAGCTTCAATTGCCAAAATTGAGTGGGTCAAGAAAAGACAGGATCTATGAGTTGCGTAGTTATGAAAGCGCCACTGAAAAAATATTTCAGAATAAAGTAAAAATGTTTAATGAAGGGGATGAGATCGGTTTGTTCAAGCGATTGAACTTTAATGCAACTTTTTATGGAGAAGTAATAGCCGGTGGCAAAATGCCGAACTTAATGTACATGACATGTCATGAAAATAAAACTGTCAGGGACGCTAACTGGAAAAATTTTGGAGATGATCCTTATTGGAAAAAACTTTCAGCTATGCCCGAGTACCAGCATAATGTTTCGCATATCGACATTGGTTTTTTGTACCCAACGGAGTATTCTGATTATTAACGTGAAATTTTATGACTGAATATAGTTTTTATGTAGTAAGCCGGGGATAGCTTACCTCTTGCTTAAAGAGATTTTTTTCTTTTATAAACTGCTTGCATGATTTTTGCTTTAGAATTAAGACTTTACAAAAGCCCTTCATTATGAAAATAAGCCTTCTCCGTATTTCCTTTTTTTTAATTGGAGTTTTAATGGTATTAACTGTGCAGGCTCAGAACCTGAAAAATCTTGAGGACAATAATGGATTTAAAAAATACAAACTTGGCTCCAAGTTCGTTTTAGGATTGGGGGTAAAGCATAAAGACGAAGAAGGAGCTGATAAAATTGTGATCGATTATTTAAACGAAACCATTGGTGACATACCCGTCAAAACGATTGAATTGTATTACTTGAGAGACACCCTCTCGAAGATTATTGTACGGATTTCTCCGGAATATTATGTAAAACTTATAGATGCATGCAAAAACTCTTTTGGCGAACCCACCAAGGACTTTAGTAGTAACGAGAAGGTGAAATTTGATAGCACGGTTTCTGTCAACTCTTTCAAGGATAATTATATATGGAAAGCCAATCGTTTAAGACTGGAGTATTTTTATTTTTATCCAAAAATAAGTAATGGAGGTTATGGGTCTAAAAGTCTTTATCTCTCTTATATATTAAATGACTATGGCCAGCGTTTACAACGGGCTAAAAGAGCGGCTAACGCCTCAAAAAATTTCTGATAAAAGATTAAATAATATCTTTATTCAATGTCAATTTTAATTGCGGAAGAAAAAGATATTTCTTCATTAGTAGCATTAATGGACAGTGCCTATCGTGGGGAAGGCGCCAAACAGGGCTGGACATCTGAATCCGATCTTTTTATTGGCAACAAAAGAACGGATGAAATAACTGTTGGGAATCTTATTAAAAAACCCGGGGCTGTTTTCCTTAAATATTTTAACGAAGAAGGAATAATTGAGGGTTGCGTTTTTCTTCATAAAAAAGAAGAACGCCTTTACCTCGGGATGTTTTCAGTATCACCAGCGGCACAAGGAAAAGGGATCGGTAAAAAACTATTGGCAGCCGCAGATAATTACGCCAAAGAACAAAAATGTTATTCCATTTACATGACGGTAATAACAGTTCGTGAAAAATTAATCTCCTGGTATGAAAGAAACGGTTATCAAAAAACAGGTAAGGTCCTACCCTTTCCTGTTGATGAACGATATGGTATACCAACCCAACCACTAGAAATGCTAGTGCTTGAAAAGCGCTTATAATGTTATTCAAAGAATTTTTATAGAAAATTGGTTATTAATTTTCTAATGCTCCGTCTTCTTTAAATTTTTTGAAAACAGCAATTACATCAGCCGGTAATTTTTCGGTTTTTTTAAATGGCATGAATCCTCTGTCAGTCGGGTTTAATTCTATACGACGGATCATCGAATCAATATCTGCCTTTACGTTTGCATAATTATCGTATGGCTTTTTGTTTCCACCTTTGGCTGGAATATGGCAGGGAGAACAATTACCTGCTATCACCGTTGATAGATTTGCCGTATATGTTGTTTTAGGGACAGCAGCCGCTGCCTTGGCGGCTTTTTTAGAAGACGAACAATAAGTGAGGCCTAATGCCAGAACAACTATGCCTGCAAATAGATAGATTTTTTTCATTCCTTAGGTTTTAGTTTTTAAATGTATTGAAAAATTCTTAATCAAAAAATCTTTAGTGTTTTGATAATTATCAAATTTACTCAGTTGGTACATTTGCACCTTCTTTTATGCTAACGCCTGTTTTCGCAACATATAAGAATGCTTATACCGGTTTATCCCGTTCTACCTGGTTGCTTTCAATTGTAATGTTGATCAACCGGAGTGGTACGATGGTAGTGCCCTTTCTTACTCTTTATCTGATATCATTGGGATATAGTGTTTCTGAAGCCGGATTTGTGTTTGCATTTTTTGGCCTCGGTGCATTTAGCGGTGCTTTTGTCGGAGGCAAGCTTACGGACAAGATCGGGTTTTACCCGGTTCAAATAATCACCTTGCTTGGCGGTGGAGTAATGTTCTTTGTCCTGGCACAAATGCAAACATATTGGCTTATTTGTCTTTTCACTTATTTGCTTGCATTTATCAATGAAGCTTTTCGTCCGGCCAATTCTACTGCCGTTGCGTTTTACAGTAAACAGGATAATCGAACAAGATCATACGCATTAAACAGGCTTGCAATTAATTTAGGATGGGCCGTTGGCAGCGCTGCAGGCGGTGTGCTTGCTAATATTAATTTCCATTTGCTTTTTTATGTTGATGGCATTACAAATATTGTTGCAGCTATTCTCATTTGGATATTTTTAAAACCGGTAAATTTTAAAGAAGAAACAGAAAAACATTTAGGAGCAGGAACGTCATTGTCTCCCTATAACGACAAGATCTATCTCTTTTTTATTTTACTTACTATGCTTTTTGCTTGTTGTTTTTTTCAAATATTTACTAATCTTTCACCCTTCTTCTTCAGCGAACTGCATTTTTCCAAGCCACTAATTGGATACTTATTAGCGGTAAACGGAATCATAATAGCTATTGTGGAGATGGTATTGATCTATAAACTGGAAGGCAAGCGAAAAAGCCTTGACTATATTTTTATTGGAATACTGATGGTGGGGATTGCCTTTCTTATGCTTAATATTTCGGGAATGGGGCCATTATTGGCATTTTGTATGATAACATTAATAACATTTGGGGAGATTTTTTCCATGCCTTTTATGAATAGTTTTTGGATCAGCCGAACTAAACCTAGTAATCGCGGTCAATATGCCGCATTATATACGATGGCGTGGTCGGCTGCACAAACTCTTGGCCCTCTTGGAGGTTCGCAACTTGCTGGGCATTTTGGGTTTAAATGGCTCTGGTTCAGCGTGGGAGCCCTGTGTATTATGGTTGCTCTTTTGGTCAAAAGGTTAAAGAAAAATGTCTCCTTAGAAGAAAATAAATAGGCTCCCGGCCAGTTTTACTTGGCATGATTTTCTTAACTTGGATACTCAAATTTTTCATTATGGATAACACTATGGACAACGCAACGGGTAAAAAAGCTAAAAGGGAATTCCGTAAAACAATATCGGCAAAATTGGAGACCAGTTTATTTGAACTCCAAAACGGTACGAAGGAGAAAAAGTTTAAAGCTGCCATAAAAAGAGCAAGTAAGCTGCTGGCAAATGACCTGTTTGTAAAGTCTCAAAAAGAAAAAAAGAAAAAAGAAAAAAACAATACTGTAATGGCAGAAGCTATTGGAGCATAATTTTCTATTTATTTTATTGCCGTCTTACCATCAGCTGAGACGGTTTTTTATTCGCCTCCTTTTATAGTCCAAAAAATTTAACCAGATACTTATTGTTAACGACACAAAGAATACGATCAGGGTCACCTTATCCACAAGGTCTTTTTGGAAATTAATACCGGTAAGTTTTAATAGCAAGAAATGAACATAAGAAGTAGACTGATCGTGCAAGCCCATCTTTTCCCTTATTTCCCAATGCCAATCGGTACAAAAACAATAGCCCCATCCATACCAGATGCCAACTAAGAACCACGATGCTGCTGTAAGTAAAAGTGTAAAGAGGTTCCAGAGACGGGTTTTCTTCCAGGCCCAGCCAAAACAATTAAACACCATGAGAACCGTGTGAAAGACAAAGAAAAAAATATTCAGAAACTCGTAACCCATTAATATATTCTGCCCTCTTCATGACTCAAAAGTTGCTCCGCTATTGAATGATCAAACACTGCCTCTTTATTGGAGATCACTTGACGCAGAAGATCATGAATTGTAATGACGCCGGCAAAGTGCTGGTCATTATAAGCTAGAAGATACCGTGCTTTATGTGAGATCATCAGGTTCATGCTATGCTCCACTGTATCTAATGTGTCAACCATTGGAAGATCATTGGTCATTACTTCTTTTACTTTTGTATTGGCGCTTGAGCGGCCTTTAAGGATCACATTCCGGCTATAATCTCTTTCACAAAAGATACCTTTGAACTCATCCCCTTTCATCACAACGAGGTAACTGAGGTTAACTGAGTTCAACATTTGTAAAGCATCAATAACAAGAGTGTCTGCATCAATATTGTTGAAAACAATCGGCTTGCTATTCAACAGATCTTTTACGCTGCGCATATCTTATTGTTTGTACTAAAGTTCGGGTTTTTTATCAAAAAATAAATTGATTTCGACTGTAATCTGAAAACAATTATTGGTGTATCGGCAGGCTTTATCGGAATTTTCTTCAGAAGCCCCTTCCCCGGTATCAGCATCCATAAGAATTTTCCAGATTCCATGTATCTTTTCGTAACAGTACGTGAAAACGCGAAAGCTTTTCTTTGTTCGCCGGTTTGTATGTTTGTGTCACTTTTGTTTTAACCGTTTTCATTGTAATAAATCGCATACTTTCGTTGAAAATATTTGGTAATGGATTTGCAAAAACAATTTGAGGACGCAGTTTCAAATAGCAAAACACTTAGTGAGAAACCATCCAATGAAGTTTTGCTTCAAATTTATTCTTTATATAAACAAGCTACCACTGGCGATGTTAATACAAAACCGCCTTCTAATCCTTTTGATTTTGTAAATAAGGCCAAACATGATGCGTGGGCTATGCAGAAAGGTAAAACAAAGGAAGCGGCCATGCAGGAGTATGTTGATCTTATTCAAAAATTGCGATAGAGAATACCTGAATTAATCTCCCTAATTTCCCGACATGAATACAGTTAAATGGTCTAAAAAAAAACTGACTGCTTTCAGTATTATTACTCTGCTATTAATTTTCCTGGTGATTGAAATAATTTTCAGAGCAATTTTTTTCATTCAATACAAGAATTATCACACTTCCGTCTATACACAAGGTAATACCATTCAGAAAAGTGATACCGGTCTTATATTTATGAACCGCCCGTTCTATCTCGATTATGAAAAAAAACATCAGTACAATGAGGAAGGAATGAAATCGGAACCTGGCGAAGTATATATGCCGGAAAAGAAAGAGAATGATTTTTGGGTTTTTCTATTGGGAGGGTCAGCGATGGAGGGAATGGGATCGAACAAAAGTGGAGAATGGTTTGACATAACCGGAGCAGAAGATTACCCGGCAAAACAAACAATCGCTTCGATACTTGAAAAAAAACTACAGGTAGCTATGCCCTTAAAACGGGTAAAAGTTTTTAATGCTGCTAATTCTGCTTATAGCATCTGCCAGGTAATAAAACGTCATCAGCAACTCAATGCTAAATATAAAGCAGACTGGATAGTGTCGCTGGATGGGAATAATGAGCCAATCTTTACTGGTGAAGATTCATCTGATTGGGATTTGCTGAGCAGGGATTGGAGTAATAATCCGACTTTTAAATTTCCGCTTAAATATGTTATTCCTTTCACCTCACATTCCGCTTTTATCAATCAACTAAAGCAATCGCTATATCATTTCAAATTAAGCAGAAGAATTAAAAAAAATAAAGAAACGAATTTTCCTGCCAAGCTAAAATGGTCAGCAGTAAAAGATCAATCATTATTGTACGCAACTGACAGCTTCTTTGCTCAAAAGATGACTGACACATTTTATTATTACCTGAATAAATTTGACACTATTTTAAACAATAACAATCAACACCATCTTTTGCTGATACAACCTCATTTGTCATTGCGAGACGCAACTGTAATGAATACAACAGAAAAAGCTTTATTTAATTATTATTGTCACAGTTCCAATAATCCTGTCTTTAATTCTTATTATAGAAAAATATATTCTTTGTATGATTCACTTGCAAAAAATAAAAGCACTATCAGATTGTTGCAAGACATGCATTCTTTGAAAGAACAAATATTTCTTGACTATTGTCACTTTACACCCAATGCCAACGAATATTTAGCCAGTTATATTGCCGACATTATAACCAACAAAAGACCCATTTAAATTCCGCAATCATATATTTTCAGAATCCTTAATTTCAACAAGCAATAAATACATTCTGTGAGAAAGAATAAAGCCAAAACTATATGACAATACTGGGGATTTCTGCATTTTATCATGACTCTGCTGCAGCGATAATCCAGGACGGTAAAATAATTGCCGCAGCCCAGGAGGAAAGATTTACCCGGATAAAAAGTGATGCTGCGTTCCCAATAAACGCCATTCGATTCTGCCTAAAATGTGCGGGAAGAAG
>Ga0207712_10002310_pt1 | contig 12384 bp, 9 predicted proteins | sample KBSS44metaG_FD_184402 | JGI IMG/M metagenome (GOLD analysis project Ga0207712, IMG submission 184402) | Switchgrass rhizosphere microbial communities from Kellogg Biological Station, Michigan, USA - KBS S4-4 metaG (SPAdes) (version 2) | ecosystem: Host-associated > Plants > Roots > Rhizosphere >... | reverse complement strand
GAGGGAAGCGCGAGCAGGATCATGAAGTTCGTCACGAGCATCATCCAGACGAAGAGGGGCATGCGCATCAACGTCAGCCCACGACAGCGCATTGTAAGAGCAGTCACGATCACGTTTATGGCAGAGACCGTGCTGCCAACGCTGGTGAGCAGCAGGCTTAGAATCCAGTAGTCGGTGCTATGGCCGCGCGAGAAGGCGCGTCCGGTGAGAGGTGCGTAAGCAAACCAGCCGACGTCGGGCGCGGAGCCGTGACCGTTGAGTCCAGGTGCGCCTAAGTAAGAGAAGTAGAGCAGCAACGCTCCAAATACAAACATCCAGTAGCCGAAGGCATTCAAACGCGGGAACGCCATGTCGCGCGTGCCGATCATCAGCGGCACGAGATAATTGCCGAGCCCCGCGATTATTGGCATGCCCACCAGAAAGACCATCGCCGTCCCGTGCATGGTGAAAAAACGATTGAAGACTTCAGGTTCCAGAAGGGTGTTGTTCGGTACGGCAAGCTGAAGGCGAATAGCAACAGCCATCAAGCCTGCGACCACCAGGAAAACGAGCGCTGTTCCGATGTACATCAGACCCAGCTTTTTATGGTCAACAGTGACGACCAGGCCGTGCAAACGATCAACGAGTGAAATACCCGGTGCTCTGCTGGTTGTTAGCGCGATTTCCTGAATTGCCATCTCGGCTTCCTCTCCTACTTGAGCGTCTGCAAGTAAGCGACGACCTGGTCCACCTCTTCATCAGTCAATTGCATATTGGGCATCAGACAGCCCACTTTGATCTTTTGCGGATCACGCACCCAGAGGCGCAAGTTGTCTGTAGTATTAGTCGCTGCACCCGCTGCCAACGTCGCGCGGCTCATCAAGTGAGTTAGGTCGGGACCGAACTTTCCTTGCGCAGACGTGCCACCGATGGTGTGGCAATTTACACAGGAGTTGGCGAAGAACACTTTGCGACCTTCCGGAGCGTTCGTCTCTACTGAAGCGGACTGTTGTTGCTCTTTGGCCCATCGTTCAAACTCGTCGGGCGGATGCACAACGACGCGAATCAACATTCGTGCGTGCTGTGTGCCGCAGTATTCAGCGCAATTGCCCGGGTAGGTTCCGGGTTTTGTTGGCTCGATCCACATCAGGTTTTCGCGGTTCGGAATAAGATCGGTCTTGCCGGCAAGTAGGGGCACCCAGAAGCTATGTGCGACGTCCGCCGATTGGAGCTTCAGAAAGGTGGGCCGAGATTCACGACCATCGCTCGCCGGCACATGTAGTTCGTTGGCCGTCACGATGCCCAATTCCGGGTAACGTATCTCCCACCACCACTGATGTCCGATCACGGTTGCTTGGACCGCGGTGGGCGGCGGCTTGCGGTTCTGTATGTCAGCGATCGTGCGCGACGTGACCAGAATCAGCACGAACACGATCAGCAGCGGCAAGATGGTCCAGGCAAGTTCGATCTGGTTACTCCCATAGACCTGCGGCGGCTCACTCAATTCATCTCCGGCGCGATGGCGAAAGCGAACGATCGCATAGACGAGCAGGCCGGCAACGACGGCGAAGATAGACCCACAGATGGCGAGCACTAGCAGCGATATTTCTTTGATCTCTTGAGCGGGTTGTGACAGGGGTCGAAAGAGGCTGGTGACACCGTCAGGGTTTCCCAACACCGGTTCGACATGCCCAGCTACACTCAGGCATACAAACGCGAACGCGAAGAGCACCAGTGCTCGAAGTATCTTGCGATGACGGTACAAACGTAGGCGCATGGGAGGACATACTAGAGAAGGCGCAATTGGACCGTCTTTCATCTCGTCCGCAAAAGTTCTTTGTTTTTGCTCATCTCTCCCGTAGTAAAGATTTGAGTTCATTGAAAGCCCTTTCACTCGCGCACAGTCGTCCTCAGCCGATGGTTTCGATCAAACGCCTCATCTGGGCGACCGCGCGTAGCGAGACCTTGTTTACTGTGGTCATGAGCAAGGCTTCGATTGCAGTCTCTTGCTCGGCACTGAGTACACCGAGGCGCTTACGCTGTTTTCGAAACTCGGCCCTCGCTATGTCCTGCCTTCTGCGGATCGCTCCGAGCGTCGGTTCCCAATCCATAATCAGCAATGACTGTTGAGACTGCTTATCTTCCGGTTGCGCAGTCAGTTCAACTCCATCCGGCGTCATGGTGGTTAATCTCCGTGTATCGCCTCGCGGGTTTCGATTCGTCGTGCGTTCAAGGCCGGCGTGTCCGTGTCGCCTGTGATTAGTCGTGCGCTGCGCTCGCGCGTGAAGAAGGCCCAAATCCACTCGCGCATCACCATCAACCGGTTGCGGAAGCCGACGAGCAGGACCAGGTGAACAAACAGCCACATCAGCCATGCGAAATAACCTGATAAGTGCAAGCGTCCGATCTGGGCCACCGCGCGTTTACGCCCGATGGTGGCCATCGACCCTTTGTCGAAGTACCGGAACGGCAGCCGCGCTTCGCCATGCAAGTCACGCAGGATGTTGGCCGCAGCCGTCCTGCCCTCTTGCAGCGCCGCCGCCCCGAGACCGGGAACGGGTTTTCCGTTTGCATCCTTGAGTGAAGACAAGTCGCCGATGACGAAAATCTCTCGGCGCCAGGGGAGGCTCAGGTCGGGAGCGACGGGCACGCGTCCCGCTCTGTCCACTTGAACACCGTGAGCCTCCGCGCCGAGTTTTTTGCCGAGTGGCGAGGCCGCAACGCCTGTAGCCCACACGGTTACGCTCGTAGGAATCCACTCATCGCCGACCTTGAGCCGAGTCGACTCGACCGCCGTGACCATGCTGTTGGTGCGCACCTCGACGCCCAACTCTTTTAACTGCTCTTCCGCTTTTCGGGAAATATCTTCAGGGTAGACGTTCAGCACACGGGGCAAGCCTTCGAATAGCATGACGCGCGCCTTGGTCGCGTCTATGGCTTTGAAGTCACGGGCGAGAACTCGTCGTGCAATCTCAGCGATCGCGCCCGCCAGCTCAACGCCAGTGGGTCCGCCGCCGATGATCGCGAAGTTGAGTGGCCCGTGTTGACCAGTCAGATAAGCTTCCCGCTCCGCGCGCTCGAATGCGAGCAGCACGCGGCGGCGGATATCCAGGGCGTCCTCAATGGTTTTCAGACCTGGCGCGTCGCGCTCCCATTCGTCGTGACCGAAGTAGGAGTGGCGTGCGCCGGCAGCGACGATCAGATAGTCGTATTGAAGTTCTGAGCCATCTTTTAAAAGGACACATCGCGCATCGGTGTCGAAGTCCGTGACCTCGCCCAGGATCACTTCGACGTTCGGCGCGCGCTGCAGAATATGGCGCAGTGGCGACGCGATCTCGCCCGGTGACAAGACGGATGTGGCCACCTGGTAAAGAAGCGGCTGAAACGTATGATGATTTTTGCGGTCGACAAGCGTGACATCCACGGGCTTGCCCGCCAGTTTCTTGGCGGCAGACAAGCCACCGAAGCCGCCACCGACGATTACAACCTTTGGTCTTTTCACTTCACCCTTCATATGTCGTCTCCCATAACAATGAGCCTTCCCCTATACGCGCATTCTGATGGAACTGCATCAGTCGTTCTTTCGAAATCGGACCAGAATCGGCTTGATTCTGCTGCTTATTAAGTGTCCGACATGCTTTAGCTTGTCGGAGTGTTGAATCAGGAGACCGACAAGCTAAAGCATGTCGGACAAATCAGGGACACGCACAGCAGAATCAAGCCGGTTCTGGTGGAATTCAGGAAGAAGCCATAGACCCCTCGTCGCTACAATCCGAAAGTGGAGAGAGTTGAGAGATGCAGGATTGAGGAGTTATGCCGGCGAGACTACTTTTAGTTTTACTCTTACTGATCTTGATTCGAAGCCCGATTCAAGCTCAGCAGTCAGCGCCTCCGTACGCTGAGTCACTTACTCTCGATCAGGCGATTGCGCTTGCTCTGCGTGACAATCATGCGATGAAGATCGCACGGCTCGAGGTCGATAAAGCTGACGAGAACATCTCGGCTGCTAAGACCTACCGTCTTCCTTCGTTGCATGCTTACACTCTCTTTTCAGGAAATCTCGCCGATAACAAACTGGAGGTGCCGAATCCGTCGGCCAACTTGTTTCCTGGTCTCGGACCTTTCTTCACACTAAATGATCGACGCAAGCCCACAGCAGTATTTGCCGCCTCAGTTATCGAACCGCTGACGCAGCAATATCGGATCGGACTCAACATCAAGTTGGAAAAAGTCTCGCATGAGTTGGCCCAGGCGAAGTTGCGCCAGCAGCAGAACGAAACCGTCGATAAGGTGAAGAAGGCGTACTACGCCATCCTGCAAACGAGCAGCTCGCTAAGCAGCGTGGAAGAAGCTCTGAAGTCTTACCATGAGTTGGACAAGGTCACAGGCGACTACGTAATCCAGCAGGCAGCACTAAAGGCCGACCTCCTTGCTGTGCAGACACGACTCGCTAAAGTCGAGTATGAACAACTCGAGTTGAGTAATCGGTTGGCTACTCAAAAAGAGCAATTGAACACACTGCTCGGTCGAGATGTTGACACGTCATTTGAAGTCACAGGTGTTCCGGAGTTCACGTCATTTGAAACCGACCTGACTGCCGCGAGAAAGCTCGCCCTCGAGCGAAGGCCTGAACTAGAACAGGCGAGACTGGGCATAGAACAGGCAACACTCGACCGCCGCATCAAGAAGTCGGAATACATCCCCGACGTAAGTGCCGGATTCGTTTACTTAACGCCGCGAAATTATGCTTCCGTCATCCCGAAAAACTTCGCCAATGTAGGTGTTGTGGTGAGCTGGGAATTCTTTGACTGGGGTCGAAAGAAGCATCAACTTGCCGAGAAAGACAAAGCAGTCGAACAAACGAAGAACGCGCTCAAGGAAACGGAAGACGAGGTGCTGATCGACGTTGGCGACAAGTTTAGAAAGTTGCAGCAGAGTGGTCAGGCGCTGCGAGTAGCCAGGCTGGCCGAGAATTCAGCAAAGGAAAATTTGCGCGTTAGCACTGGCCAGTACAAGTTTCAAGCGGTGTTGTTATCAAACGTACTTCAGTCGCAGGCGTCGTTGGCCGAAGCCACCAATGAATACCAGCAGGCCTTATTAGCATACTGGACAGCCAAAGCTGAGTTTGAGAAATCGCTCGGGGAGGACAAATAGATATGGCTGAAGAGGTTTTGCAACAAACCACGATTAAGGAGACGAGCGCGAAGCGTGTCATTAACTTTAAGAAGTTCATACCGCTGTTGGTCCTATTGTTGGCAGGCGGCATTCTCTTCGGTATTGCGGGTGGTTGGAATCGTTTCGTGGGAGGAGGCAGCACACAACGAACGGACGATGCTTATTTAAGGGCGGATATCACTCCGCTGAGCACGCGTGTTTCCGGCACAGTCGCACAAGTCGCAGTCAATGATTATCAACGAGTAAAGGCCGGCGACCTGCTGGTGCAGTTAAAAGACGACGACTTCAAAGCGCAGGTGGCCCAGGCTGAGGCTGGCGTCGCAGCAGCGCAGGCAGCACTTGAGAACAACGCGAAACAAAAAGAATTACAGACTTCCAGAATCATGCAGGCACAGGCGGGAGTTGAAGCTGCCGGAGCCGAGATTGCGCAAACCGGCGCAGCAATAGAGGCGGCGCAGTCGGACGTGGCCAACGGGCAGGCTGGTGTTGATGCCGCCCAGGCGAAGATACCCGACTCTCAAGCGGCGGTCGAAGCTGCACAGGCTGACGCTGAACGAACACTGCTTGAGAGAAAACGGCAAGAAGCGCTGGTTGAGCTGGGTTCTGCAACCAAACAAAAGCTCGAGCAGGTGGTCGCAGATCAGGAACGCTACGCGGCAACGTTAGATAGTCGTAAAGCAGAGGTCGCGCAGACTCGCGCTTTGGTTGAAAGCCGGCGCGCAGAACTCTCGAAAGCGCGCGCTCAAGTCTCGCTACGCAAGGCAGAGCAACAACAAGCGCGCGCGCAATTGTCGAGTAGATCCGCAGAGCTGGAGGCGCAGATCAAACAGCGGGCGGTTTTGGATGCTCAGGAACAGCAACTCCAGGCTGACCTCAACGGCAAACAGGAGGCGCTTAAAGTCGCGCAAACGAATCTCGACTACACTCGAATTCTCGCTCCAACCGACGGAATAGTGGGCGAACGAAAGGTAAGGATTGGCCAATTGGTTTCACCAGGCACTCAAGTAATCTCGCTTGTCGATAACACCATCTGGGTGCAGGCAAATTATGAAGAGACGCAACTGACAAATGTCGCTAAAGGAAATAGCGCTGAGATAACAGTAGACACTTTCCCTGGGGTTGTATTGCGAGGGCACGTAGAGGAGATAGCGCCCGCCAGCGGCTCGCAATTCGCACTGTTACCGCCCGACAACGCAACTGGGAACTACACGAAGATCGTTCAGCGCATTCCGGTCAAGATCGTGCTCGATCCAAATCCTGATCTCGCTGCGCGACTCCGTCCGGGCATGTCAGTAATTGCCGAGATCAGTACAAAGGCAAGAAGAGGTTGAGCGAGTACACAAACTCTCTGCGTAAGCTCTGGGCTCTCTGCGTCTCTGCGGTAAAACGCACTCTCCTTCACCGCAGAGACGCAGAGAGCGCAGAGCTTACGCAGAGAAGATTTATCGGTTTCCTTAATCAAAACCCGTATGTTGGAACACTTGGCGTATACCTCGGCGCCGGCATTGTTACCCTGAATGGCCGTCTGATCAGCGTTGGACTTCCAGATCTTCGGGGCGCACTCGGTCTGGGAATCGATGATGCAAGTTGGATCCCGACTTCCTACAACATGGCCCTGATGTTTATGGGTCCATTCTCCGTGTACCTCGGTGGTTTACTTGGCCCAAGGCGCGTGCTGCTCTCGTCAGCCAGCATTTTTATTCTCTGCTCGTTGCTGTTGCCGCTGTCGCCAAACTTGCAGACGATGCTTTGCTTACAGGTAATCAGCGGCCTTGCGTCAGGCACGTTCTATCCGTTGACGTTGAGCTATGCGCTCCGTGCTTTGCCGATGCGCTACGTAATCTATGCGATCGGCATCTATTCGATGGACATTGTTGGTGCTACCAGCATCGGAACATCACTCGAAGCATGGTATGTCGAACACTTATCGTGGCACTGGATCTTCTGGCAAAGCGTCGTCTTAACGCCGCTGATGATGCTCTGCATTTATCTCTCGATCCCAAACCCGCCGGCGCGTCCGGGACCTAAGCCGGTTTTGAGCTGGAGAGGCTTTCTCTATGCGAGCCTGGCCCTAAGTTTGATCTATGGCGCGCTCGATCAAGGTGAACGCTTAAATTGGCTGCACTCAGGCGTGATTGTGGGACTCCTGGTCACGGCAGGTTTCTTATTGATCGTGACCGTGATTCGTAGGTGGCTATCGCCGAATCCGATGTTTAATCCAATCTTTATCGTTAACCGGAACACAGCGCTTATATGTGCCTGTCTGTTTTGCTTTCGCTTCGTCTTACTTGCAATTGCTTTGCTGCTGCCGGCTATTCTGGCTGTGACGCAAAACTATAGACCACAGCAAACGGGACGGGTGCTGCTCTGGTTGATTCCGTCTCTTGTACTCAGCGGAGTCATAGCCGCGCGGTTGATGCGCAAGTTTGATAACAGGCTTGTATTTGCTTCGGGATTTACGGTGGTGGCGATCGCGTGCTTGATCAATACTCAATTAACCAGCGCGTGGGCTGGCGGCAATTTCCTGATTTCGCAGTTCGTAATCGGATTCGGGCTCGCTGTAGCCTTTACAGCGCTCGTTGGTTCGTTCGTCCAAAATGCTTTTGATACCGGCGCGCTTTCCAGTCCGGTTAACTTACTCACATACGCTTCATTCATCCACTGTATTCGTTTGTTCGGCGGAGAAGCCGGCACGGCGCTTATGCAAAGGTTGATAACAGTGCGCGAACAATTCCATTCGAACATGATTGGTTTGCATGTCGACACGGGAAACTGGTTAACGACCGACCGAGTGCGGCTGCTCGCGCAAGTGTTGTTTCCTGGTTCGGCTGGCGCCGAGGACGCACAAGCACGGGCGGCGCTATTACTCGGAGGACAGGTCAAGCTGCAAGCCTACACACTGGCGTATGCAGATGGTTATCTTGCGATCGCATTTGTTGCCGCGTTTGCCATTGTTCTGATCGCCTGCATGAAACCAATGAAGATCTACTTCGATTCAAACTCGGCGACACCGACAAAGTAGAAAAGCGAGTAGCGCAAGAGTTGTGGGCAGCATCAAGGACCACAGACCGGCAACCACAAAGCACGCTGCCCCAAGCCCGGCGCCACAAGAGAAGCCGATGATCGCCGGAAACGTGTGCCACGCTCGGCGACGGGCCTCCGCCACCTTATCTGGATCGTTTCTGAGCAATACTTCGCCCACATCCATCACGAATCGTGTGATGTTGGTCGTCATCACCGCCGTGGAAGGTGAGTCCTTCAACGACATCACCACCATCGCGTTCTGGACCGCCATCGCCGACACCCCTAGCATGCCTGCAACTATTGTCATCACCTTGTCCGGGCTGACGCTCGGACCCGCAGCTACGCAGAACGTAAGAAAACCGGTGAGCAGCAGTAACTGAAGCAGCAACAGAGGTCGCAACGAGGCAAGGCCCGCCGCTTCCAAGCGAGCTACCAGCAGCCTCGTCAGGCCGAGCACCGCGATGAAGACCGGAACCGATAGCAGATGCGCTGGCTTAACTCCGGTCCCGCTGACAATGTGTGCGGCTACAAGGATTAGGTTACCGGTAATGTGCGCGATGAACAGCCCACCAAGTCCGAGAAAACCAATGACATCAGCGCTTCCTGCGATCATGCTGAGCACGCTCGGGAGCATCTTCATGCCCAACGAGCTGTCGACTGAAGGCGTCAACTGAGATCGAACCGACATCGTACAAACGAATCAGTTACGCACAGCCTCTACGGGCCAGCGAGCGCTTAGCCGTTTTGCTTCTCTAGTTTTCGTGTGTCGCTCAGAAAACGTTTGACTAGATCCTTGGCAGCGTTATTAGCCTGCTTGTCCGTCTGGCCGATACCGTTAACTGTATCCTGCACTACACCACGCCATACGAGCTCCTGAGTCTTGGCGTCGATGATGTCCGCCATCACACACCCTTCTGTGTAAGTAGTGGTCCAGATATCAGGTCCATATCCCCAACGCCAGCGATTGTGAAATGGGACTCCGTAACCCCAGCCAAAGCCTGGTCCAAAACCAAACGGTGAAGTCTCCACCTGCGTCCGCTGTTTGGTACGCGAATAAAACGCAACGATGAAGTCAGGGTTGTCGACGTTTTGTGCGAATCCATTAGCCGACAGTTGCGCTGTGAGCGCATTCTTGATCCTTTCGGCTTCAATGGTATTCGTGGCCAGTCGATCATTGCTGGCTCGTTCAGTCTTGAACGCGAACGTGTGTAACTTGCGAAAGTCGAAATCCTTCTGGTAGTCGGACTTGACGGATGCCGCAAATGCCGGCGCCGCCGTCGTCATCAAAAATAGAACTCCTAAAACCGTTCCGAATAGTTTCACCTTAATTCTCCTTCTCTCAAACACTTAAGAATCTGGCTTGATTGTACAAATGGAGTTAGACAGCTTCTTTCCTATTTCTGCTGGAATGATCTATCCCTTGACGTAAGTTTGAATACTCTTGCCGCTGGCCCACGAACTCACTCGTTACGAGCAACTCACACACACAATCAAAATCCCGACATGTTAGCGCGGATCAGAAAAGAACTGTTTCCCGATCGCGAGTTAGACTCCGCGCTTTGAAGGGAGCAGTTTTAAATGGCAAGCAAGCGTAGTGAGATACAAAAGCCGGCAGTCGTCTCAGGCACGGACCGGTTGAACCTGCCGATCTTAAATAAAGGAACAGCCTTCACCGAAGCGGAACGAAAGCAGCTTGGATTGGAAGGACTGCTGCCGCCGCACGTCGAGACGCTCGAGGAGCAAGTCGCGCGTGCGTATGAGGCGTACAAGCGAAAGGATGATGACCTGGAACGTCATATTTACTTGCGCGCCCTACAGGATACGAACGAAGTCCTTTTCTACCGGCTGCTACTGGACCACATCGAAGAGATGACTCCGATGGTCTACACGCCGGTGGTTGGACTTGGAATCCAGCAGTTCAGTCACATCTACCGGAAAGCGCGTGGCTTATTCATCTCTTACCCGCTTCGTGATTCTATTCCGGCGCTGTTGCGTAATCGTCCCAACAAGGACATCGACGTGATCGTCGTTACGGATGGCGAGCGCATCCTGGGCATCGGTGATCAGGGAGCGGGCGGTCTTGGCATCTCGATTGGAAAACTTTCCCTGTACTCAGTCATAGGTGGGATTCGTCCAGAACGGACGTTACCCATCGTTTTGGATGTGGGGACCAACAATCAGGAAAGACTGAATGACCCGGAATATCTCGGCTGGCGACATGAACGTGTGACCGGTCAAGCCTATTACGACTTCATCGATCAATTCGTTCAGGCGGTGAAGGATGAGTTTCCGCACACACTTCTGCAATGGGAGGACTTTGCGACTCCACACGCGCGTCCCATTCTTGAGCGTTATCGCGATCAATTGCTGACCTTCAACGATGACATTCAGAGCACGGCGGCCGTCGCCCTCGGTGTAATTCTGGGCGGAGTCAAAGTCGCGGGAAAGAGTTTGAAGGATCAGCAGATCGTCATGCTTGGCGCGGGGTCAGCAAGCATTGGTGTCGCTGACTACTTGCGGGCGGCAATGCGCGAGGAGGGATTATCCGAGGAAGAAGCACGCAGCCGCTTCTTTGTCGTTGACCTAAACGGCTTGCTCCACAGTGGGCGCACGGATCTCACTCCTGAACAACAGGTATATGCGCAGCCTGCCGAGCGCGTGGCCGAATGGCCGCGAACAGTCAGGGGTCAAATCGGACTGGACGACGTGATCGGAAAGATTGACGCCACGGTTCTCCTCGGCTTTTCGTCTACTAAAGGAGCTTTCACAGAATCGATTGTGCGAGAGATGGCGCGTAAAGCTCCACGTCCGATGATTCTTCCTCTTTCCAATCCGACTTCCAGGTCGGAAGCAACTGCGGAGGATTTGATCAAGTGGACCGACGGGCGAGCACTGGTGGCGACGGGTTCGCCTTTTGCGCCAGTCAGCTTTGACGGCCGAAAGATTCGCATAGCGCAGTGCAACAATATCTACATCTTCCCGGCCATGGGGCTCGGTATCGTAGCCTCTCGTGCTCGACGCGTGACTGACGGGATGATCCTTGTCGCAGGCCGCACGCTGGCCGCGAATTCCCCTGCTCTCCAAGATCCTTCGGCCTCTCTACTGCCCGCAGTAGGAGACCTGCGAAGGGTGGCTGTTGAGATCGCGACCGCGGTTGGCTTGGAAGCGCAAAGGGCCGGTGTGGCTCCTGAAACAACTGAAGAAGAACTCCGCCGGCGAGTGATCTCGGCGCAGTGGACTCCAGCCTATACGCAGCTATCGGAAGAGTAGACAAGGTGGGTTCGATGAAGCGTATAAGGCCAGCTCAATTTGCAGTTTTCTTCGTGCTTATTGCGAGTGTCTCCGTTTGGGCGCAGACCCCAGCGAAGCAAGCGATGACGCAAGAGACGAAGCAAGACATGAAAGCTCATTGTCCCACCCCACACCCGAGCTTTCCGTCAATGACTTATGATGAGGACAATCGTTATCTCCACAACCCGGAATGCCGAACCGAACTCCTGGACCGGCTGAAGTACATCCCTCTTGGTGAAAACGAGAATTATTACCTCTCCTTCGGCGCCTCTATCCGTGAGCGTGGCGAATACTACAGCAATCCGAACTGGGCAAGTAGGCCTCCCGGCGACGCCTACCTCTTGCAGCGCATATACGCTCACGCAGATCTCCATCTGGGTGACAGGTTCCGTTTCTTCACCGAATTTGGGAGCAGCATAGAGTCAGGCAGAAAGGGCGGTCCTCGTCCGAGCATCGACAAAAACAAGCTGGATGTTCATCAGGCATTCGCTGACGTCGTCGTTTGGCGATCGGGCAAAAACAGCGTGATGTTACGAACGGGCCGCCAGGAAATGGCATTTGGCGATCAATCGTTTGTCTCTACTCGTGATGGTCGCAATGCTCGCAGGAGCTTCGATGGCGTTCGTGCCACGGGCAAATTCGGTGAGTGGACCACTGACGCGTTTGCCGTCAGACAGAGCACATCCAGGCCCGGCTTCTTCGACGATGCACCTGATCACACGACAAGTTTCTGGGGCCTTTATGCGGGCAGGCCATTTCGTACTCTGCCAGGCGGACACGTCGACGTCTATTACATGGGACTTGATAACAAGAAGGTTGCGTACGATCAGGGCATCGGTCGTGAGCAGCGCGAGACCGCGGGAGCACGGCTGTGGGGCAGCACTGAACATTGGGACTATAACCAGGAGTATACGT
>Ga0207712_10002306_pt1 | contig 12389 bp, 8 predicted proteins | sample KBSS44metaG_FD_184402 | JGI IMG/M metagenome (GOLD analysis project Ga0207712, IMG submission 184402) | Switchgrass rhizosphere microbial communities from Kellogg Biological Station, Michigan, USA - KBS S4-4 metaG (SPAdes) (version 2) | ecosystem: Host-associated > Plants > Roots > Rhizosphere >... | reverse complement strand
CTCGTGAGGTGTCATCATAATTTATAAAGATAATCAGGCAGATAGCATTTACATACTTTTAACGCAAACGATAGAGGGCATGCAAAACTGTTATGTCAAAGTTCAGGCAGCTTTATGAACTTCCTGGCCTGAAGAAGCTATCATAGCATTAGAAAGAATTGTATAACATTCGATCCAGGCAGCTTTGGTTTCTTCATTCCAGCTTTCTGCAAGTCCTTTTTCCAATGTCCATAATAATGCTTCGCCAACAATTGAATAGTGATGAGGCTGCACTCCATAAGCTGTATGCCGCTGTGCTAGTTTTGCCACTTCTGATAAAATTGTTTCCAGCTTGTCTAATTTGCTGATCACATAACTGATCATTGCAAAAAGTTTCTTTGATTGCTCATCCATGGGATTGCGAAACATGGGTTTCACCTGCGGAGCAATTTCAAAAAGACGGTTATAAAATAATTGCCCAACAGTTACATGGTCCATAGCAGCTACCATAGCCCATGTTGATCTTACGAGTTCTGTTTGTTTTTGTGTCATCGTATTATTTTTATGGTTATTTTAAAAACAAAAATGCATCTCCTGCATAAGCAATTAAAATGTAAAAACGTGAAACAGCTTATAAAGAATATGAAGTGCTTATAAACACATCCGAAGTGATAATCGATATCTCATAACGATTCTTTTCAAGAAAGTCATATTGGTAATACAAGATTCTTCTCATACGAAGAAGTTGCAAACAATAAAATCATTTCACGTATCCTGTCTTACACTTCGCAGCAAATTTTATCCGTTACGGCTTACATGATTTTTTTTTAGCAAGTCTCGTTATCAAATTTGACTCCGAATTAAAAAACAAAAACTATTACTCAAAAACTAATGCATCATGAAAAAGATCTTTTTTCTGCTTAAAACCATTTTCATCTTTAGTGTAGTAAATGCACAACAAGGTGTTGCTATTAATACAGATGGAAGCAGTTCTGATAACAGCGCTATGCTGGATATTAAATCAAACGCCAAAGGAATACTTATTCCCCGTTTGACAACTTCCCAAAAAAATGCTATTGCGACGCCTGCTGTTGGGTTACTGATTTATCAAACCGACGGCACAACTGGTTTTTATTATTATAATGGCAGTGCATGGGCTCCTGTTAGTTCAGCAGCAGCTGGACCACTCAGCGGTTGGGCGACTACTGGTAATACAGGAACTGATTCATCTGTGAATTTTATTGGAACGACAGACAGCAAACCATTGATCGGGAAAGTGAATGGGCAACCGGTATTTTATTTTTCTCCAACCAACACTGCAATGTTGATAGGCTACCAGGCAGGCAAAAATAATTTGTATAGTGATAATACTTTCATCGGGTATAAAGCGGGATACAGCAACAGTAGCGGAAACCATAACCTGTTCCTGGGAAAAAATGCCGGATTAAATAATACAACCGGCGAGCAGTCCTTATTCATAGGACAAGACGCAGGAAAATCCAATACGATTGGGAATGCAAATCTTTTCGTTGGTTTTCTCACCGGTTATAGTAATACAACCGGTTATTTTAATCATTTTATTGGAGAACAGGCCGGTTTTGCTAATACTACAGGTGCTGAAAATTATTTTAGCGGTTTTGAAGCCGGCAAATTCAGTACGACCGGCTCCTATAACTATTTTTCGGGAAACTATTCGGGATACCAAAATACGGGTGACAAAAATTTTGCGATAGGGTACGCCGCCGGTACAAATAATAGTGCCAGTTATAATCATTTTGTTGGTTACCAGGCAGGCGTTTCCAACACCACCGGTACTGCCAATTTTTTCCAGGGTTACGAGGCTGGCTTAAGTAACACGACTGCTAACTATAATCATTTTTCCGGTTTCAAAGCAGGACACTCCGACTCAACAGGAATGGCCAACCATTTTGAAGGTTATAATTCAGGCTATAGTAATACTACAGGAAGTCAGAATTATTTTAGCGGACAGCAAACAGGTTATGCCAATACTACCGCAAGCCAAAATCATTTTGTAGGGTTCCAAGCAGGTTTTAATAACACAACAGGTCAAAATAATCACTTTGCAGGTTTTAGCGCGGGAACTTATAATACTACAGGATCAGACAACCAGTTTGATGGACACACTGCAGGATATTCAAATACCACAGGCTCACAAAATTATTTTAGCGGCAGCGGTGCAGGCTATAAAAATTCAGTTGGTCAAAATAATACTTACATCGGTTACCAGGCTGGTCATGAAGCTGTAAATGCGGTCAGCAATGTTATGATAGGACACCAGGCAGGATATTATGAAACAGGCAGTGGCAAATTATATATTTCCAATTCATTTACAACTACTCCATTGATCTACGGAGACTTTACTAACAAGCTGGCAAGAATTAATGGCCAGGTAGAAATTATCCCAGCTAATATGGAAGCGTTAACAATTAAACGTAATGGACCGATGTCAATAGATTTTATTAATCCTGCCTATGGTACCGGTCAACTGTCTATAGTTGGTATCGTTGATGGCACTTTTGCAGGAACAAAGTTTGTCTTCCATGGAGCAAATTCAAACCTACTCACTCTTATAGGTACCGGGGACGCTGTATTAGTAGGCACCCTTACGCAATTATCTGATATAAGGTTCAAGAAAAATATTTCTTCGATTGAAGGCGCATTATCTAAAATAAACCAGTTAAGAGGCGTGACCTATAATTGGAAAGACAATACAAAAGATACTGCACAACAAATTGGATTCATTGCGCAGGAAGTGGAGAAGGTTTTTCCTCAACTGGTAAAGACAGATGAAAAAGGAATGAAATCAGTAGCTTATTCCAACATGGTTCCTGTTTTACTAGAAGCTATTAAAGAACAACAAAAACAGATTGATGAATTGAAAAAAATGGTTGAGCAGCTGGCGAAGAAATAATTTATACCACTACAATATTTGGCTGCTGGAATTCATTCTGCAAAAACCTTTGGCGAAACAGAAATGATCGTTTACTAGGTTATTAATAAAATGGCTTTTGAAGCTGGTTATTATTGCAAGTGAAAAATAGACATATATTATTGATAGATGATCGGTCAACTTATAAAACTTGTTTATGAAAAAATATTTAATTCTTTACAAATTGCTCTTCATTGGGCTTGGAGGATATGGTCAACTCACTATTAGTTCCGGTGCCCAATGGATCAATAATGGAAATACAACTATTGTTTTACAAAATATGGATCTTGTAAATAATGGTTCAATTTCCGCCGGTACCGGCAGTTTTAAATTTACCGGGACACAAAACTCTATTATAAGTGGTAGCAGTATGCCCTTATTCAGTATTCTTGAAATTTCGAAAACAAATAATGCAAAAGTTTTACTTGGAAGAAATATTAGTATTGGAAGCTCCATCAATTTTATTTCAGGCCAATTAGACTTAAATAATAATAACATATTGATGGTTTCGTCTGCAAACATTGCCGGTGAATCGGAAAATAACCGCATCATTGGGGCTAATGGCGGTTTTGTTGAGATCACTCAGAATATGAATGCACCTACATCAGTAAATGCAGGGAATCTTGGTGCTACGATCACAAGCTCCACTAATCTTGGAAGTGTAACTATAAGAAGGGGCCATCAGCCACAAAGTGGAACCGGGTTAGCAAACAGCCTGAACCGCTACTACCTGGTTACACCGGCAAACAACAGTAACTTAAATGCAACACTTCGTTTAAAATATTTTGATGCCGAATTGAATGGCCAAAATGAAAATGTACTTGCCATTTATAAAAGCAATGACAATGGATCGAATTGGAACAATATGTCACAAACCACCCGTAACACCAATGCTAACTATGTAGAAAAAACAGGAATAAGCAATTTGGCATTACAAACTTTAGCAAATGATGCAGCTGTTGCGGCCGATGGGGTAACAGGTCTTGTGTTTACAGGTCAAAGGAAAAAAGCAACAGAGGTCACATTAAAATGGACATCACAAACTGAGACCAACATGAGTGGCTATCAAATTCAACGCAGGTTAAAAAATGAGATTAGTTTCAGTGATAAAGCTTTTGTCAATTCTCTGGCTCCGGGTGGTAATAATCTTTCCCAGTTATCCTATCAAAATGTTGATGCAAACTCTTATGCTGATACTTCTTACTATAGACTAAAGATCATGACAACTGCGAATACATTTACTTATTCAAATGAGATCGCAGTACCAGGTAAAACGAAAGGTGGTGGAGGCGGTGGTAATGGAAATAATCTTACTATAACTAATGAAACCGCAACAGTTAGTGGAAAGACAATATCACAAATAAATTCATTGAATAAAAAGATAACGGTTGGGCCTAATCCTAATAATGGCAATTTCTGGTTCACTGTAAGCGGAATTGAAAAAGAAACTTTGGCCACATTATATACAATTGATGGCAAACAGCTCAACCAGTTTCGTGTAAAAAATCTTCAGCAACAACAAGTAAGCGGCTTGAGAAGTGGAATTTATTTTCTGAAAGTGCCGGGAATGGATGCCTTTAAAATAACTGTACAAGGTGGCGGTAATGGTTTACCAATTAATAATGTATCGAACTCTAATGCAATAAAAAATTAATATGCTCTTTCAAACTCACATTTCGTTTCCCTCCTTTAGCCTTACTCCAAAAGCACTCCATGAGAGTGCTTTTAAAAAATTGAAAATGGATAGTGATAAAAAAAATATCATCAATAAAGAAATGGTCATTGATATATTGATGGTGGTATCATTAGCAGGGGGGTCTATCCTTTTGGCACTAGTATTATAAATTAATTTTAGGTCCTGTATTTGTTCATATCTTTTAAGCTTATTAAAATAGAGAGGACGGTTTAGGAAGGCTGTTCCGACTAGTCGGGATGGCTTTTTCTTTTATCCATATAGACGTTTTTAAACCTAAATCATTTTAATACTGTCATCACTTCTTCCTTTCGGCGGCGGCTTACAATGAAACCAACCACTGGCTAATCCAAATTACTTATAGAGGAAAGGCTCTCACAATTTTGATTCGTGAAATTACCAGGCAAAATAAGATTAGATAAAGAAAAACTCAATGACATTATCATGTTCCTCATCCTCGTGGGTGCAATTGTGCTGCTCGCAATAGTTATATAGCAAACCGATTATCGTTCGAAATGACTTTAAAACAGAACTTCCCTTTTATAAGTTGACACAATAATGAAAAAAAAATGCCCCGTTTCCGGAGCATTTGAACCAAGTGCTATGAGAGAGAAGGTTTATGGCTGGAATAAGAAAGAAGTCATTTTTATGCTGCGATCTGTTTTACCCATACATGATGTGTTCCGGGCCGATGACGCATCATCAATTTTTCACCTTCCTGTAACGCATCCCCAGGTTTCATCCATGTATTCATTTATAACAGATCTTTTTCCGTTCACTCTTATCATGGCTATAATCTGTATCTTTTTATAACCATTAGTAAGTTTTGAATCTTCCAACACCTGCATGATCCTTGTTCTGAGACCGATTCCTTTGCTTATCAGAGCCTGTTGCTATTGCAATTGTCTTTTCTGTTGCCATTTTCTCAGCTTCATTAGTAATATCGTGATCAGCAGGATTGTCATTATGTTTCGATTTACAAGTCAATATTACTACATCGATAACCCATTTTCAGGTCACACTTATCGAGTGGTCGGTTTATTTTAGTGAATGGTATAAAATTCTGAATGAGGTGTAACAAGCGTTGTAAGTTTAAAGACAGTTTTAATGAATTCCTGTTGAAAAAAGGAAGCCATGCCATCTCCTGAAACAATTGAAAGTACTACCCGGAAAGATATCATCATGCTGACAGTTGTAGCTATTATACTATTCGTGATATCCAGAGCGATCTGAATAACAATAACCGTTTTTCTGAGCCAGGGCCTTGTTGTTAGTACATTCATTGCCCGGCAGCATGTATTGGTAAAAAATTACGGCCCGGTATTTGCAAATTAATTTTATAAACTTATTAATAGAGGACGGTTTAGGAAGGCCGCATCATTGATGCGGCTTTTTCTTTTATCCCTACTTTTGAAAAAAATTACTGATGTACCAAACACTGCTTAGCTCAATTGAGAATAATGTTCTAACTATTACGATCAATCGTCCTGATAAATTAAATGTTTTAAACAAAGATGTATTCACTGATCTTGATAAAGCATTGAATGACATTGAAAAAAACCCTGAAATAAAATCGGTTATTATCACAGGCGCAGGACCCAAAGCATTTGTTGCCGGCGCTGATATTTCAGAATTTAGTAATTATAGCAAAGAACAAGCTATGGATATGGCTAAAAGAGGTCAGGATATTTTTTTTAAAATTGAGCGTTGCAACAAACCAATTATCGCAGCCGTCAATGGTTTTGCCCTCGGTGGCGGATGTGAATTGTCAATGGCTTGTCATTTTCGTATCGCAAGTGAAAATGCAAAGTTTGGTCAGCCCGAGGTGAATTTAGGTTTGATACCTGGTTATGGAGGTACACAAAGACTTGTTCAATTAATAGGAAAAGGCAGAGCATTGGAATTATTAATGAGTGGAAACATGATGGATGCAAATATAGCTCTACAATATGGCCTGGTAAATTATGTAGTTAAGCAAGAAGAATTATTGACGAAAGCAAGATCAATTCTTGAAACAATAAACAACAAAGCTCCATTAGCAGTTGCAGCATGTATCACCACAGCCAATGCAGTTTATGATGAAACAACAAATGGCTTTGAGTTGGAAGTAAAAAAGTTTGGAAATTGTTTTGCTACTGAAGATATGAAAGAAGGTGTAAGTGCATTTTTAGAAAAAAGAAAAGCAAGCTTTAAAGGAAAATAATTTATTCAAATGCATTCTTAAAAGTGATCGTTTTCCCTTTTCTGGTTTTCATTTCTGCAATACCGTTTACTATTTTTATTTCCGAACGATCGATACCAGAATTGATCCATGTTTTAAAAGGAAGTTTTATCCTAAGCATACCACCAACTTCTGATCTTATTTTTACTTCCTGTGTTACTCCATTTTCTTTTTTTGCAGAAATAAGAAATGCTCCTTCTGTTCTTAATGTTTTAAATGAAACATTTTTCCACTCTTTGGGAATAGCAGGAAACACTTCAATAAAATTTTTATGGCTTTGCAAAAGCATTTCATGAATACCCTGGGCAAAAGCAAAATTTCCTTCTAAAGTAAATGGACGATAAGTAGCATCTGCATATTGTCCTCCCTTCTGATCTCCATTTATATGAAAACTATTGGGTGAAACGAAATTGGTTGCAAATCTCTTTAAATTAATTGCGGCCGAATCACCATTCTGCGCTCTTGCATAAATAGAAGCGATCCAAGCAAATGAATAGCCTACCCATTGCCTGGTTCCAAGTTTTTCAATATGTTTTAAAGAGTTTTCAATGATCACTCTTTCAGATGAATCTTCCATGTTTAATAATCCTAAAGGATGTATAGCATGTAAATGATTTTGATGACGATGAGAATAGTCCAGATCCTGATTGACAGCAATAGTTAACCCTGTTTCGTTTGAATTAAATTTAGGCAACGCTGACCATTGCAGTAACCAATACCTTGCTTCATTTTCTCTTTTTAGATCTTCATTGGCTGCCCATAACATTTCAAAAGCATTTTTTACTAATGCCAGGTCATAATTTGTCCAATTAAGAAACCACGCCTTAATACTATTATTATTATATTCCGGGGTAGAGCTCAAAGGCAATTTCTTCGTGACGCTATCGCTGGTGAGCTGATCAAGAAACTTGCAAACATCATTGATATAAGGCAAAGCTTTCTCCGTCAAAAAGTTTTTATTCATGCTATAGATCCATTGCCAATAAAAATGTTGGGCCAGCCAGGCAGAAGTAGTGGGCGACATCGCATACTGGATCCATCCTCCCATCGGTTGACCGGAAATAGTTGAAACACCCGGCACATTTAATCCATCAATCTCAAAATATTGTTTGGTCCATCTTTTATTCTCCACTTTTACTTTCCACAACCAGTTTGTAAATCCCTCTGTCAAGTCAAGATGATTACCTGAGTAACCGGGCCAATAACTTAATTCAGTATTAAGATCATGATGAAGATCTCCTTTCCATGGTGGCAACCTTCCATCATCTGCGGTCCATATAGCCTGCAAAGAGATCGGCGGTGTATTGCTTCTTGCTACACAACCGAACTTGTACATATCTAAATAATATTGTCTTTCCAGTATAGAATCAGGAATTGAAACAGAAGATCTTTTCCAGTAATCATTCCACCAGCTAATATGCGATGGCCATCCTGTGGGTTCTTTAACTAATACATTTATAGCAGGAAGTGATGCTGGTTCATTATTGGTGATCGTCCATTCACCAATGATCTTTTTTCCCGGGAACCGGTACCATTTCACCAGCACCTGATAATAATTGTTTTTCCATGTAGGTTGATGATAAAGAACGTAATCAAATCCTTTCTCCACTGTTCCTTTTGCATAGCCAAGGCGTTCAAGACCATACCCTGAAACACTATTACCTGTTTTTCCATTACTCCCAGTATTGTAATTTGGAATGATCAATTCAGGAATGATGTCTTCATTTATGTTTTCAAAACCAAAATACCCAACCTTGCGTGTTGCATGAATATAATTATTGAACTTAACTCCATTCTCAAATTCTACAACACTTAACCCATTTGAAATATCCAGTGAGACTTTTTTTACTTTACCGATCTTATTAAGATCAAACTCTATGGCGGCGCCGGGAATTTTTGTTGGCGCAGGATATTTTTCATACGGCTCATCTCCGATTTTCTGCACTGAATCATATTGATTCATTTTCACCTTCTCAACTACCCATTTAAATTTCAGTTTATCGATCTCAGGCATTGGCCGATCATCCCACAGATCAACCCTGTCTAATGACATTCTTATTTTATTATCTTTCTCCCATATTAATGCGCCCAGCCAGCCATTACCTAATGGAATTCCTTCATCCCATCTTTTAGCCAATGTATCAAAAACAAGATTGTGTTGAGGCTTTGGTTGTGAAAATGCCAATATAGGAACTAATATAAAATACCCTAAAACTGAACACCTCATTAAGAAAAATTTTTAGATCAGAAATAGCAAAATGGAATATTTCTGAAAAAGATTTATTTTTATTTTTACTCAGGCTATTTTAAAAGGATAAGGTTCTACAAGGTAGTAAAAGAAAATTCGTCTTACACTGGTTATAGATGTTTTCATTTTTTATAGATAAGATTTCTTCTTCATCGCTGATGTAACATTAAAGGAAACAATTTAATGAATCAGATCCTGATTAAAACAACAGTATTTATCCTTTATGGATCCTTATTCAATCCTATTCAAGCGCAGCAGTCCGACTCGGTGTTTGATTGGGAAGAGCTGATCTATTCTGAAAATCATTTTAGTCTTCAATTCATTTACGGCCGCTCCGCAAAAGCAGTTATCAATCCAGACCCCCATATTTACAATATCGGTACTAAATCCTATGAATGCCTGGAGGGAGGCATCGGCTATCATTATTCGATCAATAAGAAATACTCAATCCAATCCGGTGTCCGGTGTGGGGGAATTATGAGAGATATTAGATATTATATACCGGGAGCAGATTTCACTCCACCATTATCCTATGATATACGCTCCTATAAGACCTTTGATAAGTTCGGCGTTGTTTTTTTTCGAATCCCATTTTTTATCGAAAGAAGATTTTTTAAGAAACCTGGTAAATACTGGAATGCTCAAGCAGGGATAAGCCTTTTATATTCGTTTATGAATGAAGAAATATACGAATCGGTGATAGTAGATCAGAATAACGGGTCCATTCGTTACCTGTACTCTATATTCACACCCAATAATAATCAAAAGCCATGGTTGAATTATCATGTAGGGGGCGGTCTCAATTTAATTCTGAAGAATAAAGATGTTTTCCGGATTAACCTCGTAGGTGAATTATCTTTTACTAAGTTTTTCAGTGGGTATTATTCATTTGATATACCTGGTAAACCTTCAATTAAATTTGATTACGGTGTAACCGGCTCTTATGTTGCTTTGGAGGCAAGCTATATCCGAACAAAAGCAAAACAAAAATTTAAACAGCTGAAGCTGCAATAATTTTCTTTCGACAACTTTCATATGCAGCGAGTAGTTTTTAGTGGTATAAAATTTATAACAACTGAAATTGAAAGTAAATCAACTTTTCTTTATAGTTGGCTTTACGATCATCGTATCAGTTTCTAAAAATGGAACATGGTATCCGCCGGTATCTAAAGTTACTTTGGGGAAATTATTTTTTAGCATGGACCAATCTGAAGAACTGATAAAAGTCTTATAAAGATAGATGGCCTGCAGTTTAGTAAGACCTTTCAACTGCATGATCCCATTCCCTGTCACTTTCGTTCCGACAAGATTCAGATATTGAAGTTCGATCAGTGATAGTAAAGAAGCAAGTCCTTTATCAGTGATCAGGGTATTATCCAATTGCAAACGAGTAAGATTTACAAGTTGTCCTATTGGAGCTAATAAAGTATCGGAGATCTTCTTTCCACTTAGATTTAACCATACTAATTGTTTTTTTATAGATAGCAATAAAGCGATATCATTATAAGTTATCGAATCAACTGTTATAAAATTCACTGTTAAGTAATTGCTGTTTTGTGCTACGGGTAATACTACAATGCCTTTCTGCTTTAGTTTCTGCAATGCTTTTTCATCAGCTTTCTCAACCATAGCCTGCGGCACATCTGGCGGAATTTTCTTTACTTCCTTTTGCAATGAAAGCAGTATCGGCTTTAGTTTTTCCGGCTGCTCCAGCTCTTTTGTCTTTTTATCAAATGTTGCTCCTGTTGCGATCCACCAATGTATCAATGTAATTTCATTATCCTTTAATTGTGGTTTCTCTTTGGGCGGCATATGATCTTCCTCATTGCGTGGCAATAACAATCTTTTCATCATATCACTTTCCTCGGCATTGCCCGGTTTGATCACTTTACCATCTTTTCCATCTTTTAAAATAAATTCAGGCTCATCTAATCTCAGCTTGCCTTTCTTTTTGCTTTTATTATGACAGCTATAGCATTTGCTTTCAAATATTGGCTGAATTATATCTGCATACGCATTTGCTTCCTGTACATCAGCAATTGGCTTGACCTCTTTTTCAACTACACTATCTTTTTTTGAAAACCCCTTAGTAAGATAATCAGATCCATGTGTTAGTGATCCCCCCAAATGACCCGTAACTATAATTAATGGAACCATTAAAAGAATCACCCATTTAGCAAATTCATTTTCCCATCGGTGAAATAAATATGCAATAAGTGATATGGATGCTGTTACAATAGCAAACCATTTATGCGTATCAACCAATTCTTCATCATAGTCGCCGCTTAGTGAAAGTAAATAACCACTGATACAAGAAACAATCGCACTGATCATTCCCCAAAACAAGGCTATGCTTGTTGCGGCATGCATTGATGCATATTTCGGTTTGAGTGCAAGTAATTGGAATAATGCTGCTATTAGTAAAATACCAATCGGCAAATGAACCAGCAAAGGATGGAAGCGACCAATTAGTTCGGAGAAGTTCATCAATAAATTAATAATGAATAATTAAAAATTAATAATTGGTCAGCTATATCGTTTACGCAAGAGTTGCATCATATACACATTGATCTCCCATTGATTTGCCAGCGGTTGTCTAGTATATGCCATGGTAGGCATATAATCCGGCGGACCAAACTCAGTCAAGCAAGTCATTCGTTCCCCATTCTTCTTTTTTCTTTCTACAACTTTATCCCACCAGGCAAAATGAGCCTTCACTGCATTCTCCCATTCCGGTGCCCTCGGGTCATTTACCTGGGGACCTTCCTGATGACCGATCCTTGCATGAATATGCTCCACTCGTTCCAATGTCATGTTTACTGTATCCGGTTGATCGGCTAATAAACTCTCATGCACATTACACCAATGTGATACATCAAAAGTAATTTTCAAGTCAGGATATTTTTCCATGAATTGTTTTGCTACAGGAGCCGCATATAAAATTCTTGAACGATGCGTTTCGTGACAAATAGTAATTCCTGTTTCTTTTGCCAGTGCAAGTGTATGTTCAATAAATTTTTTATTATCATCAAACCTAAAATGGTCCCTGCCAGAATGATTATTTATATAAAGGGGTCGTTGAATATTTTGTTTTGCAGCTGCATCAATCATTTTTTTATAATACTCCAAATGTTCTTTCGGATCATTTTGAAAACCGCCGCAAAGAAAGCCAACTTCTAATCCATGAGTCTTTAATGCTGCAAATAATTCATCCTTCTTATTATCAGCGGGCCACCAGATCTCGATGCCATCATAACCTTCTTTTTTTACTTTGGCACAAAAAGCATCAGTGCTGCCA
>Ga0207712_10002293_pt1 | contig 12418 bp, 14 predicted proteins | sample KBSS44metaG_FD_184402 | JGI IMG/M metagenome (GOLD analysis project Ga0207712, IMG submission 184402) | Switchgrass rhizosphere microbial communities from Kellogg Biological Station, Michigan, USA - KBS S4-4 metaG (SPAdes) (version 2) | ecosystem: Host-associated > Plants > Roots > Rhizosphere... | reverse complement strand
AAAGTACATCTTGCGCGGGTGGTGGAATTGGTAGACACGAGGGACTTAAAATCCCTTGCCCACAAGGCGTGCGGGTTCGATTCCCGCCCCGCGCACCATAATCTGATACATTTCTCTAGATAGAAAGGTTCGAGAACTTATTCTTGGGACCTTTCTTTTTGCGTGCACAATCTGTTAGTTTGGTACAATAGCCAGACTAATTATGAAGAAATACGAAGTCATCATCAAAACTGATCTGGCAGACTTGCCAAAGGAGCACGAGTTGTCGGCGGCGTTGATTTTGGCGTATCACTTTAAAACTGATGTTACTTTCTTACGCCCAAAATACGCCAGAACGCCAGATGTAGATATAGATGGCGTAAGGTGGGAAATCAAAAGTCCTATGGGCAACGGTAAGCGTACCATAGACAATAACTTTAATAAGGCTCGCAAACAGTCGAAAAATATCGTTGTTGATCTGCGCCGTATAAAAATGCACCAGAGCAAGGCGAATGCTCGCATAAAATACTATCTCTCAACACCACATCACTTCAAGCGAGTGCTGGTAATAGCCAAAAGCAAGAAGATTGTTGCCGTCTTATAGCAAACGTGTTACTATGAAATCATAAAAGACGTGCAAGATACTGAACTGAATCAAGCACGTCTTTTGCTTTAGGTTTGCCTGGAACGCTCGATATCACCAAGGTGATCCTGCGGGGTGCCTCAATTGGCTTTAGTCACCACTGTAGACAACAAAAATCGTTCACTGGGGCGGTGTCAGACGGAGTGCAGCACGACCGATAATCCAGAGATCACTGACGAATAGAATGAGCTCACCAATAGCATACATATGCAGTATCCCAGGCCATGTACCAGACAGGACGGTGGCTACTATGCTGGCAAAAGTACAAGTGCGAGCAAATAGTCAATTGGCCCGGGATCTGAACGAAGCAAAATCCAGACGACCATAGCGATTTGCGTTAAACCCAAAATTGCGCTAATGGCGATATGGCTCCAAAAAACAGCAGGCGATAACGCCATGGGAGTCAGTACAATACACACCAGGAGCAGCGCGCTCAATAACAGAGCTCCGCGCAGCGGCTTTGTGCTTGGGAAAGGTCGGAGTTCCCGCGCAATCCCTCGCAAACACCAAGCCGTTATTAGCAGACCAAGTACGTAAGGAATTAATGTTTTGGCGATGCTTCCAAAGAAGCTGATGCCATAATCTGGGTGATCAAATAAATCCGGACGAATGCTAATGCAGATCGCGCAAGATCCGATAAAGCTCACTAGCGAGATGATCAGGTAGCGACGAACGGCGCGGTGATGTGCGGGCATGCAGGGCAGTATACTCTTTTGACAGTATTTTAGCGATACCATATGCAGATGTTTGGGCTGCAAACTTGCTATAGTTGAAATATGTACATCCTAGCTAAAAGAAGTATAAAGCTATGCCGAAACTGAGCGCCGGCCTGGCTTTATATCGCCAAACAACCGATATTTTTGAAGTTCTGATCATCCATCCCGGTGGTCCATTCTGGGCAAAAAAAGATCTCGGCGCGTGGTCTTTCCCGAAAGGCGAATATCTGCCAGAAGAGGACCCGCTCAGCGCCGCCAAGCGTGAATTCCAAGAAGAGCTTGGCACTCCTCCGCCCGACGGCGACTACCAGGATCTGGGCGAGGTCAAGCAGCCGAGCGGCAAACTGGTACACATCTGGGCGCTGGCGGCCGACTTTGACACCAAACACTTCAAAAGTAATAGCTTTGCAATGGAATGGCCGCCCCGCTCCGGCACTATGCAGCAATTTCCCGAAGCCGACAAGGCCGTTTGGACGCCGTTGCCGCTCGCTAGTCGCAAGCTCACCAAGGGCCAAGTACCGTTTTTGGAACGGTTGGCTGAAAAACTCGGCATTTCGCTGCAGGAATCGCCCGACGCCCACAAAGCCGACAACACCCCGCAAACTTCACTCTTCTAACAGATCGTGCTAGAATAGCCGCACAATGACACGCTCCACCTCCACCATGGCTGTACTGTCGATGCCCCGCTAGGGCATATATTTCTCTTGACCAAATTCCATTAACTCTTAAAACCAGGTAGACTAGATCTATGAAGTATTACGTTACCACCTCTATTGTGTATGTCAACGCCGAACCGCATATCGGATATGCTATGGAGCTGCTTGAAGCCGACGTGCTCGCGCGAGCTGCCCGCCAGCGTGGCGATGAGGTTATCTTTAGCACCGGAACAGACGAGCACGGCACAAAGATTGCGCAAAAGGCTGCCGAAGCCGGCAAAACGCCCGCTGTGTTTGTAGAAGATATGCGGCAGCACTTTGTTGGCCTGACAAAATTGCTCGGCCTGAGCAACGATCGCTTTATTAGCACCACCAATCCCGAGCACGAAAAGCGCGCGCAACTCATTTGGAAAGCGCTCGCCAAAGACATCTACAAAGGTAAGTACGTCGGATGGTACGACGTGCAAGAAGAAGAGTTTGTCCCGGAAGCCAAGGCCGACCCCGAACGCATGAAGTCGACCCACCCCAAGGCGTACCAAAGACTTGAAGAGGAAAACTACTTTTTTAAGCTTTCTGCATACAACGACAAAATTTTGCAGGCTATCGAATCAAATGAGTTGAAGATTGTGCCTGAAACTCGCCGCAACGAAGTTTTGGCAGTATTAAAGGAAGGGCTGGACGACATCAGTGTATCGCGGCCCAAAGAGAAATTGGCGTGGGGTATCCCTGTTCCGGGCGACAAAGACCAAGTTATGTACGTCTGGTTTGAAGCACTCATGAACTACATAACCGTGCTTGGCTATCCCGACCAACAGGATTTTAAGGACTATTGGCCCGTGAATGTGTGGGTGGGCGGCAAAGACATCATCCGTTTCCACGCCGCTATCTTCCCGGCCATGCTGCTTGGCCTTGGCGTCGCATTGCCACGACAGCTGTATGCCCACGGGCACATAACTATGGACGGCAAAAAAATGAGTAAATCGGTAGGCAATGTTGTGTCCCCCAAGGATGTCATAGCCAGACATGGTTTGGATCCCTTCCGCTACTACTTTTTGCGACACATCCCTAGCTATAACGACGGTGACTTCAGCTGGGATACGTTTGAAGCCGCCTACAACAACGAGCTCGCCAATGAGCTCGGCAACGCCGTGCAGCGCACCGGCGCCATGATCCAAAAGTATTTCAAAGGGGTCATTGGCATGCTGCCGCCGGCTGAGCACGACAGTGCGCCGATTTTGCAGTCGCTGTCGGAGTGTCGTTTTGATCGCGCGCTCGACCAGATTTGGGATCAGGTACGCGGCCTCAACCAGTATATCGACGAAGAAAAGCCCTGGGAGGTCGCCAAAGCGGGCGATCTGGAACACCTCCAAGGAGTGCTTGCTTACCAAGTGGGCTGTTTGCTCGAAATCGCCGAGTTGCTGACGCCATTTTTGCCCGACACCGCCGAAAAAATCAAGCAGGTCTTTGCCAGCGGCACCGTCCAGCTCATTGAGGGCACACTGTTCCCCAAGCAGGACTCGCCGGCTGCTCAGCAGGAGTGAGCCATGGCGCAGCCCATATTTATTGACACCCACTGTCATATTCATGAAGCCTGGCGCGCCGTCAATGGCGCTGACGCCACCGCCAAACTTTGGGATAAGGCCGGCCGTCCGGATGCTGATGAGATCATCCAGCGAGCCGTAGACGCCGGTGTCCAAAAAATGCTCTGTGTTGGGACCACACTGCCGGATAGCCAACTGGCAATCGAGTTTGTGGCTACGCGGGCGCACACTTGGGCCACGATCGGTATACATCCGCATGAAGCTAAAGATTACGCTCACCAGTCGCAGCGTTTGAGCGAGTTTGCTTCACTCCTTGACAGGACCCCCACCTCACAAAAAGTAGTGGCGATAGGTGAATGCGGCTTGGATTACTTCTATAACCATTCGCCTAAGGAAGATCAGATTACCGTCCTGCGTTTCCAAATCGAGCTAGCCCTGACGCACAACCTGCCGATGGTTTTCCACATCCGTGAGGCGTTTGATGATTTTTGGTCCATTTTTGACCAGTACTCGGACATCAGGGGGGTCGTGCACAGTTTTACGGCCGATGAGGCTGTTTTGCAGCAGATCCTCTCCAGAGGGCTGTACGTCGGTCTGAACGGCATCATGACATTCACGAAACAGCCGGCGCAGCTCGCTGCGGCGCGGGCCGTTCCCAGAGAGCGATTGGTGCTCGAAACAGATGCGCCATTCTTGACACCCTACCCTTTCCGTGGTACCATCTGTGAGCCGAAACATGCTGTTGCGACGGCCCAATTTCTGGCGGATTTGCGGGGTGAATCCCTCGAAGTACTGGCCCAGGCTACGACCGCAAACGCACAGCAGCTGTTCGGAGTTTGAGGTAACAACATGAGTCACAATACATTGTCTCGACACGAAGGCAATTCCGAGATAACCGCCCGTATGCAAACGGTGCAGCTCAGTGCTGCTGATGTTGCCGCTCTACAGTATGCCTATTACCGTGAGGACCTTATTCCTGCATATGATCCCGTAGCCGAAGCAACCGTTTACGCGCAGCAAGCTGCCGACCCGGCAACTGTTGCGCAAGCAGCCGGCTCTGCCGAATTCTGGGAACAAATGAATCAAGCCCAGCCTAATCCAGAGACCGACGCCGAACGCGCCGCTCGTGCGGCGGTGCTGGCTGCGCAATCTCAGCGGAGGTAGCAGATGTTGGCTAAACTTCTCTCAGGCATGACGGCACAGCGCGATGCCGATCGTAGTGCGCGCCGCTATCGTGATCTGATACGTCAAGAGGCAAAAATTGGTGGCGAACTGTTTGGGCCGATACAGCCCGGCGGTCGCCGTGAATTTTTCTGTCTTGATCGTCACACCTGGGTGTGGCACGAGGAGTGGACCGACCAAGACGGCCGGCACCACGCCATAACGACTCGTTTCGACATTCGGCCGCAAGGGATTTTGAAAGCCCAAGACGGCCAGCCGTATCGCTACGTCACCAAAGAAGAAGGCAAGCGATTCTGCGCTGCCGTGCGTTTATACAACGAGCGCGTGCACGCCGAGCTCTACGGCGTTGCGTTGTAGGCGGTAGCGCCATGCAAAAGTTGATCTACCTTGACTACGCGGCGGCTACGCCAGTCGATCCAGTCGTTGTTAGTGCGATGCAGCCGTATCTGACGACTGCTTTCTACAATCCCTCGGCCACGTACTTGGCGGCTCACAAGATACGCCAAGACCTTGAGACTGCGCGGGCGCAGGTTGCGCATTGGCTCGGTGCGCGTCCGGCTGAAATCGTCTGGACGGCTGGCGGTACAGAGGCTAATAACCTGGCAATTCGGGGCGTCATGGAGAAAAATCCGGACAGCAACCTGGTGGTGAGTGCCATTGAGCACGAATCAGTGCTTGTGACCGCCCGCCAGTACGACTGCCGCGAAGCGCCGGTGACAGCCGACGGCATTGTGGATGTGGCGCAGCTGGCTCAGCTGGTGGATGACCACACCGTCCTGGTGAGCGTCATGTACGCCAACAACGAAGTCGGCACCATCCAGCCGCTGCGTGACATTGCCGCTGCCGTGGAGCGTATTCGTGCTCATCGCCGTGCCCAGGGCAACAAGCGACCATTGTATCTGCATACTGATGCTGCGCAAGCTGGGGCGTACCTCGATTTGCACGTTGCCCGGTTGGGTGTTGATTTACTGACGCTGAACGCCGGTAAGCTATACGGCCCCAAGCAAACCGGCTGTTTGTATGTGTCGGGTAAAGTATTGCTGGCGCCGCAAATTTTGGGCGGCGGACAAGAGCGGGGTCTGCGCAGCGGCACCGAGAACGTTGCCGGTGTGATCGGGTTTGCCGCCGCGCTGCAGCTTGTCCAGCAGCGGCGACACGAGGAAGTTGCGCGACTGCGTCACTTGCAGGAGCGGTTTTTTACTCAGTTGGAGCAGGCGATCCCTAGCGTGACGGTCAACGGCTCGCGCAAGCACCGGCTGCCCAACAACGTGCACGTGACATTTCCGGGCCAGGACAACGAGCGTCTCATTTTTGAACTTGATAGTCAGGGCATCTTGTGCGCAGCTGGGTCGGCCTGCAGCGCTGACAGCGGTGAGCCATCGCACGTGTTACGCGCCATGAGCCTGTCGGACGCCGATGCTCGTGCCTCGCTGCGTTTTACCATGGGTCTTCAGACCACCGAGGAAGACATCCGGCGGGCGGTCACCGCTCTGGCCGAATTGATGAAAGCCAAGTAAGTACGTCTGCTTGGCTCCGGCAAGTAATTGCCTAAACCTCGCCACAATTCTATACTGAGCACAAGATGCTTACGCTCAAACGTTTTCGGCGCGCTGTGGTGGTGCTATTGGTGGTGCTTGCGTGCGGCGTGGTGAGTGTTGGCTCAGCAAGGGCGCAGAATATTACCCAGGGCTATCTGAGCGACCAGCAGCTGCAAAACGGCATGATTGTTCGCCTCAAGTCTGGTGACGCCACTAAGGTGGAAGCCCTCAAGCTAGAGCATGTCTCTGATATGTTTGGCGTGACCGTGGCCTCGACTGAGTCGCCGGTCTCGGTGTCTGACCCTACGAAAAACCAGGTGTTTGTGGCCACGCAGGGCAAGTACCAGGTGCTGGTCAGCGACCAGAATGGTTCAATTAAATCTGGTGATTTTATTACCGTGTCGGCGCTCGACGGCGTGGGCATGAAGGGTGATCGCACGCAGGAGTTGGTGCTCGGTAAAGCGCTGGCTGGCTTTACCGGGGCCGGTGACCGTGAAAGCAGCACTACGCTTACCGAGGGAAATGGCACCAAAAAAGAGGTGTCGCTCAAGCGCATTGCCGTCGACATCAGCGTGGCGCGCAACCCGATTTTTAGCGGCGACACCGTTGCCGGCGTGCCCAGTTTTTTGGCCAAAACCGCCCGCCTGGTAGCTAGCCGGCCGATCACCGCAGTGCGTATATATGCCTGCCTCGGCATTTTAGTGCTGGCGCTGCTGGTCGGCGGCGCGATTATTTATTCTGGCGTCCATACCGGCATCCGCTCTGTCGGACGCAACCCGCTGGCCAAAAAATCGATCATGCGCGGGTTGATTAGCGTGACACTTATGGCTTTGATTGTTGTCACCATAGGCCTCATTGCAGTATATTTACTACTGAGGATCTAGCTTATGCTTAGTGGAGAAATCGGTAGTTCGAGTACATGACAATCTGGTGGCTATTACTGATTATAGGGACGATTACCGCGGTCGGTAGTGGTTTTATATGGCTTGCCATACAGATTAAAGCTGGAAGCAAACCAGGTAAGTCGCTCGTCGATTCGTACCAAAATGCTGCCGAAGACGACGTCGAGCACATTTTTAACGAGGAATTCCGTGAAGAGCTGCGCAACCGTGGGCGTCTGCACTTCGAGAAAATCCTTGGCGAAAATGCCATGTTTTTGCAGCAAGACTTGCGTCTGACGACCTCTCAACTCAACGAATACATGAAGGGCGAGATTAGCCGCGAGCTCAAAGAAGCCTTCACTAATTATGAGAGCGCTATCTCCGACGCCAAGCAGCTGGCCGTGGAGTCGATCGAAAAGACCAAAACTACCATCGACGACGAGCGGCGGTCGCTGGTGGCGCAACTCGAAAAAGAAGTCACCGACGAGCGCGAGCGGCGCATTAAACAGTTTGAAGATCGCATGGGTGACATTATTAATCACTATGTGTTGGCGGCGATCGGTAATCAGATCGACCTCAGTGATCAGCTGGAATACATTCTGAGCGAGATGGAAAGCCAAAAGTCGGCCATTGTTGAGGATATACGCAATGGAACATAAAACGACCGCTGACACTGCTGCTGCGACAGTTGCCCGGCAGTTCATGCTGCCTGTTTTGGTGTTTGGCATGGTGGAGGTCCGACGCCTGCGGCGTGAGCTGGAATCGCTGGAGGATTTTATCCATGGCTCGGCGCTGCGCTCGCCGGGTACGCAGCCGGCGCTACCGCGCTTGAGTCGTTTGCTTGACGCCTTGGCCACTGACAACCACTGCAATCTGCTCCAACATGACGACCGTCGGCAGCTGGCTGATTTTTTACACGCTGTAGAGACACAGGCGCCCAGCATTCACATGAGTTTCGCCAGTGATCCGTCGTCATCGTTCCTGGCTAAGGTGGTTAGCTGGTTGCGAACCAATATTCATCCAGCGCTTTTGTTGCAGATTGGCTTGCAGCCCACGCTGGCCGCTGGTTGCGTGGTGCGCACCACTAATAAACAGTTTGATTTTTCGCTTCGCGACGCGTTTACCGAACACAAGGGACTGCTGCTGCAAGCCTTAGCCCAGGAGGCGCCCAGCACGGCGCAGCCAACGGCGCTGCCGGTTGCCGATCCGCACTCCTTGGAGCAACCAGCTGAGGTGGCCGCATGAGCGACAACAAACATTTTGACCAGCTCATCGCCAGCGGCAAGCCGGTTGGCGAAGTAATCGCCGTCGATCGCTTCATGATCAAAGTCAAAGGCATGCAGCCCTGTAATCTGCACGCCCTGATTATGTTTGAGGACGGCAGCAAAGGCTACGTACATCATATTTTTGACACGTATATGATCATTTTGCACTTAGGCACACAGTCGGTGCGTGTGGGCGAGACCTGTGTTGTCCAGCATGACGCCCTGGTGACGAAAGTAGGACGTGAATTTATTGGCCGCGTGGTATCGGTGACTGGTGAGCCGCTCGATGGTAAAGGTCCGATTGCTGCCGAAGGCGTGCTGCCGGTGTTTGCGCCAGCCCCGATGCTTTACGAACGCGAGCTACTCGACAAGCCCTTAGAAACCGGTGTGACGATTTTAGACACGCTGTTTGCCTTGATGCGTGGCCAGCGTATCGCAATCTTGGGTGACGGCAAGTCCGGTAAGAGTACGCTGGCCACGCAACTGGCAATTAATCAGAAAAACACCGATATTACGACGGTGTACGTTATGATTGCCAAGCGGCGGACCGACATCGATATGCTGTTGGCACGGCTCGAAGCCAATGACGCCATGAAAAAAACAATCGTCGTGGTGTCGACGATGTCTGACTCGCTGGTGCTGAGCTACTTGGCGCCCTACGTTGGCTGCGCCATGGCCGAATACTTGTGGCAGCACCTCGACCAAGATGCCTTAATTGTCTACGATGATCTGACTGCTCACGCTCACGCCTACCGAGAAATGGCGCTGCTAACCGGCAGCAGCCCGGGCCGTGACAGCTACCCAGGTGATATGTTCTATGTGCACTCCAGCTTGTTGGAGCGCGCCGGCAAGCTGAATCGCAATCACAAAACACTTACCAGCATCCCGATGGTGTTTGCCGCCAGCGGCGACATCGCCGCCTATCTGCCGACCAACGTTATGTCGATTACCGATGGACAATGGATTTTGGATATGAAGATTTTCCGCGACACGATGCGGCCGGCGGTGAACGCCGGGCTGAGCGTGTCGCGTGTTGGTGGCCGCGGCCAGACTAAGCGGCAGCAAAACCAGGCCGGCGCGCTCTTTAAGGCATTGACGGCACATCACACGGCGCAGGAGTTTGCCCGCTTTGGATCAGAGCTGTCACCAGCCGCGCAGACCGACCTGGCCCGAGGTGAACTGCTGTACAAAGTCCTCAATCAGGTGCCGGGCGAGACGTATACCTTTAAGGCCCAGATGTTGATCCTCGACATTTGTTTAAGCTTTACAGCCGACGAGCAAGTCAATGTCGTAGACCTCAAAAAAGTTGCTCTGGAACTGGCCGAGAAACTGCAAGATGACGACGCCAATTTTGAAGCCGTGCGCGACGAACTCAAAAAACGCTGCATGATTGAGGTCGCCAAACCAGCCGACAAGCCGGCGGGTTCACCGACTGACGCTACCGCCAAATCCGAACAAACCGCTGACGCCAGAGAAAAAGCGGAGGCCAAATCATGAGTCGCTTGCAGGAAGTTGCCGAAAAGCAGGTTGCTATGAACACCATCCTGAACTTGACCGGCGTGTTTGAGGGCCTGGCTAGTATGCGTATCGCCAGTGTCAAAAACCAAGTGCTGCAGTCGCAGGCCTTCTTTAGTGAGATCTGGCACATCTACAAGCAGATCCGCGTAGATAGCCTGTTTCGTTTTGGGCGCACCGGGCGCGAGGACGTGATCCCCAAGCAGTTGTACATTGTCATTACCGCTGAAGGAGGGTTCGGCGGCGATATCGACCAGCGCCTCATTAAAATGATGCTGGCTGATTTTAACCCCGACAAGCAAGATATTATTGTGATCGGCCACCACGGCGCATTGTTGTTGATTCAACAGCATGTGGCATTCAAGAAATACTTCACCTTGCCATCGCGCGACCGGAATATTAACGTGCGACCATTAGTGCAAGAGATCGGCCGCTACGAGAGCACGGCGGTATTTTATCAAACCTACGTTTCGCTGATGGTCCAAGAAGGCAAGCGCATTGAGTTGCAGAATTCGATTGCCGATCAGGGACGTGTCGCGGGAGCCCAAAAGACCACCCAAAGTTCCGGCGACGAGATTATTAGTGATGAAACCTACATTTTTGAGCCTTCAACCTTTGACGTCGTGGCGCACCTGGAACGTTCGATGACCGAAATTGCCCTGAGCCAGGTGATTTTGGACTCTAAATTGGCGCAATATGCTGCTCGTTTCCGGGCGATGAGCATGGCTAAAGACCGGGCTGGCGACCTGGTCGACGATTTGCGGCTGGAATTTAACCGCACCAAGCGCCACATTCAGGATGAGCGACTCAAGGAGATGATTAACGGCATGCGTATGGGGACATCGCTATGAATCAGGGCATTGTCCGTGTCGTTAAAGATTTAACGGTCATCGTCGAGTTCGACGACCAGGTGCCAGGCGTTCACGAGCTGGTTATCGTTGACGCTATCGGTACGCAATTATTGGTTGACAGCATCCAAGAGGGCGGCCGCGCTATTTGTTTGACGATCCGTACTGATTATCGCATTCAAAAGGGCATGACGGTTACGCCGACCGGCCACAGTATCGAAATCCCCGTCGGCGACAAGATGATCGGCCGGGTGGTTGACGCTCTTGGTGCTCCCATCGACGGCATTCCGCCGGTCGACGACAGCAACATGGAGCACCGCAGTATTTTCGCCCTGCCGCAACGCGGGTCAGCAGCCAAGGTTGCCAAGCCGGAAATCTTGGAAACCGGCATTAAAGTTCTAGACTTCTTTGCGCCGTTCGTCAAGGGCCGCAAGATCGGTATCGTCGGTGGTGCCGGTGTTGGTAAGACCGTCCTCACGATGGAGATGATCAACAACGTCGCCCAACAAGGCGGCGGCCTCAGCTTCTTTGCCGGTATTGGTGAGCGCATTCGTGAGGGTCACGAACTGTATGACACGCTCAAAAATACCGGTGATATCCTCAAGAGCACCTGCATGTTCTTTGGGCAGATGAATGAGAACCCAGTGCAGCGCTCGCTGATTGCACTGTCGGCGGTGACGTTGGCGGAGTACTTCCGTGACGAGCACGGTAAAGACATTTTGTTCTTTGCCGACAACATGTACCGCTACATCCAGGCCCGCAACGAGGTCGCCACCATGATCGGCCAAGTGCCGAGCGAAGGCGGCTACGAACCGACGATTTTCAGTGACGTTAAGATGCTGCAGGATCGCCTCAGCTCCAACGATAACGGTTCCATCACGGCCGTGCAGACCATTTATGTGCCGGCCGATGACACCTCCGACCCGGCTGTGCAGATGATTCAGCATGAGCTGGACTCGATTATTATCCTGAGCCGTGCGGTGGCTGAGCAGGGCATTCGCCCGGCTGTGGACTTGATACACACCACGTCCTCGCTGCTGACGCCCGAGATCGTCGGTGATCGCCACTACTTATTGAGTGTGCAGGTGCAGGGGCTCCTCCAAAAATACGAAATGCTCAAGCCGATCATTGCTATCATTGGTGAGAACGAGCTGTCGCCAGCCGATCGCGCCGACTATGCCAAGGCTAAAAAACTCATTGAGTACTTTACGCAAAACTTGAATGTCATGGAAAGTATGACCGGCAAAAAAGGCGAGTACGTCAAGCGCGACGACATGCTAAAAGGCGTCGAAGAGATTATCGTATGATCGAGGAGACGGCCGCTGCCGCCGAAGAAACAGCAGCCGCCAAAGTTGCACGCAACGCTGACGCACGTAGCAAGCCGACCATGCACGTCAAAGTCTATTCGCCGTTCAAGGTGTATTACGACGAGGACAGCTACAGTATTTCGGCGGTCAACGCCACCGGTCCGTTCGACATTCTGCCGCATCACCATAATTTTATGAGCTTGCTGGGGGCTTGCGAATTGATCGTGCGACCAGTGAGCGGCCCGCAGCCCGAGCAGCACATCAAGATCTCTGGCGGTTTGATGTACGTCAAGGCTGATAAAATAACAGTATTTTTGGATGTCTAACCGATCAGTCGAGCACGATGT
>Ga0207712_10002292_pt1 | contig 12421 bp, 11 predicted proteins | sample KBSS44metaG_FD_184402 | JGI IMG/M metagenome (GOLD analysis project Ga0207712, IMG submission 184402) | Switchgrass rhizosphere microbial communities from Kellogg Biological Station, Michigan, USA - KBS S4-4 metaG (SPAdes) (version 2) | ecosystem: Host-associated > Plants > Roots > Rhizosphere... | reverse complement strand
AACGCGCAGACAGGCATTTACGCGCAGACGACAACGCCCGTCGCGAGCTGGCTCGACGTCGTGCTCGCGGGACGGCTCGACGATCCGGAGAACTACGACAAGCAGTGGAGCCCCAAGGCGGGAATCATCGTGAAGCCCTGGCTGGACCAGGCCTTCCGCGTCACGTACAATCGCGCGTTCAAGTCTCCGACGATTCTGCAGACCAGCTTCTTCATCCCCGACTGGACGTCCATCATCTCGATCTACGGGAATACCGGCGGATTCCAGACGACGAACACCGCGGGGTCGGTGCTCTCGACGTATCAACCGATGCGCCCGGAATCCAACGAGACGTGGGAGTTCGGCTACAAGGGCATCATCGCGAATCGCCTGTATGCGGATGCGACCTACTACCGCTCCGACTACGAGAATTTCATGAGCCCGCTCACGATCGTCGGCAATCCGTTCGCGCCGGCCGCCGCCGGCGGTCCGACGTTCGCGAAGCCGCTCGAGAATCCGGGAAACAACATTCCCGTGAACTCGCAGGGGCGCATCGTGAACCAGGCGCCCACGCCGATCACGCCGATCGTGCTCACGTACTACAACCTCGGCAACGCGAAGGTGTGGGGCGTGGATGCCGGCCTGACAGCGATCCTCACGCGACACATCGAGGGGCGAACGACGCTGTCGACGGTCAAGATCGACGAGCTCACCGTACCGGCGGGTGCGAGCCCGGAGGCAACGTCGCTCAACGCGCCGACGACGAAGTGGTCCATCGGCGCCACCGCGCGAGACCTCGGGCCCTTCACGGTGGGCCTGACGTTCCGCAACGTGAACGCGTACTACTTCCGCTCGGGAACGAACACCGGCGTCATCCCGACGTTCGGCACGCTGGACGCGAACGTGACGCTCAAGATTCCGTCGCTCGAGAATTCGATCATCAGCCTGACCGCGTCGAACCTCTTCTCGTGCACGCACGAAAACCTGAAGTATTCCACGCCGATCACGACGCCACCGTCGCAGCCGAACAGCGTACTCGCAAGCTCGGACAAGGGATGCGGCTTCGATCGCAAGCACATCGAGATGATCAACATGCCGTCCATCGGCCCGATGATGTTCCTCGGCGTCCGGTACAGCCGGTGATCGGGTGGGAACGCTTTGGATTCTGAGAGCAGCAGTCCTGATGAGCACCGCGACGCCTAACGGTGGGAGCGCGGCGGCTCCCACCGAGCCCGGGACGGTCGTCGCGGCCCCCGGCCGCTTCGTCGATGGTACGTTCACGTCCGATGCCGGAACGCGTCGGTGGAAGTTGTGGGTGCCGAGCGGCTACGATGCCGCTCGGCGATACCCACTGATCGTGATGCTGCACGGGTGCACGCAGGACCCGGACGATCTCGCGCGCGGCACACGCGCGACGGGCCACGCCGACGGCGTCGGTGCGCTCGTGCTCCTTCCGGAGCAGCCTCAGTCGGCGAACCCCAAGAAATGCTGGAACTGGTACGATCCGGCGCATCAGCGGCGCGACGCCGGGGAGCCGGCGCTGATTGCCGGCATGACTCGGCAGATTCTCGGTGACTGGGCCGTCGATCCGCAGCGCGTGTACCTCGCCGGAATCTCGGCGGGTGCGGCGATGGCGTCGGTCGCGATCATCTCATATCCCGACGTGTTCGCCGCTGTCGCGCTTCACTCGGGCATTCCCTTTGGTGCCGCGAGCACGGTGCTCGAAGGCGTCAGCGCGATGTCGAAGGGCGCATCGGATACCAGCCGCCTCGCTCAGCTGGCGTTCGATGCGATGGGTGCGCACGCACGCGTGATTCCCGCGATCATCGTCCAGGGGGCGGACGACCCGGTCGTGCGTCCCGTGAATGCAGCACAGACGCGCGACGCGTGGATCGCGATGAACGCTCGCACGCGCTCGGGCCGATCCGACAATGGCGAGCGAGGCTGGCGCCGGTCCGACTCGACCGCGGGCGGCCTCGCGGTCGTGCAGGAGTGCTTTGGAGTGCCGACCGCAGGCGAGTGTGAAGTGAAGACGTTGCTCGTCTCCGGGCTCGGCCATGCCTGGTCGGGTGGTTCCAGGCTTGGCACATTCACCGACGAGCGCGGTCCGGACGCGACGGCCGAGATCTTCCGGTTTCTCCTCGCGCATCGCATGGCGAATGCGCGTGCGACGCCGGGAGGTGTCGGGCAGTGACGCTCCCGCCCGGCTTTCCCGCGAGCTCGGACCTCATCGCGTGGTGGGCTCGGGTCACGCCAGGCAACCTGGCGATCATCGACCGCACGCGAGACGCCCGACACACGTACGCGGAGCTCGACGCCGGCGCGGACCGATGGGCGCGCACACTGACGGCGCTCGGTGTACGGCCCGGGGATCGCGTCGCGACGCTGACCGGCAACCGCGTCGAGACGATCGAGCTGTTCTTCGGCGCGGTGCGCGTAGGCGCGGTGCTCGTTCCATTCAACTGGCGGCTGGCCGCTCCGGAGCTGGCGCCCGTTCTCGCCGACGCGGCGCCCGTGCTTGTGGTCGTCGAGGGACGATTCCGCGCGCTCGGAGAAGCCGCTGGTGCTCTGGCGTCGGTGCGAGCGCGCTGGATCGATCTCGATACGGACGCGCCGGCGCTGATGCGCGGCGCGATGAACGGCGGGCAACCCCGTCACGCTGTGAGCCCGGACGCTCCCGCGATGCTGCTCTACACGTCGGGCAGCACCGGGAAGCCGAAGGGCGCGATCCTGCCGCATCGCCAGATCTTCTATAACGCCGTCGCCACGACGGTTGGCTGGGGGATCGGGCCGGGTGACGTCGCGATCGTGGCCAACCCGTTCTTTCACACGGGTGGTTGGCACGTCTTCTCGACGCCGCTCTGGCACCGCGGTGGCACCGTCGTGCTGTTCGATCAGTTCGGGGCGACGTCGTTTCTCGACGCGATCGTCGACGAGGGCGTGACGCTGGCGTTCAGCGTGCCGACGCAGATCGCGATGCTGACGCAGAGCCCGGCGTGGGGGCGCGAGCTTCCGTCGCTGCGATTTCTCATCTCCGGAGGCGCGCCCTGCCCACAGTCGTTAGGCGACCGCGTGCGCGCCGCAGGCATCCGCTTTCGCGAGGGCTATGGCTTGACCGAGTGCGGCCCGAACTGCTTTGCCATCACGGATGAGGAAGCGCTTCGACGTCCAGGCGAGGTGGGTTGGCCGGCGCCATTCCTCGAGATGCGGGTGGTCGAGGGAGACGGGAGGCGCGAAGCGGGAGATGGCGAGGCCGGCGAGCTGCTGCTGCGCGGGCCACAGATGTTCGGCGGTTACTTCAACGATCCCGTGCGCACGGCGGAAGCGGTCGACGCGGACGGATGGCTGCACACCGGCGATCTCGCCTCGCGCGATGCCGACGGTGCCTACCGGATCCGCGGCCGCAAGAAGGACATGTTCATCTCCGGCGGCGAGAACGTGTTTCCTGGCGAGGTCGAGGCGGCGCTCTCCGAGTGTCCTGGCGTCGCGGAGGCGATCGTCGTGGGCGTGCCTGACGAGAAGTGGGGGGAGGTCGGCCGCGCGTTCGTCGTGCCGCGCGATGGTGAAGCGCTGACCGTCGAGCACGTCGTCGCGTTTGCACGACGGCGACTCGCCGGGTACAAGGTTCCGAAGTCCGTCATCGTCGTCCCCGAGCTGCCGCGGCTCGGATCGGGCAAGGCGGACCGCGCGACGCTCAAGTCAGCCGATCCAATGCTCGCCACGTCGGCGCGCTAGATGTACGCGAAGGGCTCCACCATCCGCACGACGCTCGACTTCCTGAACGCGGAGGGGGGAGGGCCGCTCGTTGCGCGAGTCCTCGAGCGGCTGATGCCCGCCACTCGCGAGGCGCTCGCGCGAGCGGAGCCCACGGGCGAGATCCCGTACGCCACGCTGCAGGAGCTCTGGTACTCCGCCGATGCGGAGCTGGGGGCCGATCCCACGTGGGCCGAGCGCGCGGGAGCGTTCTCGATCGAGTCGCTAGGCATGCAGATGTATCGCGGGATCCTTCTCAAACGGTCGCCCGGCGAGTTTCTCACTCAGAGCGTGTCGCTGTTCCAGCTGTACTACCGCCCGGGGGACATGACCGTCGTGCTCGAGGAGCCCGGGCATGCGGTGCTGCGTCTCGTCGGGTTCGACGCGGGGACGTCCGTGTTCTGTCGCCGCCAGACTGGTGGGCTCCGATGCGCGATCACGCTGGCGGGCGGCGCTGAGCCGTCGACGCGCCACGTACGCTGCGTGCTCGAGGGCGACGCGTTCTGCGAGTGGGAGCTGCACTGGCGGTGACGTCGCACGCGATGTCATAGCGGAAGGACGGTCGCGAAGGGGCGATACAGCACGTCGAAGTCAACGGGCTGGAGCAGCGGGCGAACGAGCAGCGCGAGCGCGGCGGCGTTCGCGGCGTGGCGTGCGGCGTGGAGAAGTGTCAGCATTCGCCGCGTCGCCACGGGCGGCGCGACATCGGGCGAGCATGCGGTGACGTCGTCGAGCACCGACCACGCCTCCACGCCGAGGCCCAAGTCACTGATCAGCGCCTCCGTCAGTGCGAGCGCGGAGGCTCGGGCAGACGCGTCCTGTTCGGCGGCCGAAGCCACCGCCAACCATTGCTCCATGTCGAGCCCAGTCAGGCGGTCGGTGAATTCCGCGGCGGCGTCCGGTTGAGCCCGGGCAAGTTCGGTGTCCGTCGTATTTCGCATCGTCGGCTCCGGGCTGGGTGGCGAGTCGAGCCGCCCCTCTCGCAGAGACGGCGCGTGACGCCGTCTACCGGTAATTGCGGACTTCGCGGTCGGGGCCCATTGCTCCGGCACGTGCCGCACGGACGCAGGCTACCGCACAGTCGATAAAGGCCGCACAAAGACCGACGGCAGCGGGATAAAAAGTTCGTGAAAGTCCGCCGCGCAGACCCGGGTCTGCTGCAGATTGTGAGCATGTCCGGAGTGACGGTGCTCGTCGTCGACGATGAGCCGCAGATCCGACGCGCGGTACGTAACGCGTTATCGGCCGGTATCCGCGTCTCCGACATCGCAGACGGGTCGGCTGACGAGCGGGGCCAGAGTCGGACGAACGTGGTCGCGACGGTACGCGTGCTCGAAGCGAGCACCGGCCGCGAGGCGATCGATCTCGCGGCGACAGAGGCACCGGCGATGATCATTCTCGACCTCGGTTTGCCCGACATGGCCGGGCTCGCGGTGTGCCGCGAGATACGGCGGTTCTCCACCGCGCCGATCATCGTGTTGTCCGCGCGGCATGCGGATACCGAGAAGGTTGCGCTGCTCGACGCCGGTGCCGATGACTATCTGACGAAGCCGTTCAGTACGATCGAGCTGACGGCGCGCGTCCGGGCGCAGTTCCGCCGGGCACGCACGCCGGCGGCACCGTCGAGCGAGATGGTCATCTCGGTCGGCGATCTCACCATCGACCTGGCGAAACGTCGCGTGGAGCGGGCCGGTGAGCTCCTGCATCTCACGCCGACCGAGTGGTCCCTGCTGCGGGCGTTCGTCACACACCCGCGGCAGACGTTGACGCACCATCAGCTGTTTCGCGCCGTGTGGGGGAGCAGCTCCGGCGACGCGCAGCAATACCTTCGCGTCTACGTCGGCCATCTGCGCCGAAAGCTGGAGTCCGATCCAGTTCGGCCGCGCTTCATTCAGACGGATGCTGGCGTGGGTTACCGCTTCGAGCCGGCCCCCGACGCCGCGATCGCGGCCGGCTCGCACGAGGATCCGCTTGAGCGTTGAGCCGACCCGGCGCAGCGCCGCTGCCGTGCCTAACGTTGCGCGGCGCGCCAACGAGCTCGCGCTCCCCCTGGCTGCCGGACGCAGCGCGCGAAAACGGCGGTGGCTGCTGTGGGTCGTGTGGTTCACCGCGCTCGCGCTCGCGGCAACCGCGATGCTGCTCGTGCGGTCGAAGCTCGACGAGGCACACGTCGCGCTCGTCTTTCTCCTCGTCGTGCTCGGCGGGAGCGCTGCAGGGGGACGAACGCTCGGCCTGACGCTGGCCGTCGCGGCGTTTCTGTCCTTCAACTACTTCTTTCTCCCACCGTACTTCACCTTCGCCATCGCGAATCCGCTCGACTGGCTCGTGCTGGTCACCTTTCTCATCACGAGCGTCGTTGCCGCGCAGCTGTTGCATCGCGCGACGTCGACGGCCGAGGAAGCGATGCAGCGGACGGCGGAGGTGGACCGGCTCGCCACGCTCGGGGCGGAGACGCTGAACCTGCCGCGCCCCGAAGACGCGCTCCACGCGATTCTGTCCGTCATCCGGACGACGCTCGACGTCGTGTCGTGCGAGATCTTCGTGCAGGACCCCGAGCAACGGATCGTTCTCGCCGGGCATTCCTCTGCCGACGTAGACGCATCCAGGACACTGACGAGGCCTGACCCGGCCGGTGTGGAGCCCGACGGGAAGCCGGTGCCCGGATTCGACGGCGACGCTGCCACGGGCTCGCACGGATTGGTTGGCTGGATCTTCACGCACGGTCGTGGCGCCGTGGAGCTGGCCGATGGCACGGTGCGCATCGTCGATGATCCGGCGCAGGAAGTCGCACGGCTCGAAGGTGGGGACGAGGTCCGCGGCCTGTCGATCCCGCTCGCGGTCCGCGGCGAGACCGTCGGTGTGCTGCATATGCACACCGACGGTCGACTGACACTGACGTTGGAGCAGGCACGCTTTCTGGATGCGCTGGCATACTACGCTGCGCTCGGTGTCGAGCGAGGACGTCTCGTGGCCGACGCCGAACGCGCCGAGGCCGAGCGACGGCTCGAGGTGCTGCGCAGCGCCCTGCTCACGGCTGTGTCGCACGACCTTCGGACACCGCTCACGACGATCAAGGCGATCGCGCACGAGATCGCGGAAGGTGGCCACCGAGACAGAGCGCGTATCATCGAGGATGAGTCGGATCGCCTCGATACGCTTGTCGGCGACCTGCTCGACCTCTCGCGTATCCAGTCCGGCGCGGTCAACCCCGCGCTCGAGGTGAACACGGTCGATGACCTGATCGGTGCCGCGCTCCAGCGTGCCCACGCGTTGCTGCGTGGGCGGACGGCGGACGTCGACTTGCCGAACGATGAGCTGCTCACCGGTCGCTTCGATCTGACGAACAGCCTGCGCGCCCTGGTCAACCTCATCGAGAATGCGTGTCGGTACTCACCCGACGGATCTCCGATCACGATTCGGGCACGACGCGAGGATGGCATCGTGCGGATCACGGTGATGGACCGCGGGCCAGGGGTACCCCCCGCGGAACGGGAGCGGATCTTCGAGCCGTTCTATCGTCCGCGCGGCACGACGGCCGACGTTCGCGGGACCGGTCTGGGGCTCTCCATCGCCCGCGGGTTGGCGGTCGCGCAGGGCGGTGCCGTCGAATTCGCGCCTCGGGATGGCGGCGGCTCCTGCTTCTCATTGTTGGTCCGCGCGGCCAACGACGCGAGCCCAGCGGAGCACGAGCTCGATGCTCGGGCCGCTGCCCAGGACTGACGGCACAATCTCGCATTGCGAGTCTTTGTGCGGGCTTTATGAGGGCTGGAGTACCCTCCATGCACTCGCGCTGCCGAGATACCGCTCGGATCCACATCGACACTCGGCTCGTCGAACTCCGGGACCCTCATGATCGACCTCGCCTACCTCCTCGTCACCGTCGCGTTCTTCGCGCTGATGCTCGTATACGTCCGAGCCTGCGAGCGCTTGGGCCGCGACACCGCTAACACCACCGATTTCACGGAGAAGACGCCGTGACCACCGAGAGCTGGGTCGCCGGCCTCCTGGCCGTCGGCGTTCTCATCTATCTCGTCTACACGCTCGTTCGCCCGGAAAAGTTCTGACATGACCGCGAACGGTTGGATGCAGATCCTGTTCTACTGCGCGTGCGTGCTGCTCGTCGCAAAGCCGTTAGGCATCTACCTCGTGAAGGTGTACGACGGCTCGTTCAGGTGGCTGCGCCCGGTCGAGCAGATGATCTACCGCGTGAGCGGTGTCGACGCCGGCGAGGACCAGCACTGGACGCGATACGCCGCTGCCATGCTGGTGTTCAGTCTCGCGACGATGCTGCTCACGTACATCGCGCTGCGGCTGCAGCACCTGCTGCCGCTCAACCCACAGCAGTTCGGCGCCGTCCCCGACCGCCAGGCATTCGAGACGTCGGCGTCGTTCACGACGAACACGAACTGGCAGAGCTACAGCGGCGAGACGTTGATGTCCTACTTCTCGCAGATGACGCAGCTCGCGTTTCACAACTTCGCTTCTGCAGCGGTGGGCATGGCCGTCGCGGTCGCGTTCGTTCGTGGCATCGCACGGCGTGGAAGCGAGGCGAAGGGACGCATCGGCAACTTCTGGGTCGATACCGTGCGCGGCACGTTGTACGTCCTGCTGCCGTTCTGCCTCGTGCTCTCGATGCTGTTCGTGCACCAGGGCGTGATTCAGAACTTCCGGCCGTACCTCGACGTCACGACGCTCGAGGGGGCGAAGCAGACCATCGCCATGGGACCGGTCGCGAGCCAGGAGATCATCAAGCAGCTCGGCACGAACGGTGGCGGCTTCTTCAACGCGAACGCCGCGCATCCGTTCGAGAACCCGACGCCGTGGACGAACTTCTGGTCCATGTTCACGATCTTCATGATCCCGTCGGCGCTCACGTACCTGTTAGGCCGCATGGTGGGCCGGCAGCGTCACGGCTGGGCCGTGTGGGCCGCGATGTTCGGGTTGTTCTTTGCCGGCGCGACCACGGCCTACTGGGCCGAGGCGCGGGGTAACCCGATTCACGCCGCGAAGGGCATCGACGTCGCGACGACGATCGCCAACCCCGGTGGCAACATGGAAGGGAAGGAAGTCCGCTTCGGGATCGCGAACTCCGCCCTCTACGCCACGATCACGACCGCCGCGTCGTGCGGTGCCGTCAACAGCATGCCGGACTCGTTCACCCCGTTAGGCGGGCTCGTCCCGATGGTGAACATCCAGCTGGGCGAAGTCGTATTCGGCGGTGTCGGGGCAGGGCTCTACGGTATGCTCGTCATGGTCGTGCTCACGGTCTTCATCGCCGGGCTCATGGTGGGTCGAACACCCGAGTACCTCGGCAAGAAGATCCAGGCGCGAGAAGTCCAGATGGCGATGCTGTACGCGCTCGTCTTTCCGGCCGCAATTCTCACGTTGACGGCATTCTCGTCCCTGTCGCGGTCCGGGCTCGCGGGCCTCAACAACCAGGGCCCACACGGTCTCTCGGAGATCCTGTACGCCTTCTCGTCGACGGCGGGGAACAACGGCAGTGCCTTCGCGGGCCTTACGGGGACGACGTACTACTACAACACGCTGTTCGGGCTCAACACGCTCATCGGCCGGTTCGCCATGATCGTGCCGATGCTCGCCCTCGCTGGCTTCCTGGCCGAGAAGAAGGCCGCGCCGGAATCGGCCGGCACGTTCCCGGTGACGACGCCGCTCTTCGTCGTGCTCCTCGTCTCGGTCGTCGTGATTCTCAGCGCGCTCACGTTCTTCCCGGCGCTCTCACTCGGTCCGCTCGTCGAGCAGCTGCTCATGGGTGCGGGGAGAACATTCTAGTGGCTGCCAGAACAGCGGCAACGCAGATGGACGCAGAGAACGGCGGATGCACGCAGAGCAGACGCCGATACGAGCCCGGTGTGCCGTCAGCAATGTCGAGCGCGTCCGGATTTGCGTGCGTTAGCGAATATCAGGCGTTTCACCGATGCCTTGGGACCGAAGTGCAGGAGGAGACCAACCTCCACGTCGGTGGCCCGAAGGTAATTGAGGAGTTGTTTGCGGTCCGCGTCGACGAGAGCGACGGAAGCTTTCACCTCCACGATCACCCTTCGTTCGACCAGCAGATCAGCACGGAAGTGGCCCACCTGAATACCGTCGTACCAGACATCGATGGAGGACTCGACCTCGACTCCCAGGCCGAGCTTGGTGAGCTCGTGTGCGAGCGCACGTCGATAGACCGATTCGAGAAAGCCGAAACCAAGCTCAGTGTGAACGGGAAAGAACGCGCCGATGATTGCGCGTGTCGTCTCGCGTTCAGGAAAACGCTCTGCGTCCATCTGCGTGGTGGTTCTCCGCGTCCGTCTGCGTTGCCGCTGTTGGCCCCGGCGCACGAATCTGGCCCGAGGCCGCTGCCCGTGCGCAACCGATCGCACGCGTTCCGTATCGAAATCACGTACTGACAATGGCCACGCCCACACTTCCGACCAGCCGGCCCCTTGCCGCCCCTCCGACGCCACGAAGGGCAACCGATCGTCCACAGGCGTCCGGACGTCGTCCGCTATTCGACCCGCCGATCGTTAGGCGGGCGCTCCGCGATGCGTTCGTGAAGCTGGATCCGCGGCATATGGTGCGGAACCCGGTGATGTTCGTCGTGCTGCTGGGGTCCGCGTTCACGACGGTGGCATTGTTCCGCGACATCGCCGCGGGTCGACCCAACTGGGGCTTCACCCTCCAGCTCGCGCTGTGGCTGTGGTTTACCGTGGTGTTCGCGAACTTCGCGGAGGCGATGGCCGAAGGGCGTGGCAAGGCGCAGGCGGACACGCTTCGGAAGGCACGAACGACGACGACCGCCAAGCGGCTTCTCAACGCCGACGACCGCACTCGCTACGACGCGGTCAGCGCCGAGACGCTCCGCCGCGGGGACGCGGTCCTCTGCACGCCTGGCGATCTCATTCCGGGCGACGGCGAAGTCATCGAAGGCGTGGCGTCGGTCGACGAGAGTGCCATCACCGGCGAGAGCGCGCCGGTCATCCGCGAGAGCGGTGGCGACCGCTCCGCTGTCACCGGCGGGACGAAGGTGTTGTCCGACTACCTCGTCGTTCGGATCACCGCCAACCCCGGCGAGACGTTCCTCGACCGCATGATCGCGCTCGTCGAGGGAGCATCCCGCCAGAAAACCCCGAACGAGATCGCGCTGACGATCCTGCTGTCCGGCCTCACGGTGATCTTCGTGTTCGCCGTCGCGACGCTGCAGCCGTTCGCGGTGTACTCGGGCTCGCCGGCGGCGATCCCCGTGCTCATTGCGCTGCTCGTCTGTCTCATCCCGACGACAATCGGCGGGCTGCTGTCGGCGATCGGCATCGCGGGAATGGATCGTATGATCCAGCAGAATGTCGTGGCGGTGAGCGGTCGTGCCGTCGAGGCGGCAGGCGACGTCAACACGCTGCTCCTCGACAAGACGGGCACGATCACGTTAGGCAACCGCCAGGCCGCGGAGTTCGTTCCCGTGGACGGTACGACCGCCGAGCAGCTCGCGGACCGGGCACAGCTCGCGTCGCTGCCCGACGAGACACCGGAAGGCCGCTCGATCGTTGTGTTCGCGAAGACCAAGTTCGCGCTTCGGGGACGTGAAGTCGGCGGTGAGCACGACGGCCATCGCGACATGACGTTCGTGCCGTTCACCGCCACGACTCGAATGAGCGGCGTCGACGCCGGTCCGTACCAGGTTCGCAAGGGCGCGGGCGACGCTGTGCTCCGGTGGGTGAGGGAACACGGCGGCGCCGAGCCGTCCGACCTCTCGGCCGCCGTCCAGCGCATTGCGCGCGAAGGCGGTACGCCGCTCGTGGTCGCCGAGAAGGAGAACGGCGCGGCACCGCGCGTGCTCGGCGTGGTCTACCTCAAGGACATCGTGAAGGGCGGCATCCGCGAGCGCTTCGATCGCTTGCGCGCGATGGGCATCCGTACCGTGATGATCACGGGCGACAATCCGCTCACCGCAGCCGCGATCGCGCAGGAAGCAGGCGTGGACGACTTCCTCTCCGAGGCGAAGCCGGAAGACAAGATGGCACTGATCAAGCGCGAGCAGGCGGGCGGCAAGCTCGTCGCGATGACGGGTGACGGCACGAACGACGCCCCCGCCCTCGCGCAGGCCGACGTCGGCGTCGCGATGAACAGCGGTACCCAGGCGGCGAAGGAAGCCGGCAACATGATCGATCTCGACTCGAACCCGACGAAGCTGATCGAGGTCGTCGAGATCGGAAAGCAGCTGCTCATGACGCGTGGCTCGCTGACGACGTTCTCGATCGCCAACGACGTCGCGAAGTACTTCGCGATCATCCCGGCGATGTTCGTCGCGACGTATCCGGCGCTCGATGCGTTCAACATCATGCGCCTCCACTCACCGCAGTCGGCGATCCTCGCGAGCGTTGTCTTCAACGCACTCATCATCATCGCGCTCATCCCGCTCGCGTTGCGTGGCGTCCGGTATCGTCCGGCACCGGCCGCAGCCATTCTGCGCCGCAACCTGCTCGTCTACGGCGCCGGTGGCCTGATCGTGCCATTCGTGGGCATCAAGGTGCTCGACGTCGTGCTCGTCCTGCTCCGCCTCGTGTAGAGGATCACGCCACTCATGCTCCGCAATCAACTTCGACCGGCGATCGTCATGACGCTCGTCCTGTGCCTGATCACGGGATTCGTTTATCCCGGTGTCGTGACGGTGCTCGCACAGCTCACCTTCCCG
>Ga0207712_10002290_pt1 | contig 12423 bp, 11 predicted proteins | sample KBSS44metaG_FD_184402 | JGI IMG/M metagenome (GOLD analysis project Ga0207712, IMG submission 184402) | Switchgrass rhizosphere microbial communities from Kellogg Biological Station, Michigan, USA - KBS S4-4 metaG (SPAdes) (version 2) | ecosystem: Host-associated > Plants > Roots > Rhizosphere... | reverse complement strand
AAATGATATGATAACGCTTCGCTATTGGGATTATGGCGGTGAAACAGAAATGCAGATCACTAACCGCACTCTCAAAAAAATAATATTTGGAATTATAACCATTGATAAATGATCCGACACGGCCTGTTTATTTTTTTGATTATTTATTTTTTGCTAACTGCTTCCTGCAGCACAAAGATCATTTCGAATAATTATTACCAGGAACAAAAAGAGAATCTTGACAATATTGAAAGGAGTTATGAAAAATTAAATCCGATAAATCCTTTTAGTCTTGCCTTTACCGATAAAGAATTTCGCATCATCTCTCTTGAAATGATCTCTGATACACTAACAAGGATCTACGAGTTTAATGTTTCCGAGAAAAGACTGGCAGATACATTACTAAAATATAATTATGACACTGCCGGCATTTATTATTTGCTAAGAAAAATGCAGCAAACAAAAGTTACATGGATCAATAATTTTGATTATTATGTTAATGATCAGCCGCAACAATTGATAATCCTAAGTATAAAACCCGTGACCATAAGATATATTTTTTCTCCGCCAAAATATATTGCGCTGGCCTATTTCAGAACTGAACAATTTTTTGATGAAAAAGGAAGATTATTGGATAGCAGGCGAACCAAACAACTTCGAAAAATAAAAGGACAGGTATTTTATAAGATCACTGATCGGATTTGTTATACTATAACTGAGAAATACCGCTGATAAAACTATCGTCTATCTATTTCAACACTTCTCTTGAAATAACAATCTTCTGTATCTCACTCGTTCCTTCACCGATCGTGCAGAGTTTGGAATCGCGATAATATTTTTCTACAGGAAAATCTTTTGTATAACCATAACCACCAAAAACCTGGACCGCATCGTTTGCCACCTTCACTGCTACTTCACTTGCATAATATTTTGCCATAGCCGAAGCTTTAGTTACAGATTCGCCGCGATTTTTTAGATCACATGCCTGTAAAATCAGTAGATCTGCTGCTTCAATTTCAGTTGCCATATCAGCAAGTTTAAAAGATACTCCCTGGAAACTTGAGATCGGCTGATCAAATTGGTAACGCTCCTGTGAATATTTTAATGCTGCTTCATAAGCCCCTTTTGCAATGCCTAGTGCAAGTGATGCAATAGAAATTCTGCCACCATCCAATACTTTTAATGATTGCTTGAATCCATCTCCCACTTCACCCAAACGATTCGTATCAGGAATTCTGCAATTATCAAAGATCATTTCTGCAGTTTCGCTTGCCCGCATTCCTAATTTGTTTTCTTTTTTACCACCGCTAAAACCAGGAGTGCCTTTTTCAACAATAAATGCAGTTGCATTATTTTTTGCTCTTGGTTCACCTGTTCTGCAAATCACAACCGATATATCGCAGCTTTTGCCATGTGTGATCCAATTCTTTGTTCCATTGATCAACCAATCATTTCCATCTTTCACTGCTGTGCATTTCATATTGCCTGCATCGCTGCCGGTGCCGGGTTCGGTTAATCCCCATGCTCCTATCCATTCTGCTGTTGCAAGTTTTGGTAAATATTTTTTCTTTTGTTCTTCGTTGGCAAAACTTAAAATATGACCTGTACAAAGTGAGTTATGAGCAGCAAGACTTAAACCGATAGATCCGCAGACTTTTGATATTTCTTCAATGATCGTTTTATATTCAAAATAACTTAAACCGGCACCCCCATATTCTTCTGGCACTAAAACTCCCATCAGTCCCAGTTTACCCATTTCTTTAAAACATTGAACAGGGAATTCCTGCGACTCATCCCATTCCATTACATGTGGTTTGATATATTGCTGTGCAAAATCCTTTGCCGTTTGTGCTGCGTGCTGCGTTATTTCGCTTGGCTTAAAATCCATATTGCTCCTTTCTTTTAATAAAGACTTGTTTGAATAATTTGCGCTGCAAGATAGTCAGAATTTTTTAAAAACTAACACTTGTTAGCATAGGTCCGTTTAGCATCAGGCCAATTCATGAAAACTCTAATATAAGGCCATCATAAGCAAGATGAATGCCATCGGGTAATTCAGCTTCAATTTCCTCATGTCGTCCGAGCTGATGAGAAATATGAGTAAAATAAGCTTTGGGAATTTTTAATTCCTGTACGACGTCAATTGCTTCAGCTAAGGTAAAATGAGAAATATGGTGTTGTTTTCGCAATGCATTTAGCACAAGAACTTCACTTCCTTTTATTTTTTCTTTTTCACTTTCGTCAATGCGATTTGCATCAGTAATATATGTAAACTTTCCAAAACGAAAACCAAGCACAGGCATTTTTAAATGCAAAACCATGATTGGTTGAATGGGAATATCACCGATCATGAAAGGTTCATTGGTAATCATATTCAGGTTTAGTTCAGGCACTCCCGGATATTTTTTATCAGAAAATGCGTAGCTGAATTCCCGTTTGATGGCTTCTTCTGTTAGGGAATTGGCATATATCTGCATTACTGGTTTATAAAAAAAATTAAAAGCTCTTACATCATCCAATCCTGCAATATGATCTTTATGCGGATGAGTAAATAAAACTGCATCAAGTTTCTTCAAATTTTCCCTCAACATTTGATAACGGAAATCGGGGGTTGTATCCACAACAATGGTTGTTGTTGGTGATTGCACCATAATACTTGGACGAAGTCTTGTATCCTTTTTGTCAGTTGATGTGCATACTTCACAATCGCATGCAATCATCGGAACACCGGCGCTGGTACCCGAACCAAGAAAAGTTATTTTAATGGGAGGATAAGACACATAGTAAAAATAAGAAATGAGAAACGAAAAATTAGGAATAAGGAAGGAGAAGAGCCTTTCTTATTTTCTCATTCCTTATTTTATATTTCTTATTGCTTATTTCACATTCCCTTCAGTTACTTTTAAAATTACTTCTTTGTGAAGCTTTTTAGATTCTTCAGAGAGTAGATCAGTAATTATTTCCAGTTGCGGTATCAGGTCAAGCATGGTATTGATGCGGCCTTCGAGTTGAAGAAATTTATTCAACACAACTACTTTCCTTTCTTCTAATATGCAATAGCCGCTTTGGAAAGTACCTCTTTCATAGCGCAACACATAGCCGGCTTCTTCGACGATTACTTCTAATTTATCAAGAGTGGTCTGTGTATATTTCATTTTATCAAAAACTATTTAATAAAGATAATTACGCTTTGCCCAATTGAAAACAAAAAGATGAATGGAGCGTCGCAACGAAAGTACAATCAGGGAACCAAAGCTGGCTACACAATTATCAACATTATGTCAGGAAATTTCAAATCTAAGTCACTCCGCTTCAGGCGAAGGACAGGCGGTTTGGTTTTACTTACTCTGCATCTTTATCACCGGCACGATCATCTCTTCCATACTCACACCTCCGTGTTGAAAAGTATTCCGGTAATAATTTACATAGTAATTGTAATTATTAGGATAACATAAGAAACTATCCTCTTTAGCAAAGATGAAAGATGAATTGACAGTAGGGACAGGTAATCCTGCCTCTCTTGGATCACGGAAAGCAAGCACTTCTTTTGGCTCATAATTCAAATTGCGGCCGTGTTTATAGCGAAGGTTAGTAGTTGTTTGCTTATCTCCTACCACTTTATATGCAGTTTTTACTTTCACACTACCATGGTCCGTGGCTAAAACAATTTTAATGTTCTTATCAGCTATTTTTTTCAAGGCCTGGTGAAGCGGGGAATGTTCAAACCAACTGCGTGTAAGACTGCGATAACTCATTTCATCACTTGCCAGCTCTTTCAGTACTTCCATCTCCGTTCTTGCATGACTAAGCATGTCAACAAAATTATAAACGATAACATTCAGGTCATTGTTCAGCAGGTTATGGATATTATTTTGCAGATCAAGTCCTGCCTGGTTATTTACCACTTTTGTATAAGAAACTTTCAGATCATTTTTCCCCAAGCGTTTTAGCTGTGCTCTGAAAAATTCTTCTTCATGCAAATTTTTTCCGCCTTGCTCATCATCATTTTTCCATTGCACAGGAAAATTTTTTTCAATATCAACTGGCAACATCCCGGCAAAAATTGCATTGCGGCAATATTGTGTAGCTGTTGGAAGAATACTATAAAAACTATCTTCTTCCAATATGCGAAAGCTTTCAGCAAACATTGGCTGGATCGCTTTCCATTGATCAAAACGAAGGTTATCAACTAAAATAAAAAACAACGGCGTTCCCTTTTCCAAATGAGGCAGTACTTTGAACTGCATCAATGTATGTGACATCACAGGACCATCCCCGCTTTTCGGTTTCACCCATGATGCATAGTTGCGTGAAATAAATTTAAAGAACTCAGTATTTGCCTCACTCTTTTGGCTCTGCAACACTTCCTGCATTTCCGGACTATCACTTTTTTCCATTTCCAATTCCCAATACACAAGTTTCTTATAAATATCCATCCATTCATTATAGTCGGGGCTACTGTTAAGCGCCATAAAAAGATTGCGAAACTGCTGCTGATAGGCAGTTGTTGTTTTTTCAGCCACCAGTCTTTTATTATCAAGAATTTTTTTCAGACTCAGCAATACCTGGTTAGGATTCACCGGCTTTATCAGGTAATCACTGATCTGCGAACCAATGGCGTCATTCATCAGGTTCTCAGTTTCATTTTTTGTTATCAGTACGATCGGTATTTGCTGGCTTACTTCTTTAATTTTTGCAAGTGTTTCCAATCCGGTAATACCGGGCATGGTCTCATCAATCAATACAACATCAACGGGATTTTCTTTCACATAATCGATCGCATCAAATCCATTCGTCAGCGTTTGTACCTCGTAGCCTTTACTTTCAAGAAAAAGTTTTTGTGATTGCAGACTTTCTATTTCATCATCTACCCAGAGAATTTTTGCTAATGCCATTCAGTTTGGTTTATTTTTTATTTAGTCAACTTCGTACTACTATCAGCTTTTGTTGCGTCGCACTCTTGTGCTGCAACAATTCTATTGACCCGTTTTAAAACGGGAAGAGTTCAAATTTAGTTTAATAACTTGAGCTATTGTAGTTTTGCCAGCTACCCTTTAACAAAAAAGCAACATGTCCAAGAGCAGAAAGATAATCAACGATCCTGTTTACGGTTTTATTACTATAGATCATCCGCTGATATTGGATATTATTGCTCATCCTTATTATCAGCGTTTGCGGCGTATCTATCAAATGGCTTTTGCCCATCTTGTTTATCCCGGCGCTGTGCATTCAAGACTGCATCACTCACTCGGCGCTTATCACCTTATGTGCAATGCATTATATGAACTAAAAAGCAAAGGCGTTGAAATTACTGCTGAAGAAGAATTGGGAGCTAAGATCGCTATTCTTTTACACGATATCGGTCATGGACCTTATTCTCATACTTTAGAAAAGGAACTGATCAATGATGTACATCATGAAGAACTCTCAATTCTCATCATGAAAGTGCTGAACAAAGAATTTAATGGACAATTACAAACAGCTATTGATATATTCACGAATAGCTATTCAAAAATATTTTTATATCAGCTAATCGCCGGACAGATTGATGTTGACAGAATGGATTATCTCACCCGTGATAGCTTCTTCACCGGCGTATCAGAAGGTGTGATCGGTTACGACCGTATTATAAAAATGCTCACTGTCCACAATGGTCAATTAATGGTAGAAGAAAAAGCCATTTATTCAATCGAGAAATTTTTAGTATCCCGACGGCTGATGTACTGGCAGGTATATCTGCATAAAACTGTACTGAGTGCAGAAATGATGCTGGTTAAAATTATTCAAAGGGCCAAAGAGTTAATTGCTTCCGGTATAAAAACAGAAGCAGCCACATCAGCTTTTAATTTCTTTTTACAGAATCCTTCTGTGCATCATAAAACAGATGAACATCTTGATATATTCTGTAGCCTTGATGATTTTGATGTAATGGCCACTGTAAAAAACTGGATGGATCATACCGATAAAATTCTTTCAACGCTTTGCCGCGGCCTTGTTGATCGTAAGTTGTATAAAGTAAAGTTGCAGGCAAATACATTTGACGATTCACTTGTTAAGGAAAAGAAAAAAGAGCTGATGAAACGATTTGGTATCCGCAATGAAGAAGCCGATTATTTCGTTTTTACAGGTGAAGCGATGAACACAACGTATAACCCAGAGGATGAGAAAATAAATATTTTATTTAAAGATGGAAGTGTGAAAGATATTTCAAAAGTTGACAATGCGCTAATCCATCAGCATCTCTCTGCGCCGGTTAAAAAACAGTACATTTGTTACCTTCGGGTTTGACGTTTGAGGTTTGAGGTTCGATGTTAAGGATCGCTCAACAACTTCAAACCTCAAACCTCAAACTTCGAACAATATGACTTTTTCAGCATTACAGATCGCAGCACTTATCAATGGTAAAACCGAAGGAGATGCAAATGTTTCTATCAATTCCTTTGGAAAAATTGAAGAAGCACAAGATGGCCAGCTTGCTTTTTTAGCCAATCCCAAATATGAAGAACATTTATACTCAACCAAAGCATCTGTGATCATTATTAATGATGGTTTGGAATTAAAGCAATCTATCACCGCAACTTTAATTCGTGTGCCTGATGCTTATACTGCTTTTGCAACATTGCTTGGCAAGTATCAGCAAATGATGCAGCAGCAACTAATTGGTATACAAGAACCAGTTTATATTTCGGCAACAGCTTCCTACGGTCAAAATGTTTACATCGGTGCCTTTGCCTATCTCGGCGACAATGTTAAGGTTGGCAACAACACAAAAATTTATCCCAATGTTTATCTTGGGAATAACGTAAAAGTTGGAGATCACTCTATCATTCATCCAGGTGTAAAGATTTATCATGACTGTGTGATCGGCAACAATGTTGTTGTCCACGCAGGAACTGTGATAGGCAGTGACGGTTTTGGTTTTGCTCCGCAAACTGATGGAAGTTTCCAAAAAGTTCCGCAAATAGGCAATGTAATTATTGAAGACAATGTTGAGATTGGTGCCAATACAACTATTGACAGAGCTACAATAGGTTCCACAATAATAAGATCAGGAGCAAAGCTTGATAATTTAGTTCAAATAGCACATAACGTAGAAGTAGGTAACAGTACAGTGATTGCTGCACTGGCAGGAATTAGCGGCAGCACTAAAATTGGGAAAGGTGTAATGATTGGTGGCCAAGCCGGTCTCGCAGGTCATTTACAAGTAGAAGATGGTTCAAAAATAAATGCACAGGCAGGTTTGGGTAAATCATTAAAAGCCGGAAGTTCTGTTACCGGCACTCCTGCTTATGATTATAATAAAGCGATACGCAGCCAGGCCGTTGCCCGCAATCTTCCGGAACTGGAAAAAAGAATTAAGGAACTGGAAGCTTTGGTTAAGCAACTAATGAGTGAGAGAGTAACATAGATTTTATCGATGAATAAAATTACAAAACGTATCCCGATAGCTATTGGGGCAACACAACGGGTGTTGATAATTATTCCAAATGCTGGTTACATAAATCTCAATTTTCCCTCTCAAACTGTATCTTTGTCAGCATGATTTCATCCACAGAAAATAAGAATTATATTGCTGAAAATATGACTGTTCCATTCAATCCTGATAAGCAACATACTATAAACTCTGAAACAAGTATTTCGGGTACTGGTTTGCATACCGGGGTTCTAGTTGATCTTACATTAAAGCCTGCAACGCCGGGTTTTGGGATTCAGTTTCAGCGTATAGATCTTCCGGGCAAACCAATAATAAAGGCTGATTGCGATCTTGTAACAGATACAAGCCGGGGCACGACTCTTGAATTTAACGGCGCCAAAGTAAGTACCGTTGAGCATGTGTTAGCTGCCCTGGTAGGAATGGGTATTGATAATTGTTTGGTAGAAGTAAATGGGCCTGAAATGCCGATCATGGATGGAAGCAGCGAACCGTTCGTTGATATGATTGAGAAAGTGGGAGTAACCGAACAGGATGCATCGAAGACCTGGTATTGTATTGATGAAAATATTTACCTCCAAGATGAAAAGAAAAGAGTGGATATGGTTGCTATGCCCGCACCAGATTACTCTGTAACAACATTAATCGATTTTAATTCCCCTGTTCTCGGAACACAACATGCAGGTTTGAAAAATATGTCAGATTTCAAAGTTGAAATCGCTCCTTGTCGTACTTTTTGTTTTTTGCATGAATTGGAAATGTTGCTTGATAATAATCTTATAAAAGGCGGTGATATAAATAATGCAATTGTTGTAGTTGATAAACCTGTTGGCGCAATCGAATTGGAAAGACTAAGAAAAGTTTTTAAGAAAGATAAAATAGAAGTAAAAAGCGAAGGCTATCTTAATAATCTTGAATTACGTTTTCCAAACGAACCAGCTCGTCATAAGTTGTTAGATGTTGTTGGAGATCTTGCATTGGTTGGTTATCCTATCAAAGCAAAGATCATTGCAAACAGGCCCGGCCACAGCAGCAATGTTGAATTTGCAAAAAAGATCAAACAATACATAAAAAAGACAAAACATACTCGGGGTGTTCCTGTTTATGACCCGACACGGCCACCTGTTTTTGATCTTGCCTACATTGAAAAAAAATTACCTCATCGTTATCCATTTTTGCTGTTAGATAAGATCATTGAATTAAGTGATACGCATATTGTAGGAATAAAAAATGTAACATTCAACGAATGGTTTTTTCAAGGTCATTTTCCAGGAAATCCTGTTATGCCCGGAGTGTTGCAGGTCGAAGCATTGGCACAATGCGGCGGTATTTTAGCAATGAACATGAGTCCGGAGGGTTTATATGATACTTATTTCCTGAAGATCGATAACTGCAAATTCAAACAAATGGTAAAACCCGGTGACACCATGCTTTTAAAAATGGAACTTTCAGGTCCCATTCGTCGTGGTATTTGTGAGATGAAAGGAACAGTATATGTTGGTAATAAAATTTGCACAGAAGCCGACCTCGTTGCACAGATAGTTAAACGCAATTGTTGACAAAAAAACGCTAATTTATGAGGCTGAAAAAGATAATTTTTCAGCCTCATCTTTTATCCACTTTAGTGCTAAAAAATCCTCAAAAATTAGGCTTTTAAATGCCCCTTTACAGGCCTTAATTCCGTACATTCGCAAGCATTTTGTTTACTCAATTTTTAAGCGAGGATTTAGAATTTATGAGCGAAGAAATTAAAGCAAAAATAACCCCGGCAAATAATGGTTACGATGCTGATAGCATTCAGGTTTTAGAAGGATTGGAAGCTGTTCGCAAACGTCCTGCGATGTATATCGGTGATATCAGTGAAAAAGGGTTGCATCACCTGGTTTATGAAGTTGTCGATAACTCTATTGATGAAGCCCTGGCTGGTTATTGTAAAAATATTATCGTTACTATTCATGAAGATAATTCCGTATCAGTAGAAGATGATGGTCGTGGTATTCCGACTGAAATGCATACAAAAGAAAAAAGGAGCGCATTAGAAGTCGTAATGACTGTATTGCATGCAGGTGGAAAGTTTGATAAAAATTCATATAAAGTTTCCGGTGGCTTGCATGGTGTGGGTGTGAGTTGTGTAAATGCATTAAGTAAAAAACTACATGTAGAAGTTTGTCGTGAAGGAAAAATGTTTGAGCAGGAATATCAAATTGGTGTACCCCAATATCCTGTTCGTGAAATAGGAACAAGTGACAAAAGAGGGACTACAGTTCATTTCTGGCCCGATGACAGCATCTTTCTTGTTACGGTTTATAAAAAAGATATTTTAGAAGCCCGTCTTCGTGAGCTTTCCTTTTTGAATAAGGGGGTAAGCATTACACTAAATGATCTTCGTGAAAAGGAAGATGAGAATGGCTCTTATACCAAAACATTTTACAGTGAAGGTGGTATTGTTGAGTTTGTGGAAATGCTTGACAGCAATGCAGGAAGAAGTCCTCTTTTACCTAAAGTGATCTTTGTAGATGGCCGTGATGAAGCAACGAATGTGGCAGTAGAAGTAGCGATGATCTATAATGATTCTTATAGTGAGCATATTTATTCTTATGTAAATAACATCAATACAATTGAAGGTGGTACCCATGTATCGGGTTTTCGTCGTGCACTGACAAGAGTATTTAAAAGTTATGGTGATAAACAAGGATTGTTTGAAAAAGCTAAAGTTGAAATTGAAGGCGATGATTTTCGTGAAGGACTTAGTTCGATCATATCAGTAAAAGTTCCGGAGCCTCAATTTGAAGGACAAACAAAAACTAAACTTGGTAACAGTGATGTAATGGGTGTGGTAGACTCAACTGTCTCAAAAGCTTTAGAAGCATATCTTGAAGAAAACCCAAGAGAAGCAAAGAATATAATCAACAAGGTAATCCTTGCAGCCCAGGCAAGAGCAGCGGCAAAAAAAGCAAGAGAACTTGTTCAAAGAAAATCGGTATTAAGCGGTGGAGGTTTGCCGGGAAAATTAGCTGATTGCTCCGAAAGAGACCCTGAAAAATGCGAATTGTACCTTGTTGAGGGCGATAGTGCCGGCGGTACAGCAAAGCAAGGCAGGGACAGAAGTTTCCAGGCGATTCTTCCATTGCGTGGAAAAATTTTGAATGTTGAAAAAGCAATGGAACATAAGATATATGAGAACGAGGAGATCAGGAACATGTACACCGCTTTAGGAGTCACAGTTGGAACTACTGATGATCCAAAAGCATTAAACCTTGTAAAGCTTCGTTATCATAAACTTATTATTATGACCGATGCCGATGTGGACGGAAGTCATATCGCCACTTTGATCCTGACCTTTATTTATCGATATATGACCGAGCTTGTAGAGCAGGGCCACGTTTATATTGCACAACCTCCCCTTTATTTGATAAAAAAAGGAAAAGAGCAGGCCTATGCTTATACAGAAGAACAGCGAAAAGCTTTAATTGAAAAAATTGGTGGCGGCAAGGATGATAGCGTGAATGTCCAGCGCTACAAAGGCTTAGGTGAAATGAATGCAACGCAACTTTGGGACACAACCATGAACCCTGAAACAAGAACCTTAAAGCAGGTGACAATCGAAAGTGCGGCAGAAGCTGACAGAGTTTTTAGCATGCTAATGGGCGATGAAGTGGGTCCAAGAAGGGAATTTATAGAAAGTCATGCCCGCTACGCCAAAATTGATGTTTGATCTTAAGTCATTAAAAATAAACTGTTTAGTCCTGCAAATACAGGACTTTTTTATTTCTTCTCTGGAAATTTTAAAGCTAAAAGCAGTAAAAGTCCTAATTTCAGGAATTCCTAATCAAAAACCTATTTACCATGAGCGAAGTACAACTTACAGCCTACAATGTTAAAACCAAAGAGAAAGGAGTTCCGGTCATGGATGCCGTGATCACCAAAACTGCCAAAGGCGCCTATATGGTGCAGGGCCATGATGGTAAAGGAAATAAGCTGACAACTTTGGTGAACGAAGAAAAAGCAATGGCGGCTATTAAAGCTGGTATTGCAAAACAAGGATGGTAATTTAGTAGCAACAAAATAGCAAAGGGGCCTTTTGAGCCCCTTTCTTTTTATTATTGTTTTATGAGTTTCGATCTGAGTTTCTTTTCGCCGGCTTCTGCTGAAAGAAGATAAACTCCTGGAGGAAATTTTACTGACTTAAGATCAATGATTGTTTGTTCAACATAGCCGTTTCCTTTCAATTTCATTCCCTTGACGATTCTGCCGCTTATGTCATAGATCTGAATATTCATATTCTCGTTTTGTGCCAAATTATATAGAAACTTAAACTCTCCATTCGATGGATTTGGATATACCTGCCATTTAATATCATCATCGAAAATAACCGGGCGCACCGGGGAATAGATAAATGTATTATCGTTATATACGATTTTTAATCGATAATAACGTATCGCCAACTTTCCTGCTTCATTATCAGTAAAGCTGTATGACCTTTCAGAATTTGAATTACCAGGGCTTGTTACTGCGCCAATCTGTTCGAAATTATTATTCTGAAAATTAATATCCCCTTTTGCCACTTCAATCTCAAAATGACTAATATTTTGTTCCGAAGCAGTTTTCCACTCGACCAGAACATCATTATTATCTTTCTTTTGAGCAGTAAAACTTACTATCATCCCCGACAACGCCGTCTGCCTGTCTACCGCACCATTATTCAACCAGAACTCAGAAAAATTTTTTGTTTTAAATTGGATATAATAGCCTTTATCAAAAGGTATTTTATAATTCCAGTCTGTACTTAGGAAATTAAATGTTCCTTGTATATCATCTGCAAGATTGCCGTTTTCAAAATTATCATCAGGATCAGAATACTTTGAAACGCCTAGTTCTGTCACCATTGCCGGTTTTGTGCAGGTTGCACAACCTGTGGCATTCAATAAATTTTCAGTTTCAGTATCAAGAAAATAAAAACGAACAGTAACTGAATCAGTCAGAGCCGTGTTAGTTGGTTTAATAGTTATATT
>Ga0207712_10002287_pt1 | contig 12440 bp, 13 predicted proteins | sample KBSS44metaG_FD_184402 | JGI IMG/M metagenome (GOLD analysis project Ga0207712, IMG submission 184402) | Switchgrass rhizosphere microbial communities from Kellogg Biological Station, Michigan, USA - KBS S4-4 metaG (SPAdes) (version 2) | ecosystem: Host-associated > Plants > Roots > Rhizosphere... | reverse complement strand
GCTGTTGATACCGAAGTCCGCCGCGGCAAAAGGCTCCTCCGGCACTGACGTCACGCGCAAGCGAGAGAAGCCAAAACGCGCCTGGTTAACAATGTTCGGCGAGAAGACGTAAGTATCGGTGATCGAATTGAGATCCTGAATGATGTCGAGCGAGCCACCAGTACCGGGCAGTTGCGTGACGCCGTTGCCGAGACCCGCAAAGTTGTAGTTGGCCTGGAAAGTCGGGTTACTCGCGAAGAAGTTCTTCGAGCTGATCGTGTGCTTGTCGTTGAGACGCCAATCGAAGTTTGCGTTGAACTGGTTCTCGGTGAAACGGGAGAGACCTGAGATCGGAGTCAAACCGTTGGGTCTTCCCGATGATGATGGGATAAGAAACTGACCGTTCGGCAATCTCGCGTTGAGCACCGAGAGGATCACAGGATTTATCGCCGCAGCTGGCACGCCAAAAGCCGCTGACAAACCGGCGGCACTGCGATTGTTGTCGCGCAACCCTGGCGGAATACTCGGCGACATCAGACTGTTATTCAGCGACGCGCCGTTGCGCTCGCGCGTGCCCTGGTATGAGCCGAAGAAGAACAGATGGTCTTTGACGATTGGACCGCCAAGCGTGCCGCCAAACTGGTTGCGCTTCAAAACAGGTCTCTCACGGCCCGCGGCGTTGAGCAAGTAGTCGTTGGCGTTCAATGCATCGTTGCGCAGGAAGTAATAAGCATTTCCGTGAAAAGGATTCCCGCCCGACTTCGTGATCGCTTCGACGTTACCACCCGCGTTACGTCCCTGCGATGCATCGTACAGGCTTGTTTGCACGATGAATTCCTGAAGCGTGTCGGTGGCGGGAACGGCGATGTTTGGCGTCGAGTTTGTGCCGATGGAGTTGGCGTCGATGCCGTTGATGCGCACGTTGTTGCTGGTGGTGCGCTGGCCGTTCACGGAGATGATCGCGTCGCCGCGACCGAGCTCTGTGTTGTTGGCGACCGACGCCGACGTGCCCGGTGAAAGCGTCAGAAGCTGTTGAAAGTTTCTGGTGGGCAGCGGCAGTTGGCGGATCGTTTGCTCTTCGATCGTGCGGCCGACTTGTGAGCTTTCCTGCTGCACGAGCGGCGGCTCAGCTTCGATCGTGACCATGCCTGAGACTGTCGCTGCGTCGAGACGAACCGGCAACGTCGTGGTTTGCGTGACGTTGATCTTGATTTCGTCGACGACGACGGTCCGGAAGCCGCTGGCAGTGATCTCGAGCTTGTAAGCGCCGGCGGGCAGAAGGGTGAAAACGAAATCGCCGGAGTCGTTAGTCGTGGCCTGCCTCTCTTGAGCGGTGACGAGGCTCGTGAGCTTGACGCTGGCTCCAGCCACGACGGCTCCGTTTGCGTCAACGACACTGCCGCTTAGCTGTCCGGCGCCGCCCTGCGCAAACGCCGTCGACACCGCGCACAAAGTAATAAAGAGAAAACTGAGAATCGACTTATGCATGACCTTCCTCCTAAAAACAACGAACGTTCGTTTTCTTTTGGGCCGTGAGAACCACAGAACCGAGCGCGGTAGCGCCGGGTCCGCTTAAGCTTTGCGCTTCTTACTTCTCTTCTTGGAACTGGAAGACTTAGTCGAACCACCGTTGTGGTTCTGCAACAAACCGCGACAGTACATGTCTGTCAATTGCGTGATGACCTGTTCGTCCGTCAAACCGAAATGGCGATTACCGCCAAACAACTTTTCAACCAGAAAGTAATTGAAGAACTGCATGTAGACGGCCGTGAACCCGACCGCCGGATCGATATCGCCGTGCATCGCGCCGCAACGCTTCAACTCTTCAAACTGTGTGGCGAATCGTCGCCGGAGGTTGTGAACCAGCCCTTCAAACATCTTGCGAAAGTGGCGGTTCTCGAATTCGAGTACGTCGATATACATCAGCAGCCAGAAGTCGTGATGGTCGTTCACCATCTTCTTGATCTGCTGGCCGAAGCGCCTGAGCGATTCTGGCTTGAGCGGCTCGTCGATCTCGTCGAAGATCGAACGCAGGCGACCGTCGATCGTCGTCTGATATTTGTCGATAATCGAACCGAGGATCTCCTCTTTGGTCCGGTAATAGTTATAGACGTTGCCGAGCGAGGTCCCCGCGCTGGCGGCAATATTGCGCATCGAAGTGGCGTGAAAACCTTGCTTGATGAAGAGTTTCTTGGCCGCTTCCTCGATCCGGCTTTTGTTCTTTTCGATCGCGCTGGGACTGAGTTTTGGCATTCCGCCTATAAAAACGAACGTCCGTATTTTATTTATCTGGAGGCTGGTGTCAAGGCGGAAGACAGGGTACGAAGCAGGCGTAATAAGAATAACGCCGGAGGCGTTCGCTAATTTCAGCCCGGGGTTGGAGCTTGCGACCACCCTGGGTTAGCAATAAAGATTTTCGTTTCAACCCTGAAAGGGTTTGTCTTAAGGCGAACCCTTTCAGGGTTAAATAACGAAATTAATAGGCAATCCCAGGGTTCTCGTTCCTCGAACCCTGGGCTGAAATTAGCGAACGCGGCGTTATCTGCGCTGAAACGAGCGAACGCCTTTGGCGTTATTATGCCGGAACCAGATGGACCGAAACCTCACGAAACTTCGCGTTATAGGTAGCGAGGATTTGATTCGTTTACTAAGAAGGAGCCTCCATGAAGCTCAACGCGAAGTACGTTACCTTTTCCGCAATTGCACTGGCTAGCACTTACGTCCTTTATCACAACGAACGTTTTCTTATCGATGGATCCCATCCGGCGTGGCAGCACTATGCGCCGTTCAAATGGTGGCTGCTACCACACGGAATTTTCGGCGCTATCGTGCTTCTCTTCGCGCCGTTACAGTTTTCCGAGCGCCTGCGACAGCGATTCACCAAAGCACACCGCGTAATGGGACGGCTCTACGTCGTCGGCGCGTTCGTGCTCGCACCGCTTGGCGCATACATTCAGTATTACCAGGAACGCATGGGAGCGCCGCGCTCATTTACCGTGCTCGGCGGCGTTGATGCGGTGATGTTGATGACCGCAACCGGCCTCGCATTCCTCTTCGCGTTCAGACGCAAGATCGCATTACACCGGCAGTGGGCCACGCGTAGTTATGCGCTCGCGCTCGTCTTTATCGCCGGGCGTTTCGTGATGGGAGTTACTGGCTGGGAAACTCTCGGAGTCGAGATCGTGCAGGCGATTATATGGTCATGTCTCGCGTTAGCGCTGGTGTTCGCTGACATCTCGATCCACTGGCGCGAGCTCAAGTCTGCTTTGTCGAAACCGGTGAAGGCGCCCGTTGCGACAAAACCGAGCGTGCCCGAGCGCGTCCCACGAGCCGCGTAAACAAAGTAGCCACAAAAGTCGCCAAAAAGCACAAAAGGGGTTTTCTCTTTTGTGCTTTTTGCGCCTTTTTGTGGCTACAATCGTGACTGCACTGAAAGGAGTAACAATGCAGAAACGAACACTCGGTAGCAGCGGGCTCGAAGTATCAGCACTCGGGCTTGGCTGCATGGGAATGAGCACATCTTATGGGCGCGTCCCGGACAAGCAGGAAATGATCTCGCTGCTTCGTGCAGCGGTCGATCGCGGCATAACATTCTTCGACACCGCTGAAGTCTATGGTCCATTCACAAACGAAGAGCTCGTCGGCGAAGCTCTTTCGCCGATTCGTGACCAAGTGGTAATCGCCACGAAGTTCGGATTTAAAATCGATCCCACGGGAGAGCGCACGTTGAACGGCGTCGACAGCCGGCCTGAGCACATCAAGGAAGTCGCTGATGCATCGTTGAAGCGACTCAAGACGGACTACATCGATCTGTTCTATCAACATCGTGTCGATCCAGACGTGCCAATTGAAGACGTCGCGGGAGCGCTGAAGGAACTGATCGACGCAGGTAAAGTCAGGCACTACGGACTCTCCGAGCCGGGACTTGAAACGATCCGTCGCGCACATGCAGTACAACCGTTGACAGCGATCCAGAATGAATACTCTTTATGGACCAGAACACCCGAAGCGGAATTGTTGCCGTTACTGAAAGAGCTCGGCATCGGCTTCGTTCCCTACAGCCCGCTCGGCAGAGGCTTTCTAACGGGAAAGATCGACGAGAGCACGACTTTTGAGAGTACGGACTTTCGAAATATACTGCCGCGCTTTAGTGCTGAAGCGCGCAAAGCGAATCAAGCGCTGGTTGATCTGCTGAAGTCGATCGGAGAAAGCAAAAACGCCACGCCTGCTCAGATCGCCCTGGCCTGGCTGCTGGCGCAAAAGCCCTGGATCGTTCCGATTCCCGGCACCACGAAACTAAACCGGCTCGAAGAGAATATCGGAGCAGTTGAACTTGAGCTCAGCGATGACGACCTGCGTGAGATCGACAACGCTACGTCAAAGATCAAAGTGGAAGGCGAGCGCTATCCGGAGCAGCTGCAACGAATGACTGGTCTTTAATGGCTCACAAAATGTTCACTGCACGGCCGGCCAGGAGCGCCAGTACCAGCAACGAGATCATTGCCTGAATCATCATCAGGAGCTTGGCCCAGCGGGAGAGGACGGGGACGTCGGTGGGGGAAAACGCCGTGCTCGTGTTGAAGGCCAGAAATAGATAGTCGACGAAGTTTGGTTCCCAGTCGTGTTCGCCGGCTGCGATCTTTGCCTCGGGGGGCATGGTCATCTGCGGAAAGAGGAAGGCGCCGTCAGTGTGGCCGGGCGTACGAGCGCGCTGGTGTGGTCCGCCCCCATCCAGTCGCCAGTACCACGAGGCAAACACCAGAAAGTTTGACACCCAGAGCGCCGCAGCGGAACGTAACAACTGCCCCGGCGACACTTTGTGTTCCGTCAACTGCGAGATGAGCAGCACGAGGGAAAGGATCATCGCCAAAGTTACGATACTGTTAAGGACGTACCCTATCACCTGGGCAAGGTAATGATTGCCGCTGCGATGAGAGAGCAGTATCGGCGTGAGCAGCCCGACAACAATTACGACAAGCAACCAGCGCGGCGCGCCGCCCACCAGACTCGAGGGCAACGCCGCGTACAAACCTCCGACAGCCAGCATCGCCACAAACGGAGGCCAGAGCGGTTCCGCGGGCCAGTGGTATTTTCGGCGGATATGGACGGCGCCGGCTGTAGCTCTATTCATCCCTGCCTCGAATAATAAATCTTTTGTGATCGTTTGTGGCAGTACTTTCGTATGTTCGGCTACAATCACAGCGTTTATGTATTGTCCTAAGTGTGGTCAACAACAAGTTTCCGGTGAGATGAGGTTCTGTTCACGTTGTGGGCTCGCCTTAACCGGATTGGCGGAATGGCTCGCGGGCGGCAGCCCGCCTGTTCAGCGTGCAGATGAACCACAGCTTTCCGAACCTTCGCCGCGTCGCAAACACATCCGCCGCGCGTCCAAGTTGATGTTCTTAAGCGGAGTACTCCTTCCTATTTTCATACTGTTGTGCGCGGCGATCGAAGAAGGCGGACCGATGGTCATTCCCGTTGGAATCTTCTTTGCGTCGGCGGTATGGATGCTCTACGCCCGACTCTTCATCAATGACACTGCACCCGCAATCTCGCAAGCCGCTCAACAGCCGGCGTTCGGGTCAATCCCGGCGCGCAGCGCGTTACCTCCGGCAGTTAACAATCCCATTCCTAACATCGGACGGCAGCAAGTGAGGACAAACGAGCTGGTCCAGCCGCCGAGCGTCACTGAAAACACTACAAGGTTGCTCGATAACGAATAACGAGATGAAAACTCTTCACCGTCTATTAACCGGAATCGCACTTCTGCTCCTAACATCGCCCGCAGTCCTATCGCAGCAGAAACCGGAAGCTAAAAATGAGCCGGCGAACAAGCTCGTCGAGTTTCACATGGCAATCCTGAAGCGCGGGCCGAAGTGGACAGCGGCTGAGACTCCGGAAACGAAGCGCCTACAGCAAGAGCACGTGAAATATGTGCTTTCGACGCTCGACTCGGGCAAGGCAATCATCGCAGGACCGTTTACTGACGACGGCGAGATCATTGGTGTGTTTGTGTTTCGCGCGCCATCGGCGGCGGAAGCGAAAGCGTGGGCCGAAGCGGATCCGTCAGTCGCGTCAGGCCACTACATCGTGGAAATGCATCCGTGGTGGTCGGAAGACATATTCAGCAAACCGATCAAACCGATGAGAATCGTGCCGATGTACTTTGTCTTCCTCACTCGCGGTGAAAAGTGGACGCCCGAGAAGACGCCCGCAACGGAAGAGATTCAAAAAGGGCACATGGCGAACATCAACCGGCTTGCGGAAATGAAGAAGCTGATCGCTGCGGGACCGTTTGGTGACGACGGGCGCTTGCGCGGCATCTTCGTGTTTCGCGCCGGATCGCTGGAAGAAGCGAAAGCGTTGACGGCGACTGATCCGGCGGTGCAGGCGGGAAGACTCGCGATGGAGCTTCACACGTGGATGGTGCCAGACGGTGTGTTGCCGTAGTAAGTCGTTTTATCGGATTTACATGTAAATCCTGAAAAATCTTGTAAATCCTGTAAACAACTTACCTAATCACCGTAATCTTCGTAACCGGATGTATCTCCCACGCCGTCGCGCGCCAGTTATCAGGCTTGCCCGGAGAGACGTTCTCGGATTCTTCCGCGTGACCGACGTCGAAATACATCCATCCTTCGAACTCACACCAGTGGCCCACTAACTGCGCTTGCAGAGTCTTTTCAGACCAATCAATTCCCTGTCCCGCCGCCCAGTCGTATATAGTTGGTGTGACCTCGACAACGACGTGCTCGCTCTTCGTCGCCCCCCTGCGCGTCGCAATCAGAATGTGGATATCACGACGACACGGGTTATAACAGTTGGTCGCTTCCGGGCGCGCGTATGCAACGTCGATTACTTCACCTTGAACACGGGCGGCGCGAGTGTTGGACCAGCGATCGCGATCGTCACCGGGTTGCAGTAAAGCAGCGAGAGTGACGCTCGAGTCGAAGTCAGTTGCTTGTGGAATTGTCGTTCTGTTCTTTAGACGATGAAGATCGCGCGCGCGTGTGGTTAGTGCGATGCCGGCGCTCGGACAGTTGAGGGCAAGGATGAGCCAGAGAGAAATGAGAGCTGCGAGGAGAACAACGACGACCAGAAATACTCGACGGCGCGGCATTTACAAGACGGCCGCTTTGTATGCGTACCAGACACCAAAGCAGATACTGAAGACGGCGGCGAGTGTTTGCAGGCCCTGGTGAAAGTGAGTCAGTTTTCTCGAGCTGAACGCGAACGGCAATCCGATCAATCCCGACATCAAAAGCATTCCGACAATCGAGCCAACGCCGAAAGTCGCTACATACAGGAAGCCAAGCAAAGCTGAATTGATCTGCGTTAGCACGAGCAGCATCAAAGCTCCGGATCCCGCCAACCCGTGCATCATCCCGATCAAAATCGGCTTCCATCCGAGACGCGAGAGGGCATGCGAGTGACGAGATTGCTTTGCCGGCGCATGCGTCGTCTCATTTTCATGAAAGTGAATGTGGGTGTGTGATAGACCGTCGTGACTATGCTGGTGGACGTGAACGTGCGCGTTTTTCTGTAATGCTCGCCTGAGCGCACTGACACCCAAACAGATGATCATGATCGCGACGCCGAATTCCAACCAACCGCTCACTCTTTCCGGAATTGCGATACGCAGACTCAATACGATTGCCGCGACGATGAGTAGCGATGCAGTGTGGCCCATCCCCCAGAGCGCGCCCACGATGGCTGAATGAAAAACGTTCTTGTGGCGACTCACAATCGTCGAGATGGCGACCACGTGATCGACTTCGGTCGCGTGTTTCAATCCAAACACGAGCCCGATGCCGAGGACGGCCAACATGCTGAGAGAGCCAACGTTTTCCAACATAGGGAAGTAGTAGTTGCCACAAAGGCACAAAAAGCACAAGGGCAAATCAGCTTTTGTGCGTTTTGTTGGCTAAATTAGCTTGAATGCAACGTAACCCGTCCACACCATAAACAAACCGAGCACGTTAGAGAGAGCGACGTTGAGAGTCGCCAGGCCGAGTTGGCCGTCTCGCAATAGCGTAAACGTTTGCAGGCCGTAGGACGAAAATGTTGTAAAGCCACCGAGCAGGCCGATTAGAATTACGGTGCGCAGGGCGGGAGATATCAGGAGCCGCTCTTCAGCAAGATGGTACAGCGCACCGGCCAGGAAGCTTCCGATTAAATTGACTATCAACGTTCCCCAGGGGAAGTTTTCACCATACTGGCGCGCCACAAATCCCGCGAGCCAGTAGCGAATCAGCGTGCCGACCAGGCCGGCTAAAGCGATGAAGATTGTTTTCTGCATGTCCATAAAAGTAAAAACTCCTAACCACCAGGACCACAAATGGTCCGCAGCAATTAGGAGTCATCAATCCTTGAAGGATGGTTAAAGGCGAACTCCATCGCCTAAACTGATGGCGGCAAGTCTACACTGAGAACCTATGCTTAGTCGAACACCATTAAGAAAATTGCTGCTGGCTGTATTTCTCTTTCAGTCGATTAGCGCGGCTCAATCATCACCTCCTAAGACAGTTTTGGATTATTACCTTCTGCTGCCTGAAAAGTATTTCGAGGCTAATAAAGAGCAGCGAGTGAAATGGATGCTGGATCCCGGCAACGGAGCAGTGGTCGATATAAAGAATGGATACATTTACGCGGCCGGCGACGGTGCCCAGACATCTATTTATGTTTGCCTATTCAAAAGACGGCACGACCTTCCGCTCATAGCGGTAAAATCACACGAACCGGATACGCGAGACTACACGCATCTGGATTTCTACGAGTATAAAAAAGGCGCTTTAGTTGAAGTTAAGAAAGGTGTGCTGCCAGTGAAGGTAAATGAAAACTTCAAATACGAGATGCCCCGGTATGGAAGAATTATTGAAGTGAAAGACCAGCATGGCAGGAAACTTTACAGTTTCAATTGGTCTGGACGACGGTTCGTGTTGGAGAAGCCGGCTCGAATATGACAAAGACGTTATACCGGCCCGTTGGACCAAAGGAGCTCGCCTTGATCGAAGGATGGAAGGAATTCCCACCACGCTTGCCGGATCAGCCCATTTTCTATCCCGTTACGAATAAAGAATACGCCCTGCAGATCGCCCGCGATTGGAACGCGAAGCACGACGGCGGAGGTTATGTAACCCGCTTCAAGATTGATGCTGATTTCGTACAGCGATACCCCATTCACACGGTAGGTGGTTCTATTCATCAAGAGCTGTGGGTTCCCGCTGACGAACTCCCGGAATTCAATCGCAACATTGTGGGTCCGATCGAAGTGATTGCCAGTTTCCCGCCGTCGTGCGTCTAATTTCCACGGTGTCAAATGAGTAACGCCAAAGGCGTTCGCTAATTTCCACGGTGTCAAATGAGTAACGCCAAAGGCGTTCGCTAATTTCCACGGTGCCAAATGAGTAACGCCGAAGGCGTTCGTTAATTTCCACGGGTCAAATGAGTAACGCCGAAGGCGTTCGCTAATTTCAGCCCAGGGTTCGAGGAACGAGAACCCTGGGATCCATCCACACAATACATTGAACCCTGAAAGGGTTCGGCGGTTGGCGAACCCTTTCAGGGTTTATTCCATTTTTATTTTGGTACCCAGGGTTCGAGGAACGAGAACCCTGGGATCGCATCCACACAATACATTGAACCCTGAAAGGGTTCGGCGGTTGGCGAACCCTTTTCAGGGTTTATTGCATTTTTATTTGGTACCCAGGGTTCTCGCGGACTCGAACCCTGGGCTGAAATTAGCGAACGCCTTCGGCGTTAGCTTCAGCATCAACTGCGCTTCGGCGTAGTAAGATGGCGACAAGGGATCGGTGAGAGTTTTTTAAGCCACGTTGCCGTGGCTCCTCGCCCACATGTTTTTGGACGAGACAGGATTCGAACCTGTTAGACCATGTACTCACACCTGCATTCGCCATAACTTGCAAAAAGGCCGACAAGGATTGCAGAGACTTGCCCTTGCGGGCGTCACTTAGCAGGTGTAGTCCCTGCAGCATTCGGCCTTAACCTACACCGTCACCGAATCGATCACGCCGATCCAGTGATCGGCATTCAGCTCACCGCGCGCGAATTCCGAGATCACGTCGAAAACCTGATCCGAGAATCCACCGACGTTGAGAATGTCGTCACGCTCAACCGCCTGCACCGTGCGATGAGGCTGCACGTCGATACAAACCAGACGAGCCTCAGGATTGCGCTGCTTGAAGGTATTCCACTCTCTCATCATTGCCGTACCGCGGCCTCCACCGGCGTCAACCCACGATTCGTAATCCGAAACAAAGATCACAAGATCGCCCTTTGCCTCGCGACGATTTAGCCGGGCTAGCGGTGCGCTACAGTTAGTTCCACCACCACCGATCGAAGCTAGCTTCGCGGCGTTAGTCATCACGCTGTCGCGCGAATTCAGGTTAACGTCAACCACATCGCACTCGAACGGCAACACTTCAGTGTACGGGTTCTTGCGCAGCACTGCCGCCGCAACCAGAGCCGCCACGTCGACACAACGTACTGCTGTGGTCGCACCAGCGCGGTGCCCCGTGACGGGCGACAACATCGAGCCCGAAACATCCGGACAAACGAACACGCGTCCTTCAATCGCCGGAACATTCGCGATCGCGATCTCCATCGCATCCTGGAGCGCATCGCAAACTTCCCTTGGGATCTCAGCGTTTGTGTGAGCCATCGTGTAAGCGAGCAGTAGCTGGTACGGAAACACGCGAGCCTTCGCAATCGCTTTCGCGTCACGCAGACGATCCGCAATCAGCTTACTCATGCCTTCCACCCGGAACACGCCATGACGCGCAAACGTGTTCAGGTTCATGCGCGTCATCTGCCACGGCGCACGTCGTGCAATCGCAGTCCATTCAGGAGTACCGAGTTCCAACGCAGTCAGCATCTGGAACGGCACATCCGGAACTTCGCGCGAGCGATCCTTCTTGAACAATTCAAACTCGCGCACGATATCCGGCATCGCAGCGAACGCGTAATCGCGGCCGATGAAGTAACCAAACAGCGCCTCACGCGCCGCGTCCTTTGGCTTTGGGTGGACCATCTTCACGATGTCAGCAAGCGAAGGATCCTGGCCCACGTTCGATTTGAACAGTGTTGCCGGATCGCGCGCATCAAGCCACTCGCGTACGAGACGCTTTGGCGCCGAGCCCAGCGACTTGCGGCCCACCACACCCGAACGCATGATCTGCACGAAGTTGCGCAGCATCTTTGCGTTGTCGATCACACGTGGGAAGATACGTGCGAGCAGTTCGCGGTCCTTCACCGAGAGCGAAGCGGTAAGCAGCGCCGGCATGTCTTTCATGAACCCTCGCTCGCGGCAGAACACGGCCGTCCTGGCGATGAACTCAGCGTCGACTTCGGCGCAGAGCTCAAGCACTTTCGCGAGCTGCTCATCCGCAGTTGCGTAGAAGGTCGTGTTCAGACATCCGGTCGCGGCGTACTGCGCGAGCTGATGCTTTGGCGATAGTTTGTACGCGGGAGCGCGTTCTTCGTTGATCGCGTTAGTGGCGGGAATTAGTTTGCCGACTAGCGATTTAAATAGAGTCTTGTTTGCCATTGCTCGTTACCTCGCTTTCAATCGAAGCACCTTCAGTTGCGATATGTGGCCCCGGGAGAAGGAGTTGAACCTTCACTTTCGAGTTCAAAGCCCGATGTGCTGCCAGTTACACCATCCCGGAATGAAACAAACTTGGTCGCGGCGGAGGGAATTGAACCGACATCGCTCGATTATCAATCGAGTGCTCTGTCATTGAGCTACACCGCGATGGTTGACCCGACGGGGCTCAAACCCGCACCTCACGGCTTAAAAGGCCGCTGCTCTGTCACTCGAGCTCCAGGTCAAGAGATTGGCTGTGGCGGAAGGATTCGAACCTTCGGTGACCGCATTAACAGTGCGGCGCCTTACCACTTGGCTACGCCACAAGAAAATTTTTAGCCACGAAAATGCACAAAAGGAACATACACTCAGAACTCGTTTTAGTGTTTTTGTGCCTTTTTGTGGCAAATCTAATTTGGTGGCTGTGGGTGGAGTTGAACCACCAACCTCGCGCTTATGAGACGCTTGCTCTTTCCGTTTGAGCTACACAGCCGTGGAGATCGTTTGGAAGCCCGCGGAGGAGTTGAACCTCGTGCCTGTCCGCCCAGCTCTCGAAGGTTCGGTTTAGAAGACCGATGCCGGGTACGCGGGCCGCTAAGCATAGGCGATAGCGAGATTCGAACTCGCAACCTGCTGTTTACGAAACAGCCGCTCTTCCAATTGGAGCTACATCGCCATGTGTGTGGCCGGGGCGTGAGGCCGACGCGCCTCTGCGAACTCCACGCTCCCGGCAGTCACCGTTCTGCCGGGATGAGTCACGCCCCGATAAGTTTGGTGCCCAAGGAAGGACTTAAACCTTCAACCTCTGGTTTGTAGGACCAGCGCTCCATCAATTGAGCTACTCGGGCGAGAAATT
>Ga0207712_10002286_pt1 | contig 12445 bp, 9 predicted proteins | sample KBSS44metaG_FD_184402 | JGI IMG/M metagenome (GOLD analysis project Ga0207712, IMG submission 184402) | Switchgrass rhizosphere microbial communities from Kellogg Biological Station, Michigan, USA - KBS S4-4 metaG (SPAdes) (version 2) | ecosystem: Host-associated > Plants > Roots > Rhizosphere >... | reverse complement strand
TGCCAGGAGCGTCCGCCAGTTAATTATTTGCTGAAACATTTTCCGAATTTAATAAGGATAAACCGCATCCCTTATTTTTGAGCAAATTTTTTACAAACCATTGAGCAGATCACCAAAGGTTGCCATTGTTATCCTGAACTGGAACGGCCAAAGCTATCTTGAGAAATTTTTGCCTTCGGTATTAGCAACCTCTTACGAAAATATCGAGGTAATCGTTGCAGATAATGGCTCCGCAGATACATCCGTTTCTTTTTTGGAAAAGCAATTTCCCCAAGTCAGACTGATCCGTTTTAATGAAAATAATGGCTTTGCTAAAGGATACAATATGACGCTTGAGCAGGTTCAGGCAGATTATTATGCAATCATCAATTCCGATATAGAAGCAGAACCGGGTTGGCTTACGCCTATTATTAATTTACTTGAACAAGATAAATTGAATGCTGCCTGCCAACCTAAATTGCTTTCGTACAACAATAAAAATTTATTTGAATATGCCGGCGGCGCTGGCGGATGGCTTGATAGTTTTGGCTATCCTTTTGCAAGAGGACGAATTTTTGATGTATGTGAAGAAGACAAAGGTCAGTATGATGACACCGAAAGAGTTTTTTGGGTAACAGGTGCGGCAATGGTTATACGAAGTAATGTATTCCATGAAATGAAAGGATTTGATCAATACTTTTTTGCTCACCAGGAGGAAATTGATCTTTGCTGGCGCATGCAACTTGCAGGATATAAACTTTATGCCTGTCCTTCATCAGTTGTTTATCATGTAGGTGGGGGGACTTTGCCTCGTGGCAATTCGCTTAAAACATATCTCAACTTCCGTAACAATCAAATAATGCTTTATAAGAATCTTCCATGGTCACAAAAATGGTGGAAGATACCATTCAGGATATTTCTTGATGCAGTGTCTGCCTGGAAGGGGCTTTTAATAGGAGATGGGGGTTATTTTATTTCCATTTTACGAGCCCATTTTTCTTTTTTAAAATGGATATTGTTCAAGCAAGGTCAAAGCGTTTTTCCGGTAAAAAAAGTCGCGAGGCCTGCTGGTATCTATAAGGGTAATCTTGTTTGGCAGCATTTTGTAAAGAGTAAAAAATATTTTTCCCAGTTGATAAAATAAATTCAATTTAATCGCTGAACGCTTATTTTTGCAGCACAAATAACCAGATATGAAGTATCAGCAGGAATATCAAGCGGAACTCCAAAAAGTACAGGACAGGGACTTTACTCGCAGCTGGGTATCCTCTTCGGCATTTTTATTTTACCTGCAAGTGGCTTGTATTGTGGCTTTTGTTTTCGGCGGTTGTTATATGCTTTATACCAAGCGTTTTGAAAAACCCGAAGTAAAAGTGCAGGAAAGCACTTTATACACTCCCAAATACAAATAAGGGTCAAAAATTTTTTTCAAAAGGGCTCGTTGCTTATTTTTGCAGCCCTCAAGTTCTTTTATTGGTTAATAACAAGCGGAAGTAGCTCATTTGGTAGAGCACGACCTTGCCAAGGTCGGGGTGGCCGGTTCGAGCCCGGTCTTCCGCTCATAGTCCATCAGTTATCGCTGGTGGATTTTTTTTCTCTTCCCAGGGATAGCACAAAAAGCTCTTTTGATCTAAATAAATACCATCGCCCCGGTGGTGGAACTGGTAGACACGCAGGACTTAAAATCCTGTGACCCGCAACGGTCGTAACGGTTCAACTCCGTTCCGGGGCACACTGAAAGCGACGTAAGTCGCTTTTTCTTTTATGTATTTTACCTACATATTGTATTCTGAAAAGTGTAATCGATATTATATTGATTACGCTTCGGATGTACTTTCAAGATTGGAACGGGACATAATGCCGAAATATCTTGAATGGCTGATTGCAGGGAATTGGTAGATACGTCCCGATTAGTATCGGGATGACCCGCAACGGTCCGTACCCGATTCAATCGGGGTACGGGGCACTCACTGGAGTGGCGGCTGATTTGAGCCGCCTTTTTTTATTTTCTAATTCTTCCCATTTTTTCTTCGCTTTGTCTAATATCTCTTGTTGTGCAACTGCTAATTTCTTTTCAAAACTTTTCAGCTTTTCATTCTCTTCACTTTTTCCCGGCAGATCTTTTATGTAATGCTTGATCTTTTTTTTCAGAATAACATGATCCTGCCAACTACCGAGATAATTCAATATTCTGTCAAGAATTTTCATATTAATAAAATTTTCAGCAAGATCCTTTGGACAAATTTTCAACCAGTAATAAACGTCTTTAAGTTGCTTTCTTATTTCATGAGCATTTTTTTGGAAATGTTTAGCCAAGGTCTTTACTTTTTTTATTTTCTTAGCGGATAGTTGTATGATCTTTTCACAAACCTCTGTATCAGTTCCGGAAAACAAATTGAATTGTTGATTAAAAACAGCCGGTTCCTGTTCATTAAATTTAAAAGAATCTTGCTTCGCCCATTTCCGTGTGAGCGACCTGTTGACCGATAAATATTCTTTAAAGAAAATAAATGATAAGAATTCTTTCCTCTCTAATTTTCTTATAAGAGCAAGTGACATATCATGATCTCTCAGTCTGCCGAATGATTTGAACAATATAGATATTTTTGAAAACGATTCTTTCCATTTGTTTCCTGTTAATTCTTCATTCAAACGTAAATAGCTTCTCATCTTTTTAACTGTAACACGCAGATCATGCACAGAGATCTTTGTTGGTCTTTTGCGACAAAGTATAAGATTTTCTTTAAAAATTTTTCCTTGTTGAAGCCAATTCTTTAATATGCGGTTACTTCCTTCCATTGATATTAAGGAATACAAATTTCGTCCAATTTTCATTGAGAAAGGTCAGGTAGGAAAATGTTATTATTGGACTTCTTAATTGTAAGAATAATCTATCCGGCCCTGGAGTTGCTTGTCTTTGTTGAACAAAGCCTCTTTTGTTTTTAGACCTTTTTCGTCAAACAGGTACCGCCAGGTAATGTAGCCAAGATTTTTACCCGAAGTTGTTGTGATCTTTTGGATCACTCTATCATTGTCGTCATATTCGAAAAGATAATCAGGCAAAAGCCGGTTAGCTTTGTAATTGAAACGAACGATATCAGTCAGGCGGTTTTTATCGTCATAGTAATAATAAATTGGGTCTGCTAACACACCGCGTCTGAAATTTCTTTCTTCGATAATATTTCCTTTTTCATCCGTTACAAATCTTACTTCAAGGCTATCAGATTTATTGATAATACGCCACATTTTATCAAGCTTGCCATCTTTATAAAGATAGTGGTGAATTTCAGATTGTGAGAAATCGCCACTGCTATCAGCGTCAGTGGCAAGGTTGCTAATAAAAATTATTTTTCCGTTTGCATCGTATGTGTAAGTACTGGTGCTTTTAACATTTAAAGCTGAATCAACAGTGCTCATTAATAAACCACGATCATTAAAATTATATCTTAATGTAGAGATAGCTTTATTGTTGGTTGTTGTAACTGTCAGGCCCGTTCCATTTGCATTTATTTCACCCACTTCATTAAAATCAGAAGAGGCTCCGCCATCGGGTGTAATGCCTTTTGCTGTAACTTTTTTTATGTTGTTTGCAGTGTAGGTTTTCATCAGCCGGGTAATATCGGCTGCTGCAACAAGGTCTTTATAATAGTATTGGGAGTTGGCGTCGAAAAAAAACAGTAGTAGGAATAAAAATGGTAGTTTTTTCATTGGAATGAATTTCAATTCAAAAGTACTTCAAACTGTCTATAACGAAAAACAAATGCTGTTAAGTGTTTCTTGTTTATTTTTAAGAAAAATTAAAGGTGAGTCATACCCCGCTGAGGAAAGAACCTGATTGTCTGAATTGCGGCGCTACTGTATTGGGACGTTATTGCCAGGCTTGTGGACAGGAAAACACTGAGCCGAAGGAAACTTTCTGGCATATGTTCACACATTTTTTTTATGATATCACGCATTTTGACGGGAGTTTTTTTGTTACACTAAAAGATCTTTTATTTAAACCAGGCTTCTTATCACGGGAATATATGCTTGGCCGAAGAAAAAAATACCTGCATCCTGTACGGATGTATGTTTTTACTTCAGCTGTTTTCTTTCTTGTATTCTTTTCTATGTTTCATGTTTCAGAAAATGATGTTTCAGTAACAAATCAAAGGGTCAAAATAGATGAAGGCTTTAACACGATCAAGGAAGAAGCTTTTAAAAATGCAAAAACAAAAGAAGATTCGGCAGGCATAATAAAAGGACTTCAGCTCTTAGGTTATAAAGATGTAAATGAAAACAAAAAGCCCGATTCAATAGTGAAAAATAAAGGTTCAAAGGGTGGGCTTAATTTCAATTTCGGAGGCGATGTAAGTAATTATAAAACGTTAAGAGAATATGATTCTGCTCAGAATGCGTTACCGAAAAATAAACGAGATGCTGGTTTAACAAAGATCTTCACAAGAAGATCTGTTGGGCTAAATGAAAAATATAAAGGAGATCAACAAAAAATTGCGATCGAATTAATAAATAAATTTATTCACTCGATCCCTTATCTTTTATTTGTTTCCCTGCCATTGTATGCATTGTTTTTGAAATTGCTATATATACGTCATAGAAAACAATACTATTTTGCTGATCATGGTGTATTTCTTATTCATCTGTACGTTTTTACATTCCTGTTTTTACTTTTTTATTTTGGATTAGACAAGCTGGAGGAACAAACTCATTGGAAAGGAATAGGATTTGTGCAGGCGATATTGATACTAACGGGACTTTTTTACACGTTAAAAGCAATTAGAAATTTTTATAAACAAGGCTGGGGCAAAACGATCTTAAAGTTTATAATTTTTAATATTCTTTGCATTATTTCACTTGTATTATTGTTTGCTTTGTTTTTAGCATTAACCTATTACCAGATCTAAAACTTCAATATGTCAAATTTATCCGGATCATTTTTAAGGCTTGTTTCAATAATGGATGACCTGCGTGAAAAATGTCCATGGGACAAGAAGCAAACGGTTCAAACTTTGCGTCATATGACCATAGAAGAAACATACGAGTTGGCCGATGCAATTACCGATGAGGATTGGAATGGTATCAGGGAAGAGCTTGGTGACTTGTTATTACACATTGTTTTCTATTCAAAGATCGGGATTGAACAAAACAAATTTACACTCGAGGAAGTGATCGATGGCATAAGTGAAAAACTAATAGCAAGGCATCCGCATATCTATGGCGATGTAAAGGTCAATGATGAAGAAGATGTCAAAAGAAATTGGGAAAAGCTTAAACTCAAGGAGGGCAAGAAATCTATTCTGAGCGGAGTTCCAAAGTCTTTGCCGGCAACTGTAAAAGCAATGCGGCTGCAGGAAAAAGCAAAGCAAGTTGGTTTTGAATGGGAAAACAAAGACCAGGTTTGGGAAAAAGTGGAGGAAGAGATGGGCGAATTAAAATCGGCAATTGGTGATTGGCAATCAGCGGCTCATGATGATCTAACAATGCAGCATAAAAAAGTAGAGGAGGAATTTGGAGACCTTATATTTTCTTTGATTAATTATGCACGATTTTTGCGTGTTGATGCCGAAAATGCCCTGGAAGTGACCAATAAAAAGTTTATCCGGCGTTTTTCCCAAATGGAAGAAGAGGCCACAAGGAGCGGAAAGGACCTGGCAGATATGACCCTCATAGAAATGGATTCCATCTGGAACAGTATAAAAAAACGGACCTGAGCAGTTGAAACAATTAAATCATATTCTTCCCAAACCACATGCATGGTTAGTGGGTGCAGTTATTTTATACCTGTTGTCATTTCTTTTTGCTGATTCGTTTTCGCCGACAAGGTCATTCAAGCTTGAAATAAATAAGCTCGAAGATTATATTCATACAGAACAAAAAAAATTTAATGCTCTCGTTGCTGACACTTCGTTGATTCAAAGACTTGCTCAGAGAACGGAAACGATAGACGAATTCAAAAAGCTCATTAAAAACAAGACAGGTTTATTTGTTTTTAATAAATCACTTGCAAGCATCAAATTATCTTTTTGGAGCAATCAGAAAATATATCCACCAGATGATATTTTTGGTCGTGGCGATACTGTTTATTTTAAGCAAATTGAAAATGGAAATGGGTTTTATATATGTGTCAAGAAAACATTTGCCGTCGAAAATGATCATGATTCTATCGTAACTGTAGGAATGATACCTATCATGTATCACTATTTCGTGAACTTGCCCGATAGGTTTGAATACAGCGCAGATGCCGATCCAAAAATTTTAATATCTGGCTTGCCAACAGATTATCCCGTTAAAAGTCTTTCCGGGGATACACTTTTTTATGTTTCGCCAAAAATTCAGCCAAATAAGCCATCAGAAAATCTCGCAACTTATTTGAAATTAACTGCTGTATTACTGCTCCTGATATTTATACACTTCATGGCAGAGAAAACAGCAAAGCAATACGGTTTTTGGAAAGGTCTTATTTTTTTATTCGTGGTCCTGATGGTGTTACGATTAGTTAGCTATTATAGTTCGGTGCCTATAAATCTCAGGCAATTTCAACTATTTGATCCCAAAGTTTACGGGTCAAATCTTATTCACAAATCTTTAGGTGATCTATTGATCAATGCAATTCTTTTTTGCTGGATAATATTATTTGCATGGCAAAAATTGGATAAAACTGGCTTTTACAATGTGCCTGCAGGAAAAAAGGGAACAATAATAGGATGTATTGCCAGCCTTTTTGTTGTTGTTCTGACTTTCCTCATTTCTTACATTATCAGGAGCATTGCTGCAGATTCGAGCATCTCGTTTGATGTAATTAATTTTTTCAGTCTTTCTCCATACACCGTTTTCGGGTTTATTGCTTTATCAATTCTCGCCGTGGGGTATTATTATTTTATGCGTATTATGATCCCTTTATTGTCGATCGCATTCAGAAATAACTTTTATCCTGTTTACCTTGTTGTTGCCGTCGCAGGACTTACCTTCCTGACATTTGAAGTAGATAACGCCTTGCTTGTATTTTATATTGTCGTTCTTGGTTGGCTGATCTTTTATATATGGTTATCACGCCTGGATAAATTTGGAATAAATTATCAACGACAAACGATGGCAGGCGCATTGTTCTGGATATTTCTTTTTTCTGCTTCTATTACCGCAGTTATTATTGATGCTAACCGTGAAAAGGAATGGCAATCGAGAATTGCATTGGCCAATCGGATTGACGACAGGACAGACCCTTATAATGAAAAGGAACTGGGTGTTTCTTTTGCATATATCGATAATGATTTTCTGGCTCCAAATTTTTACAGGTTTCGCAATGAGGATCTTGCCACTTTTTTGCGGGATAGTATCATGCATAAGAGCGATTTCCCTTTCCGTTATAATTCCCGATTATATGTTTTTGATGCAGATAAAAAACCATTGTTTAATGAAGGGTCAGAGACTTTCAATACATTGGAGACAAAACTTCTTGTTCGTGCAAAAGAAACAACGGTCGATAGTTTATACTATTTCGATAAAACTTTTGATAAATACACTTTTATATTTAAGCAATCAGTAACTGATGCTAACAGGAAACCACTTGGCTATTTATATATTTTATCAGATCCTGAGCAAAATGATAATGATGCAATAGTTGCTGAACTTTTTAAAGAGTCTGACATCAGAGGGGATGAGCAATCCGAGATATATTCTTATGGAATATACCTGAATAGTGTGCTTTCTACAGGCCCAAGAAATAAATATCCTTTCTCAACGATACTTGACTCGGCAGATGTACCAGACGAGACAATTTTGAAAAAGACAACAGAGACCTCAACCGAGCTTTGGTATAAGGCTTCTGGCAACAAAATAGTTGTAGTGGCAAGGAATAGGGATAATGCGTTAGAGGCAATCACTTTATTCTCTTATATCTTTTGCGTTTTTCTTTTCCTTGTTGCTTTTTTTAATTTATTGCTCCTGTTGCTTCGTATTGGTGGCAATATAAAAGAACTGCGCAAGATAGTGGAATGGAATATTCGAACACAAATTCACGGCACTATTATTTTTGTAAGCATACTTTCTTTTGTGATCATTGGCGTGTCAACGATTTCTTTTTTTATTTTAAGATATAAGCGAAACAATGAAGACAGATTGAGTAAGACAATGGAGGTGATGATAAAGGAAATGGAAAAAAGACTAGATGATCGCCAGGCACTCGATGACCAATTGGCGATTTATGATTCCGTTTCAAATGGCGATGTTCAGAATCTTGTAAATGATGTTGCTGAAATACATGGGGTAGATGTGAACGTGTACGATACCAGCGGAACACTACATGTCACTTCGCAACCCGTTATCTACAGAGAAAATTTTTTGAGCAATAAAATGGACCCGAACGCCTTTTATTTTCTTAATAAAAGGCACCAGGTTCAGCATGTACAGCAGGAAAAACTTGCGCATATCAGTTACATGAGCACCTATGCGCCATTAAGAGGTAAAGATGGTATTGCCTATGCGTATATTCATATTCCTTATTTTTTATCACAACAGGAATTAAAACAGGAGATATCCAATTTTCTTGTCACTATAATTAATCTGAACGCTTTTATTTTCCTGATTGCCGGTGTCATTGCTTTATTTATCACAAACCGTGTTACCAGGTCATTTTTGTTGATCAGTGAAAAAATGAGAGACGTAAGCCTTGGGAAAACTAATGAGGAAATAGAATGGAAAAGAAATGACGAGATCGGCGGATTGGTAAGAGAGTACAATAAAATGGTAAATAAATTGGAAGTCAGCGCAGATGCTTTGGCAAAAAGCGAAAGAGAGGGAGCCTGGCGTGAAATGGCAAGACAGGTGGCGCATGAAATTAAAAATCCATTGACGCCAATGAAGCTAAGTATACAATTTCTTCAGAAGTCAATTGATAATAATTCTGATAATGTAAAAGAATTGACGGGAAAAGTTGCAAAGACACTTGTGGAGCAGATTGACCATTTATCAAAGATTGCATTTGATTTTTCACAGTTCGCAAATATTGGGAATACCAATATTGAAACATTTGATATTAATGAAGTGATCCGGTCGTTGGATAATCTTTATAAAACAAGTCATGAGGGAGAGCTGAAATTGCACACTGTTCCCGGTAAAGTAATGGTAAGAGCCGATAAGACGCAAATGAACCGTCTTTTTACCAACCTGATCCAAAATGCTATTGAAGCTTGTAACGGCAAAGGGAAATGTAGTATCGAATTAAATGAAGTGCAAACAGATGGGGTGGTTCAAATAAGTATAAAAGATAACGGTGAGGGTATTCCTATAGAAATGCAATCAAAAATATTTGTCCCCAACTTTACTACGAAATCATCAGGCACAGGACTTGGACTTGCGATGTGCAAGGGTATTGCTGAGCAGGCAGGCGGCAGAATCTGGTTTGAAACGAGCACAGGCGAGGGAAGTACTTTTTATGTGGAGCTGCCTGTTGCTAATTAGATTAATTTTTATCTTGATTAAGCCAGCTGATCTTTAATTCTGCCTTATGATCAGCGCCAATTATATCTTTATAAAGTTCGGGTCTTCTTGCTTGTGTGTATCTGAAACCGCCAGCCTGGGTAAGTTTTTCAGGAGTCAAATCAGCGATCACAAATTCATCATCCAGAGCTCTGCATTCTGAAATCACATCTCCAAACGGATCAATGATCATTGAGCATCCATTTTTTAATTGATCATCATCCATTCCTATAGGGTTTGAAAAAACCGCATATACACCATTATCATAAGCTCTTGCCGGTAACCATTTCATCAGCCATTCTCTTCCTTTTATCCCGTCAAATTCCTTGCGAAGAGTCACAGGATCCTCTTTTTTATTTTTCCAAAGCTCAGGATCTACAAAACCTGCACCTGGTCTTGTAGAAGGAGTACACATAGTTACATGCGGCATGAAAATTATATTGGCGCCAAGTAAAGCAGTGGCTCTCACATTCTCTATTACATTATTATCATAACAGATCAGGATACCACATTTCCATTCTTTATATTCAAATACTGTATACTGATCTCCTGGGACCAAATGCGGGTTTATAAACGGATGCAATTTTCTATGTTTTGCAATAATGCCATTCTTGTCTGCGCATACATAAGCCTTGAATAAATTATCAACATTATCTTTTTCAAATAATCCTGCAAGGACGGCAATATCATATTTTGTTGCTATCTGAATTAATTTATCAATGCTTTTACCATCCGGAATTAGTTCAGCCAATTCCAGCATTTGAGATTTTGAAAGGTTGCGTGCAAAAGTGTAACCTGTAATTGAGCATTCGTGAAAGGCGATCATCTTTGCTCCCTGGGCGGCTGCTTGTTTTGATAGCTTGTCCATTACCGAGAGATTGTAATCTTTATCATTGCTTTTATTTTGGAATTGTGCTGTCGCGATCTTGATCTTCTCCATAATGATTTGATATTATAGTCTTTTCTTCTTTTTTCTATCTGCAAGAAATTTTTCAAATTCTTTTAATGAAAAGCTGCTAAGATTTTGCTCTTTCGTTAGCCCGGCTTTTTGTGCTGCCAGCACACCATATCTTATATCATTGTAGCCATCAAGTGAGTGAGCATCAGGATCAATAGAGATCAGAACGCCTCTATCAATTGCATATTCAATATATCTCCAGTCAATATCTAATCTTCGGGGGTGAGCATTTAATTCTATCACTACATGATTGGCAGCGCAGGCATCAATAATTTTTTTGTGATCAACAGGATAACCATTGCGGCTCAATAACAATCGTCCTGTCATGTGACCCAATATAGTTGTATAAGGATTTTCAATGGCTTTCATCAATCGCATCATTGCTTTTTCTTCTGACATCTTTAAATTGCTGTGAACGGATGCAATCACCAGGTCAAAAGTGGAAAGAATATTATTACTATAATCCATAGAGCCATCGCCAAGAATATCACATTCTATGCTTTTGAAAATTTTAAAAGGTTTGTATTGTTCGTTTAGCTGATCGATCTGCCGGTGTTGCTCTCTTATTCTTTCTTCAGAAAGACCATTTGCATAAGCGGCAGCTTTTGAGTGGTCTGAAATAACAAGATATTCAAGTCCTTTCTTTATACATTCTTCTGCCATTTGTTCCAGCGTATTATCTCCATCACTCCATTTGCTATGACTGTGAATAATGGCTTTTATATCTTCCGGTTGAATAAGTGTCCCTAATTTTTTATTTTTTGCTTTTTCAATTATTGTAGCAGTTTCTCTCATGAAAGCAGGTATCACGGGAATCTTAGCCTCCGTGAATACTGAGTCATCACCAATCTCTTTTCCTGAATATTTTACAGAAGGAAAGGATTTGGTAAAAGCCATAAGAAATTCTTCGGAGCACGAAGTAATAAATAGTCGTTCGTCCATTTTGCCTTTGCCTGTATGCAATCGAAGTTTTAAACCATTTTTTAGTTTATATAAAATCGTATTTTCTTTTTCTTCTAAAAGTTCAGGCGGTTGTGCTGTTTGAAATTTTGGTTTAATCGTGTCATTGTTTTCAAGAACAACAAATTCCATTTCTTCAATTGTAAGTGCCTGCCTGCGAAAAGCTCCCGTTACATGTACTTTTTCAGGTGAAAATATTTTTTGCAAATATGAATTTATCTGGGGAAAAATAACTTCGGCTTCTGCATATAAAAAATGTCCTTGTTGACTCTGATAAAACTCTATTGACTCCTGCACATTTGCTTGGGTCTTTTCGCCAAAACCTTTGTAAAGAGTTAAACGATTTTCATTGCAAGCATAAAGCAATTCACCAATCGATTCAATTCCCATCTCTTTCCAGATAGTTTGAATTTTCTTCGGGCCAATTCCTTTAATGTTCAACATTTCGATCACACCTGGGGGTGTTTTTTCAATGTATTCACTTAAAACTCCAAGCTTGCCGGTCTCAAGCATTTCGGCTATTTTTTTAGCTGTGCTGTCACCAATTCCTTTAATTGATGCAATTTTTTCAGCCGGAGTATCTGCAAGCTGGTTAGGAAGTTTTTCGATATTGAATGCAGCAGCGCCATAAATTCTTGCTTTAAAAGAATTATCTCCATGAATATCCATGAGCTTGGAAAGCAAGAAAAAATTTTCTGCAATGGCATAATTATCCATAAATACCCCCAACCCCTAAAGGGGAGTTTTTGAGATTTTTATTTGAAAATGTGTACCAAGTTATAAATTCTATAAGTTCAAAACCAAACAAATTTACCAATGGGAGAGACAGTATAATTTCAAATCCGGTAAGAGTTGCTTCATCATATATTCATTTCCTTATTCTCCCTTTAGGGGCAGGGGTTCCAAAAAAAAGTCCCCCGCATTGCGAGGGACTTTTATCAGAAAGTTTAAGTTACTTTTTCTTCTTAGCTGCTTTCTTTTTAGGAGCTGCTTTTTTCTTAGCTGCTTTTTTCTTTGTTGCCATGTGTTTAGAATTTAAATGGTTAGAAATAAATAACGATAGTAAAAATAGAA
>Ga0207712_10002285_pt1 | contig 12445 bp, 18 predicted proteins | sample KBSS44metaG_FD_184402 | JGI IMG/M metagenome (GOLD analysis project Ga0207712, IMG submission 184402) | Switchgrass rhizosphere microbial communities from Kellogg Biological Station, Michigan, USA - KBS S4-4 metaG (SPAdes) (version 2) | ecosystem: Host-associated > Plants > Roots > Rhizosphere... | reverse complement strand
AACCGGTCGCGCGTGCCGTCGCCGGTTCCTATTGGCTGATCGGTCGGTGTCGGCGTGCCCGACATAACATTCGAACTGAAATCGTACGGATCGCGGAATCGGAAGCCCACCGCCGGCCCGCGCCGTGCACGGAAGAAGGCGATGAGCGTCTCAAGCTCTGAATCGCTCCGCACACCCGGCCCCGCGTCGAACCGCAAGCGCGCCTGTGCCCAATTCGCATTGCGCGATTCAAACCCGCTCGCGCTCGTCACGATGTTGGTTGAAAAACCGGGCGAAACGCTCGCCTCGGCCCCGATCTCGATTGGAAATGTCACGTCGTCGAATGGCGCCACCGCCTGCTCCTCTCCAAAGATCGTCAACCCGTCGCGAAGCACTTGCGGCAGCGCCCACAGGATCGCCTCCGTTGTGCCCCGCGCCCGCGCTTCGAGCGCCGCATCGATGATTGCCGCCCATTGCTCGCGATCGTCGGCCGTGCGGACGAACCCGGACAGATACTGCTGCTCGTTCAGCGGATAGCCGAGCCTCGCGTCGATTTGGGCATACGCAACCGACCGCAAGTCATCGCGCCGGCCCGTCACCCATTCATAGTCCTCGACCTGCAGCCCATCGAATGCCGGCCGAGCCCATCCGACAGGCACGTTCGCGCGCCGGACCTCCGGCGCCCCCGGGTCCAGCGTCGAAGGAAGATAGATCAGCAGCAGAGTCTTCACGGACGGATCGGCCAGCGTTACCGTGGTCGCGATCTGCGCCGTCGATGCTGCCAGCACCGCGCCCGCCTGGTCGAGCAGCGCGAGCTGCGCCGAATTCAGTGGCCCGCGCACGTTGCCGATCTCGACGGGGCTTCCGCCGAACCCTGCCTTCGCCGCATCGTCATAGAGGCAGATCGCGCCGTCCGGCTTGACCCACCACCAGGGTTCGCCGAGCTGGACTTGCGGCTGCAATCCGGCTTCGCTCGCGATCGCGACGAGCTCGTCGGCAACGCTGCTCAGGAACGCGATCCCCGGCGCGGACGCTGGCGAAATCAGGGTCGACGGAGGCTCGTACGCGGTCAGCGCCGGGCTCCCGTCGAACGCTCGTTGCTTCCACGCTTCCGGGCAGAACATGTCGAGGATCTCGTACGAGACCGACCAGATCACCTCGTATCCCCGAGCCTTCGCGGCCCGTGCGAAATCGCGATGCCAGGCGAGCGCCGGCGCGTTAAATGCCCTCGCCGGGTCGAGCTTTCCCGCTCCGTCCAGCGCGAAATAATGGCTCATTCCAATGTAATGGTTGATGAGGCTGCGATAGCCGAGCCGTTCGATCGCCTGGACGATCCGCTCGGGCGGCAAATTGTACATGTCGTCGTACGCGGTTGCGATGCGCAGCGCGTGCTCGGGCACGACCGCGTCGTTGATTGCGAGCACGCTCGACGGGCCGTCGCAGCGGATTTCGGACAAAGTGGCCGTACCGCCAGCGGGCGCCGGCCTGATGACCGCGGAGCCCTCCTCATAGTCTGGCGGAACCAGGCTGATAAACATCCGGTCGACGAAGCGTGGATCGACCCGGTCCGCATCCGCCGGCAGTGAATAGCCACCATCCAGTGCGTCGAAATCGAGTGCTACGACCGCGTTGGTCGGCGTCCCGCTCGCATAATTCCACAGCCGCACGAGCCAGGTGCGGGGACTTCCACCGGCGCCCTTGCCTTCGATCGTCAAGGTCGGGCCGTTGGGTTGGTCGAGCGCAATCAGCCCGCTCGACTGCCAGCGAAAGCTCAGCGTGCAGCCCGAATAATCGCGATTGGCTTCGCGCGCATGCGCCGGGTGCGCGGGCTTGTCCTCGCTTTCGTAGATCAGCCCGACGAGGTCGCCTTTGCGAAGGAACTCCGCCTGGACATTGAGCCCGTGACCGTCATCGGTCGTCACGACGCTCGCAATCGTTCCGCGCGGGAAGTCGACGCTCCAGTGCAGCGGATCGAACCTCTTCACGAACGTCTGGATGATCGGCGCGTCGGGCCGAGTGAACCAATGATTCATGGCCGCTCCACCAGCGCCGATCGCACCGCTCGCGCGATCTGCCGGCTGGATTGGCGAAGCACTTGCGGATCGCTCGGCGTCGGCGACTGAATTGCGATCGCGACCCGCACGTTCCGGCCCGCCGTTGCACCCACGCGCTCGATCCGCCCGGCGCTCGTGGGCACGAACAACTCGGGCCCGCGCTCGCCGACCATATAGCCGCGGCCGGGCGTGACGGGTCCGCCGGTTGCCCGCCCCGGAGCTCCGAGCAGGCCGGAGATCAGGCTCCCGAGCCCGCTCAGCAGTCCCGCTCCGAAGCCGCCGCTTCCGCCGCCGGGATTGAACAAGGCCCGGAGCGATGCCTGGGCGATGTCCGCCATCGCCGCCAGCGCGACCCGCTTCAAATCGTCGAACCCCAGCTTGCCCGTCGTGATCGCCCGAGCGAGCGCTCCGTCGATCATCCGCCCCGCGCGCCCGGCGCCCGCGACCAGCGGCCCCTCGAGTTCGCCCCGCATCGCCGCGACGTCGCGCGCGAACGCGGCCGTATCGGCCCGGACGCTGACGACCAGCCGCTCGATTTCCTCGTCCATTTTCAGGCTTTCGTCTGTTATTGCGCTCTGATGAGCGGCTATCGAGAAAAAGAACCCTTCTGGCGGCCGCCCGATGACTTGTTCACGCTGCCCTACGTTGCCGCACGTATCGGGTTTGGCTTGTTGCCGATTAGCTTCGTTTTGATCCTCAGTGGCTCGCTGATCTTCAGCGCGATCGTGGCGCTGATTGGTGCTCTTCTTCTGGCCTACGGCTTGCGCAACTACTGATCTGGAAAGCGTCGACGGAGCGTCTCGATTGTCTCGCGATCGGGTGCATCGACGTCCTCGCGCATACCGCCGAGCGCCAGCGCCAATTCGGCTGGCGTTGAATTCCAGAACTCATCCGGTCGCCAGCCCAGCAGCAGGCTTGCCGAGCCGCTGAATCGAGCTGCTGCTTCGCCGAACTTCATCGTCCCTGCAAAATCTGCGCGAGCACTGTCCTCAAAATCGGCGTGATCCTGGCGAGACCCTTCTCGATCACCGCTTCCCCGATCCGCTCGCGCGTGATCGCTTCGGGGCGGCCTTTCGAGAGGTAATCGAACAGCGCGACGATCTGGGCCAGGCGCAGCTCACCCTCGGCCGCCCGCTCGACGAGCTCGAACAGCGATCCGAGCTCTTCCTCCGCCGCGATCAGCGCACTGAAAGTCGGCCGAAGCACCAGCGCCTCGCCCGCGACTTCGAGCATCGCCTCCCCGCGATAGGGGTTGGCTTTCTTCACAGCGCGGCGACCTCGCCCGAGCTCTCGAGCGCCAGCGTGTAATTGCGCTCGCCGTTGAAATCGCCGGCATATTCCAAGCGAGTGACCAGGAACTTCCCGCGCATCCGATCGCCGCTCTCGAAGCTGAGCTCGTAGCTCTCCAGAACGCCGTTCAAAGCCAGCCCCTTCACCTGCGCCTCGGCTCCGCTGCCGGTGAAGATCCCGCTCGCGGCGACCGAAACCGATCGCACTCCGGCGCCGGACAGTAGCTCGCGCCACCCGCCGCTGCCCTTGTTGGTGATCGCGACTGCGTCGCCGTTAATCGCCAGCTGCGTAGTCTTGAGCCCCGCGATCGTCACGTAGCTCGGTGTCGGCGACCCGTCGCCGATCTTGAGCAGGAAAGCGCTGCCGCGTTCCGCCGCCATAATCTTCTCCTCCAATTTTCGTCATCCCGGACTTGATCCGGGATCCAGGAACATGATCGTTCGAGGTCTTGTGGCGACCTCAGGTCGCCAGCATTCGCGCCCGAAAATCGATCGCCGCCGCCCACGGCCCGGCTACGTCGCGAAGCACGCGCCGCCTGATCATCCGTATCGTCACCAGCTGCCAGGCCGTCAGCGACGAGAGCTCCTGCATGTTCGTCTCGATCTCGTCCGCCAGCGCATGCAGCCGCACGGGCTGGTCATCCCATAGGGTGATCGCGATCAGGACCTCGCGGCCCTCACCGTTCTTGTGACTCCAATCCGCCTCCGTCGTCGCGTCGAGCGCGACATAGGGATAGGCCGCGCGCGCCGGCGGCCCGTCATAGACGCCGGTCAGCTCCTCGATCGTCGCGAGCGCGGCCGCGATTGCCGATTGCAGCGTTCCGCCGGCACTCATTTGAAGCAGCTCGAAAGAAACCGCAGTTCGCAGTCCGCGAGCCAGTGTTCGCACAGGAGCAGGTCGCAGATGCTGAAGCCCGAGAGCAGTCTCTCGATTTCGGCATCAGGAAGGCGCTGAGCGACGTGCTTGACGAGCTCATCGGTCGCACGTTGTTGCGCCAGCTGCGCAATTTTTTCGCCACGAGCCATCAACGTTTCCATCATGCCCGAACCTCTTCGCAGCGCATCGTCAGCCGGTCCTTTTCGAGTGGGTCTTCGAGCAATTGCCTGACCCTGTACTTGCGCCCCTTCCAGCCAATCCGCTGGTCGATCGCGATCCCGTCGCGCCGGCGGATGCTCACGCGGTAACGCGGCATGGCACTTAGCGATTGCGCTTCGTTCTCCGGCCCGGCGCTCTCGAGCGCGACGCTGGCGTGGCAGCGGCACACTTGCTCCCATCCTGGTTCCTGCAATCCCATTGCATTTCGGACTGACACGGGGCGCTCGATCACCACGCGCTCGCGCAGCGTCCCTGCGAACTCGCTCATGCGATTCTCAACCGCCGATATGGCCGCCAGAGCGCAGAAACCGCGGCGGGCGGTTCGCCGCCACCGCCATCGCGAGAGCTGAAAAGATATGCGACCAGCCGCAGGATTCCCTGCCGGATCGGTTCGGGAACGTCGTTCTCGCCAGCCGCCATTCCCGCTGTTCCCAAGACTCGCAGGTGTCTGAACGCCAGCGAACCTGCAATACGCACCCAGCCGTCGCCGGATGAATCCACGTCGATCGAATAGTCGCCGGTCTGCAGCGGCGTCCCGGCGCCGGCCTCATCAATCCCTTCGATTTGCGTGATTGCGCGCACCGGGCCTGGAGTAAGTCGCTCCCATGCGCCGCTGACCGGAATAACCTCGCTGAAGGCCCTAGCGATGACTACCTGGTTGATGAAGGCTTCGCACAGCGCGCTCGCCGTTCGGATCAGTCCGGCGACGATCGCTTCCTCCTCGCCGGTCTCGATCCGGACATAGGCCTGGGCCTCGCTAAGCGTCACTGCCGGCTCTGCGATTCCGGGTACCATCAGCGTTTCTCCATGCGCAGCACGATCGACCGGCTGTCGACGCGGCCCGAAGCCGTGACGACCTCATTGATCAGGCGATAGATCCGGCCCGGAAGTCCGCCGCCGGCTTTCACCGTCGACGTGGTCGCGTCGAAGTCGCTGCCGGCGATGGTGACGCCACCCGCCTCATCGGGTGCGACCGACCAGTCGCTCTCAGCGAGCAAATCGTCGCCGAGATATTCGGCGCCCCAGTCGATCAAATAATCGAGGACCGAGTCGGGGTCCTTCAAGAGGAAAGTCATCGCATTCCTTTGATGTTGGCTGTTGCTCAGCGTGCTTCGGGTTGGGCGGCCGCGTCCGCCTTCGCCGCGACTTGGCGCCGCGGCGGAGTTTTTTTGCTGGCCGAGGGCGACTGCTGCTCAGAAAGCGCCGCCTCGCTCATCGTGAATTCGCCGATGCTCATGTTTGATGCATTCCGATTTTCGAAATTTCAGATTCCGAGTTTGAACAATGCCGTCGTTTCGGCGATTTAGGCCGCCGTGCGCTTTGTTGAGCGGGAACTATGCCCGGGTTGCGGGGCAGCCGGACCGTCGAATGCAGTCACTCTCCTGAAAACTCGCTTCTCAGACGGAGCGGTCGGTGACTTCATTCGCCGCTTCTACAATTTCGACCCCAGTGGCCTGGACGGCTTTTATCAGGCCGATTGCTGCCTCCGTTGCGGCCTCATTTTTCAGCGCCACATCGGCGACGCGGAAATGATGCGCTACATCTACAGCGACCTCGTAACTGACGATCCACCTGACAAGATTCCCACGTTCCAGGCCGACATCAGGGACTGGAAAGGCTCCCGCGACGGTCACGAACTGATGGCTCTGTCATCGTTCCTCGACAAGCCGAAGCTCAAGGTGCTCGATTACGGCACCGGATGGGGCCTTTGGCCGATCATCGCGTCTAAACTCGGTCATGACGCTTATGCGACCGAGCTCGCGCAGGACCGCTCGGCATGGGTTTCAACGCAAGGCGTGGCCATGATTTCGGACGACGAGATTTCAAATCACCGCTTCGATGTCATCAACCTTGAACAGGTGTTGGAGCACGTCCCGGAGCCGGCGAAGCTTCTGGAGCGCCTTACCCGATCGCTTGACGGGATTTTGAAGCTCTCTCTCCCCGACGCCGGACGCGCACGAAACATCCTGGCGAGCATGAAGTCCGGCGAAAGTCGCTACGAGAAAATCATGCCGGTTCAGCCTTTGGAACATATCAATAGTTTCAGCCGAAGGACCCTTCTCGATCTGGCCTCCCGCCTGGGTCTCCGGGAGGCAAAGCCATCGTTTCCCGATCTCTACTCGTTCATCCCGGGCGGAATTCCGTCAGCGCCGCGGCGAATTGCGAAAGAATTCATCCGCCCGTTCTGGACCTGGCGCAATCCGTCGAACCTCTATGTTTGGCTGGTCCGGAATGATTAAGCCGTCACCGCCTTCACGACCGCGAAGTTGAATACCAATGCTTCGGACAGCGACCCCCCTGACCGGTTCTCGATGACGATCTTGAACGATCCGGCGGCGATCCCCTCGACCCAGTAACGGTAGGTCCCGGCGGTCGCATTGCCGCCCGCAAGGTTGAGGTTGATCGTGTCGGTCGCCGCGACCGCAGAGTTGGTCGCGGTGAAGGACACGACCGCCGCCGCAGCGAGCGCGGCATTGTTCGTCGTGATCTGGCCGCAAGCTTTGTTGATCGTGACTCCCGTTGACTTGCTCGTCGTCTGGGTGACCGTTCCGCCCGCTCCTGCGCCGTAACCGACGCCGGCGGCCGGATCGGTGCTCTTGACCGCCCCGGAGACAGTTGAACTGGTCGGAGTGATGGCGCCAAGCGTCAGGTTCGTGCCGCTCATTGTCAGGCCGCCGGCCAGTCCCAGCTCCTCGATGACGCCGGCGCCCGCCGAAGCGCGGCCGAGCAGCTTCGACGTCGCGCTGACGTTCTGGATTTTGGAATAAGTGACTTTGGAGTTTCCGATCGTCGCCGCGAAGGAACCGGTCCCGGAGCCTGTCACGTCGCCCGTCAGGGCGATCACCTGGTCGCCCGTGTTCGTGCCCGACAGATTAAGCGCGCCGATGTTGCCGGAGAACGCCCCGATTCCGCTGACGTGCAGCCCGTCGCTTTGGGCCGTTACGATGTCGTTGCCCTGGGCCTGCAGCCGCACCTGCGTTCCAGGTTGGGTTGCGTTGAGGTCGATCCCAAAGCCCCTGTGGAACGTGATGAGCCCGTCGATCTGGGGCACGCCCGCCGCCCACGAACGCCCGAAGAGGAAGCTGTGGTAGTTGGTATTGTCGAAAAAGAATGTGTTGTCGGCGGCTGCCCCCAACGTCGGCCCCATTGTCGTTGTCGAGCCGCCGACCTGCAGGTTGCGCCCAACGATGAGGTCCTGCGCCGCGCACAATTGTCCACCCTGGCTGAACAAATGGCCGCCGTATGAGCCGGTACCGGCCCCATGGAGTCCACCCAGGACCAGGGTTCGATTGACGAATGAGGATGCGGGCTGATCGGCCTCCGAATAGCAATTCACGAAGGTGGTGACCGCATTCAGGTTGCTCGTCCTGTAAGGACCGGCGGCGTTGGTGGACGCATGGCAGGCGACGAACGTGTTGCCGAGAAAACTATTGTCGTTGATGCCCCACTGCCGGTTCCCCATCGCGCTGATCGCCGTGAAAGCGCCGGCGTTCACATCTGCTCCATTGAGAGAGATGCCGTTGCGGCAACCGGCGATCATGATCCGGCTCGCCTCGATATTGTTGGCGTTGCCTTCCGTGGCGCCGCCCGAGCCAGCCGTGCAGTTGGCGTAGATCCCGTCGCCCTGCCAATTTTCGATATAGAGGTCGCGCAGGGTCGCTCGAGCCCTGAGGTGAACCGCGTGGCATTCGGCGTCGGAGTTCGTGTAGTCGCCCTTGAGCTCGAGCTTCTCGATGATCGAGCGTCCCCGCCGTTGCTGTTCGGTACGCCGGAGTATGTCCCTGATGCTCCGCTCGTGTTGAACCGCTGCACCCGGATTCCGGTCGCTCCGGCTGCCCACCGAAGCTGCGATGCTTGGCCGCCCGCCTCGCCAAGGCTCTCGCCGACGATCCTGAGACCGTGGGTCAAGTCGATCGTCGTCGTTCCGAGGAAATATTTGCCGGCCGGCACGAACAAGCCGCCCGATCCCTCGCCATAGGCCGATGCCCGCTTGGTCGATTTGAGATGCGCGACCGCACCAGTGAACGCCGCTCCGTCATTGGTGGCATCGTCCCCCGCCGCGCCGAACCAGCGGACGCTGGCCAGGCCCGAATATTTGCGCACCCAGGCCCCCGAAGCGCCGGTCGGGTCGCTGGCGGGCGCAATGTAAACGCCCTGTTGCGGATCGGCGCCGACCGCCGAGCTCAGATTGGTGCTGTCGAACAGGAACAGGCCTTCGCGCCCGCTCTCGGTCAGGACCGCCGGGACCTCCCTGGCGCTCGACGCTGCAAGGGCCGCTCTCGAGGCAACGGCCTGGAGCGAACCCGCACCGTTCTGGATCGTCGTGAACCATTCCGCCGCCGCGATCAGCGCGATCGTCTTGGTGCCGCTCGAAAAGTTGGTGAGCGATCCGCCGATCGGCGAGCGGCTGATCGTGCCGTTCGCCTGCAGCGTCCCGCGCCCGACCTCGCGCTCAGCCGGTTTGTCGACCCCGATCGCCGAATAATAGAAGCTGTCGCCCGCCTGCAGCGCCGAGCCGAAGCCCGTGAACCCGTTGACCGCCGGGCCGAGCGCGAACGCGCCCGTCCCTGCCGTCGACGTGTAGTTGCGCACGAGGTCGACGAACCTCGGTTGAAAGTCCGCCATCTCAAGCAAACTTCAGAAGCTTGATGCTTTCAGAATTCACGACCTGCCCGCCGACCCGCTTCGTCGCATAGAAATGCACGTACGGCTTGTGCGTGTAAGGATCGCGCAGGATCGTCGTCGCGTTGCGCTCCGCGATCACATAGCCCGCCTTGAAATTGCCGAACGCGATCGACAGGCTGTTCGCCGCGATATCCGGCATGTCCTCGGCCTCGATCAAGGGATAGCCGAGCAAGGTCGCCGGGCTCCCCGCCTGCAGGCTCGGCTGGAACATGAAGGCGCCGTCGGTGGTCTTGAACTTGCGGATCGCCGCCGCGGTCGCCGAGTTCATGACGAACACCGCGCCCTGCCGGTACGGCGAGCGCAGCGTCTGTACCAGGTCGATGAGCTTGTCCGCCGGGTTCGTCCCCGGGAACGCCCCCGCCGCCCCCGTCCCGAGATACTGCAAGGTCCCCATCGGCCGCGTTCCGTCCGCGGTCGTGGCGTTCGGCGAATTCAGGAACCCAAGCGGCTGGTTGGTCCCCGTCCCCTTCACGAACGCGAAGCCCTCGGCCCTCGCGAACTCGGTGGCGATCTCGTGTGCCAGCCATTTCTCGACATCGAACATCGCATCGTCGAGCATCTGCTGCGACGCCGCGGGGTTGGCGTAGAGTTCGCCCGCCGCCGGAACGACTTCGGTAAAGGTCGGCGTATTGGTCTCCGGCCGCGCCGCCTCGTAAGCGACCCAGCCCGACGGAGTCCCGCCGGTCGCGATCAACTTGCGATAGCCCGCGCTTCCCACCTTCACGACATTGGCGATGGCCCGGATCGGCGAGATCGCCACCAAGGTCTCGTCGATCGACCGGTCGATCTCCTCGGGAACCGCATAGCCGCCGATCGGATCGGTCGAGCTTCCGATCGCCTTGGTCTCCAGGCCCGCCTCGATCCCGCGGCGAAGATACTGGTCGACGAAGCTCGCGCTTTCCGCCGACTTCACCCCGTCCAGCGCCGGCCGCTGTGCCGCGATCGCACCGCTCGCGATCTTCGACTTCAGCAATTCCAGCTCGGCTTTCAGCGCCGCAACGCCATCCTCATCGTCTTCAAGCCGCTCGAACGACTGCTCGAGCGCATCCGCCTTCACTTCAATCATCTCCACTTTCTCCCGTGCAAAACAAAAAGGGCCGCGATTCCTCGCGACCCTCGCCTCTCATTCGTCATTCCCGCGAAAGCGGGAATCCCGCTATTCTTTCGCTTCCGCCTTCGTGTCTTGTTCGTCCCAGCGGTCTCCAAACAAACCAAAACAGTCCTCGAAGAATGCCATTACCTGTAGGGCGTCCTCCTTTGTCTTGACCGTTATGTCGCTCAACATGACGCTAATGATCCCGTCCGCGCGAGCGGGAACCAATCGATTGGTTACTTCGATGAGGCCCATCTTTGCCGCTGCTTCGTGGCGGATGACATCTGCGCGTTGCAGATCGAAGGTCATGACATCGCCGATCTGCGGTACGATAGGAACTTCGATCTCGCCGGAAATCATCCCGACGGCCTCGTCTTCAGTGAACACCGAAATGTCGACACGAACCTTCATACGCCGACCCCTATCCGCCTACCGTTAACGCTCCGTCTCAACCGCATGCACCCGCGCCTTAGGCTGCATCGGATGCGCGACCAGGCTGACTTCGATCAGGTCCAGTTCGATCAGTTCGCGCAATCGCCCCGCGCTCTTCGCCTCCCGCACCCGATAGCCGAAGCTCAGCCCATCGATCTTCCTCGTTCCGAGCACCCGCGCCACGCGTTGGTCGCCAACCGACGCAATAACCCTCAAGCCCCGCTCATCCTCCGACAGATGCTCGATCCGCCCGACCACCGCGCCCACTTTGTGCTGCCACAACAACGGCACTTCGCCCGCTCGCTCCAGCGCCTTCGCGAACGCGCCCTTGCGAACCACGTCCCCGCCTCGGTCCGGCCGGTCGAAGATCGCCGCATATCCCGCGAACCTCATCCTCCCCTGCATTTGCAGGGGAGGGGGACCGCCGAAGGCGGTGGAGGGGCCTCTCACGACCCCATCAAATCCGTCAGCCGCAGCCTGACCGCGATCCCGATCAGGAGCATCGCAAGCACCAGCCGCACCGCCCAGGTCACCACCGCGCGCCAGGCGCTGCGCTTGGCGTCACGCCACGCCGACAAAAGCTCGCGCAATTCGTCCATGTCGCGCCGCGCCCGTTCGTCATCTAGGCCCAGGGAGGCGAGCGCTCGCCGCGCTCCCGCCTGGCTCGATTCCTCGACCAGCGCGCGCAACGTCACCAAATCGATCCCGCGCCCCTCGGCCTGCGCCATCAGGCTCGCAAGCAGCGCCTCCGTACTCACTGCAACATTTGTCATCGGCCAACCTTTTCCGCCGCAAACCCAAGCATCTCGCGCTTCTCTTCGTCGCTGAGGAAGGTCGCGGCGCCGATCACCTCCCACAATTTCGCGCGGTCATCCGCCAGTTCGCTAAGCTGGTCGGTATCGACCGTAAGCTTCACCGGCCCGAGCCAGTCGCCGAGCATGATCGAAAGCGCATTCAGGATCCGCGCCGCCATCGGCAGGATCGTCTGGCGATAAAGCGCGCGCCCCGCCTCGCGCGCATTGGCGTAGGTGGCGTCCCCCGGTAAACCGACCAATACCGGGGGAACGCCGAAGGCGAGCGCGATGTCGCGCGCCGCGCCTTCTTTCAAAGCCACGAAATCCATGTCGGCTGGGGTGAGGCTCAGCGCCTGCCACTTGAGCCCGCCTTCGAGCAGCAAGGGCCGCCCGGCGTTGCCGCTGCCCTGGAACTCGCTCGACAGCTCCTCTTTCAGCCTCTTGAATTGCTCGGCCGAAAGCGGGCTTCCGTCCGCCGGCTCATAACTGAGCGCGCCGCTCGGCCGCGCGGCATTGTCGAGCAAAGCCTTGTTCCAGCGGCTCGCCCGGTTGTGCACGCTCGCCGCGGCAATCGCCGCTTCGATGCAGCCCATCCCATAATGGTCGTCGCGCGGGTGCAGCGCCTTGATGTGCGCGACCTGCTGCCGCTCGACCGCATCCACCCTGTCGTATCGCCGAACCTGGCCACCGGCGCGATATAGATACGCCACCGGCCAGCCGCGCTCGTCGCTGACCACACTGACCCGCTCGGGCCGAAGGAGGCACAATTCGTGCGGCCGGTCGCGGTCGTCGGTGATTAGCTGCGCATAGGCATTGCCATGGAGAAGCAGGTTCGCCGTAATGCTTTCGAGCAGCCCGTCCGCCCGGACCAGCTCGGCTGCCCGCTCATCGCCGTCGATCGTCAGGCCACCGAGCATCCCGGACACCAGCCGCACAGCGCGCTGCCCGACCGGATTGCGCCGGTACACCTCCTCGAATTGTTCCGAATAGGAGCGAGCGAACCCCACCTCCGCTGAATCATT
>Ga0207712_10002271_pt1 | contig 12472 bp, 14 predicted proteins | sample KBSS44metaG_FD_184402 | JGI IMG/M metagenome (GOLD analysis project Ga0207712, IMG submission 184402) | Switchgrass rhizosphere microbial communities from Kellogg Biological Station, Michigan, USA - KBS S4-4 metaG (SPAdes) (version 2) | ecosystem: Host-associated > Plants > Roots > Rhizosphere... | reverse complement strand
TCCTGTCCGGTGTGGACAAGACGCGCACCGCGCAGGCCGGACAAATCAATTGATGGACAACCCAGCAGGGCGTCAGTCAGTACCCGAGTCACGACCTACGCGGTAACGCTCTTCCATCATCAATGTCGGAACCTCGTGCTAGCGCACCTACCAGCTAGCCGACCCTATAGACCGCTGACTTCGAGCAAGTGGCACAGGGCGTCGATCGCCGCGGAGAAGGCGTGATCGGCGGGCGCGCCGAAGTTGACCACGATGCCGTCGTCGGCCCGGACTGACTCGTCGGCCAGCGGGTGGCGCAACCGCGAAAGCCCGGACAGCGATATGCCTGCTTCGCTTGCCCTGCGCAGCACCGCGTGCTCAGTGCCGTCGGGAAGCAGGAGTAGCAGGTGCAGGCCCGCCGACATGCCGCTGATGCGGACGTCGAACGCGTCCAGCCTGCTGACCAGTTCGTCGCGACGTCTGCGGTACGTGTTGCGCATCCGACGAATGTGCTTGTCGTACAGTCCCTTTGCGATGAAGTCCGCCATGGTCAGCTGGTCTATGGCATTGACGTAGAACTGCTCGCCGCCTGCTGCGGCAAGCACGGGCTCGACGAGGTCGTCGGGTAGCGCCATCCAGCCCAGCCGCAGCACGGGGGACAGGCTCTTGCTCGCCGAGCCGAGGTACGCCACCCGATGGGGGTCGAGGCCCTGCACCGCGCCGACCGGCTGGCGGTCGTAACGGAACTCGCCGTCGTAGTCGTCCTCCAAGACGTATCCGCTTGTCCGGCGGGCCCATTCGATCGCTCGAGTCCTGCGGGTCGGATGGAGCGGCACACCATGCGGGAAGAAATGGGCAGGAGTCAGCAGGGCCGCGGCTGCGTCGACACTGTCCAGTTCGTCGACGCGGGCGCCATGTTCATCGATGCCGATCGGCACGGTTTGAACGCCGAGAGACGCGATGGCGTCGCGAAAGATGAACAGGCCGTATGCCTCGATGGCGATCGGGCCCCGTCTGCCGAATACGCGAGCGAGCAGTTCGACTGCGTGCCGGGTGCCCGCGCAGATGACGATCGAGTCGGCGGAGACGCGCACACCCCTTGCGCGCCCGAGGTATTCGGCGAGCGCTTCGCGGAGTTCGGGCCTGCCACGCGGGTCGCCGGCCCGCAGCGCCTCGGTCGGTGCAGCGGTAAGAGCGCGACGGGCCGAGGCCAGCCATGCGTTGCGGGGGAACGCCGAGACGTCGGGTGAGCCGGGCATCAAGTTGTGGGTCGGCTCGCCACGGGTCCCGCGGGGACGATTAGGCGCAAGGGTGTCGGATGTGTTGACGACCCAGGTGCCTGCTCCCTGCCGCGATGCCAGCCAGCCCTCGGCGACCAAGTCGGCGTACGCCTCGGCGACGGTGTTGCGCGCCAAGCCGAGGTCGCCTGCCAGCTGCCGGGACGGCGGCAGCACGGTGCCGGTGGCCAACTGGCCGGACCGCACTGCGTCTCGAAGCGCGTTGACCAGCAGCTCCCTGGCGCCCCGCGTGCCGGGCGCAACGGCACCGCCGAGGTTCAGGTGCAGATCGCGAACGCCAGAATTGGCCCATGACTTCACGTCTGGATTGAACCATTGACGGAGTACTTTGCGCACTACCGTTGATGGCATGACCCAAATACTGGAAACCAAGAAGGCAACCGACCGGATCAGCATCTACAAGGTCTCGCCGGAGCTCTACGACGCGATGATGACGCTCAGCACCGCTGCGGCCAAGGACGTCGACCCGACGATCGGCGAGCTCGTCAAAATCCGCGCATCGCAGATCAACCACTGCGCGTTCTGCCTCGACATGCACACCCACGACGCCCGCAAACAGGGCGAAACCGAACAGCGCCTCGCACTCGTCGCCGCGTGGCAAGAGGCGGGCGACCTGTTCACCGAGCGCGAGCAGGCGGCCCTCGAGCTGACCGAGGCGATCACCGAACTGCACAACGGGCACGTCCCCGACGAGGTGTACGCGCGCGCCGCGCAGGTGTTCTCCGACCGGGAATTGGGCCAGGTGATCGCCATGGCTGTCACCATCAACGCGTGGAACCGGATCAACGTCGCGACTCGATTGCCTGCGCCGCGGCGCTGACCATCGACGGGGACGTCGTCACGAAACTCCACCGATCGGGCACCGACCCGCAGGCACTGAAGCAGCGCCTGCGAGTCGCGGCTCGTTCGGCGTGTGTGCTGTCGCCGCTTGACCTCGAGCCGAAGCGGGTGGGCGATCGCTGGTCGACGCGATGGCCACGCGTCGACGTCGTGGTGCCCGATCCGACAGATCTGCCGTGGACCGACGCGGGCCGACTTGTCGCCCGCTTGCACCTCGTCGAGCCGACCGAAGGGTTCGCCCTTCCGCAGGGTGGGCCTGCGCGGCTGGCCAGAGCGCTATCGCGGTTGGACGATTCCGCGGCCTCGGACGTGATCCGCCGCGCCGCGGGCAAACTGGGTCAGCCGTCCATGAATCGCCCAGTCACGTTGGTACACGGCGACTTTCACCTCGGCCAGCTCGGCAGGCGCGACGGCTCCTACCTCTTGATCGACGTCGACGACCTCGGCGTCGGTGACCCGGCCGCGGACCTGGCGCGGCCTGCGGGCTTCTGGGCGGCTGGACTGATTCCTGACGCCGATTGGCATGCGTTCGTCGACGGATACCGGGAGGCCGACGGACCCGCACTGCCAGAGGGTGATCCGTGGCCCGTGCTCGAACCATTCGCCCGCGCGGCGGTCGTCGGCGCTGCCGCGAACCATCCCGACGACGAGATGCTCGTCGCGGCGTGCGCGCGGATGGGCTAGCTGGAGAAGAACAGGCGGCCGAAGCCCTGCTTGCGGTAGTGCTTGTCGCCGCGGTGGCCCCACTGGGGTCCGTAGCCGTAGTTGGGGCCATGGCCGTAGCCCTGTTGCACTGGCGGAGGCTGTGGCGCGGACTGCACGAAGCGGTTCTCCATCTGGGTCATCGCCTCTAGCTCCCCGAAGTCGAGGAAGATCCCTCGACACGTGTCGCATTGCTCCAGATGAACGCCATTGCGCTCGTAGGTCTTCATGACCCCTGCGCACTTCGGACACAACAGCGTGTTCCCGATGTTGGACGGCGTGGGAGGCTTCGGCGGCTCATAGGGCGGGATGCTCATGGTTCGACAACGGCTGAGAACCCTGGGAAGTGCCTGGCAATCACGACGCTGGTCAGGACGGCGATGGGTCTTCGTCGCTGCGCCGCCCCCGCCAGAAGAACTGAAACACAGTTCCCGCCAAACCGACGGCACTGAGCGTGATGCCTATCCACAGCGGCCAGCCAGCCAGGATGCTTAAGCCCAGTGGTAGGCAACTGAAAATCACTCCGCGGGCTAGCACGCCCTTGTTGTGATACAGATAGCCCCCACCGCGAAGGTTTCGTTCCATTCCAACCTCCCCGCCCATTCGGTACATTACGGGAGCCCGCACGATCTGGCACGGCCCGTCAAGGGGTACGGGCAGGGGATGGTGTGGTCGACGGGCGGTACCGGGGTTTCTGCAGTTCATCGACGCGCCCTAGCAGTGCCGCGTCACACCCAGTAGGGAACCCGAGAACGATACTGTCGCATGGCAAATGCCGTCACGATCCAGCCGACGATGGTCAGCACGATGACGACGACCCAGTGCCGGAGTTCCTGATCGGCACCCAACAGCGGCGCCCGCACGATGTCGACGTAGTGCAGCAGCGGGTTGAACTCGATGATCTTGGCCCATGTCCCCGCACCCTGCTGTCGCAGCGTCTCGTCGTTCCAGATGATGGGTGTCACGTAGAACAGCAGCTGCACCAGGCTGAACAACAGCGGGCTGATGTCGCGGTAGCGGGTGGCGAGGATGCCGAAACACAATGCCACCCATACGCAGTTCACCGCGATCAACGCCAGCGCAGGGATGAACGACAGGTCGGTCCACTTCCACGGCTGAGGAAAGATGATGGCGATGACCACGAAGATGATGATGTTGTGTGCGAACAGGATGAACTGACGCCACACGAGCCGATACACGTGTACCGACAGCGGAGTCGGAAGTTGCTTGATCAGCCCCTCATTCGCGACGAACACGTCGGCGCCCTCCAGGATGGCGGCGTTGATCAGGTTCCAGATGATCAGCCCGAGCGTGACGTAGGGCAGGTGTTCGGCAAGGGGCAGGTGGAAGAGCGTCGAATACAACGCTCCCAGCGCGACGGCCATCGTCCCGGTGGCGATGGTGATCCAGAACGGCCCGAGCACCGAGCGTCGATACCGCTGCTTGATGTCCTGCCAGCCGAGGTGCAGCCACAGTTCGCGCTTGGCGAAGCCCTCGGCAAGGTCGCCCCACGCCCGCGCGAAGGTCTTCGACTGTGCGGCGGCGTCGATGAACGTCACTGGTCGCCCTTCCCGTCACTTCGCTCGCCCTGGCCGGGCCTCCCGAACTTCTCGTCGCGGCCAAGCCGACGCAACCGCATCCACTCCCGCAGGCCTGCGGGATCCCGTCTGCTGACGAGGAAGAACCAGCCGAACCTGACCCATTCCTGCGGGATGAGCTTCCGCAGCCCTGGCTGCGACTGCAGGTACCCGCGGTTGCGGTAGGTGAAGTACCGCTTCGTGGCGTCGTCAGGGTACTGCGTGTGCATGCGCCCGCCGAGGATCGGCTTGAACTCGTCGGTGCCCTGCGGATGCAGATACACCGCGTCGAGGCAGGTGCCGAAGGGCAACCCAGACCGCACCAAGCGTCGATGCATCTCGACCTCGTCGCCACGCACGAACAACCGAAGATCAGGCACCCCAACGGTTTCCAGCGCCGACGCTCGGAACAACGCACCATTGAACAGCGACGCGATGCCGGGCAGCAGGTCCTGTCCGACGCCGCCGGTACGCAATTCGGCGACATTGCGCCTCCAGACCAGGCCGCGGCGTAGGGGGAACGCGAGGCGAGAAGGGTCGTCGAGATTGCATACCATCGGCGACACCGCTGCGAGAGAATGCCGTGCGGCACAGGACAACAACGTCTGCAATACCGAGGAATCGGCGGGCCTGCCGTCGTCGTCGGCGAGCCACACCCAGTCGGCGCCACGAGCCAGCGCAGTCAACATGCCGAGCGCAAAGCCGCCAGCACCGCCCAGGTTCCGCTGCGAGGGTAGGTAGGTGCTCGGAACCGGTTGTCGGGCAACGAGTTCAGCCACCCGACGGTCGTCATCGTTGTCGACGACGATCAGGTGGTCGGGTCGACGCGTCTGCCCCGCAACGGCGTCCAGCGACTTGGCGAGCTGGTCGGGACGCCGGTGAGTGACCACCACCGTGCAGACCGACTCAGTCATTTCGGCTGTTCTCGGCAATGATCTCGCGAACGTGACGCGCAGCGTCCTCGCCCTCGTAGCCGCGCACGACCTCTTCGATTCCGCCGACCATCTTGATGGTCCCGTGGTCGATCCACATGGCCGTGTCGCATAGCTGGGCCAAGAACTCGTTGGAATGGCTGGCAAAGACGAGGATGCCGGATCGGGCCACCAAGTCCTGTAACCGCGAGCGAGCCTTCTTCATGAACTCGGCGTCGACGGCGCCGATCCCCTCGTCCAGCAAAAGGATCTCGGGGTCGATGCTCGTCACGACGCCCATTGCCAGACGCACCCGCATGCCGGTGGAGTACGTGCGCAACGGCATCGACAGGTACTCGCCTAGCTCGGTGAACTCGGCGATCTCGTCGACCTTGGCCAGCATCTGCTTGCGGGTCTGCCCGAGGAACAACCCGCGGATGATGATGTTCTCGAAGCCCGAGATCTCGGGATCCATGCCGACGCCGAGATCGAACACCGGCGCCACTCGGCCGTGCACCGTCGCCGATCCCCGCGTCGGCTCGTAGATACCGGACAGCAGGCGCAACAGCGTCGACTTACCCGCGCCGTTGTGCCCGACGAGACCGACGCGGTCGCCCATCTTGAGCGACATGGTGATGTCGCGCAGTGCCTCGATCACGACGACGTTGCTCGTGTTGCGGCCGATCGAACCACCGGCCTTGCCGAGGAACGCCTTCTTGATCGACCGAGACTTGGCGTCGAAGATGGGGAACTCGACCCACGCGTTCTTCGTCTCGAGGTAGGGGCCGGTCACGGCTATAGGTACTGCCCGGTCCCGGTCCCGGTGCCCGCTTGCCCGCGTCCTGGGATGCTCACGCCCGGCGGCAATGCGCCCTGGCGCATCTGTTCGAGCTGGGCACGCGCGGCCATCTGCTGGGCGAACAATGCCGTCTGGATGCCGTGGAACAGACCTTCCAGCCACCCGACGAGCTGTGCTTGCGCGATCCGCAACTCGGCGTCGGACGGGATTGAGTCCTCCGTGAACGGCAGCGTCAGGCGTTCGAGCTCCTCACGAAGTTCCGGCGCCAAGCCTTCCTCCAGCTCGCGGATGCTCGAGCGGTGGATGTCGCGCAGCCGGTTGCGGCTCGCGTCGTCAAGCGGTGCTGCGCGAACCTCCTCCAGCAGCTGCTTGATCATCGTGCCGATCCGCATGACCTTCGCCGGCTGCTCGACGAGGTCGGTGAGCGAGGTGCCGTCGTCGTCGCCGGATGAAGGTGACTCGCCCACGATCTCCACGCCGTCTTCTTCGGGATTGCTCGTCATTCGCCTATGAACTCCTGCTTGCTATTTGCCGATCCACTCGTAGATGCGGTCTGCGCCGTCGTCGTAGATCTGTTTCCACGACCGTGACTCGTCTAGCGACCTTAGTCCGTCCGGCATGACGAACCCGCGGACCACCGGCGTGCTGGTGATCACGTACCGGATGTTGAGTGCATGCACCGCTTCGGCGATGCGGGGATCGGTGTCGGCCTCGTCCGCGTACGCCCAGAAGATGAATCGGTGATAACCCGGGCCCTGCTGTTGCGGGTAGTCGTAGTGCGTCCACAGGGGGTGTAGGCCCGCGACGGCATACATCCACGCAGTGCCGTCGGTGTTGGCGTTGCCGATGAGGGTGTCGCGAGCGCCAGGCAGGGTGGCGAGATAGGCGAACGCCTTGAGATCGTGGTCGTCGATCATGACCTGGTCGTACTTCTGGCCGATCAGGAGCTTGTTGCGGGGGAAGTAGTGCCATGCGAGGCCGACAGAAACCGCAACCAACACAGAGGCCGTCACGGCATACCCGAGTCGAGGACTGAGGCGCGGCGCCAGTCGACGAAGACCGGAGACGGCCCACGACGCGAGCGTGAACAACGCGATGCCAGCCATTGGGGCAAGCAGCATCGTGACCACGGCGGAGAGCCTGCGAGGGTCGCTGTAGAACAGGTCGCTGAACTTGCTGGTGATCGCGCCGATGGGCCCACCGAACGGGGCTGACGAATGCACGATCGACACCACCAAGACCAGCCAGACCACGACAGGCCACCAGATTCGCCGCACCACCAGGATGACGCCGCCGATGCCAGCCAGCGCGATGAGCATGTTCTGGATCGGAAAGTCGTTGAGGTGGCGCGTGTGCTGGACGATCGCGTCGAAGAGCGCCTTCTTCTTGCCTTCGTGGGTGACGAAGGCGTGCCCGACGATGATCTCGGCCTGCTGCAGGACACCGAGGAATTGGGGCAGCAGGATCAGCAGCGTTGGGATGCCCACCAGCAGCAGGCTCGCCAAATCGGCCACTCTCCCGCGCACCGGATGCCACAGCCGGTCGCACAACCACCAGGCGAATGCGAACGTCACCGCGACGACGCCGCCGGTGATGTGCACCGAGAACACGCCGACCAGCGCGAGGATCGCCAAGGGAATTCGATCGCGATGCGCAACCACCGAGGAGATCAGTACGAAGGTCGGCACCGCGATGCCATACGCGGCGAGGTTCGGCATGGATGCCGTGTCGAACTCGACGTAGGGAATGGCAGTGAACGACGCGGTGAGTGCGGCAGCGGCTGCGGCTGCACCCGCGGTGCGCCACTGGTCGGTCCTGGGTCGGAGCAGACTCCACGTCAGCACCGCCGCGCTGACCGGGAACAGCCAGATCGACACGGCTAGCGAGTTCAACGTGTATGCGGTGGTGGCCGCGGCGCCGGTCAGTTGGCACTGCAGCGCGGCAAGAGCGTGGAACGTGGACGGGTAGTAAAGCGCGTCGTGCGTTTCGACGTTGCGCAATTCGCCCATGTGGGTCGGTGAGGCCTGGCCGGTGTCGAGGATGAATCTGATGGTGTTCGCGTGCCAGACCGAGTCCCAGGTGCTTGGGACGGACTGCCAGTTCGGTATGCCACGCACGGCAGCAACGCCGATCAGCACTGCGCCGAGCACGACCCCCGCCAAGACGACCAGCGCAGGGCCCCTGGCTACCGCCAAGTCCTCGGCGTCGCGGTCGCGAAAACGGGCGAGAAGCAGTTGGAGTCCGACGATCACACCGACCGCAACGAGCAGAGCGATGAAGGCGGACAACACATTCCACGGGATCCCGACGGCGCCGAGCGGAATGATCGCGAGCGAGACGACGCCGTAGGTGATGGCCGGGCCCACCGCGACCGCAACCGGCCACGTTAGCTGTGCGCTGCGTGCGACGATCGTTCCCGGGACCACTAGCAACAACAGGGCGGTTAGCACCCCGAGCACCAAACTCACTGCATTAGTATGGCTGCCCAGGTGGTTCAGTTCCGCACCGCGGGTCGCGGGCGGCACAGGCTCAAAGGTGGCTGGCATGACATACGACGTCGCCCGGGTGCGGGGTTTGCACCCGTCACTGGGCGACGGCTGGGTACATTTCGACGCCCAACACGGAATGCTGCTGCCCGACTCGGTGGCCACGACCGTCTCGACCGCGTTCCGCGGTTCGATGGTCACGGCCTCTGGCCCGCATCCCTCGGCGCAGCGCGCCGCCGCGGTGCTCGTCGCCGCACGCCAGGCCATGGCCGATCTCGTCGGTGGGACCGAGGCAGGCGTCGTACTCGGACCCGATCGCGCCATCCTGCTTGCGTCGCTGGCCGACGCGTCGTCCGCGAGGGTCGGCCTTGGGCAGGAAGTGATCGTCACCCGACTCGACGACGAGGCCAACATCGCGCCGTGGCTGCGGGCTGCGAATCGGCATGGCGCCAAGGTGAAATGGGCCGACGTCGACATCGAGACCGGCGAGCTGCCCACCTGGCAGTGGGAGACCCTGATCAACACGCCGACGCGGTTGGTGGCGATCACGTCGGCCTCGTCGACGCTTGGCGCGGTCAACGACATGCGACAGGTGACGAAGCTGGCGCACGAGAACGGCGCACTGGTGGTCGTGGACCACACCGTTGGCGCGCCGTACCAACTGATCGACATCAACGAGATCGAGGCCGACGTCGTCGCGTTGAACGCCGCGTCATGGGGTGGTCCACCGGTCGGTGCGTTGGTGTTCCGGGATCCCGCGACGATCGACACCCTGGGCTCGGTGTCGCTCGACCCGCTGGCGCGCGGCGCCGCGAGGCTCGAGGTGGGTCCACACCAGTTCGGCATGTTGGCAGGCTTGGTGGCCAGCGTGGAATACCTGGCCAACCTCGACGAAGGGGCTTACGGCAACCGCCGCGAACGGCTCGTCACGTCGATGCAGTCGGCGTCGAGCTACATGAATCGGCTGTTCGACTATCTGATGGCATCAATCCGCTCGCTGCCGCTGATCATGGTGATCGGCGCTCCGGAGGAACGGGTGCCGGTACTGAGCTTCGCCGTGACGGGCGTGCCTGCGGAGCGTGTGCTCAAGCGGCTTGCCGACAACGGCGTACTTGCGGTCTCTGATCCCTCGTCGCGAGTGCTCGACGTCATTGGCGTCAACGACGTTGGCGGCGCCGTGACGATCGGGCTGGCGCACTACAGCACGACGGCAGAAGTGGACCAACTGGTCCGCGCTCTCGCCTCGTTGGGCTGAGCGTCAATTCCTTACGCGCAGAAGGATTTTCCCAGGAACTTCACCGGACTTCAGCAGGGCGTGCGCCTGCGCCGCCTCCTCGATCGGCAGCTCAGCACCGATGATGGGGCGAACGCGGCCATCGGCGAGCATCGGCCAGACGTTCGCCACCACCGCCTCGGTGATCGCGCTCTTGCCCGACGGTCCATCCACCGGACGCGAGCGCAGCGCGGTCGAGATCACGCCTGCACGCTTGGCCATGAGCTTGCCCAGGTTGAGTTCCGCCGTCACACCGCCCTGGAAGCCGATGACGACGAGCCTGCCGTCCGGGGCCAACGCGTCGACGTTTCTGTCGAGGTATGCGGCGCCCATGATGTCGAGGATGACGTCGGCGCCCGCCCCGCCCGTCTCGGCTCTGATCCGTTCGACGAAGTCCTCCTCGCGGTAGTCGATCGTCACGTCGGCTCCGAGCACCGAACACGTCTCTAACTTCGCCGCGGACGCCGTGACGGCGACGCGCGCGCCGAGGGCCTTGGCGACCTGGATTGCGTGTGTTCCGATTCCGCTGGCGCCGCCGTGGATCAGCAGCATCTGACCGTCGGCGAGGTGTGCCGTCATCGCCAAGTTCGACCACACGGTGCACGCGACCTCGGGCAGCGAGGCCGCCTCGTGTAGGCCGATCCCGTCGGGCAGCGGCATGACCTGGCCGGCTGGCACGGCCACGCGTTCTGCGTAACCGCCACCGGACAGCAAAGCGCACACCTCTTGGCCGACAGACCACGGCGAAATGCCTTCGCCCAGTTCGACTATGCGGCCGGAAACCTCCAGCCCGAGGATGTCGCTGGCTCCGGGTGGGGGAGGATAGTTGCCGGAAGCCTGCAGCAGGTCGGCACGGTTGATGCCTGCCGCGGCCACCTCGATGACTACTTCACCGGGTTGGGCTGCGACGTCCGGCACCTCCTGCCAGGCCAGTGACGTGGATGATTCGGCGACGATCGCGTGCATGCCGACAACGCTACGGCGTGCTTTAGGCTTGTCGACGGTGGCGTGGCAGAGCGGCCTAATGCACTCGCCTTGAAAGCGAGAGTCGGCTAACACCGACCGGGGGTTCAAATCCCTCCGCCACCGCTCTTTTGATCAGTTCAGACCTTGGGTAGCCAGCCCGACCAGGACGGCGAGAGCACGAACCCTCGTCCCTGAGGGTCCTTACATGCGGTGGTTCCCTTGTCGTCAACCCCGCACGTCACGCCGTACACGGTGAGTGTGTGGAACGGGGGCAACACCACGCTTGTGGCGGGCTTATCGCATGACGTGTCGGTTGCTTGCCAGATGTTCCTGTCGGTACTGATGGCATTCACCCCGTATTGCCGATTGGACGGGTCGCAATGCAGAGGAGCCACGCCGGGAAAGTTGTTGCCAGTACAGCCAGCCGAGGGCGATTGGTTGAAGCTGCACCCAATTCCGTCGGGGGTGGCGAAGTTGTAGGCCGTCATCGTGGCATTCGGTCTACCGGGAGTTTCGTAGTGCAATGCATAGTCATCGGGATTGACCGGGGTGTAGCTGCTCATGTCAGGGAACTTGTCTGCTTGGGCAGAAGTGGTCGGATTGCTGGGGGTGGGCGGGTCAGCGGTGGCCGTGCAGGCCGACGATAGTTCCATGGTGGTGAGTAAGAGTAGTGCCGCTAGAAGGCGACTCATCATGATGGTCCTATCGCGCTGGTGGTTTGCCTAGTTATGGCTGGCTTGGTTTGACGTTCGCTTCGACGTGCTGCACGTCGTAGTGTGGCCCGTTCCATTGGCTGCCGAAGAGACCGAGGTTGTCGAGGGTCGAGCCGGGCAAAATGTATCCCCCGTACGGTCCGAGCACACTGTTCGCTGCGTTTGGAATGTTGTTCACTACCACGGTCGGATTCGTCCCGATAACAGTCGTTGGGTCGGTGCCAACGTGGACTTCGACAGTAAATTTTTCCGGTTTGCCGTCGTAGAAATTTGGTCCGGCGAGCACGGGGTGGCCGTCGATTTCCCTGAAACTGAGTTCGCCCCAGGTCTGGTTCGGGGGAGTCAGAGGCATCGTTGCTGGTTGGCCTGCGGTTCCCCAGGTGTGGTTTGCGGGGTTGTAGGCCTGCCAATTTTCTCGGTGGCTGATTTGGGTTGGGTCGTCGACGCGGTACATGCTCACACCTTGGCTGCGGTCGAAGGCGTCGGCGGCGATGTAGACCTTGCCGTCGCTGGCCTGGTAGCCGCTGACTTGCGTCGGCAGGCCGATGTGGGCGGTGTTTGGACCTGGGCCCGCGGTCGGCGGCTGCGCCTGGTAGCTCCCGTCGACGGGTTTCCACCCGGCGGCGGGGTCGTTGGTGACTTCGACCATCCAGGAGCCGCCCACGGGCTTGAGGGGGTCGGGGGCGTTGGTGTTGGTGCCGACGACCATCATGTAGGTCTTGCCGTCGCGGGTGGTGATGCTGCCTGCGGGCAGGGTGTTGTTCGCGCCCGCGTCGAGGGCCGCCGGGGGCAAGGGAAACATGAACTACCCCAGGTTTTGTTCCTAGTCGGTTGCGAGGGCCGGGTTGGCTGGCTCGCGGGGGTGTGAGGCGCCGGTGAGGGCGGCCTCGTACTCGGCGGGTGGAACATAGCCGAGGGCTTCGTGCAG
>Ga0207712_10002266_pt1 | contig 12484 bp, 11 predicted proteins | sample KBSS44metaG_FD_184402 | JGI IMG/M metagenome (GOLD analysis project Ga0207712, IMG submission 184402) | Switchgrass rhizosphere microbial communities from Kellogg Biological Station, Michigan, USA - KBS S4-4 metaG (SPAdes) (version 2) | ecosystem: Host-associated > Plants > Roots > Rhizosphere... | reverse complement strand
GACGACCACCCCCGCCGTTGGTTAAAACCTTGAGCTTTAACGCTTGTTTACAATGAATTTCTCTACTACCTGCTCACCTGTTTCAATATTCACAATACGTACAGTGTAGAATCCTGCATTGAGGTTATCAATCTGGATGTTGTTATTAGTAACGCCTTTCCATTGTTTTAATGTTTTTCCGCTTACATCCATCAAAGACACATCACGTATACTATTCGCACCCTCAAATACTATATTTACTTTACCATCACCACTTGGATTAGGATAAATGATCGTGTTGCTCTTTTGACCTTCTCCACGAACTGAACGGATCTGGCTATAAGCCTGGTTGTGATTAATATCCACTTGTCTCAAACGATATTGTGAAATTCCCTTTGTGTTGTTAAAGTCCGTAAGAGTATAAGTAAGTGGTGAATTGCTGTTTCCATTTGGTGCTTGCGAAGCGACAAAAGTAATTTCCTGCCAGCCACCGTTTGAAAGCTTACGCTCTACATAAAAGCCTTTATTATTGTCTTCGATCTCGGTTACCCATTTTAGATCCACATTCGATTTGTTGCGGTTCGCATCGAAAGATCTTAATTTAATTGGTAATGTACCACAAGCGACTTCAATCACGGGTGTTGCTACTTCATCACCGTTAAACTCCGCTACTTCAACCTTCGCATAAACACCTAGTGAAGAATACGCATTATCACAACAATATGGTTGAGGCAAATTTTCGATCCATGTATGAGATGTGTTAGCCGGTATTAAAGTCGATGGCGATGTATATATAAGAATATCATTAACATCTTTTAAATCATTCCCATTTACATCAAAATATACTCTAGCAATAACATTTAAATCCTGCGATGGCGTTGCAGTAACCGTAAGTTGCCATGTGCTTGGGACGACGTCAGTGCCATTCCAAGTTGGACAATTCTTGGTAAGTGCAAGTCCTGGATTAATAATTGTTTGTCGACGACCACAAATATAACATTGCGCCATAGGAGACGTTCCAGAGGCATTAGAACCCCAAACATCTGTAATCACATCAAAAGGACCACAAGCGCCATTTATGATAACTGTAATATTTTTTATATCGTAGTGCGAAGAAGTAGCTGTTTTATATACTGTTGCCGTGGCTCCAGCAAAATTTAACGGAACAGTCGGATCATTTCCATAGACATGGGCAATGTTCGCTGTTATATCCGTTGGATTTGATGGGTCACTTGAAAAAGTTACGCCATTAAGGTTTTCAATTCCGAAATCCAGAAACGATACCCCGGCTTGATTTAGGGATGTTCCTAACCTGGATGCGGTAGGTGGTTGTTGTGACCCATTTTTAGTACAATCAAACGAGCCGGTGCCGTAGCCGCCAGCTGTTCCTACTGTCCAGGAATGGAAGTACAAGTATTTAAATCCCTGGTTTGAAAGAATATCAAAAGAGGCATCGAATGTATATTGACAACCTCCCGGGACCGGTGTAGGGCCAAGGGTTTTTGTAACTACAACATTGTCAATAATTAGTGTGCAACTATTCGCACCCTGTGCTTTTATTGTATTCACATTTGCAAAAGCGCAGATAATAATTAGGAAAAGTAAAATCTTTTTCATGCTTCAAGGTTTTGTGTCCCGCTTGAGGCGAGACGTTTTTTAATAAATAGTTTTAACAGTTAACGAATACTACCCTTCGGCTCTATTTTTCGGGGTAGCTTATATGATGATTTATTTCATCCACTTGTTAGTGGTGATTCATCAGGAGGTTGGAAACCTTGGCATTCAGAATAGGAAGGGACTTAGCTTGGGTTAGCTCAATAGATAATTGGGACTGATAGTTCAGAAGTATTGGAAAATTCTTTGTGCTACGATGAATATTGCAAACAATAAACATTGCAGCTGCACATTAGAGTTCAAACGAAATGGATTTTTTAACCAACGGCTTTTGTAGATAGGAGTGAGATTTCGAAGGATTGATTTTCTCAATCAGACCGCTAAAATAGAAAGAGTTTTTAGAAATACAAATAGATGGTGAGAATTTCTTTTATAAAAAAATACTATTCGGCCGTTAACTCCTACAACCCAGCCTTATCATTGACCACCTTACACCCACTCAAAGCCCACTCAAAGGCATGGATAAAGCATAGTAAAAGCGTTGGCGCGGGTATAATTACCAGAGCCGGGTTCCTGGCCAACTAACCAAAGTCTCATGTTTACTTCATGAAAATAATAGGTCAGGCAGCAATGATTTTTTTTGCCAGCTTTTCCACTTTCTGAATGGTCTCTTTAGCCGTCAGGTTGGTATTATCTACTAAAATGGCATCCTCAGCTTTACGAAGCGGACTTTCTTCCCGGTTGCTGTCAATATAGTCCCGCATTTCAAGGTTTGCCTTTATTTCTTCAATAGTAACGTTTGGATTTTTTTCAAAAAGCTCTTTAAATCTTCTTTCTACTCTTACTGTATTATCAGCCGTAAGAAAGATCTTTAATTCAGCTTTGGGAAAAACCACGGTGCCAATATCACGGCCATCCATTACTACTCCCTTCTTTTTACCCATTAACTGCTGTTGCTCCACGGCAAATTTTCGTACTTCCTTAATTGCAGCCACATCACTCACTTTTTCGGCTACAACAAGATCACGGATCACATATTCTACATTTTCACTATTCAAATGCATTTCACTTTGCTGGCTTTTTTCATTGTATATAAATTCAAGAGTGATTTCTTTTAGCGCATGCTTTACTTCATTCTTGTCTGTCCAGTCAATATGATTGCGCAAAAAATAAAGTGTAATGGCACGATACATGGCGCCACTATCAACATACAGATAGCCTAAGTCCTTTGCAAGCTCTTTTGCCAAAGTGCTTTTTCCACAACTGCTCCATCCATCTATTGCTATAATAATTTTTTTGGACATTCATTGCAAAAATAAAGAAGCTGTCTTAAAGCGTAGTATTAAGTAATACAACGTTCACTAAGTTTAACAGGAAGAACACATCTTATCGGCGCGACTGTAAATTTCAATTCGTATTGTCAAAAAGTTGAGTTGATATAATTTTAGATTGCTTCGGCCTGCCATACTAAATATGTTTCTTCTGAATTTTCGTCGCCTCGCAATGACGAAGACTCCGGAAGTCTGAAACTATTCTCCAGCGCCGCAGGCTCTTCGTCATTGCGAGGCCGTCAAATTAAGTTCTGTTACTTATACAGTTAAGCAGGCTCTTCGTCATTGCGAGGCCGTCAAATTAAGTTCTGTTACTTATACAGTTAAGCAGGCTCTTCGTCATTGCGAGGCCGTCAAATTAAGTTCTGTTACTTATACAGTTAAGCAGGCCGAAGCAATCTAAAAGTTCTGCATAATCTAAAAGCAGATAAGGCACTGCTGCATTTATAAAAAGCTTACAAGTATTTTATTTCATCATACAAATCCTTCCATTCAGAGTTCATACTGTTTATTAAATCCTCTTTCTTCTTACGGCTTCCACCCTTTATTCTTTTTTCTTCTGCTATTGCCTCAATTATCAACTCGAACCTTCGGTAATAAACTAATTTGACACAATTGTACTTTGCACTGAAACTGCTTGAATACATTTTATTCTTATGTTCATAAACACGGGATGCAATATTTGATGTTACTCCTACATACAATGTAGAATGATTGGTACTACATATCATGTATACCCATCCGCCCATTTGTTTCATGAAACCTAAGTTAGCTCGTTTCTAATTTTAGTTTGCTTCGGTCCCGACTAGTGTCGGGACCTCGCAATGACGAGATTCTTGAAGTTTGAAACGGTCCTTCAAACTCACTGAGGAGTCTTCAAAATGACACTATCCCAGCCCCGCAGGTCTTTCGTCCCAGGTCAGAAAGGTTTCTTCGCTTCCTGGAATTTCACGCCATCAAACTTTGGCGTCAGCTTCATGTTATAAAAAATAAATGAATAAATATCTGCTGTAGTTTCCAGGCTTTTTCTAAGATTGCTTGCTCCGTGACCAGAATTCACATCTATCCGGATCATTGCCGGGTTATTACCTTTATATTTTTCCTGCAAAGTGGCTGCATACTTAAATGAATGTGCCGGCACTACCCTATCATCATGATCAGCAGTTGTGATCAATGTGGCAGGATAGTTTAACCCTTCTTTAATATTATGTATCGGTGAATATGCATACAGGTTTTTAAAATCACTTGCATTATCGCTGCTTCCATATTCTGCAATCCAGTTCCAGCCAATCGTGAACTTATGAAAACGTAACATATCCATTACACCTACTTGTGGTATCGCCACTTTACATAAGTCGGGACGTTGATTGATAACGGCACCCACCAATAAACCACCATTCGATCCGCCCTGCAATGCGAGATAATCTTTTGAAGTATATTTTTCATTGATCAAAAATTCACCGGCTGCAATAAAATCATCAAATACGGTTTGTTTTTTTAATCGCATACCTGCTTCATGCCATGTTTCGCCATATTCACTACCACCTCTTAAATTGGCGATACAAAAAACCCCACCCTGCTCAAGCCATGCAATTCTTGTGGAAGAAAAAGCGGGATTACTGCTGATATTAAAGCCGCCGTATCCATAAAGTATCGTTGGATTCTTGCCATTCTTTTGCGTTCCTTTTTTATAAACAATAAACATAGGAACCTTTGTTCCATCCTTACTGGGATAAAACACTTGCTCAGTTGTATATTCTTCCGGGTTGAATTTTACTTCCGGTTTTCTGAAAACAGTACTCTTTCCGCTGGCAATATCATAGCGATAAATAGTTGGAGGAAATGTGATTGATGTAAATGTGTAGAAAACAAACTTATCGTCTTTCTGGCCGCCAAAACCTCCGACAGTTCCCAGTGCAGGTAACCTCACTTCTTTTTCCAATTTGCCATTATAATCATACACATAAACGCGGCTTGTTACATCTTTTAAATAAGTAATAAATAATTTACCACCAGATGAAGTAGCAGAAGAAATATTTTCCGGCTTTTCTGCAATGATCGTTTTCCAATTTGAAGGACCAGGATTTTTAGGATCAATAGAAACGATTCGCTGGTTCAATGCGCCATCATCTGTCAGTATCAAAAATCTTCCATTAACTTCTTCCAAAAAATTATAATTATAATCCCCTGCTTCTTTAATAATTGGCTTAAAAGTTTTGTCATCACTCTTACTATCAAAATACCAAAGTGCATTTCCATCTTTTGCTTTTCCACGATCTGAAATATTTAAGAATACATAGCGTTCATCTTCGCTGGTAAATACGCCATGGAAACGCTGCGGATTGGCAGCATCTTCATAAACCAATTTATCCTGGTCTTGTGACGTGCCAATTTTATGATAATACACCTGGTGATTTTCGTTTTTAGTGGATAGCTCAGTTCCTTTTTCAGGTGTTGGATAACGACTATAATAAAAGCCATCTCCTTTCCATGATGCGCCGGAAACTTTTACCCATGCCAGTGAATCGGGTAAATATTTAAGTGTGTTCATATCCATAACAAAAAACGTACGCCAATCACTTCCCCCTTTTGTTTTGCCTATCACTGCATACTTCCCATCTTTCGAAAGTGAAAAAGCACCAAGACCACTGGTGCCGTCAGCAGAAAACTTATTAGGGTCTAAAACCAATTCAGGTACGCCATCCAATCCTTTCTGACGATAAAGAACACTTTGGTTTTGCAAGCCATCATTTTTTGAAAAATAGAAATACTCATGCTTTCTTGATGGTGAACTATATTTTGGATAGTTATTTATTTCTTCCAATCTTTTTAGCCATTGCGCACGGTAAGGAATCTTATCAAGAAAACCGAATGTCACTTTGTTTTCTTCCGTCACCCATTGCTTTGTTTCTTCGCTTTTGTCATCTTCCAGCCAACGATATGGATCGGCTACCATTGTACCATGATAATCAGTTACAGTATCCACCTTTTTTGTAACAGGATAATTAAACTGTGCAAACAAAAAAACCGGCAAAAAATAGATCAGCGACAAGAATATCTTTTTCATACATTTTTTGTTTAGTTAATAAAATTAGGGATAACCGATTGTAAAAAATCGATTTACTGACAAAGGGTAAACAGCGGTGATAAGTGCCTGTGTGAAAAAAACACGATAAAAAAACAAAACATTATTTTTGGCGACTGGTTAACCAAATAAAATTCAAACAGTTGTTTGTTTTTTCGTTTAACCCTTAAAACTGATATGGGAAATAAAGTAACAAAAATTGGAGTACTTACTTCGGGCGGCGATGCACCCGGCATGAATGCAGCCATTCGGGCTGTTGTAAGAACAGGTAACTATCACGGACTGGAAGTATATGGCATTATGCGTGGCTACCAGGGGATGATCGATGATGACATCATCAAAATGGAGAACAGGTCGGTAGCAAACATTATTCAGCGTGGCGGTACGATCCTGAAAACAGCCCGGTGCAAAGAATTTTTTGACTATGATGGAAGAAAGAAAGCTTACAATAATTTAAAAGATCGTGGCATTAATGGTCTTATAATAATTGGTGGAGATGGATCATTTCGCGGTGCTGTAAAATTCAGCCAGGAATTTGACATGCCTTGCATCGGCATTGCCGGTACCATTGATAAAGATATTTATGGAACAGATTTTACGATCGGCTTTGACACAGCAGTGAATACAGCTGTGGAAGCGATCGATAAAGTGAGAGATACAATGGATGCCCATGATCGCATTTTTATAATTGAAGTAATGGGACGTGATGCAGGATATATAGCATTACATAGTGGCATTGCTACCGGCGCAGAGAATATTCTTATCCCTGAAAGAAAAACAGATATCAATGATATAATTTCCTCTTTACAGGAAAAAGAAAGAAGAAAAAAATTAGTGAACCTTATCGTAGTAGCAGAAGGTGATGATTTTGGGGGTGCAAATGAACTACATAAAATTTTAAAGGAAAAAATGCCACAGGCAGAGATAAGAGTTTGCATACTCGGTCATATTCAAAGAGGAGGTTCTCCTTCTTGTCTTGATAGGCTTATTGCAAGCCGCATGGGTTATCATGCAGTGGAAAGTTTATTGGAAGGAAGATTTAATGTGTTCGTAGGAATTATGAATAACAAGATGCATTACATACCACTTGAAAATGCAGTGAAAAACAAAGCAAAGATCAGTGAGGAGTGGCTGAAGATCGTGAAGATATTAGCGAGCTAAAAACTCTCGTCTCCGCCAAGGCGGAGATCTTAGATTGGATAGTATTGAGAATTTTTGAACGTTTTTTAAAATGAAAGTGCTAATTGTGTAACCAACTTTTGTAATTCTATTCAACTTTCGTTGCGTCGCACACTTCAGCTTTCGGTTTTCTAATCAACAATAATTAGAAAAGCATAATTAATAACAAGTAACCATCAATAATACAATGAGCAAAAAAGTAGAAAAATATTTTCAGAAATCAATGAACAAGGAGGCGGGTGTTCAGCATACCACTCATCGTACCAAAATTGTAGCCACTGTCGGCCCGGCTTGTGATACTTACGATAAATTACTTGATCTTGTAAGAGCAGGCGTAAATGTATTTCGTTTGAATTTTTCTCATGGTACACATGAGGACAAAGGAAAGATCATTGAACACATTCGTAACATAAATAAAAAAGAACCCTACAACATTGCAATTTTGGGCGATCTGCAAGGACCTAAATTAAGAGTGGGTGAAATTGAAAATGGAGTCATTGAAGTTGTCGAAGGAGATATTCTCACATTTACCAATGAAAAAGTCATCGGCACCAAAGAAAAAATATATGTGTCATATCCAAATTTCCATAGCGATGTTAAGATCGGTAACACAATTTTAATAGACGACGGCAAATTGGAAGTGAGAGTGCTAAGCATTGAAAAAAACAATGATGTAAAAGTAGTAGTGACCCTGGGGGGAGATCTCTCATCTAAAAAAGGCATCAATTTACCCGATACAAAAATTACTTTGCCAGCATTAACAGATAAAGATCTTACCGACCTTGATTTCATCATTGATCAAAAATTAGACTGGGTAGCTCTTTCATTTGTAAGAAATGTAAAAGATTTGATCATTCTTCGTAATAAGTTGGAAGAAAAGAAGAGCAAAACCAAGATCATTGCAAAAATTGAGAAGCCGGAAGCGATTGAAAATATCCGCGACATAATTGTTGAATCTGATGGTATCATGGTTGCCCGCGGCGATCTTGGCGTGGAATTACCAATAGAAAAGGTTCCGTTGATCCAAAAACAAATTATCAAAAAATGCCTTCATCGTGCTAAGCCGGTGATCGTTGCTACACAAATGATGGAAAGTATGATCGAGAGAACTAAACCAAACCGTAGCGAAATAACCGATGTGGCGAATGCTGTATTGGAAGGCGCCGACGCAGTAATGCTGAGTGGTGAAACAGCAACAGGTGCACATCCTACACTGGTGGTACAAACCATGAAAAAGATCATTGAAGAAGTTGAAAGGACTGATTACCACTATAGCCTCGAAGATGAATTAGCGCCACAACCACACTCACCATCTTTTTTGAGTGATGCCATTTGCTATAATGCATGCAAGCTTGCAAAAGATGTAGAATCACAGGCGTTAATTGGAATGACTCAAAGTGGATATACTGCATTTATGCTTAGCAGTTATCGTCCCAAGGCCCCATTATTTATTTTTACAAAAGAAAGAACTCTTGTAAACCAACTTAGTCTTAGCTGGGGTGTGCGGGCATTTTTTTATGACGAAGAAGAAAGTCTTGACGACATCATCTTTGATCAAATAGAAATACTTAAAGAAAGAGGGTTTTTAAAAAGTGGTGATGTGGCCGTTAGTACAGGGAGCACTCCTGTTCATCTTCATTTGCCAACCAATACGCTTAAGATCACGAAACTTGATTGAGCAAAAAACAGGGAAAAGTCAAAATTAAAAAGCAAAAAATATCCTAGTCGCAATCCTTTCTTTTTTGACCTTTGGCTTTTTAATTTTTATTTTTTCTTATCGCCATAAAACAAGAATGGTTGCCGCAAGTACATGACCTAATATATGGTAACCACTATTGATCAGGTATAGATTTGCAGGCTTATTTTCATACACATAATTAATACTCATCGCCGTAGTGGCAAAAGTCAACCCAGTAAGCAATCCAAGCTTTATTCCATATAAATAATTATCGCCAAAATTAACCATGCGTATTAGCAGGGCAAGGCCAATGCAAACAATAACAATGAGTATAAAAGTAGAAGCCATCATTTTGCCCATTCCTTTTTTCAGGTCTGGATTATTCATATCAAGTTTTACAAGCATTGCCCATTTGGTTCCAAACAGAGCTTTTGAATACCATATAGCACCCAATATAAAATAAGCAAGAGCCGCTACTAAAATTGCCCACCAATTGAGATGTGAGAAGATCGCAGTATTCATAATAGTTGATTTTGGTTTGAATGTAAAAGCTATAAACAATAAATGGATTTTCAAAATTGCTTTTATAAACAAAAAGCCTGCTGATGATCAGCAGGCCTTTATATCCTATAATTTTATTTACAGCTTTTTAATTTTAATATTTCTGAACCACACATTACTTCCATGATCCTGTAAACAGATCCTGCCTTTTTTAAATGTACCAAAGCCTGGCCATTGTTTAAATTTACTTGCGGCGATCATTTTTTTCCAGTTATCATCCCACATAGTTGTAGAAACTACATTCTCTCCATTTAAGAAAAAATCAAGTTTGCCGTTCAAACTTTTTATTTCTACCTGGTTCCATTCTAAAGCTGGCTTTACTGTTTCTTTACTGCAACTGATAAGATCATATAAATCGCCGGCACGATGTTTAGGAAATTTTCTATCAGGATGTCTTTCATTATCGAGTATCTGCATTTCAGGTCCTGTCCAGTATGGTCTGTGATAAGCAGTATCTTCATGCACATAAAACATGATCCCGCTATTTCCCCCTGTATCGATCTTCCATTCAAGTTTTAAATCAAAGTTTTCATACTCTTCATCGGTTATTATATCCTGCGCAATAGTGTCTTTTTTTGCGGGACCATCAAATTGAAGAGTACCGTCTGAAACTTTCCATGCATTTCCAATTGAACCTCCACCATAGTTATGCCATCCAGCTATAGATGTGCCATCAAATAATAATTGCCAACCATCTTTTTGTTCTTCAGGGGTAAGTAAAGGATTTGTCACAGGTTCAATCTTTGTCTCTTCTTCTTTTTTTTCAGAGGAATTATCATTGCAGGCAATAAAAGATATTGCCAACGCAAAAACCAAAATTTGTTTCATTTATAATTTATTTTTTTAGTAACAATACATACTTCGCAACTGTTTCAGCTTCTTCTTGTGTAAATGTTGGATGTGCAGCCATCGGCACCTGTCCCCAAACACCAGAGCCACCTGCAATTATTTTAGCTGCCAGATATTTCACCGCGGTATCCTGCCCTGCATATTTATTTGCTACATCTCTCCATGCCGGACCAATATTTTTCTCATCAATTTTATGACAAGTAAAACAATCACTATTTGAAACAATTTCAACTCCTTTCTTGTAATCAGGATCTTCAGTAATATCAACCACTTTAGGCTTTTCTTCACTGGCGCCACCGCCGCCGCATGCAGACAACAAACCCATCGTAGCAATCATAATAAATGTTTTTTTCATATCGTTGATTTTTTAAAGGTGGGTAAAGGTATTTATTATTCTAATCCTAAAACTTTTCGGTTAAACTTTTCATCACTTGCCTGGCCGGCAAAATCATCAAATGCTTTGTCTGTAACGCGGATAATATTCTTTTTAATAAAATGAGCTCCTTCCCTGGCCCCATCTTCAGGATGTTTAATGCAACACTCCCACTCCATCACTGCCCACCCGTTATAATCATATTGAGTTAATTTGCTAAAAATTGTTTTGAAATCAACTTGTCCATCACCCAATGAACGAAAGCGGCCTGCCCGATCAATCCAACCCTGGTAGCCACCATATACACCTTGTTTGCCTGTTGGATTAAACTCAGCATCTTTTACGTGAAACGCTTTTATCCGTTCATGATAAATATCGATGTATGATTTGTAATCGAGACATTGTAAAACAAAATGCGATGGATCATAAAGCAAACATGCTCTTTTATGGTTGTTTACTTTTTCCAAAAACATTTCATACGTTATTCCATCATGCAAATCTTCACCTGGATGAATTTCATAACAAACATCTATTCCGCATTCATCAAAATAATTTAATATCGGCAGCCAACGATTTGCTAATTCTTTAAATCCCGATTCAACTAAACCAGCTGGACGTTGCGGCCAGGGATAAATTGTTGGCCATAATAAAGCACCGCTAAATGTTGCATGTGCATTTAATCCTAAATTTTGTGAAGCTTTAGCTGCATACTTTAATTGCTGCACCGCCCATTTAGTTCTTGCTTTTGGATTTTTCTTTACATTATCCGGAGCAAATCCATCAAACAGATCATCATAAGCCGGATGAACTGCGACTAATTGACCTTGTAAATGTGTTGATAATTCAGTGATCTCTAATCCAGCTTCATTCACTAATCCCTTTAATTCATCTGCATAAGTTTTACTCTCAGCAGCTTTTTGCAGATCAATACATCGCGGATCCCATGTAGGAATTTGCACCCCAACGAAGCCAAGACTCCTTGCCCATTGGCAAATCGTTTTCATATTATCAAACGGCGGCTTATCACCCATGAACTGTGCAAGAAAAATTGCGGGTCCTTTAATCGTCTTCATATATTTTCCTCCCTCTGCGTTCTCAGCGCCTCAGCGTGAAATCTATTGCACGCAGGGACGCAGGGTTCGCAGAGATTTAATAATTATTTACAATGCGTTTTATTCCATCTTTCAAAAGAGCTTCATTAAAATTAATAAGTAATCCAACTTTTAATCCCGTTAGCTTCAAATAAGTTAATACTTGTTTGAAATGAACAGGAGCGACCATCTCAATTGATTTTATTTCGACAATTACTCTGTTCTCTACAATCAGGTCCGCTCTGAAGCCAACTTCCATTTTTATTTCCTCATAAAACACCGGAATCGCAACTTGTTTCTGAAAATGTACACCTCTTTTGATCAGCCGATAACTTAAAATTTCCTCATAAACAGATTCAAAAAGTCCGGGGCCAAGATCTGTATGAATTTTTATACTTTCTTCAATAATTATGGACGTAATATCATTTATCTCCATAAAAGTATTTTTCACGCAGAGGCGCAGAGTTCGCTGAGTTATTAAACAACAAAATCCGTCCACTTCTTTTCAGACTTACCGGAAGCAACTACATTCTCAATAAACGCCATGCCTCTTATTCCTTCATCTACGCTGGGAAAATCAAGCCATTCATCTTTTGGTTTTTCACCATTCGCCTTTGCACGAACAGTCAAAGAGAAATTGCGGTAAAGATTTGCAAATGCTTCCAAATATCCTTCAGGATGTCCTGCCGGTGTTCTTGAATTATGCGATGCATAAGAACTTACATATCCAGTCCCCGCACGATA
>Ga0207712_10002257_pt1 | contig 12516 bp, 12 predicted proteins | sample KBSS44metaG_FD_184402 | JGI IMG/M metagenome (GOLD analysis project Ga0207712, IMG submission 184402) | Switchgrass rhizosphere microbial communities from Kellogg Biological Station, Michigan, USA - KBS S4-4 metaG (SPAdes) (version 2) | ecosystem: Host-associated > Plants > Roots > Rhizosphere... | reverse complement strand
TCCGGCAGATATTGCCGGACCCGAAGTACGCGCCGGGCTACCTCAACGAGTTCGGCGGTCACTTCCAGATCACCCAGGAGATGCGGGACCACGCCGAGAAGGTGCAGGAGCGCACCAGGGCCAGACGCTCATGATGGCCGCCCCGCTGCTCGCCGGCGTCCTGCCAGGTATCGACACTTTGGCGGCGGCCGAAATGTATGACGATCCACCGGAATTGGCGCCGCTGCCGGAAGAAGAGCCACTGATCGCGAAGTCGGTGGCCAAGCGGCGCAACGAGTTCATCACCGTGCGGTACTGCGCGCGGCAGGCCCTCGGCGAACTGGGGGTGCCGCCGATGCCGATCCTCAAGGGGGACAAGGGTGAACCCTGTTGGCCCGACGGCGTCGTCGGCAGCCTCACCCATTGCACGGGCTTTCGCGGCGCGGCCGTTGGCAGGCACGGAGCGGTGCGCTCGGTCGGCATCGACGCCGAACCGCACGACGTGCTGCCGAACGGTGTGCTGGATGCTGTCAGCCTTCCCAAGGAACGTATCGAATTGCAGGCGATGCCCAACGGCCTGCATTGGGATCGAATCCTGTTCTGCGCCAAAGAGGCGACGTACAAGGCGTGGTATCCGCTGACGCACCGTTGGCTCGGCTTCGAGGACGCGCACATCACGTTCGACGTCGACGACAGCGGCACTTCGGGCGGGTTCGAGTCACGCATCCTCATCGACCCGGCCGCCGAATCGGGCCCACCTCTCGAGTCGCTGTCAGGACGGTGGTCGGTGCGCGACGGACTGGCGCTGACTGCGATCGTCTTATGACCGAGGCCGGCGTTGTCGTCGTCGACAAGCCCGCCGGTGTCACCAGCCATGATGTGGTGGGCCGCTGCAGGCGAATCTTCGGCACGCGCAAGGTGGGCCACGCGGGCACCCTCGACCCGATGGCCACCGGCGTGCTCGTCGTCGGCATCGAACGGGCGACCAAGATCCTCGGACTGCTCACCGCCACCGACAAGTCGTACTCGGCGACCATGCGACTGGGCCAGACGACGTCGACCGAGGACGCCGAAGGCGAAGTCTTGCAGTCTGTTTCGGCCGATGACCTCACCGATGCGCAGATCGATGCGGCGGTCGTCGCGCTGCGCGGTGAGATCGCCCAGGTGCCGTCGGCTGTCAGTGCCGTCAAGGTGGGCGGCAAGCGGGCCTATACGCTGGCCCGCGAGGGGCAGGCAGTCGAGTTGGCGCCGCGCAACGTCCGGATCGATCGGTTCGACGTGTTGGCCATCCGGCGCCAGAACGGGCCCGTCGACGTGGACGTCGAGGTCGACTGCTCCAGTGGCACGTACATCCGGGCGCTGGCCCGCGACGTCGGCGCGGCTCTGGGCGTCGGCGGCCATCTCACCGCATTGCGGCGTACCCGGGTCGGCCGGTTCGGACTGGAGCAGGCCCGCACTCTCGACGTCCTCGCCGAGGAACCTCGCTTGAGCTACTCGCTGGACGAGGCCTGCCTGCAATCGTTTCCGCGCCGCGACTTGTCTGCCTCAGAGGCGGAGGACACCCGGCACGGACGCGCCCTGCCGCCCGCAGGCATCGATGGCGTTTACGCCGCGACCGCCCCCGACGGTCATGTCATCGCGCTGCTGCATGATCAGCGGAACCGCACGAAGTCGGTCGTGGTGCTGCGTCCCGCCACGCTCGACTGACCTGAGGTTTGATCAGCCGCTACTGATCAGTCTAGGCTGATAAATATGCGCGTCGACCCGCAGACCGAAGGCGTGGCGAGGGCGCTGCTGTTGTGCATGGGCCTACTGCGTCGCCGGCTGCGGCAGGTGCCGGTCACGGGCGCACTCACGTTCCCTGAGACAGCGGCGCTTGGCCGGCTGGACCGCGGCGGTCCCGCGGCCGCGGCGGATCTCGCCCGGCAGGAGCAGATCAGCCCCCAGTCGATGGGGGCCACGCTGGGTGAGCTCGAAGCGCGGGGCCTCGTCAAGCGTCAGCCCGACCCCACTGACGGTCGGCGAATCCTGTTGTCCATCAGCGCCGCAGGCAGGCGTGAGCTCAATCGGCGGCGCAACGCCCGCGTGGAACAGCTTGCGCAGGGCCTCGCAGACTTCACCGAATCCGAACTCGAGCAGCTTGCCGTGGCCGCACCGCTGATCGAACGACTGGCTTACCACCTGTAGATGGCTACCGACCAGCTCGAGGTGGAGGCCCACGACAACTACCGCTGGGTTGCGCTGACCAACACCACCGCGGCGGTCTTCATGTCCGCGCTCGACGGATCGATCGTCATCATCTCGCTGCCCGCGATCTTCCGCGGCATTCATCTGGATCCGCTCGCGCCCGCCAACATCACCTACCTGCTGTGGATGATCATGGGTTACCGGCTGGTGCAGTCGGTGCTCGTGGTCACGCTCGGCCGCATCGGCGACATGTACGGCCGCGTGCGCGTCTACAACTTCGGCTTCACCGTGTTCACGGTTGCGTCGATTCTGTTGTCGTTCGACCCCTTTAGCGGTGCGGCGGCTGCTCAGTGGCTGATCGGCTGGCGCCTGCTGCAGGCCGTCGGCGGATCGATGCTCACCGCGAATTCGGCCGCGATTCTCACCGACGCGTTCCCGCCCGACCGGCGTGGCTTCGCGCTCGGCTTCAACCAGGTGGCTGCGCTGGCGGGACAATTCATCGGCCTGGTGGCCGGGGGACTGCTGGCCGCATGGGACTGGCGGGCGGTGTTCTGGGTGAACGTGCCCGTCGGAGTCTTCGGCACCATCTGGGCATACCGGCGCCTGCGCGACACCGGCGAACGGCACCGCGGCCGCATCGACTGGTGGGGCAACATCACGTTCGCCGTGGGCCTGTCCGCGGTCCTCGTCGCGATCACCAGCGGCATCCAGCCACACGGCGGTCACCCGACCGGCTGGCAGAGCCCCTTCGTGCTGGCGACGCTGGTGCTTGGCATCGTCTTGCTGATCGCGTTCGTCGTCATCGAATCCCGGGTCGCCGAACCGATGATTCGGTTGAGCCTGTTCAAGATTCGGGCGTTCAGCGCGGGCAACTTCGCGACGCTGGCGGCGGCCCTTGCACAGGGCGGCCTGCAGTTCATGCTGATCGTCTGGCTACAGGGCATCTGGCTGCCGCTGCACGGCTACGACTATTCCGACACGCCGCTGTGGGCGGGCATCTTCATTCTGCCGTTGACCGCCGGGTTCCTCATCGCGGGTCCTGCGGCGGGAGCAATGTCGGACCGCGTCGGTGCGCGCAGCATCGCATCGGTGGGCATGCTGCTGTTCGGGCTGAGCTTCGTCGGCCTACTCATGTTGCCGATCAATTTCCCGTACTGGGCGTTCGCACTCCTGATCGCGCTCAATGGAATTGGCAGCGGCATGTTCGCCGCGCCGAACACCTCCGCGATCATGGGCAGCGTGCTGCCCAGTGAGCGCGGTGTGGTGTCCGGCATGCGCGCGACATTCCAGAACAGCGGCACGGCGCTGTCGATCGGTGTGTTCTTCTCGCTGATGGTCATCGGCCTCGCCCACACTCTGCCCACCGCGCTGACGAGTGGACTGCAGGATCAGGGCGTGCCGCACGCCGTCGCTGCGCAGGTCGCGGTGTTGCCCCCGGTGTCGACGTTGTTCGCCGCTGTCCTGGGCGTCAATCCGCTTGAACATCTGCTTGCGCCGAGCGGTGTGCTGATGCACCTGCCGCCCGAGAACGCCGCCACGATCACCGGCCGCGAGTTCTTCCCGGATCTCATCTCGGGTCCCTTCCATCAGGGACTGACGGTCGTGTTCGGCGTGTCGATCGCGCTTGCGGTGTTGGCAGGCATCGCCTCTCTTGCCCGCGGTCGCGCTAATCGCTGACGAACGGTTCGATGCCGTGAGCGCGGGGAGAGTGATCGCCGACGGCATCGAGGCGGGCGACCGAATCGGCCGTCAGCGTGATGTCACCCGCGGCCATGTTCTGCTCGAGGTGGGCGATCGAGCGCGTGCCCGGAATCAGCAGTGTGTTCGGCGAGTGGGTGAGCAGCCACGCCAACCCGATCTGCGTAGGGGTGGCGCCGATCTCGTCGGCCACCTCGTTGACCACTGGGTCGTCGGCGACGTCGGGGAAGCCCGGGAACGCCGATCCGAGGGGAAAGAACGGAACCCACGCGATGCCCTCTGCCTCGCACAGTCGCAGCGTCGCTTCCTGGGAGCGATCGAGCAGGCTGTAGGCGTTCTGGACGCAGACGAGTCCGGCGGCAAGTGCCTGGCGCACCACGTCGGCCTCGACGGCGCTGATACCGATTGCGCCGATCTTGCCCTCGTCGCGCATGGCGATCATCTCTGCCAGTTGGTCGGCGCAACCGTGAGCGTCTGCTGGAGACTGCAGCAGCGGCGTTCGCGGTCGGCGACGGCCCCGTGTCGCTCGAGGCGGTCGCGCGCGGTGCCGGCGTCGGTATCGGCACGCTCTACCGGCACTTCCCAACTCGTGAAGCCCTCATCGAGGCCGTCTACCGTGCCGAACTCGCCGACGTGTCGTCATCCGCGGCGCAACTGTTGAGCGAGCATCCGCCCGCGGATGCACTGCGCCGGTGGATGGACAGGTACGCCGAGTTCGTCGCGGCGAAGCGTGGCATGGCCGAGTCGTTGCGCGCGATCTTCGAGTCGGGCGCGGTCGAGCGCAATGAGACGAGGGCGCGCATCGTCGCCGCCGTCGACTCGCTCCTGACAGCCGGGGCGGCCGACGGAAGTCTGCGCGGCGACGTGCCAGCCGACGATGTGGTCACGAGCCTGCTGGGCATCTCCCTGGCCAGCGGCTCACGTGAGCAGTCGAAGCGAATGCTCGACCTGCTTCTCGATGGTCTGGTGGCCACGCGGTGATGCGCTAGCCCACCACCCAAATCGCTTCTGCCGCAGGGCTTCCCAGGTCGACCGTGGTGGCGGGGCCACCTTGCCCGTCTGGTCCCTCGATCGCCACCGAGATCATCCCGGCGAAGTCGCGGCGCGCCACCACCCGCAGCCGTGAATCCAGGCTGATGCCCACGCTGTCGAAGTACCGCAGCATCTCAGGGTCCGAGTCGGAGATGCGCGCCACCGTGCCCGCATCACCGTTCTGGCACACCGACAGCTGCCTCGCATCGGGGGTCGGGACCTGGCCGTCGGCGGCGGGGATCGGATCGCCGTGCGGGTCGCGGGTGGGATGGCCCAGCTTCGCGTCGATCCGGTCGAGCATCCGATCAGACACTGCGTGTTCGAGGACCTCGGCTTCGTCGTGCACCTCGTCCCAGCTGTAGCCGAGCTCGCGGACGAGGAACGTCTCCATCAGCCGGTGCCTGCGCACCATCGCCAGCGCGGCGCGTCTGCCCGCCTCGGTCAGCGTCACGGCGCCGTACTTCTCGTGATTGACCAGCCCCTGGTCGGCGAGCTTGCGAATGGACTCCGAGGCGGTGCTGGCCGACACGCCGATTCGCTCGGCGAGCATCTTGGTGCTGACCTTCTCCAGGGACCACTCCTGCGCGGTCCAGATGACTTTGAGATAGTCCTGGGCAACCGTGGTCAGGTCGCGTGGGTTGCCGTCGGGACTCACGTTTAGAAAGTTTAGGCAATCTTCACCTGATCTGGTGGTCCAGCGAGGCCTGCCACGCCACTGCGCCGTAGGCTTGCGGCTGTGCTGCGCTGGCGGGGGCAAGACGACATCCCGACGGACTGGGGCCGAGGCGTCGTTACGATCGGCGTCTTCGACGGTGTGCATCGCGGGCACCAGGAGCTGATCAGTCACGCAGTCAAGGCCGGCCGGACTCGTGGCGTGCCGTCGGTGCTGATGACGTTCGACCCGCACCCGATGGAGGTCGTGTTCCCCGGCAGCCATCCTGCACAGCTGACCACCTTGACCCGGCGCGCCGAGCTCGTCGAGGAACTGGGCATCGACGTGTTCCTGGTGATGCCGTTCACCACCGACTTCATGAAGCTGACCCCGGACCGCTACATCCACGAGCTGCTCGTGGAACACCTGCATGCGGTCGAAGTGGTGGTGGGGGAGAACTTCACCTTCGGCAAGAAGGCCGCAGGCAGCGTCGACACGCTGCGCAAGGCGGGCGAGCGCTTCGGCTTCGCGGTGCAGGGCATGTCGCTGGTCAGCGAGCACCACCAGAACGAGGACATCACGTTCTCGTCCACGTACATCCGGTCCTGTGTGGACGCCGGCGACGTGGTCGCGGCCGCCGAGGCGCTGGGCCGTCCGCACCGCGTCGAGGGCGTGGTAGTGCGGGGCGACGGGCGCGGCAAGGTGCTGGGCTTCCCGACGGCCAACGTGGCGCCGCCGATGTACTCGGCGATCCCCGCCGACGGCGTCTACGCCGCCTGGTTCACCGTGCTCGGCCACGGCCCGATCACCGGGACCGTGGTGCCCGGTGAGCGGTACCAGGCTGCGGTGTCGGTTGGCACCAATCCCACGTTCTCGGGGCGCACCCGCACCGTGGAGGCGTTCGTCCTCGACACGAACGCGGACCTCTACGGTCAGCACGTCGCGGTGGACTTCGTTGCCCGCATCCGCGGTCAGGAGAAGTTCGAGCGGGTAGAAGAGCTTATGGCGACGATGGGTTACGACACCGAGCACGCGCGCACGATTCTTTCCGCGGGCTGATGCTGAATTCGCGGCTCGCCGCGGCCCGCTGCTAGACTCCCTGCCGACCCGGCGTGTGCTGCAGTTCGCGGTGGCTACGCCTTAGAAAAGTCGCGGACCGATTTGATGGAGTTATTTCGTGGCGCTCACTGCCGAAGAGAAGAAGACCATTCTGGGCCAGTACGGCCTGCACGACACCGACACCGGCTCCCCGGAAGCCCAGGTCGCGCTGCTGACCAAGCGCATCGCCGACCTGACCGAGCACCTGAAGGTGCACAAGCACGACCACCACTCGCGGCGCGGGCTGCTGCTGCTCGTCGGCCGTCGGCGTCGGCTGCTCAAGTACGTCGCCCAGGTCGACGTGGAGCGCTATCGCTCCCTGATCGACCGCCTCGGGCTGCGTCGCTGACGCAAATCGGGGTGGTCAGGCGTTAGTAGCTGTGTGACCACACCGGATTTCGTTCTCGGAAGCGACGACGCGGAAATCATCCGGCTTCAAAGTCAGGCAGCAATGCTCGCCGAACCAACAGCGCTGCTCTTGCAGCACGCCTGCGACGGTGGTCGGTGCATGGGGACGTCGACCCGACTAGCTCCTCACGTCCAGATTTCGGTCCCGTACCTGCTGCAATGTAGTATGGACGAGTTCGCCAGCCGTTCGGCTCGAACGATTGGGTGCGGTTCCGCATATCCGCGAGCACCGTTCCCGCGTCTCATATCGGGACCCGCCTGATCGCGCGGTCTTCGGTAGTGGCTGCCGGGTCTGAATCCCGACAGCTTCGATCGATGGCCGTAGCCGCATCTAGGCCGGTGGTTCACACGCTGTGACGACGCGAAACAGCTGAACAGTGAAAGCACTGAACCCAGAGAGGCCATACGGACGCAAATGTCTGTAGTCGAAATTGAAGACGGCGTATACGAGTCCCCCGCCGTAATCGACAACGGGAGCTTCGGCACCCGCACCATCCGCTTCGAGACCGGTCGGCTCGCCCAGCAGGCCGCCGGCTCCGCCGTCGCTTACCTCGACGACGAGACGATGCTGCTGTCGGCGACCACCGCCAGCAAGAACCCCAAGGACCACTTCGACTTCTTCCCGCTGACGATCGACGTCGAGGAACGGATGTACGCCGCTGGGCGCATCCCCGGTTCGTTCTTCCGCCGGGAGGGCCGCCCGTCCACCGACGCAATCCTGACTTGCCGACTGACCGACCGGCCGCTGCGCCCGTCGTTCGTCGACGGCCTGCGCAACGAGATCCAGGTCGTCGTCACGGTGATGAGCCTGGATCCCAACGATCTGTACGACGTGGTCGCAATCAACGCCGCGTCGATGTCGACCCAGCTCGCGGGCCTTCCGTTCTCCGGACCAATCGGCGCAGTGCGCGTCGCGCTGATCGACGGCACCTGGGTCGCATTCCCGACCGTCGAGCAGCTCGAGCGTGCCGTCTTCGACATGGTGGTGGCCGGCCGCGTGCTCGAAGACAATGACGTGGCCATCATGATGGTCGAGGCCGAGGCAACCGAGAACGTCATCGAGCTCATTGCGGGCGGCGCGCAGGCGCCGACGGAATCCGTTGTCGCCGAAGGCCTCGAAGCCGCCAAGCCGTTCATCAAGACGCTGTGCGCGGCGCAGCAGGAGCTGGCCGATCGTGCGGCCAAGCCGACCGGCGAGTACCCCGTCTTCCCCGACTACGGCGACGACGTGTACTACTCGGTCGCCTCAGTGGCGACCGACGAGCTGTCCAAGGCTCTGACCATCGCGGGCAAGAACGAGCGCAACGACCGCACCGACGAGATCAAGGCCGAGGTGCTCGAGCGGCTGGCCGAACAGTTCGCCGGCCGGGAGAAGGAGATCGGCGCCGCGTTCCGGTCGCTGACCAAAAAGCTTGTCCGCCAGCGCATCCTGACCGACCACTTCCGCATCGATGGTCGTGGCATCACCGACATCCGTGCCCTCAGCGCCGAGGTGGCCGTGGTGCCGCGGGCACACGGCAGCGCGCTGTTCGAGCGTGGGGAGACCCAGATCCTGGGTGTCACGACGCTGGACATGATCAAGATGGCCCAGCAGATCGATTCGCTGGGGCCGGAAACCACCAAGCGCTACATGCACCACTACAACTTCCCGCCGTATTCGACCGGTGAGACCGGCCGCGTCGGCTCGCCGAAGCGCCGCGAGATCGGCCACGGCGCGCTGGCCGAGCGGGCTCTGGTCCCCGTGCTGCCCAGCGTCGAGGAGTTCCCGTACGCGATCCGGCAGGTGTCGGAGGCGCTGGGCTCCAACGGTTCCACCTCGATGGGGTCGGTGTGCGCGTCGACGCTGTCGTTGCTCAATGCCGGTGTGCCGCTGAAGGCCCCGGACGCGATCCGGCAGGTGTCGGAGGCGCTGGGCTCCAACGGTTCCACCTCGATGGGGTCGGTGTGCGCGTCGACGCTGTCGTTGCTCAATGCCGGTGTGCCGCTGAAGGCCCCGGTCGCGGGCATCGCCATGGGTCTGGTGTCCGACGACATCGAGACCGAAGGCGGCGGAACCGAGCGGCGCTTCGTCGCGCTGACCGACATCCTCGGTGCCGAGGACGCGTTCGGCGATATGGACTTCAAGGTCGCGGGCACCAAGGACTTCGTCACCGCGCTGCAGCTGGACACCAAGCTCGACGGCATCCCGTCGCAGGTGCTGGCGGGCGCGCTGTCACAGGCCAAGGATGCCCGGCTGACCATCCTCGAGGTGATGGCCGAGGCCATCGACACCCCCGACGAGATGAGCCCGTACGCACCGCGGATCACCACCATCAAGGTGCCTGTGGACAAGATCGGCGAGGTCATCGGGCCCAAGGGCAAGGTCATCAACTCGATCACCGAGGAGACCGGCGCGCAGATCTCCATCGAGGACGACGGCACCGTGTTCGTCGGCGCCAGCAACGGCGAGGCCGCGCAGGCTGCGATCGACAAGATCAACGCCATCGCCAACCCGCAGCTGCCGAAGATCGGCGAGCGCTTCCTCGGAACCGTAGTCAAGACAACCGATTTCGGCGCGTTCGTGTCGTTGCTGCCGGGTCGGGACGGGCTGGTGCACATCTCCAAACTCGGCCGCGGCAAGCGCATCGCCAAGGTCGAAGACGTGGTCAAGGTGGGCGCCAAGCTGCGAGTGGAGATCGCCGACATCGACAACCGCGGCAAGATCTCGCTGATCCTGGTCGCCGAAGAGGACGCAGCAGACAGCTCCGCCAATCCGGACGCGTCCGCACCCGTCGATGCCGCAACCGCCAGCAGCTAGGTCCCGGGCACTGCATCGCGGCGCCCGCACCGACGAAACGTCGGAGGCGGTACGCCGCACCAGCTTGCCCGGTGGCCTGCGTGTCGTCACCGAGTACATCCCATCGGTGCGTTCTGCATCGGTCGGTGTGTGGGTCGGTGTCGGCTCGCGCGACGAGGGACGCAGCGTGGCCGGTGCCGCACACTTCCTGGAACACCTGCTGTTCAAGTCGACACCGACGCGTACCGCGGTGCAGATCGCCCAGGCCGTGGACGCCGTCGGCGGTGAGCTGAACGCGTTCACTGCCAGGGAGCACACCTGCTACTACGCGCACGTGCTCGACACGGACCTCGAGTTGGCGGTCGACCTGGTCGCCGATGTGGTGCTGCGCGGCCGTTGCGCCGCCGACGATGTCGAGGTCGAACGCGATGTGGTCCTCGAGGAGATCGCGATGCGCGACGACGACCCCGAGGACACACTCGGTGACGTCTTCCTCTCGGCGATGTTCGGCGAGCATCCGGTGGGCCGTCCGGTGATCGGCAGCGTCGATTCGGTCTCGGCGATGACGCGGGGCCAACTGCATTCGTTCCACGTCAGGCGCTACATCCCCGAGCGGATGGTGGTCGCGGTGGCGGGCAACGTCGAACACGACGAGGTGATCGCGCTGGTGCGTGAGCATTTCGGGTCGAGGCTGATGCGCGGGCGCACACCTGCGGCCCCGCGCAAGGGCACCGGCCGGGTCACCGGCCGGCCGACCCTGCGGCTGATCAACCGGGATGCCGAACAGACGCACCTGACGCTTGGTGTGCGCACGCCTGGAAGGCACTGGGAGCAGCGGTGGGCGCTGTCGGTGCTCAACACTGCGCTCGGCGGCGGCCTGAGTTCGCGGCTGTTTCAACAGATTCGGGAAACGCGCGGCCTGGCGTACTCGGTGTATTCGACGATCGACACGTTCTCCGACAGCGGGGCCCTTTCGATCTACGCGGGGTGCCAGCCCGAACGATTCGACGAAGTCGTCCGGGTGACCACCGAGGTTCTCGAGGAGGTCGCACGCGACGGCATCACCGAGGCGGAATGCCGAATAGCCAAGGGCTCGCTGCGCGGCGGGCTGGTGCTGGGGCTGGAGGATTCCGGTTCGCGGATGAACCGTATCGGCCGCAGCGAGCTCAATTACGGCGAACACCGCACCATCGCGCAGACCCTCGACAGGATCGAGGGCGTCACGCTCGAGCAAGTCAACGCCGTCGCGCACCAGCTTCTGACCCGGCCCTACGGCGCCGCGGTCCTGGGTCCACAGCGATCGAAAAGGTCGCTGCCACAGCCGCTTCGGAGCATCGCGGGCTGATCTGTAACCTGGGGATCGATGACTCGACTGTCCAGGCGGCACGCGCTGCTCGGCGGGTTGACGCTCGCAGCGGTCGCCGCATGCTCCGAAATGCCAGTCCTTGCCGATCCGGCGGAGCCTGTCCCGCCGATCAACGAGCGGATCGACGCGCTGGAGCGCAGGCACAACGCGCTGATCGGTGTTTTCGCTGTGGACCTCGACTCGGGGAGATCGGTCGCGCATCGCGCCGAGGACCTGTTTGCGATGTGCTCAACGTTCAAAGGCTATGCGGCCGCGCGCGTACTTCAGATGACCCAGGATGGTCAGCTGACGCTCGATCAAAAGGTGTTCGTCGATCCCGCCGGGCTCGTCCCGAATTCACCGCGGACTGTGCCCCGGGCGGGCGGTGAGATGACACTCGACGAGCTCTGCCGGGCGGCCGTGCAGGTCAGCGACAACACAGCGGGCAATCTGTTGCTCAAGACCATCGGCGGCCCGCAGGCCATCACCGCGTTCGCCCGCAGCATCGGCGACGACCGAACGCGGCTGGACCGCTGGGAGACCGAGCTGAACTCGGCGATCCCCGGCGATCCGCGTGACACGAGCACTCCCGAGGCGCTGGGCGGTGGTTACCGCAACCTGCTGGCCGGCGACGCGCTCGCATCCGCCCAACGGCAGCAGCTGGACTCTTGGCTCCGGGAGAACGAGACGTCGAGCGTCCGGGCAGGCCTCCCGCCGGGCTGGACGACCGCTGACAAGACCGGGAACGGCGACTACGCCAGCACGAACGACATCGGAATCGCATACGGGCCCGATCGCCAAGGCCTTTTGCTTGCCGTCATGACCCGGACGGCCACCGACGACCCGAAAGCTCCGAACAACCGTCCCCTCATCGGGGAACTCACAACTCTGCTGATACCCGAACTACTTCCGTAGGCGGACTTCGAGGGAAACACCCGATTCCTCGCTCAGCCCTCATTGCTAAGTAAATGAGCTGTGCCTGCATCTCGCCGGCGGGGATGGAGCGACAGACCGTGGCGATCGAGACGATAGCGTTTCACCACGAAACGGAAAGTGGTGACTCGTTGCACCGACTGGAGTCCAACGGCACCGCGTCGGTGGCAGTCGTCGACGAACACGACGCGATCCACGCCGCCGTCGAGCTGTGGTGCAACCAGGCGCAGCCGCCCATCGGGTTCGCGGGCACCTATTTCTCGGCCGAGCAGTTTCTCGCCGAGCACCCTTCGCCGTCCGGGTCGAGAGTCGGCCCGATCGTGCTGGAACTACAACAGCACCGCAACGGGGTGGACTTCACCGCGCTGGACCGCATAGTTTCCCATCGGCATCGGGTAATCGTTTACT
>Ga0207712_10002246_pt1 | contig 12557 bp, 10 predicted proteins | sample KBSS44metaG_FD_184402 | JGI IMG/M metagenome (GOLD analysis project Ga0207712, IMG submission 184402) | Switchgrass rhizosphere microbial communities from Kellogg Biological Station, Michigan, USA - KBS S4-4 metaG (SPAdes) (version 2) | ecosystem: Host-associated > Plants > Roots > Rhizosphere... | reverse complement strand
AGAATAATGAACTAACAATTTATAAACCTAAAGTGAGTGCTGCAGATAAAACATCTGCAAAGCCAACAAAGGTTATTCCGGCTGAAAAGGCGAATAAGACAAATGAGCCTGCAAAAAACCAACCGGTAAGAACTGAGCCGCCAGGAACGCAGCCACAAAAAAGTGAACCAACGAGAACTGAGCCGCCAAGAACGCAGCCACAAAAAAACGAACCAACGAAAACTGAGCAGCCAAGAACGCAGCCACAAAAAAGTGAAGCAACGAGAACTGAGCAGCCAATAACACAGCCACAAAAAAACGAACCAACGAGAACTGAGCAGCCAAGAACGCAGCCACAAAAAAACGAACCAACGAAAACTGAGCCGCCAAAAACTCAACCGCAAAAAAGCCAACCACAGAAGGCTCCGCCGCCAAAGAAGAAAAATGGAAATGGGTGAGATATCTTCTAATTATAAGAAATGCTGATCCCATTTATTGGGATCAGCATTTTTGCTAATTTGATTTCAGCTTTTTCTTTTTAAGTACCCAATAGATTCCTTTTACGTTTGTATCCCAATTCGGTAGCAGGTTAACGAGGATGATCTCTTCCGTTAATTCAAGAATGGTTATAATAGCGGCCGAATAGAATAAAATAATATTGGGCTCATCAATAAAGAAAGTAACGAGTAAGAAAATTCCTTGTAATAACGCAGCGGTCTTTGCGAGATAAGTGTGAAAGCTTGTGAGTTTTCCATATCGGATAAAAGCATAAATAGTCTGAACCAGGAATAATGATAGCAATATGATGAATATTACTTTTTGTTCTCTAATAAACTCAATCTCCGTAACAAATAGGGCTATTATGGCTACAAGCACTGTCAGATCATCACCAATGGAATCAAGCCTTGTACCCATGATGCTGGTTACTTTATATTTCCTTGCAAGAAAACCGTCAATCAGGTCTGTAAAAAAACTTACTCCGAGCAACCATTTGAATATATCGTGTTGACCGGTAAACACCAATGCCAGTAAAAAAGGAGCAGCAATTATCCTGTAAAGCGTAATACCATTTATGATATACCAGGCTTGTTTATGTATATCCTTTTTCAAATGATTAAGACGAGAAATTTTTTATTACCGTTTCATGAATATCCGAAAGTAATACTTTAGCGGGTTTATTGTTGATAAACGCTTATCGGCAACAGGACGCATATCATTCTTCCTTTGTACTTTTAAAAAATGCAATCCAACTCTTTCCTGTTATATGGCGCTAATGGTTATACAGGAGAATTAATTGCACGCCATAGCCATCAATACAGTTTACAACCTATTCTTGCAGGTCGTCGAAGAGAAGTGATAGAACCGTTAGCCAACAACCTCAATCTTCCTTACAGGATTCTTGATTTGAACGATACCGTTGCTCTGCAAAATGCATTAAAAGAAGTGAAAGCAGTAATGCATGCAGCAGGTCCTTTTTATTTTACAGCAAAGCAAATGGTAGAGGCTTGTTTGCAAACAGGGGCACATTACATTGATATAAACGGGGACATCACAGTATTTGAAATGATAAAACAGTATGATGCCGCTGCTAAGAAAGCTGGCATTATGTTATTGCCGGGTGCCGGATTTGATGTAGTGCCCACTGATTGCGTGGCCTTGCAATTAAAAAAATTATTGCCAGATGCTGATGCGTTGCAATTAGCGTTTGCAACAATCGGAGGTGGATTATCACATGGCACTGCTACCACAATGGCAGACCGGTTAGGTGAAAAAGGCGCTGTAAGAAAAAATGGAAAAATTATCCGGAGGCCGCTTGGAGAAAAAGGAATGTGGATTGATTTCGGTGTAAAAAAATTATTTGTGATGAGCATTCCATGGGGTGATATTTCCACCGCTTACTTTACTACAGGTATACCGGATATAGAAAGCTATACAGGCATTTCAAAAAATGTATATAATGTATTAAAGTTACAGCCGCTCTTTAACTGGTTGCTCAGAACAAAATTTATTCGCAGGTATATTAAAAATAAAATTAACAGGCGACCGGCCGGCCCAAATGACGAACAACGAAACAAAGCCACCAGCTTAGTATGGGGGCAAGCAAAAAATGCGGAAGGAAAAATAGCTACTGTGCGGCTAAATGGGCCTGAAGGATATACATTAACTACACACAGTTCATTGATCATTGTAAAAAAAATATTGCAAGGAAAATTTATTCCGGGTTATCAAACACCTGCCGCGGCTTATGGCGAAAATTTGGTAATGGAAATACCGGGAGTGAAAAGAAATATTGTTAGTTAAATGGTAACTAGTTTTTCCCGGAAAATTTGTCAACGACTTTATTCACCAGGTCTTTGGCTCCTTCTTTTAGATCTTCCAATTTCTCTTTAGCTTTTTCTCCCAATTCGCTTTCTTTTGCTTTATTCACTAGGTCTTTGGCTCCTTCTTTCAGATCACCCAATTTCTCCATGGCTTTTTCTCCTAGTTCACTTTCTTTCGCTTTGTTTAGCAGCTCTTCTGCTTTTTCTTTTGCATTTTCAAAAATCTCTCCGGCTTTGTCAAGCAGGGTTTCTTTTGTACCGCCTGGTTCTTTATTGGTTTCTTCCATACTATAAAATTTTTAGATTATTAGCTAGGGAAGGTACAACTCCCGGAGCATTAAATACCCATATTAATTACCCCCAACAGTTTTCTTCGTTTTATCCTTTAAAAAATAATTCCTGCATTCTTCCACCTTATCTGTATTGATAATATCAATACCTAATTGTTGTTGCAGTTTCCACGAGTCAGGATTATCCGGGCTGGCCCATAGTCTGAGCAACTTATTCATATCATGAACTTTTTTAACTACCTGTCCAATGAGATTGGTATTATTGTCCTGAGGAGTTATATATTTTAAATAAGAATCGCTGATAAAAGCTACACGTTGTAATGTTACACTGTCATATACTTCATTGGGTCGGCCATCAAAAAAAATATAGGATGGGTAAGAAGTCCATTTTGATGAAGCTCCGCGATCCCCACTGACGACAAGCTGCACTGCCTTTGCATTTACGGAACGGTCAAAAACAGAACGATGCGTTGATACCAATTTAATAAGTTGTGCAATAGCCGCTTCGCAGTTTTCTTTTATATCGATCATCAGCACGGGTGCATAGCTGCCGTCTTCACTGATAGTTCCTTTGTGTTTGCGAAACAATTCAATGATGGGTTGGAGGTAAAGACTTTCCAATGTTTTGGCAGTGGTTAGTTCTTTTTTATCGTGTGCTACCAAAAGCCTGTTGTCAGAGAGATAAATATCTGCCTCCACTGAAAATACTTTATGGCGGAGCGCATTGGTAAGCGGTTCCGGTTTCTGGTAATCGTTGTGGGCATGTATGAGTGTTTGTGCTGAAGATCGAAAACAATAAGGACTAAATAGAATTAATAGGCAAAGCAGAAGAAGTTTCATGAAGCAAAGATGAAATCTTTTTTTATTTATCCAACAGACAATTATAATATTCACGATTTGATTGAAAAATGTAGTAGGAAAAATTAAAGGGAAGAAAAAGCTATGGATTAGTTGTCGGTTTATTTGTTCAATATTGATCTAAACGATGAACGGAGCGTCGCAACAGAAGCTTAATAGTAGCACCATAGCCAGTAAATAATTCTTTTCAACAAAACTGTTAAGATTCTTCAAAGACAACAACCAGCTCATCAATTAATCTTACCTTACAAAGCTCTAAAATAGTATTCCATGAAATTCATCATTATAAAGATCACTTGCCTTGTTTTGTGTTCAGGTTTTGTTTCTTCCGTGACTGGCCAGTATAATTGGAAATTAAGTAAAGAGCAAGACGGCATCAAAGTATATCAATCAGCATTGCCGTATTCTAATTATAAAGGTATTAAAGTAGAATGCATCTTGGAAGGCAACTACGATAAGCTGATAGCAGTGCTCAAAAATGTGAGCGGCCAGAAAGATTGGGTATACCATAATCAAACGGCATATATTGTTAAGCAGGTGAATCCTCATGAATTATATTATTATACAGAGACAAGCCTGCCATGGCCGATGTCAAACAGGGATGCCGTAGTGCATATGAAAATAGATAAGGATAGTCTTAACCGATTTTTAAATATTACGGCTGTCAGCGTTCCCGATTATATTTCTGAAAAAAGCGGGAAAGTAAGAGTTACACGGTCAACTGTTAGCTGGAATGTGACTATGCCGACAACAAATACAATCAACATCATCTATATTTTTGAGGCAGAACCCGGAGGCAATCTTCCTGCATGGATTGCCAACATGTTTGTCGACAAGGGACCTTACGAGAGTTTCAAAAAACTTGGGGAAATATTAAAGCAATAAAAAAAATTAGGAATTATGAATGTAGAATTAAGAATGAAAACATAGAATCATTCATGACTTAATAATTCATTATCCTTAATCATTCAGGTTCAAACTTCAGAATAATTACGAAACGTCCATAATTCTTAACTCATTCAGAGTCATTTCCTAAAATTTTTATTTCTCTACAAGTTCGTACAGGCATTGTATTTGTCTTACTTATAGTAACAAATTCTTACAACTATGCGGAAAGTGATTTTACAATTAGTAAAAGCCACCTTTCCAATCACAGCAGGATTTTCCACCCTTATAAGTTCTGCTTACAGTCAGCAAAATGTCATTGCCGGTAAAGATGATACACATCCTGAAATAACGGCGCAACAATATAGCTCAGCTAAAATATATAAACTCAGTGCTGTCCAAATGCATGGGTATAATGAGATACGATGGTCGGCCTTGGCAGAATACGATACCCGTCGCTTTATTGTTGAATACAGTGCTGATGGCGTAAATTATCAAACAGCCGGGGAATTAACACCGCTTGCAGGTAATTACACCTTGAAACATTATACTTTAGATGCAAGAACATTTCTTTACCGTATCAGGATGGAAAAAAAGGATGGCCTTTTTTTTAACTCAGTAAATTTTTTACTGGGCGGAGTTGATATTGCACCGGTAAAAATTTATCCTACCATTGTGGAAGGAAATACAATAAACCTGCAGATGGCTTTTCCTGTACAACGTATGAGTATTATTTCTCTTGATGGTAAACAGGTGATGCAAAAAGATCTTGGCGGTATTGCAGGTACTACACAGGTGGCTATTCCTGTTTTAAACAGAGGACAATACCTGGTAACTTTTTATGGTAAAGGCTGGCAGAGTACTGAAAAATTTATGATTGGAGAGTAGAAGAGTTAAGAATTAGCAATTAATAATTAAAAACTTATTTCTCACCTATTCCGTGTGCTTACAACGCCTCGTTACGCCGTGGCTAAAAATAAAAAGCACTCTTTTCAGAGTGCTATTATTAATTTTTAATTATTAATTACTTCTCTGCGAGAACAGTTTGTTCACGGAAAACCTTTGCAAATTCAATAAACTTTTTTGCCTGTTGCAAATATTCATTGGCAAAAGTTTCAGAAGGCGGTACATCATTCATATACATTACAGAAGTTTTAAAACTTCCTGGTATATATAATCCCTTATCGCTAAAATGTGTATCAAAGTCTTTTAATATTCCATGCTGTGTATTGCATTGTACACCCTGTTGGAGCAATAATGCTTTTGCAGTGTGTATTTGTGCAGCATAAGCGTTATAAATACCATCAGACCATTTTGAATTGGATAAACATTCTTCGCTTGCTGCAATTTTTTCTTCTGCTTCCATTATCAGCGTTGATATAAGATCAATCATCACACCGGCGCATTCACCCACACCAATGGCAGTTGCAAATTTCTCTTCCTGTCCCCAATCAATATAATCTTCGGCCAGGAGAGTTTCAAGGCTGGCCAATGGTTTTAATAATTCGTAATAATATCTTTCGCCATTACGCTGGCTGTAATTCAAAAATGTTTCACCGTTTGTTGCATTGGTCTTATAATCGTTAAGCACAGCTCTTATTACATCCGGTCCGCGTTTACTTGGCACTTTCAATACTTTATCAGCAATGCGACCTTCACCGCTGCCTAATACACCACCGCCGATCAATACCTGCAACGCCGGGAGCACTTGTCCTTTTGCTTTTAGTGAGCTTCCATGAAAGCCGATTGAAGCCATACCATGTTGCCCGCAACTGTTCATACAGCCGCTAATCTTAATTGCGATCTCTTTGTTGTATAAAAATTCAGGAAACTCTTCCTCGATCACTTCACTTAATGCAAGAGCAGTGCTTGTGCTGTTGCTGATACCAAGATTACATGTATCGGTGCCGGGACAACTTGTTACATCAGCTACACTTCCAAAACCTGCAGCAGCAAAACCTTCTTCATCCAAAACACTGTATAAATATTCAAGATGCTCGGGTTTTATAAAACGGAATTGCAATCCTTGATTAATTGTTACACGAACATCATCAGCAATTATATCTTTTAATTTTTGGATGAGCCTGCGGCTACTGTGTGAACTGATATTTCCATTCGGTACACGAACATACACAGCGTAATAACCTTCCTGTTTTTGTGCGAAGACATTAGTTGTTTTCCAGAGTTGGAATCGGAAGGGATCAATGGTGAGTTTTGAGTTGTGCGTATTGGGTTGTCCATTGCCTGATGCTGATTGCTTACCCACCACTGACCACTCTCCACTCACATCAACTTTATATTCCTGATGCGTCAAAGCAAGTTGCTCTTCAACTACCAGTTCATTAAATGCATCAATCCCGATCTTTTGAATCAGGAATTTTATTCTTGCCTTATGACGGCTATTACGTTCACCATGCCGGTCAAATACTCTTAACACAGATTCGAGATAGGGGATCAGCAGATCTTCTTCTAGAAATTCATGGGTAGTAATAGCAAGATGCGGTTGTGCTCCAAGTCCGCCCCCGACTAAAACTTTAAAACCTCTAACTTCTTTTCCGTCTATAATTTTTATTCTGGGAATAGCGCCGAGATCATGCATAAATACAAGCGCTGTGTCTTTTTCACTGCTGCTGAATGCGATCTTGAATTTTCTTCCCATTTCCTGGCAAACAGGTTTGCGAAGGAAATATTCAAACATTGCATGAGCGTAAGGGGTTACATCAAATGGCTCATCAGGGTCAATGCCTGCAATATCGGATGCAGTTATATTTCTTACTGTATTGCCACATGCTTCACGGATGGTTACATCATCTTTTTCTAATTCACTCCACATTTCAGGTGTACGATCAAGACTTACAAAATGTATTTGAATATCCTGTCTTGTAGTTAAATGAAGATTGCCGGTTGAATATTCATCAGACACATCCGAGATACGATTCCATTGCGCCAAAGTCATTTTACCATAAGGTAATTTGATACGTACCATCTGTACGCCTTGTTGACGTTGTCCATATACACCACGAGCAAGACGCAGACTGCGGAATTTTTCTTCATCCATCTTTCCTTCACGGAATAGACGGATCTTTTTTTCGAGTTCAACAATATCTTTTTCTACAACGGCCTTACCGTTTTTGTTGGGAAAGCTTTCTAACTCGGTGCGGAAACTCTGCATATTCGTTGATTTCGTTTATAAACAATATTAAGGCAGTAACTCGTGATGGTAAAAACCCTACTTTATAGGTAGACTAAACAAAAGTAAGACTGGAAAGCTGTTTTGTCAAATATTATTTTGATGAACGAATGTAAGTATGATGACTTTTGAGTGACAGTTTTGTTAAAATATTTTAATTAGTCTACTAATTAAGTAGGGAAATCTATTATCTTTACCAACTCATAGCAAGTATGGACTACCAATCATTCTTAGACCAACGACTTCAACAGCTAAAAGATAGCGGTGCTTACCGCTACTTTCTGGAAGTAAATAAGAGTGCGCAGCATTTTCCTAACTTTTATTATGCAGATGAACAAGGGCAGCAACATGCAGCAGTTAACTGGTGCAGTAACGATTACCTGAGCATGAGTACGAATGAAGATGTCATCTCGAAACTGGGATTTGTTACACATAGAAGTGGTACCGGCAGTGGAGGTACAAGAAATATTTCCGGTACAACAAACTATCATAAAGAATTAGAAAGGACATTAGCAGCATGGCATAAAAAAGAAGCTGCATTATTATTCAATGGCGCTTACCAGGCCAATGTTACTACACTTCAGACACTTGGTAAAAATATCCCAGGTCTTGTTTTCTTTTCGGATGAAAGAAATCATGCTTCCATTATAGAAGGTATTCGTGGTTGTAAGAACGAAAAGAAAATCTTCCGGCATAATGATATGGAGCATTTGGAAGAGTTACTGCATACGATTCCTGCTGGTAAACCAAAGCTGATCGTATTTGAATCTGTTTATTCAATGAGTGGAACGATTTCACCAGTAAAAGCAATTGCTGAGCTGGCAAAGAAGTACAATGCTCTTACTTATGTGGATGAAGTGCATGGTGTAGGGTTGTATGGTGAAACAGGGGCAGGCATATTAGAGCAGGAAGGACAGCAACAGGCAATAGATATTGTCAATGGAACTTTATCAAAAGCTGTAGGTGTGTTTGGAGGTTATGTCGCAGCAACAGCAACTGTTATCGACTTTATCCGAAGCTTCGGTAGTGGATTTATTTTTACTACTTCCTTGCCTCCAGCGATCTGTGCTGCTGCAAACAAAAGCATTCAATTCATTCAGGAGAACAATCAATTGAGAAAACATTTTTTTGAAAATATAAATCAATTAAGAACTGCATTTACCAACAATGGAATTGAATTCAAGCAAAATGATTCGCATATTACTATAATACCGATGGAAGATGCAATACGATGCAGGCAAATTGCAAACCAGCTATTGGAGAAGCATGGTGTTTACCTGCAGCCTATAAATTATCCGACGGTACCTGTTGGAGAAGAATGCCTGCGCATCATCATTACAGCAAGACACTTGCCCAAACATATCAATCACCTGGCCTACAGCCTTAAAAAAATATTGCATGGAGAGCATAAAACTGATTGGCAGGAGTTCCCGGCTGTCGCTGTTGCAGATTGATATTGTAAAACAAAAAATACAAGCTGCATTTCCAAATATGAAAGTGGAAGTAATTGCACGCAGCAGTAAGGGAGATGCTTTGCAGGATATTCCTTTGCATACGGTAGAAGGAAATGATTTTTTTACCCAGGATATTTTTGATGCATTGACAATTGGCGAAGCTGATATTGCTGTCCATTCATTAAAAGATATGAGCAGCGAACATTTTTTTGGTGAGAATAAGTTTGCTGTGATTGATAGGAATGATACAAGAGATGTAGCGATCTTCAATATTGATATTGAAGAAAAAATAAAAAGAGGAGAAACAATCATTATCGGAACCTGTTCTCCGAGAAGAGAAGAAATGGCTACGGTGTTTCTGAAAAAGGCATTACCTCAATTAAATAAGGAAATAAAAATTGAGACGAAAGATATTCGGGGAAATGTAGAAACAAGATTGAAAAAGCTTAGCAATAGAGAATATGACGCAACGATCTTAGCAACAGCTGGGTTAAATCGTTTGCTGAATAACGAAGAAGATGCTAACCTGATACGAGAATTACTTGGGGATAAAAAATTTATGTTGCTGCCATTGATTGAATGTGTGCCGGCGCCTTGCCAGGGAGCAATCGTTGCAGAAGCGCATTTTTCAAATGCAAAGGCAGTTGAAGTTTTGCAGAAAATAAATGATGAAAAACTATTTGCTGATTGTTACCTGGAAAAAAAGGAAGCGGTAAAGTATGGGGCAGGATGTATCCAGAAATTTGGCGTAACAACTTTGCGAACAAAGAATGGCAACTATTTATATGCAGCTGGTAAGGACTCTGAAGGAACAGAGTTTATAAAATGGAACCCTTTGCCCGAGTTAAAATTAAATGGCTCATTGTTTTCATCAACAGATGTAATGAAAGGATTTTTTGATTATGAATGGAGCAACGAAGAAATAGAAATTAATAAGCCTGTTGTGTTTGTTGCAAACTATAAAGCCATTCAAGGTAAACCTGAAGTAAAAAAAATATTAAATAAAACAATCCTTGCTTCAGGAACTAAAACATGGTTTGAACTTTCTAAGCAAGGTTATTGGGTCACTGCCAGCGCTGATGCATTGGGTTTTGAATTTTTATTTTCATCTCTTAGTATGCCATTACTAAATATAAAGGCCGGCGATATTTCCATACTTACTCATGAAGTCGCAGCAGAAAGATGGAGAATGAAAGGGTATGATGCGGTGAGCAATTATAAACTGTTATCAAAGAACGATGAAGCGATTCAACAATCAATTGCTATAGCCGATGCAATATTCTGGACCAGCTTTTCACAATATGAATTTTATGGAAGTTTTGCAAAACCAGATGTCAAACATTTATGTGCCGGTGGAGAGACAGCGGAGTTGTTAAAACAGGCAACAGTAGAACCTGTAATATTTCCAACAATTAAAGCTTTTGAACAATGGAGAAGATATTCTATCCAATCACGCAGCGTCGCTTAAGAGCGGATACACATATAAGGGAGCTGACAGCCTCAGTAAAACTTTCTCACAAGAGTTTTATTCAACCATTATTTGTAGATGAAGCAATTGGTGAGCGAAGAGCAGTTAATGGATTAGCTGATGTAGAAGTGGATACTTCGTCAAGTTTATTAAATACTATTGAACAAAATATAAAAACAGGAACAACTAAATTTTTACTTTTCCCTGTTCCAGCAAATAAAAAGGAAAACAACTTTGATTTTTCTTTTGCGACATCTGTTATAAAGTCAATCAAAGAAAATTTCGGCAATGATGTCTGGATCGCCTCTGATCTATGTTTATGTAGTTATACTACGCATGGCCATTGCGGTATTTTAAATGATGACCATTCAAAATTGGTTAATCATAAAACGGTTGATGTATTGAGTAAATATGCAACTCAACTTGCTATAGCCGGTGCTGATTGCATTGCACCCAGTGATATGAATGATGGACGCATTGGGGCTATTCGTACTTCCCTCGATGCTTTAGGGTGTGATACAATAAGCATCATGAGCTATTCAGCAAAGTTCAGCTCACAATTTTACGGTCCCTTCCGTGACGCCTGTCATTCTGCACCGAATACAGATGGGCTGAAGAATCGTAAAACATACCAGCTATCTCCATTAAATATTAATGATGCAATTGCAAGCAGTCTTCGCGACGAAAAGGAAGGCGCTGATATTTTAATGGTGAAACCTGCTGCATTATATACTGATGTAATTGCAAAATTGAAACAACAAACATTGAAACCAATCGCTGCTTATCATGTAAGCGGAGAATATGCAGCCATAGAAGCGTTAGCCGAAAAAAGCTTGGTGAATCGTGAAGCAGCACATCTTGAAGTATGGGCCGCATTGACGAGAGCTGGAGCTGATATAATAATTTCTTATGCAGCAAAGAATGCAAAAGAATGGATCGATAAAATGGAATATTAAGAAAAGGTAATGGACAGTAATAACGAGATACAAAAAAATTCTTCGGAGCTTGATAAAAAAAATCAGCTTTATCCCATTTTTCTAAAATTAGATCAGTTGGAACTATTGTTGGTTGGCGGCGGCAATGTAGGTTTAGAAAAACTGCATTCTTTATTGGCTAATTCTCCTGAAGCAAAAGTTTCAATTGTAGCTCTTGAAATAAAGGATGAGGTAAGAAAACTTGTTTACAGACATCCTTCCTGTAAAATTATTCAACGGGAATTTCAACTTGCAGATTTAGATAGTAAGGATCTCGTTATCCTTGCTACAGATAACAGGCAATTACATGAAGAAATAAAAGAGCTGGCTACTAAAAAAGGACTTTTAGTAAATGTTGCTGATACCCCTGATCTCTGTGATTTTTATCTTGGCAGCATTGTGCAAAAAGGGAATTTAAAAATTGCCATTTCTACCAATGGAAAATCTCCAACTGCAGCCAAACGCATAAAGGAAGTACTACATGATGCATTGCCTGGCGAACTTGATGATGTGATCGAAAATTTACATAAAGTAAGAAGCAAGCTCAATGGCAACTTTGAATACAAAGTAAAAAAATTGAATAAGCTTACAAGGACACTTGTGGAGAATGATAATAGTTTCAATGCTAATCGCTGGCGTCGCATTGCTACTTATTCTTTGTTGGCTTTCGCATTTATGCTTATTGGGTATTTTATTTTTTCTTACCTCCCTTTGCAACAAGTGGCTGATGATACATATAAATGGTATAAAACACTAGACAGTGCTTTTCCTATAATGCTGCTTGCCGGTTTCCTGGCGCAATTGGTGGATGGTGCATTAGGAATGGGATATGGCGTAACAAGTGCGACGATATTATTATCTGCCGGTGTAAATCCTGCCGTTATTAGCGGAAGCATTCATACTGCTGAAATGTTTGCAAGCGGCGCATCGGGATATAGTCACTACAGGTTCGGCAACGTAAATAAGAAATTATTCAAAGCATTGCTGATACCTGGAATATTGGGGGCTATTGGTGGAGCAATATTGCTGGTGATCATGGGAAACAAATATGGAAATTTTATTCGGCCCGTTATCGCGGGATATACGCTGATACTTGGAGTAAAATTTATTCTAAATGCTTCCCGTGATAAGCAACAGC
>Ga0207712_10002244_pt1 | contig 12566 bp, 16 predicted proteins | sample KBSS44metaG_FD_184402 | JGI IMG/M metagenome (GOLD analysis project Ga0207712, IMG submission 184402) | Switchgrass rhizosphere microbial communities from Kellogg Biological Station, Michigan, USA - KBS S4-4 metaG (SPAdes) (version 2) | ecosystem: Host-associated > Plants > Roots > Rhizosphere... | reverse complement strand
GGATGTTGGTGGTGTCGACCTGCAGGAATTCCTGCTGCGGATGCTTGCGCCCGCCCTGCGGCGGCACGGAGGCGACGGTGCCTTCCATGATCTTCAGCAGCGCCTGCTGCACGCCCTCGCCCGACACGTCGCGGGTGATCGAGGGGTTGTCGGACTTGCGGCTGATCTTGTCGACCTCGTCGATGTAGACGATGCCGCGCTGGGCTCGCTCGACGTTGTAGTCGGCGGACTGCAGCAATTTCAGGATGATATTTTCGACGTCTTCGCCGACGTAGCCGGCTTCAGTCAGGGTCGTGGCGTCCGCAACCGTGAATGGCACGTCGATGATTCGAGCCAGCGTCTGGGCCAGCAGCGTCTTGCCGGTGCCGGTCGGGCCGATCAGCAGGATGTTGGCCTTGCCGAGCTCGACGTCGTTGTTCTTGGTGGCGTGGTTGAGGCGCTTGTAGTGGTTGTGCACCGCCACCGAGAGCACCTTCTTGGCGTGATCCTGCCCGATCACATAGTCGTCGAGAACTTCGCGAATCTCCTTCGGAGTCGGGACGCCGTCCTTTGATTTGACGAAGGAAATCTTGTGTTCTTCGCGGATGATATCCATGCACAGCTCGACGCATTCATCGCAGATGAACACGGTCGGGCCCGCGATAAGCTTGCGGACCTCATGCTGGCTCTTGCCGCAGAAAGAGCAGTAAAGCGTGCTCTTTGAATCTCCGCTCGCGGCCTTTGTCATGGTCGTTATCTCACTCTCTGGGCGAACCGGGCCGGGCAGTTAGCCTGAATCGCCCCGCGGACATCACCGTCCTATCAATGCAGAATACGCGCCGCGGGTTGTCTAAGTCTTGACAATCCCCGATCCCGCCCGGGATCACAAGCCTTGGCGCAGGGTAGCGACAATTGGCGGCGCGGCGCCCCAAACATGGGCGTCTGGCGTTTCAAGATGGGAAGCGGGCCGAAATGGCACAAGAGGAGCCGGTTTCGGCCTCCAAGGAGCGGGCGTCGGACGAGCCGGTCGTGGCGTTTGATTTCGACGGTACGCTGACGATCCGCGACAGCTTTTCGTCGTTCCTCAAGTGGCGCGCCGGGCGGCTGCGCTGGCTGGGCGGGTGCCTTCGGCTGGCCCCGAACGCGCTGGCCTACGCCTTCCATCGCGATCGGGGACGGATAAAAGCGGCGGCGGTCCGCGAGTTCCTGAAGGGCGTGCCGCGAGAGCGGCTGGAAGCCGATGCGCGGGCCTTCGCCGAGCAGGTCTCCCGCAGCATGCTGCGCCCGGACGCGGTCGCGGCCTGGAAGCGCTGGCGCAATCAGCCGGTGCAGCTGGGCATCGTGACGGCTTCGCCGGAGATCGTGGTGGCGCCCTTCGCCCGCGGCCTGGGCGCCGACTACCTTATCGGCACCGAGCTTGCGTTCGACGCGCAGGACCGCGTGGCCGGCGGCTTCACCGGCCCCAATTGCCGCGGGCCGGAGAAGGTGGTGCGGCTGAAGGCCGCGTTCGGTCCGGACTTCAAGCTGCACGCCGCCTATGGCGACACCACCGGTGACCGCGAGATGATCGCGATCGCCGAAATCGTCGGCTATCAGGTGTTCAAGGGGCGGCCGTGAGACACGCGCTCGACGAGGATCTGGATCGCCTGGAGGACCTGCTGGTCCAGCTCAGGACCCTTCCCGGCCTGGTCGAGAAAAAGCGCGGCGTCTTCTACCGCAGGGGCCGGGCCTTCCTGCACTTCCACGAGGATCCCAAGGGACTGTTCGCGGACATCCGCAATGCGGCGGATGGCGAGTTCGAGCGGATCGACGTCACGCTGGCGGCCGGCCGCGCTGAACTGATCAGGGCGGCCCGCCAGTGCCTGGCCTAGCTAGTCGGTTTCGCGCTTTTCCCAGACATGGTCGACGATGCCCCAGGCCTTGGCTTCGTCGGCGGTCATGAAGCTGTCGCGGTCGAGCACGCTTTCGACGGTCTCCACCGTCTGGCCGGTGTGCTTGGCGTAGAGCTCGTTCAGGCGCTGCTTGGTCTTGATGATGTCCTCGGCGTGACGCTCGATGTCCGACGCCTTGCCGGAGAAGCCGCCCGAGGGTTGGTGGACCATGATGCGGGAGTTCGGCAGCGCGATCCGCTGGCCCTTCTCGCCGGCCATCAGCAGGAACGAGCCCATCGAGGCCGCCATGCCCAGGCAAAGCGTGATCACCGGGCTCTTGATGTATTGCATGGTGTCGTAGATCGCGAGGCCGGACGTCACCACTCCGCCGGGGGAGTTGATGTACATCTGGATCTCTTTCTTCGGATTCTCCGCTTCCAGGTGCAGCAGCTGGGCGCAGATCAGCGCGGCCATGCCATCTTCGACAGGACCCGCGAGAAAGACGATCCGATCCTTCAGCAGGCGGGAGAAGATGTCGTAGGCGCGCTCGCCCCGGCTCGTCTGCTCGACGACCATCGGCACGAGGCCCAGCGCAGTAGTGACGGGGTCACGCATTTGGAGGAAGCCCTTCTGAATCTCGGGCGGATCGGCCGAGCGATCCGCTCTCCTGGATATCGCGTGCCCGGGGGCCGGGCGCAAGGCGGCATGGCTACCGCGCGCGGCTTTCCACTTGGTGCACACGGGCTGGACCGGCAAGCTTGTGTGACAAGGGACACCAAGAGGATCGGCGATGAAGACGGTGCGGCTGGCGGCGGTTGGGCTGGGCGTGGCTCTGGCGATGGCGGCCTCCGCAGCGCCGGCGGCTGAACCAAGGGCGCGCGACGAGGCGTTGTGGACCGCGGCCAAGGACCTCATCGGCGAACAGACCGCGCTGCTTGGCCAGATCGTCAACATCGATTCCGGAACCAGCAACGCAGAAGGCGGCCGCATCGTGGCCGAGGTGCTGACGCCCAAGCTCAAGAAGATCGGCATGACGGTCCAGCGGGTTCCGGCCGAGGCTGACGGCCTGGCCGACAATCTCGTCGCCCGGATCCAGGGCCAGGGCCGCGGCAGGATCCTGATGATCGGCCACCTGGACACCGTGTTCGAGAAAGGGGAAGCGGCGCGCCGCCCGTTCCGCGTTGATGGCGACCGCGCCTACGGGCCCGGCGTCGCCGACGAGAAGGGCGGCGTGGTGCAGGGCCTGATGGCGCTGCGCCTGCTTTCCGACGCCGGCTTCACCGACTTCGCGGAGATCGTGTTCCTGATCGAAAGCTCCGAGGAAATGGGTTCGCCCGGTAGCCGCCAGCTGATCGACGGGTTGCTGACGGAGGCCGACGTCGAGCTCAACCTGGAGCCGGGCGACGCCCCGGATTCGGTGACCGTCTGGCGCAAGGGCTCGGCGACCTACACCATCGCCGTGAAGGGCCGCGCCGCGCACGCCGGGATCGCCCCTGAAGAGGGCCACAACGCCGCCGTCGAGCTGATCAACCAGCTACGCGCCAATTCCGTCTTCCCGACATCCGGCACAGGCCTGACCGCCAACATCACGACCATCAAGGCCGGCGTCCGGCACAACATCATCCCCGACGCGGCCGAGGCGCAGATCAATGTGCGCGTGCGCGATATGGCCGACTTCGCCCGCGTCGAGAAGGTGTTCCAGGCCAATGCGGACAAGCCGCGTGTGCCCGGGACGACGGTCACCGTCACTCGCAGGAGCGCTTACCCTGCCATGCCGCTGACTCCGGCGACCGAGGAGCTCGCCAACCGCGCCGCCGCCATCTACGGCGAGCTCGGCCTGACGCTGGGCCGCGGCGGTAACGGCGGCGCGTCTGAATCGGCGCTCGCGGCCTACGCAGGCGTGCCCGCGCTCGACGGCCTTGGCCCGGTCGGCGGCGGCTCGCATTCCGAGGACGAATATCTTGAGCTCAATTCGCTGACCCCTCGGCTCTATCTCCTGGCGCGGCTGCTCATGGAGCTGGGCGCGGGCCCGCCGCCGCGCTGAGGAGTTGCGAGGAACAGGGCGATTTCGACTAAAGATTGTGCAATCGACCGCAGGACCCGGGTAAGTCGGGCGGAACGTTCGACTGTGCCATCCCGGGCTCGATCGCCCCTAAGCACGCCCGGTTACTCACCGGCTTTTGGCCCAAAGACCGGTGCTTTGGGAACCTTGGAAAGCTCTGTACGCTCAAGCCTGCGTGCGAGGGTTTTGAGTCGAATGGTGCAATACGCGGTGACTTTGAAGGGCGGAGACTGGACTGTCTTCCGCGACGGCGAGCCCATCGAACACGGGATGTCCCGCTCAGCCGCCATCCAGATGGCCAAGGGCCTGGCGTTCGAGGCTGAGGAGCACGGCGACACCGTCGAACTCCTTATTCAGGGTTACTACGGCGAGATGTCCCGCCGCCTGAGCGGCGGCGTCGACGACTGACCGATCAGGCGTCTCCGCCTCCCGCCTCAGCCCCGTCGAGCCGCGGCCTTGGCTTCGCGCTTCGATCGCGCCTCGGCCTTGGCCGCCGCCTTGCGGTCCTTGCGGTCCTGACGCTTCATCTCGAGCTGGGCCTGCTCGTCGTTCTCGAGCGCCAAGCGCCGCTCTTCAGCGGCTTGCTCGGCCTTCACCCGGGCGTCTTCCTTATCCGCGACGCGACGTGCGCGCACTTCGGCGAGATCCCGGGCCTTCTTTTCGGCGCTGGTCTCGAACACCTCAGGCCGAACGGTCGGCTTGGGCTTCATCTTGGCCAACAGGGCCTTGCGCGCTTCGGCTTGCGACGAGAGTCGCTCGGTGAAGCCCCCGATCTTGGGTTCTCTCATGTCCGACTTATCAGTTTAACTGGAACGTCCGATGAAACCCCTTCGCGGGGCGTCGGTTGCGACCCTTAGCCGACGATGTCGGCGTCGGTGAAGAATTGGGCGATCTCGATCTGGGCGTTCTCCAGGCTGTCGGAGCCGTGGACCGAGTTCTCGCCCACGCTCTCGCCGTAGAGCTTGCGGATCGTGCCGTCCGCCGCCTGGGCCGGGTTTGTGGCGCCCATCACTTCGCGGTAGCGCGCCACGGCGCCTTGGCCTTCCAGCACCTGCACCACCACGGGCGCGGAGATCATGAAATCGACGAGCTCGCCGAAGAACGGCCGCTCCTTGTGAACGTCGTAGAACTTCTCCGCCTGGGCGCGGCTCATCTGGATCCGCCGTTGGGCGACGATCCGCAGACCGGCGTCTTCGATCACCGCATTGACCTTGCCGGTCAGGTTCCGACGCGTTGCGTCCGGCTTGATGATCGAGAAGGTGCGTTCGGTCATGAGTCCCAAGTCTTCGTGTTGAGGGAGGTCCGCGAGGCGCGTGGCCTGCGAAGTCGGCGGCTCTATAGCCGCAAGCCTTCGTTTAGCCAAGGCGCCCGCAGCCATTGCGGCGCGGTTTTCGCCACCAGTTTGGCCTTAGGCGTTCCGTAACTCTCGGCGTGCGAAGCTCCTTTGGAGTCCCGAGACGCGCGCATGAGCACCCACCTCCCCCCGCCGGTCACCAGCCCGCCCGATCCGCACCCTTGGGAATGGTCCATTTCCGAGGCCTGGGTCTGGCTCGGTCATTTCTGGGTCGGCCTGGTCAAGATCCCCTATCTCGGGCTTCTGTCCCTCGTCCTGGCGGCACTGCTGGTGACGACCGCGCTCGTAAAGCTGCTCAGCAGCCGCTGACGGCGACCACAAATCGCTTTTGCGCGTTTACCCTGCCGCCGGTCGGCGACGGGTGACGCCTCGGCGCGACGAGGTCTGTGCAATGAAACGTCCTTTGCATTTCGCCGGGCCGATCTTCGGCCTCGCAGCCATGCTCCTGGCCTGGTCCGCTCACGGCAATCACGCCGCGGCGGCCCCCAAAAGCCCGCCGCGCGCGCAGTGCTTCCGCCCGGCCGACATCAACGGCTGGCGGGCCGCCGGCGAACAGACCGTCTACGTCCGCATCGGGGTCAAGCGCATCTTCCGCATGCAGCTCTTCGCTCCCTGCCCCGACATCGACTGGTCAGAGCGCATCGGCATCGAGGCGCGCGGTTCGCCTTGGATCTGCTCCGGTCTGGACGCGACGATCGTCTCGCCCTCGCCGATCGGCCCGCACCGCTGTCCGGTGACCAGGCTGGTCGAGCTGACGCCCGCCGAGATCGCCGCTTTGCCTAAGAAAAACCTGCCTTAGCGCCTAAGGTCAGGGCCGCCGCCAAAGGATGTCGCCATCGGGCCCGGCGAAAGCCTCGCCCGGTGTCCCGACGGGCTCGATCTCGCCACTGGTGAGAAAGGCGATGCCGGCGTGGTCGCTGGCCGGCACCTTGGCCAGAAAGCGCGCACCTTGCGGCGTGCGGGCGACCACCGTGCCGAACGTCGGCTCTCCGTCGCGCGCGTAGAAGACGGTGTAGGTCTCGATGCGCGCCGGCCCCGTGTAATCCTCGGCGAGCGGCGGGATGGGCTCGCGGGCTGCGTCAGCTTCCGCCTGGAAGTCGAAATCGTGCGGCAACGTCCCCGCCGGGAACGGCTCGCGGCCGAGCACGATGGCGTGGTTGTGCGTGGCGTGTCCGCCATTAGCGTACAGAAAGCCCTTCTTCCCGCGTTCACGCAGTTGCAGAACCATGCTGACCACGGCGTGGCTCATGTAATTGCCGATCGGGCCGCCGCCGAAGGTCAGGCCGCCGAACACCGTGGCCGGCCGATCGGCGGGCCAGCCCAGCACCCGGCGCGCCATTTTAGGCACGCAAGGGAAGCAGCTGTAGAGTTCGACAAGGTCGAAGTTGTCCGCGGTGACCTGGTTCAGCTCCAGCGCACGGCGGATCGTCACCTCCATCGCCGGCGTGCGATCGTAGCGGTCACGATTGAGGATGTCGGCGTCCTCGTGCGCCGCGGCCCCGCGCCCGACGTAGATAAGCCGACCTTCCGGCACGCCTCGCGCGCGCGCTTCGGCCAGGCTGGCGACGAGGAAACCCGCCCCCTGGTTCACCGAGGAATTGGCGACCATCAGCTTATTATAGGGAAAGGCGATCGGCCGGTTCTGCGGTGATGGTTCGATGATCTCGTCCGGCGTCGCCGGCTTCTTGATCCAGGCGCCCGGGTTCTCGGCCGCAACCTTGGAAAACAGCGACCAGATCTGGCCACTCTCGGCTTGCGCCTCCGCCAGGGACTGGCCATACGCCGCGCGCCCGGCGTTCTCATAGAGAGGATAGACGTCGACGGGAGCGCCCAAGCCATAACGCAACCGATAGGCCGACCAGCGCTTGGCCGCGCGAGCGCGCTGGACGTTGTGCGCTGAGGGATCGTTCCCAGCCGCTTCGGCGGCGCGCTGGGCGGCTGTCCGCAGCGCCTCGCCGCCGACGACCGCAGCGATCTTGATCTCTCCAGACGCGATGCGGTTGGCGGCCTCGTTCAGCAACAGGATCGGGCTGTCGCCGTTCGGTCCCGGCGTAATGTAGGCGAGCTTCGGGTGAGCGCCGAGCCGCTCCGCCAGCGGGCGCGAGACATCGCCCAGATCGGGAAACGAGATCTGGTTGATCACTGCGACCGAGTCGAGGCTGGGTAGCCAGCCACCGCCCGCGTCCGCATCAGCCGCGCGCAATGCGGCTTCCATCAAGCCCAGGGAGTCGAGGCCCTCGGACGGATGGGCGGGGCGATCGTTCACCTGTCCCACGCCGACGATCACTGCGATCCGATCCGCGTTCTGGCTCATGAGCTTCCTCTCGTCTGTCGTTAGCCAAGGGCTCTACCGCCATATCTCACGGCAAGCCAAGCCTCCGCGCGCCGCGAACGTGTGCGCAGCCGATCGGCATGCGGCGATCCTCATTTGATCTATTGTAGCTATATAAATACCATTTGGTCGAGTTGACGGACAGTGAGCTCAACCATGGCGCATCTCGCCATGCCCCCCGGACGGCTGGTGACGTCAGATCCTTGTCGTCGATCGTGTAACACGCGCCAGCCTGCAGAGCGGTGCGATCGTCCAGATGATGCTGGACGTGGGCGAAGGCCGACTTGCTGTAGTTGGCGCCGACGCCGTCGTTGGTCTGGTGAACCGAACCGAAGGCGGCGCCGAAGCGGGAGTCGGTCACGCCCCAGCCGCGCTCACGGAAGTAGTACAGGCCGGTCAGATAATCGACCTTGCCGTCCATCAGCTGTTGTTGACCTGCGGTTCCGACAACGCCTGCCGGAAGTCCTGGAAGGTGTTGCCGGCGAGCGCGTCGAAGATGGTGCCATCGACGTCGAAGCCGCGGTTGCCAGTCTCATGACACAGCCAGCCGTTGATCCAGCGAACCGTAAGGTTCTCGTTGACGTCCCATTCGACGTTGGCCGAGACCGAATAGCCCTTGGTCCACGCCTTGGGATTGATGAAGGATCCGAAGGTGTTGGTCTGGCTGAGATAGCCCTTGCGGAAGTCGTCCGCCGCCAGCACGAACTGACCGTTACCGATCATGAACAGGTCGCGGCCAACACCAACGGCACCGCCATTCTCATCGGCGAACGGGCCAGCGATTTCATCCTGGGGAACCGAGCGGCCGCCGTAGACGCCGCATAGAGCACGATGCGGCCGGCTCGATCGCCGGGACTCAAGCAGCCGTGGGCGACGGCGGCGGATAGGTGACTCTGATCTTCTCCGCAGCGACGCCGACGCCCGCGCCGTCAAGCGCCCGGAACACGTACTGCGCGAAGGCGGGCTCCGGCATCAGGCACAGCTTGCCTGCCCCCTCCCGCGCCCGCACTTTGATGGCGAGGGCGTCGCCCCGCACGTCGACGTCCATATCGTAGCCGTCGGAATTCATCCCGGCGCGAAGGTCGGAAAGCACGGCGTCGATCGACGCCTTGTCGACGGAGGGCGCCGCCGATCCCTTCGACGTCTCCGCACCGGTCGCCGCGACGGCGGCCCCGCGCCCAAGCGCGGCCAGCACCTGGTCGGCCAGCGCTTCTCCGGTCGCGGCGAACCAGGCGTCGTCGCGCTTCCAGATCGGGTGGTCGACATAGAGCTTGTTCAACCCCTGGATCGGGTAGGCGTCGTCCGTCGCCTCGACCAGGAACTTGAAGCGGTCGGTGGCGACGACGAACGCCGGCACGCCCTGTTCGCAACAGCGCAGTGCGTCGGTCGTGCTGCTGGCTGTGCAACCGCCGCAGTCGCCCATCGCCGAGACCACGAGGTGGGCCTCGCCCAGCAGGCCATCCAGGGCGTCGCCGGCGATCGGCTCCAGGGACGGCTTCTTGTAGAGCACGTAGCGCTCGATCGCGCCGCGAGCGATGAGCGCGTCGCCGACGGCGTAGAGCAGCTTATCGGCCTTCAGCTTGCCGTTGTCGATCAACCCCAGAACGGGCGTTTCGGGCACGGCTCGCCAGGGGCGCTGGAGCTGGGCCGGGTTCGCGGACGGAGCCTCCTTGGGTGCGGAGGGGTCCGCGAACGGAAGGATCATCGTGACGGTCATGGAACCAGAACCTCCTTGGTGACGGGGCGCGTGACTCGCGAGGGCGCATAGCCATAGATCACCTGCGACCAGCCGGCGCCGCTGCCCCCGGTGGGAACCAGGTAGATGGAATCCGGCGTCGTGCTCTCCAGCCGCCCGTCGGACCCGAGCGAGAGGTGCCTGCCCTCGCCCACGATCAGATAGTCCCCGTCGAGCGGAACGCCGGCGGCCTGCAGTTCCTCCGGCCCCATGCGGGACCGCTCGGCCAGCGCCTTGCATACGTCGTCCTCGCTCCAGCCGTTCTCCGCCAGCAGCTCCGCGTGCTCGGGGCCGAGCACGAAGAAGTAGCAGCTATGCTGGCCGGAGGCGCAATGGGTCGGGTCGCGCATCGAGGCGGCCAGCATGCGGATCACGTTCTCCGCCTTGCCGGTGCGGATGTGCTGCAACTGGCGCGGCGCATCGGTTACGGCGACCGTCACCGTGGTCACCTCGGCGGGGCGGCCCAGCCGCACGTTGAGTGGTCGCCACCCGGGAGGCGGCTCGCCCTCGGCGAAATGCGCCGTATAACGAGCCTGGCTGCCGAGCGCGGCGCCGTCGAGACCGCCCGATCGGTAGCCCAGGGCGTTCATCACCCCCAGCCGCACGGCGCGGCCAAGCGTGGCGTTGGCGCGATTGCCGGGCCCCAGCAGGTTGTGGGCGCCGTTCATGCCGATCTTGGCCGCATAGGGCCCCGAAACCACGGTGGTGAGAGCCGTGCCGGCGGAGGATCCCAGAACCGCCATCGCGTTGAACGCCGGCTCGAAGATCGCCTCCCACGTGGCGAGGATCACTGGGAAGTAGGCGGGAAGAGCGCCTGCCATGACCGAGCAGACGGCGGCCTGCTCTACCGACAGGCCATTCGGGCGGCCCTGAATGCGCCCGACGATCTGATCGCGGTCGCGACCGCCGGCGGCGATCATCGCGTCCACTAGATCGGCGGTCGGCGGCACGACGGGGAAGCCGTCGTTCAGCCCGTGCGCGTAGATCCAGTCCTGAGCGGCCGGATAGTCAGCCGTCTCCACGTCTCGCAACATTCCTCCACCCATTTCATTGTCGCCGCGGGGGCGCGTTTACAGAACTCCGCAAGGCCATCGGTCAGAAGGCGCTCACGCTCCGATTTTCGATCCACGGCCGACAGCCAAGTGAGGGTCAGTCATCCCGCCCGGCCTCAGGTGACATGCCAGCCCAGAGCACGGCGATCATCGCGCGCACGGACCTGCGGCTCTCAGCCCTTGAGTTGATGTGTCTCAGCTCGAACAACACCAAGGTGTGCAGCGACATCGTGATGAGCATCGCCGCAGCGTCTGGATCGGCGCATCGGAGTCTCTTGCGGCCGACTTCTCTCGAAATGTACTCCGAGAGCGCCCGCGCAATCTCCTGCTCGGCCGGCTTTCGGCCGATCCGCTCGCGAATGTCCTGAGCGTCGACCAGCGACGTCACTGTCAGCTGCCGAATGACCGGGGTCGCCGCCCGCGAGTAGTTCATGACCTCGTCGGCGAAGGTCATCAGCGCCTCTTGCGGATCGGCGACTTGCTCGGCGGCGGCGATCATGGCGTCGGCGTCGACCGGCGGCGGCATCATCGCGGCGAGGAATAGCTTGGCCTTCGTGGGGTAGCGCTTGAAGAGCGCCGCTTCGGAGATCCCCGCTTGCCGAGCGATATCGCGCGTCGACCCCTGCGAGCCGTCGGCCACGAAAACTTCGCGGGCGATCTCAAGGAGGTCGGCGTCCTCGATCAGCTTGGGTCTCGCCATGCGCATTAGTAAGTAACAACACACTTACCGCGTCAACCCTCCGAACGAACGATCACGCGGGCTTGAGGTCGCTGCTTAGAGACCCGGCTGTTGCCGACCGCGGCATGGCGCGGCAGGTTGCGGGGGGTCGCCGGCGCTCTTGCGCGTGGCAGCCTTCCCGACCGCATGATCGACGACAGCACCGCAGGAGTTCCGATGTCCGCCGCGTACGAGCCTACTCTTCGCCGTTTCGAAGGCGCTGGCGTCGTGCTGGTCGCGGACGAAGCTGGACCGAAAGGCGGGGCGCCTGTGCTGCTGCTGCATGGCGGCGGACAGACCCGACAGGCCTGGGGCGGAGCCGTGACCGAGGGCGCTCGGCGCGGCTACCACATGATCACCCTTGACCTTCGAGGTCACGGCGACAGCGACTGGGCGCCCGAGGGGGACTATCGCCTGAGGACCTGTGCGGCGGACATCGCCCGGATTGTCCAGGAACTCCCCCACCCGCCGACCATCGTCGGCGCCTCGATGGGCGGGATGGTGGCGCTGGAGTACGTCGGCGCGGGCGGCCCGCTGAAAAGCCTCGTCCTGGTCGACATCGCCCCGCGCGTCGAAGAGAAGGGCACGAGCCGCGTCGCCGGTTTCATGCGGGACAGCGCGCCGCGAGGCTTCGCCGATCTCGACGAGGCCGCAGATACGGTGGCGGCCTACCTGCCCAACCGCAAGCGCCCCAGGAACACCAGCGGACTGATGAAGAACCTTCGACTGCGCGAGGACGGCCGGTTGTACTGGCATTGGGACCCCATGATCCTGGGGCCGGACATGGGCGCCAAGCCCGACGAACAATCCCTGCGGGCCGCGGCGATGAGCCTGAACGTCCCCGCGCTGCTCGTTCGCGGGCGAGAGAGCGACGTGCTCTCGATGGCGGGGGTGAAGGACTTCCTGGAGATCTGCCCGCACGCAGAATTCGTCGACATCCAGGACGCCGACCACATGGTCGCCGGCGACAAGAACGACATCTTCAACGGCGCGGTCTTCGACTTCCTGGCTCGCCACGCCTGAGCCGCGCTAGACGCCCGTCTCAAATTGCTGACGCGTGCTCGCGGGACGTTGCGTCTGCGGCGGAACCGGTCTGTTATCCGCCCTCGATGAGACAAAAAGCCGAGGATGTCTCTCGGCCCATCGCAGGACGGTGGAGGAAACCATGAATGCGCAGCCCCCGATGCCGCGGCTCGAGGACCTGGACGACGCCAGCTTCGATCCATTTGCGCTGCAGCACATGCAGAAGGTCACGACGGAAGACCCATACCCCGTCATCCGCGATCTCTTGAGTAAAGGCCGGGTGCACCAGGGGTCGTTCCGCGACCTCTTCGAGACCATGCCCGATGTCGAGATGGAGGGGCTGAACCACTACATTGTCCTGAGCTATGACCTGGTGCAGCAGGTCTTCCTCGACGCCGAGGCGTTCGGCAATCACGACGCCTTCAAATTCAATCTAGGCC
>Ga0207712_10002241_pt1 | contig 12587 bp, 15 predicted proteins | sample KBSS44metaG_FD_184402 | JGI IMG/M metagenome (GOLD analysis project Ga0207712, IMG submission 184402) | Switchgrass rhizosphere microbial communities from Kellogg Biological Station, Michigan, USA - KBS S4-4 metaG (SPAdes) (version 2) | ecosystem: Host-associated > Plants > Roots > Rhizosphere... | reverse complement strand
ATCCCGATCACTTCCTACGCGTCGGCCAGCGCTTCCTCGGCTCGGCGATCGATCGCGTTGAGAAGGTCACCCTCGGATGAGCCGGTCCACGCGCGCAGCTCGACGCGCTCGGGGCGCATGACGAGAAACGCGGGGCGATTCACCCACGCGCCCGGGTTCGCGTATATGCCGCCAGACGGAGCGCGCTCGAGCGACGCTACGTGCGAATGACCAAACACGACGACCTCGGTCTCCCTATGCACGTCGAGGTATGCGTGCGCGACGGCGCGCAGCCCACTCCCGCCATCCGACGCGCCGTGCGAGCGGCTGCGAGTCGACGTGCCGCTGGCGACGCGCGTCGCGAAGTCCGGATGCAGCGAGCCGAAGGCACGGATCGCGAGCGGGTGGCGCATCACGCGCTTGAAGGCGCGGTACCGCCGGTCCTCGCGCACGCGCAGTCCGTCGCCGTGCGCAATGTGCGTGCGCCATCCGGCAACGTCGCCGTCCCAGTCGCCATGCACGAGCTGCGCGCCGATCTCGCGCGTGAGCACGTCGCCGCCCCACGCATCGTGATTGCCCGCGATCATCAGGAGCGGAATTCCCGCGTCGGCGATGGCGGCGAGAGCGCCGAGCACGCGCACGTGGCCCCGCGGCATCACGCTTTTCCATTCGAACCAGAAGTCGAACAGATCGCCGTTGATCACCACGGAGCCGGCGTGCTCGCGAGCGTATGCGAGAAAGGCGACGACGGCGCGCTCACACTCCGATGGCGCGGCGCCAAGATGTGCGTCGGACATGATCAGGCAGGGAGCGGCAAGCATGCGCACATTCTAGTCGGCGTCGCCGTGCATTACAAACGGCATCGCGAAGGGTTGCTCGCGCGATGATCCCGGAATCGGTGACTGAAGTTCGCGTGCGCTACGCGGAGACGGACCAGATGGGCGTCGTCTACCACACGAACTATCTCATCTGGTGCGAGATCGCGCGCACGGACCTCATCCGCACCTTTGGCGCGAGCTATCGCGATCTGGAGGAGCGGGGCATCCGCCTGGCCGTGTCTGAGGCATCTGTACGGTACATTGCGGCAGCACGCTATGACGACCGCATTCGCGTCGAGACGCGCCTGAGCCGCGTCACCTCGCGCACGATGATCTTCGATTACACCATCCTGAATGCCGACACCATGCAGCGCCTCGCGACCGCCAGTACGACGCTCATCTCGCTCGACGCATCGAATCGCGTCGCGGTCCTCCCGCCGGACGTGCGCCACGCGCTCGCGGGCGTTGGTGAGTAGCGCGATGCGCGGGTTCGTCGCGATGCTCCCGCTGCTCGCAGCATGCGCGAGTGCGGGCTCCAGCGCGAACGGCGCGGGCAGCGCACAGCGGACGCAGGGCGTGGACGTCGCGCGCTACGCCCGCCTCCTCGCGATGGCGGACGAGCGTCGCGTCGACACGGCGCTCCTCCAGTCGACGCTCCGCTCGGGATCGAGCCCCGAGCGCGCCGCCGCGGCGCTCGCCGTGGGGCAGGTGCAGGCGCGCGCGCTCGGCCCTACGCTGCGCGCGCTCCTCGTGGATCGCGACACCGCCGTCGCCGCGAACGCTGCCTACGCACTCGGACTACTCGCTGACACGGGCTCCGTCGCCGCGCTGGCGCACGTGCTCGGCGCGACTCCCTCGGTCGCGCACAATGCAGCGTGGGCGCTCGGACAGATCGGCGAGCCCGCGCGCGCCGCGCTCATCGCCGCGCTCTCGACCGACGGCCCCGATGGCGATCCTCGCGTCCGCAGCGAGATGCTCCTTGCCACCTTCAAGCTCAAGCCCGTCCCCGTCGCGGCCGTGCGCCCCTGGCTCGCGAACAAGAGCGCGCTCGTGCGCTGGAGCGCCGCGTACGCCATCGCGCGCCCCTACGAGCCAGCCGGGGTGCGCGATCTCGTCCCTCTGGCGACGGATCCCGACCCCGAAGTGCGCGCGCAGGTTGCGCGCGCGTTCTCGCACCGCGCCGCCGGCGACTCCCTCGCCGATCTCGTGCGCACGCCACTCGCGAGGCTTCGCGACGATTCGAGCGCGCACGTCCGCATCAACGCGCTCCACTCGGAGGCATCGTACGGTGCATCGCGGAAAAACTCGATCATGTCGGCCACGCACGACGCAGATGCGAATGTCCGTGTCACCGCCGCACAGGAGTTGGGCGGCGTGCTCGACAACTCGCGCGCGGCATGGATGACGGCGTGGAAGGCAGACACCGGCTTCATGTATCGCAAGAGTCTCCTCGTCTCGGCGATGTCGCAGGACGTCGTGCTTCCCGCGGCCGAACTGGACGAGCCGGACAGCTGGGCGCATCAGAGCGACTGGCGGCTGCGCGCCGCCGTCGCCGACGCCGGCGGCAACGCGACGACGATCATGCGGCTGCGCGAGGTCTCGCTCCCGCTCGCGCGCGATTCCGACCCGCGCGTGCGCGCCGCGGCCTTCGGCGCGATGGCTCCGCACGCGGACACCGCCGACGCGCACCCGTGGCGCCGCGAGTTCATGGAGCGCGGTCTCACCGACGACGACTACTTCGTACGCGCCGTCGCGATCTCCTCGCTCGAGGGACACGCGACTGCAGCCGAGGCGCCGCTCGTGCTCGCGAGCTATCGTCGCGCGGTGACAGACACGGCGAGCGATGCGCGCGTCGCCGTCGTCCGCTTCCTTGCCTCCGCGTGGACGCGTGACAGCGCGCACTTCGCCGACTCGACGATCGCCGCGATTCGCGCGTTGCCGGTGCCCAATGACATGCTCACACGCACCGCGGCCGCGGACTTTCATCTGCTCGAGAGCTGGCATCGCGCGCCGGCGCTCGCAGCCAGGCCCGCGGCGTGGTACGAGAACATCGTGCGCACGCGGATTCTTCCCGCGCTCGCGGGCAAGCTCCCGCGCGCGGAGATCGTCACGGAGCGCGGCACCATCACGCTCGAGCTCTATCCGGTGGATGCACCGCTCACCGTCGAAAACTTTTTGTCGCTCGCGAACAGCCATTATTACGACGACGGCACCTTCTTTCGCGTCGTCCCCAACTTCGTCGCGCAGGATGGCGATCATCGCGGCGACGGCAACGGCGGCCCCGCCTACAACATTCGCGACGAGTTCAATCCGCGCCGCTACGAGCGCGGCTCGGTGGGCATGGCGCTCTCCGGTCCCGACACCGGCGGGAGTCAGTACTTCATGACCCACGCGTCCGACCCGCATCTCGACGGGCGCTACACCGTCTTCGGCCGCGTCGTCGATGGGTGGGGCGCGCTCGATGCGCTCGTGCAAGGCGACCATATCGAGCGAATTCGTGGACTCTAGCGCCACGTCCGCACGCGGGTGGGGTACGATGACCATGCGTCTCCTCCGTCCGCTCTCCGTGGCGCTCATAGCCATCGCCGCCTGCTCGCCGCGCGCCCGCCCGCTCAGCGGCGCCCCCACGCCTCGGCGGGTGCCTGTGGCCGAGCTCGCGCCGGTGCACCGGAAGATCGTCTTTCAGTGGGACTACTCGCAGCCCGAATTGCGCATCCGCGGCGACGGCGTGGCCCGCATTTCCCCGCCCGACAGCGCCCGCCTGGATTTCTTTGTGAATGGCCAGGGAACGGGCCACGCGTTGCTCGTAGGCGATCAGATACGTCTGCAAGGTGGGGAGGAGGGGATGCGCGACTTCCTGCCTCCTGCGCCGCTCCTCTGGGCGACGCTCGGCAGGCTTCACGTTCCAGGCGCTCCAGACACCACCGTACGCGTTGACGCAGACACCCTCCGTATCGACATTGGACATCAGCCTGGATGGAGGGCGACGTTCTTCGGAGATCAGCTGCGACGTCTCGAGTTGATCGACGGGGGCCGGATTCCGCAGTGGGTGTCGCGCCCGGCTGCCGGACCGATCAGATACGAGCAGCCCCGGTTGCGACGCACACTGCAGCTCACGATTACGCGCGATGACACTGTTCCCGGATTCGATGCTTCGATCTGGCGGTAGGCTTCTTCTCGTTCTCAGCGGACTGTTTCTGACGGGGTGTCTCTATCACTTCGCCGGCGGCGGTCTGCCTCCGCATATCAAGACGGTCGCCGTGCTTCCGTTCGACAACGAGACGCCGCAGCCGACGCTGCAGCGCGAGCTGTACGACCTGATGCGGAAGGATGTCGAGAACCGGCTCGGACTGCGCTCGGAGGCGGAGGGGAAGGCGGATGCCGTCGTGCGCGGAAAGATCCTGCGCTACGATCCCGACATTCCGGCCGCGTATTCGGCCGAACGCACCGCGGTGGCACAGACGACGGAGCGCAAGCTGCAGATCACCGTCGATGTCGAGATCATCGATCAGACGACGGGACGCACGCTCTGGACGCGAAAGGGGATGCTCGAGGAGGGAACGTACGCCGAGCGCGCGGAGGCGGATGGACGAAAGCAGGCGCTCACCAAGGTCGTGAACGACATCATCGCCGGAGCACAATCGCAATGGTAAGACGCGTGCGGTCGGGAAAGTCGTCGTACGGGTGCCTGGTGTTCATCGTCCTCGTCGTCGCGGTCCTGTATTATGGGTTCAACATCGGCAACGTGTACTGGCGCGCCTACCAGTTTCAGGATGCGATGACGCAGGAGTCGCGCTTCGCGGCGCGCAACGGCAACGAGATCATCATCGCGCACCTGCGCGCGCAGGCGGACTCGCTCGACCTGCCCGAGGGCGCCAAGAAGATTCAGATTCGGCGCAAGCCGGAACAGATCTGGATCTGGAGCGAGTACATCGAGGTGGTGCCGCTGCCGTGGAAGGACCAGGAGATCAACTTCAATCCGCACGTGGAGAGGGTTTTCTGAGCGATCGCGCCCCCGCGCGGAAGGTGATGTCCTGGAGCGACGCGGTGCGCTGGCGACGAGCGCAGTCGGGGCGCGTGGTATTCACCAACGGCGTCTTCGATCTCCTGCACGTCGGCCACGTCGATCTGCTCACCGCGGCGCGCGCGCTTGGCGATCACCTCATAATTGGTTTGAATTCAGACGAATCCGTGCGTCGGCTCAAGGGTCCGACGCGCCCCGTGCGCTCGGAGGCCGAGCGCGCGTACGTGCTCGCGGCGCTCGAGGCGGTGGACGCGGTGACCGTGTTCGAGCTGGACACGCCGCTCGAGCTCGTGCTGGCGCTCCGTCCGGACGTCCTCGTCAAGGGCGGCGACTACAGCCTCGATACCATCGTCGGCCGAGCCGAGGTGGAATCGTGGGGAGGACGCGTGCACGTCGTTCCGCTCACCGCAGGTCAATCCACCACTCGCATCATTGAGGCACTTCGTGGCTCCTGAAGTATCCCCGCGCATCGGTCGTGCACGCGATGCGCTTCGCTCGCTTCGCCTCGAGCGCAATGCGTCGCCGTACGCCGAGGGCTCCTGTTTGATCACGTGCGGCAACACGCGCGTGCTGTGCACCGCGAGCATCGAGGACAGCGTTCCCGGATGGAAGCGCGGCAAGGGCGAGGGGTGGATGACGGCGGAGTACGCGATGCTCCCGCGCGCGACGCACACGCGCACGTCGCGCGAACGGTCGCAGATCGGTGGGCGCACGCAGGAGATTCAGCGCCTCATCGGACGGAGTCTCCGCGCGATGCTCGACGACTTCAAGTTCGGCGAGTTCACGATCAAGGTGGACTGCGACGTGCTGCAGGCCGACGGCGGCACGCGCACCGCGTCGATCACCGGCGCGTGCGTCGCCGTCGTCGACGCCTTCGACTGGCTCGTGCGTGAGAAGAAGATCGCGGCGTCGCCGGTGAAGCGTCGCGTGGCGGCGGTGAGCGTGGGCGTGATCGATGGCGAGGCGCGACTCGATCTCGACTATCCCGAGGATGTACGGGCCGAGGTCGACATGAACGTCGTCATGACGTCGGAGGGGAAGTACGTGGAGGTGCAGGGGACGGGCGAGCACGGCACCTTCGATCGCGCGGTGCTCGACACGCTGCTCGGACTTGCGGACGGAGGCATCATGGCGCTGCTCCTCGCTCAAAAGGACGCACTCAGCGCATGAGCGAGCCCTACCTGCTCGCCACGCGCAGCCTCGGCAAGCTGTACGAGCTGCGTCCGATGTTTTCGGCGGCCGGGCTCGAGGTCATCGATCTCGACGGTGCGGGGATCGCGGAGGAGGAGCCGGAGGCGACACTCGAGGAGTTCGAGACCTTCGAGGAGAACGCGCTCGCGAAGGCGAAATACTTTCGCGCGAAGAGCGGACTGCCGACGATCGCGGATGATTCCGGGCTCGAGGTGCAGGCGCTCGGCGGCGCGCCGGGAGTGCGCACGAAGCGGTGGAGCGGCAGGGCGGATCTCGAGGGGCGCGCGCTCGACGTGGCGAATAACGACTTTCTTCTCGAGAAGCTTCGCAAACAGGCGGATCGACGCGCGCGATATGTGTGCGTGGCGGCGTTGGTCGATGGCGGCGGGCTTCGTACCTTTCGTGGCGAGACCGAGGGCGAAATTCTCGAGCTGCCGCGCGGCGACGGCGGCTTTGGATACGATCCACTGTTTCTCTCGTCTGACCTCGGCATCACCTTCGCCGAGGCGGATCGCGCGGCGAAGGAGCGTTGCAGTCATCGGGGACGTGCGTTCTCGCAACTGATTGCGTGGCTGGCGGCGCGAGCGCGCGGCGGAAAATCGTGAGCGCGTGCGGTTGACCCGGACCAGTTGGCACAGTAGGTTTTGCGTTTCCCGGGGCGTAGCGTAGCCTGGTATCGCGCCTGCTTTGGGAGCAGGAGGTCACCGGTTCAAATCCGGTCGCCCCGATCGAGATGGGTTGGGAGGGAGTAGCCGACTTGCGGGACCGGAAGGGCCAGTAGCTCAGGTGGATAGAGCAACAGCCTTCTAAGCTGTGGGTCGGAGGTTCGAGTCCTCCCTGGCCCGTGGACGACGAATGGATTGGCGCCCATAGCTCAATTGGCAGAGCAAATGACTCTTAATCATTAGGTTGTAGGTTCGATTCCTACTGGGCGCATAGAGAAGTAAAGCGTTGAAAAATAGATTAGATAGGCGAAGGGCCCTCGTGATCGACGAGGGCCCTTTCTCGTGCTCGTTGGCCAAGAATTGACCAAGTGCAGATTTATTTCGCATTCGGGCGAGCAATGCCTTCGCTCGTCGACTCCGAGAGTTCGTACGGTGTCGATGCGGGATCGTTCTTTATGAGCGTGGTAAGCCGCACTTTATCAGTCGAGTGCTTCCCCCTCGCCGCCGGCGTCAACTCCTCTCTTTTCCAGCTTTCATGAATTTTTCTATGATCTGACTCAGCGATTGCGATAGCTCCGCGACCCCGCCCGCGAGTTCCTGCGGGCGAGATGATGAACGCGCCAAGTCGCCTGAGCATTCAAGGGGATAGCCTCCGCAAACTTCGACTTCGATCCGTTCCGCAAGGCCGCGAAGCTCGCGAAGGTCTCGCCCTGCGTTCTTTGCCACTCGCACATCTCGGCGCTCCTAGTGGCGGGCGTGCCCGCGCGAACGGTCGCGGATCGCGTTGGTCAAGCGAACGCGACGATGACGCTCGACGTTGACGCTCGCGTCGGCGAGGACGACCGAGCGCGTGTCGTGGAAGTCATTGAGCGTCAGGCGATGCGCTAGGTTCCGTTGCGGTGGACATCATGTCGACGATGCTGCCCGGAATACCGTCTTCGATCATGGCTTTTAGCTTCTTGCCCATCGTGCTTTCCGCCGACTCCATGCGATCAAACGGCTCTGGCTCGATAGCCGGAGCTGAATTCGCGATTGCATCGTGGAACGCAAGCACGGCTTGGTGAGCAAATAGTCTAGCGCGCTTCGCCTGCTCCTCTGCGTGTTCTACGAGCGAGGCTTTCCTCACAAAAACGTTGTGCTTATCCTCCGGCCAATTGGGCGATCCCGCACGGATCAATTCAATCGTTTGCGTCACGGCCTGAGCGAAAAACGATGCTCGCTCCGCGTGCACGTACGAGGCTGCCCCCAAGTTCGCGCTTACGGGTCCTAGCATTGCGAAGCGTGCTACCGAAGCTGACCAGTCTCGCGGCAATATCTCCTTTGGATCGAAGAATCCGAGAGCAGCACTATCTACCATGTCGACGTCCTGCCATTCGGCATCCACTACGGACATGTGAAGCCACTCGACATACAGAGCCCCATATGCTTCGCGTTGCCGTTGCTGCTCGTCGAAACGTCTTTCTCGAAGCCGTCTACCCTCGAGAGACTGTCGCTCTGCACGTGCGCGCTTTTCATTGTAAAAGACAAGGAATACTTGTGCGCCGGTGAACACGATGAGACCGAGGCCAGCCCAATCGGACCAGCTAGTGGGCCATCCGATCCAATGATACGCCGTCATGGCTAGGGGGTCGCTCGAATGATCTCGTCGCAAACCGCCACGACAATGGCCTCCGCGATCGTCTCGGGCATGGGGTCCTCGAACGCTGCCGACGCGTGTTCGTATGAGTCGATGACCTCTCCCCGGGCGTCGTATTCGGCTCCTTCTCCTTCTCTTAGCTGGCGCTTCTTGCAGTCGACCTGATAGTGGGACATCCAGCGCTTAACCTTTTTGCCTGACGTGTTCGCGTGTGGACGGGCATACTCGCTCTTCACCCACAGTTTCACGAGAGTAGGTGACTCTCGCACCATGCTCGCGGTGTCCACGTAAGTGCGATATTCAGGGCCGTCATCGATTGCGTACCAGCGGCTCTTCTGCGCGTAAGCATTCGTGGAGGCGAGCATCGAGAAGGCGAGAAGGATGCTCCATGGAGTGATTTTCATCTCTCGTCGTCGTCGAGTACGACGGGATCGATTAGCAGGACTTCCCACGCTCGAACTCTCCATAACGCGAGAAGCACGGTTACCGCGCCAGCGTGACTATCGACTCCGACGGAGAACCTGTTGGAGTCCCGCGTGCTCGTCACGGAATCGCTGAGAGACGTCAGGAATTGAGAGCACACCTCGACAAGCTGCTGATGTCTATGCGGCGGACTGCCCGGCTTAAAGGAGAAGTTGACGCGGACGCTCAAAATCGCCTCTCTGTTTGAGATGGCTCAACGATATGACTTGGTGAAGACTTGGCCAAGTGTCGGAGTCGAACGCACCTAAACGCATCCTCTCGAGAGCTAGGCGCGAACGCTGCTGCGTGCTCACACGATTTCACTTAGTCTCGCTCACCAGAACTCAATCAAACGATTCGAGGATTTCTCTTAATCATTAGGTTGTAGGTTCGATTCCTACTGGGCGCATAGAGCGGTGTTGAACGCATAGAGAAGGGGCGTCACCTCACAGGTGATGCCCTTTTTTCATCTCCCTGCGGGCGGAGCGCACGTCGTGCAAGCTCATGGTGAGTTGGACGAAAAATTGGGCCGCAACTCACATCCGTGACCAACGAGCGCGCTCATTGCCCTTGAGGCGGCTGCCATAGCTCGACCTTGTTGCCCTCTGGATCGATGACCCAGGCAAACTTTCCGTATTCGGATTCGTCGATCTTCTCGAGCACATTGCAGCCCTCTTCCTTCAAGACCTTGACCAAGGCGTGGAGGTCGTCGACTCGGTAGTTGACCATGAAGGACGCAGCGCTCGGAGCAAATTGATCGCCTTTGTCCGAACCGATGGACCAGATAGTCGTGCCTCCGATCGGCTTGCCCTCGGCGTCGGTCCAAGTGAAGGCAGCTCCGCCCCACACTTGAACATCGATTCCCAGGTGGCGCTTGTACCAGGCCTGCAGTGACGGAGCGTCTTTGGCCTTGAAGAAGATGCCGCCGATGCCTGTGACTCGTTTCATCTGATCTCCGACGCGTCGAGGTGGTGTAAGGATTGTCTCTTCCGTGGCGTAACTGGTAATAAACGAGCTACCGTCTTCTCGTCTAGATCAACGCGTCGACCGACGTTCCGAAAAAAAGTCTCTCGATGCCTGTTCGCGAAGCCGAACAACGCTGTCTTGCGCTGGATAGTCCCCGGCTTGTAGCGTCTGCGACTTGATAGCATCGCTAGATGCACTCATGCGATGCCCGCACCGAGCAGCGGTGCTGACCCTCGCAGTCGACGTAGGGACGAACATGGCGACTTCTGATTCTCGCATAACGATCCACATGGCGGCGAGCCTCGACGGCTTCATCGCTCGACGGGACGGGCGCGTCGACTGGCTCGAAACGTCCGACGAATACGCAGGCGGGGACACCATGGACCCAGGATTCGTCGAGGCGTTTCTCAAGACGATCGACTGCTATGTGATGGGATCGCGAACCTACGAGACCGCACTTCGATTTGAAGCCAAGGGGTTCGGGTGGGCCTACGGGGACAAACCAACTTTCGTGCTCACGACTCGCGAGCTACCACGGACTCGAACCACAGTCGAGTTCCACTCGGGCGATCTCGCGCAGTTCGTAAATGGTCACCTGCGGCCCAGGTTCCGTAACATCTGGTTTGCTGGGGGCGGTGCGGTCTCTGGCGAATGCCTCCGTCTGGGGCTGGCCGACGAAGTTCGGTATTCGATTCTGCCAATCTTGATTGGTGATGGCATTCCGTTCTTCGATAAGCTCGACAAAGACATCGCGCTGCATCTCGCGGAGGTCAGTGCCTACAAGAGCGGAATGGTGGCGCTGCGCTACGAGGTGCGAGGTGCAGCTGAAAGCCGCGCTCACTCTGTGTCACCCATCATCCCGGAATAATCCGTCACCCATCATCTCGCCCGCTCATTGACGGCGATGGGTCACTTGGATCAGGCGAGTTCGTGCTTGTTCCTCTACTGCGTGCGGGAGCGCTCGCGTGGATTCTCGTCGCCACCTGCGCGTCGCGCGTGCTGGCTTAAGGAAGTGGAACCCGTCCCTCAGCGCACTCTCTACCCTGACAAAGCGGTCTGAACGACGCTCTTCGCTACTGGCGCCCGCTCCCCGCCCACCATACGTTCGCGATGCCCTCCCATCGCGCGCACCTCCACACCCCGCGCCCGTCGTGCGCACTTCCTTCGCCGGAGAAAACGACATGGCCACCATCCTCATCACCGGCTCCAGCACCGGCATTGGCCTGGCCACCGCGCTCGCGTTCGGCCGCGCCGGCCACACGGTGGCTGCGGCGATGCGTAATCCGGCACGAGCCCCCGAGCTCGCGAACATCGCCGCACGCGAGGCGCTGCCCATCACCGTGTTCACGATGGACGTCGATGCCGACGCGTCGGTCGCCGAATCCATCGCGCAAGTCGCCAGCTCGCTCGGCCCGATCGACGTGCTCGTGAACAACGCCGGCATCGAACGCATGGGATCCGTCGAGCAGCTGTCACTCTCGGATTTTCGCGCGGTGATGGAGACCAACTACTTCGGCGTCATTCGCTGCATCCAGGCAGTGCTCCCATCCATGCGAGCGCGCCGGAGCGGCTGCATCATCAACATCGCCTCCGTCGCAGGAAAAATCGCCATGTCGCCCATGGCGTCATACACGGCCTCGAAGTACGCGCTCGAAGCGCTGAGCGAATGCCTCGCGCAGGAGGTCAAGCCGTTCGGAATTCGCGTGGCGATCGTGGAGCCCGGAATCATCGACACCGCGATGTCCAGGCATATCGGCACCTCAGACACTTCAGCCCCATCGCAGTATCCGCAACAGCGTCGCACCGCCGGGCTGTTCGCGGCGGTGTTGACGAATCCCGCCTCGCCATCCCTCGTGGCCGACAAGGTCGTCGAGATCGCCACGGGTGGATCGTGGCAGCTGCGTCATCCAGTCGGCCCTGACGCCGCGCCCTTCCTCGGTTGGCGCGCCGGAATGAGCGACGAAGCATGGGTCGACTTCGGCGCGCTCGACGACGACGCGTGGTACGATCGCATCATGACGGACTTCGGAGTGGACGCGCGTCGGCACAATTGATTCTTGACTTTCGTGGGTCGCGAGCCGACAGTAAGCGCCGTTCGAAACTCGCCCCCACGGAGCTCACATGTTGTCGCCGCTCGCACGACGCTCGTTCCTCGTCGCGCTCGTCACTCTCGCTTTCACCGCGCCACACGTGGCCGCGCAGAATCGCCGCGCCGACGTCAAGCGCTTTCAATGGGACCCCGTCGTCGTCCATCTCGCCGCCGAAGCGCCGCTCGGTGTCGAGGTCTACATGTCCGTGAGCGCGAACAATTGGGCGCTTGGCTGGATCGACCCCGATGCCGTGACTGCGTGGCTTCCGCAGTTACGCGCACTCCAGGGCAGCAGCTCCGTATCCGATAGCACGACGTGGCTCCCCGGACGCGGCAGCGATGCACGCATGCGCGTGCTGAAGGATGTGGTGCAGGGGCGTGAAGCGTACGCGCTGCAGCTCCGCGCCAATCCGACCGAGAACACGATTCAGGCCTGGCTTCCCTCCGCGTACATCGCCGACTTCACGAAGTCGCTCGAGAAATCCGTGAGCGTCGCGAAGAACCTCGCGCGCGCGCCCGCTCTCCCGAACGCGCAGCCGGTGTACGAGGAGTGGGATGTCGACGTGCCCCCCAAGCCCGCCGCCGAGGAGCACCTCGGCGCAGCACTTCCTCAATACGCGCTGCGGGGCGTCGTCGTCGTCGGCTTCGTCGTCGATTCCGCCGGTCACGTCGTTCCATCGACTGTAACAGTCTATGACTGCGACGACGCGAATCTCGCGAATCTCTGGGAGCACGCGGTCGCCGCCACGGACGCCAG
>Ga0207712_10002240_pt1 | contig 12594 bp, 11 predicted proteins | sample KBSS44metaG_FD_184402 | JGI IMG/M metagenome (GOLD analysis project Ga0207712, IMG submission 184402) | Switchgrass rhizosphere microbial communities from Kellogg Biological Station, Michigan, USA - KBS S4-4 metaG (SPAdes) (version 2) | ecosystem: Host-associated > Plants > Roots > Rhizosphere... | reverse complement strand
TCAGGTACAAGAAAGGCCCGGGCGATCTCCGCTGTAGTGAGGCCGCCGATCAAACGCAACGTAAGCGCGACGCGTCCTTCCACCGCAAGCACCGGATGGCACGCGGTAAAGATCAGCCGCAGCACGTCATCGTCGATCACCTGATCCAGTGCCTGGTCCATCGCGTCTCCGAGCCGCTGCTGTTGCACTTCAAGCTCCCGAGAAATTTCTTCGTGCTTTTGTACAAGCATCTGCCCACGGCGCAGACTATCGATGGCGCGACGCTTTGCCGCCGTCATCAGCCACGCAGCGGGATTTTCGGGGATACCTTCCGCGGGCCACCGCTCGAGGGCAACAACCAGCGCGTCCTGGGCAAGTTCCTCGGCAATGCCGATATCACGGGTGACGCGCGCAATCGCAGCGATGAGCCGCGTAGACTCGATCTTCCAGACCGCCTCGATCGTCCTGTTGACATTGCTCATGTTCGCCTGACGACATCTTAATCGTCGTCAGGCAAACGCACTACTGATGAACGTGAGTCGATGAAGGAAGATACTCCGTGCCGTCTGACCACCGTTGCGTTGGAATTACGAACTGCGTCAGGTGCTGCAGCGGGTCAGCAACCGCAATGATAGGAGAACCCGGCAGATTGGCTCCCCAGATCGCGGGGTCGATGTCGGAATAGAAAAACATGAGGTGCGGAGGCCAGTGTGGTGCGCTGGCGCCACCGTATCCTTGCTTCCCCATCATGTAGCACATCGCCCCTGGTTCCATCGCCGGCAGTTCTTTCCGGGCGAGGGCAGCAACGGTGATCTCGTTCACCTCAGCTAGCGTTCGTCCCGTCAGGGCAAGGTCGGCGATCTTTCTGACGCGAAACAGGTAGCTACGCGCGGCTGCCGCATTGACACAAATGGGAACCCGCACTTTCGGATCCCAGTAGTCCTCATCCGCGGCAGATGTCCAGGAGCGTCCCACGATACACACGAAACCGTTTTTGCCTTTCACCGCGGTTTCGAAACCATTACGGGCAAGGACCAGCACCTCTGCGTCGCGTGAGATGGACTCTGGCGCTGCACTTCGCGCCAGGGCAATTTCGGCTTCGCGATCCGCCATGAGGTATTGATCGATCGGGGCCATCTTCGGATAAGCTGTCTTAGCGTCCTGGGCCATCGCCTGGTACGCGATGCCGAGCACAACAAGCAATCCGAAGCACTTCATTACGATTTCGCGCATAGTTTTCCCTCCTGACAGACAGTCTTTTCATGCAAGGCCGTCCTTCAGCGTGCAGTGGCCTGTCGCCGCCGCTCACTTGTATTGTTTCGTTTGTTTAAGTCTGTCGCAGCCGAGTCTCGAAGACGCGACTGCGCAGCGTTGCGGTACCGCTCAGCTTTCTTCGGGGGCCGGCACGAAGAAGATCTCTCTCACCTCGACCGGAAAACGGCATGCTTTAGCGCCCTTGCGCGCCCATGCAACCACCTCGTCTACGTCGGCGCATTCGAGTATCCATAAACCGCCCACGTGCTCCTTGGTCTCGAGGTACGGTCCATCGGTGAGGAGCAGTTCACCGTTGGGTTGCGGCCGCAGTGTATGGGCCTTGCCCAGGCCGCCAGCAAACTTTCTGACGCCAGCAGCGATCATTTCGCGATTGAGCGCGTGAATCTCCTCCACCATCGCTTCGTCTTGTGTGGACGGGTCGAAGTTGTCGGGAAGGTAACCAGAAACCAGATATTGCGGCATGTTGTCTCCTATAAATTAATTAGTATTAGCCGGGCTAGTCGCCCGCCTTCACTATCACGACGAACGGCGAGACCGGAATTCTACATTGTGCAGAAAATTTTACTTCTGATTCTTCGAACCATCTTCATTTGCCATAAGGATTTCCCTTATTGACATCCTCAGTGACTGGATATAAAAGGCGCCTGTTCACGGTGTTCGTGCTCGCGAGAATCGCCGGTTCGTAAGACCAACACCTCATTCGGCATTAGCAGTGGTCCAGTTTAAAAATACGCCGAAGGCGTTCGCTAATTTCAGCCCAGGGTTGGAGCTTGCGACAACCCTGGGAGCAGAAGATAACATGCGGCATAACCCTGAAAGGGTTCGCCAACCTTCAAACCCTGTCAGGGTTCAGAACGCCTCGAATGTGTGCTCCCCAGGGTTCTCGTTCCTCGAGCCCTGGGCTGAAATTAGCGAACGCCTTCGGCGTATTTTCAAACTGAACCAGTACCCGGCCTTTGCTTTCCTCTCATCGATACGGAGTCAGAGGATGAAAAGAAGAAGTACGCCTTGCACGAAAAGTGCTTTCACAACTAACTGATTCTTCTCTGCGATCTCTGCGTATCTTTCAGGCGTATCCCCTTTGTGCTTTATACTTCTTCGCACACAATGGCCGCACGATAATTTATACTTCGCGGGAACATTTACAGATGAACCGTACAACCACAAAAAAGGGGAAACAAACATGAGCCAGCAAGGCCGAATTCTCGGCATCGGTGGTATCTTCTTCAAGTCTGCGGATCAGCAACAAATGAAGGACTGGTACGCAAAACATCTCGGCCTCGCGGATAGTGGCCATGGTGTCATGCTGCCGTGGCGTGAAAGCGACAATCCTGAAAATGAGCAGATGACAATCTGGAGCATTTTCCCCGGCAATACCAAATACTTCGAGCCCAGCTCAGCCTCTTTTATGGTGAACTACATCGTCGACGACCTCGACGCACTGCTCGAGCGCCTGACGCAAGAGGGCGTCCGCATCGACCCTAAGCGCCAGGACGAAAGTTACGGCCGCTTCGCATGGATATACGATCCCGACGGCAACAAAATCGAGCTTTGGCAGCCGCTCAATCCAACCGAATAGTCAACGTATGGACAAGATAAAATTAATCCTGATTACCATTGCCGTCATTCTCGGCTCGTTGGGGCTATTAGCCCTGGTCGGCCTTGTCTCTGCACTGATCCAGTCCCTTTTCTGGATCGGTCTCTTATGTCTGGCGGGTTATATCGGAGTGAAGCTATTTGTTAAAGACAAGCCACGCGAGACGGACTCTCTTAACGCTCCTCACGCCCTGAAACAGGTGGAGCGTACGTTAGAGGAATACCGACGCAAGCTCAAATAGGACCACGGGTGCGAGATGGCTACAATCGATCACCCAATCTATGGCTTCGCTACATATTTAGCTAACACTTTGCCGATCCCGTCTGAAAAACGAGATATACTTTCGGACGTTTCAATTGACTTCACCTCAGCTACAAACGATCTCGCCACGATTAGGCAGAATAACTTTCCCTGGGCCAATCCAAGCATCGCGTAATCCGAAGGCCGCTTACTCTTAGAGAGAGTCAAAAGCCTCTGCGCAGCCGCTTCATCCGGCATTTCTTCCAGGAAGATCATGAGGACCTGGCTCTCGCTTTCCGGATGGGCTTGCGGGTGAAGACGCGCAAAGACCGAGGCCCCGCCCCGAGCTAGCGGCAGCGTCTGATCGAGTAACGTATTGTCCTTAGTCTGTAACCATGTGGCCGGAAGCTTGGCCGCAACAGTGACGCCGGTGGGGTGATACTTGTCAGCCGCAACGACGTCCGCTATCTCGATCGCAATCATCTTCAGATCGTACGTCGGGTTATATTTCTCGAATTCCCAGCCGATGAATCCGATCCCATTCTTTGTCTCCACTTCATCGTAACCCCACGATGAGCGTAGATCCTTGTCCTGTGGGCTTCGTTCAACGAACCCAACTATGAGCTCCGACATTTTAGGTTCGGAAAGCGCAAGCGCATCACGGAAAAGCTTGTCAGGATTCTGCTTGATTCTTCCCGCTGAGTGATAGAGAAAGCTCAGAGGCAGGAGAACGTCACGCGGATCAACCTTCTTAAGATCGATCATTGCAATTGCTCTTAATCCATTGATCAAATGAGCAACATTCTGCTCTCGAATCGCAAAAACCGATGAGCGCTGGCTGAAAAGAAGAAGGGAATAAATATCATCCTCAGTGAGTGAGGCCCGCATCCGGGCGCGTGTGGTCTTGTCGTTCTTTGCAAAACTCTCGCATAAGTTGCTTAAGCGAGCATCCTCAGAATTCTTTACGGGATTGATCAAACTTTCTTCACCATGCCACAAATCGTATGCTCTGTTGGGCGAAGGAGATTGAATTACTAAGCCAAAGCACGCCAATACCAGAATGAATGTGCACTTCATCAGAGTGTTCCTTTCACCCAAGCCCTACCGCGCCGAACAGTAAACGAATCACACCGGCGCCGAAGATAACCCAGAAGGCATTTGGTCGAAATCGGACGAGGATGAAGACTGCGACGAGCATGATCGACAACCCAACCCAGGAGTGAATTCCGGCGCGCCCAATACTCAAACCGGCAGCAACAAGAAGTCCCACCACCGCCGGCGCGATGCCGCGCAAAAGTGCCTGCACTACTTTGTTGTCGCGAAAACGCCGCAATGAAGATCCGGCTGCAATCGTCATCAGAAATGCCGGAAGAAAGATGCTGATAGTCGCCACCAATGCTCCGAGTGTGCCTGCCACTCGATAGCCGACGAAAGTAGCGGTGATCAAAACCGGCCCGGGCGTGATCTGGCCGAGGGCAAACGCGTCAGCGAATTCCTGATGTGTCAACCAGTGATGATTGTTGACTACTTCCGACTCAATCAGCGGCACCATCACCAGGCCACCACCGAACGTGACACTGCCGATGCGAAGAAAGATCGAGGAGAGTGTAAACAGTAAAGCAAACTTAGCAGCCAAAGGCATCGCGACAGCAAGAATGCCGATCGACCGAAGCGTCAACGATTCTTCACGCTCTTTGTCTGCATTCAATTGCTCCCTCTTACGACTCCGTCTTCGCTTTGCGAGTCGCGCGCGAACACGAGCACGCCGCCGAGCACCAATCGTGCGCAAGTCTCGCAATCGCCGCAGTTGCGTTTCAGCAAACGAGTCGATGTAGATACCGATCAGTCCGGCGACCAACACGACTTCCAGCACGGTAGCGTCAAAGAGCGCGACAGTTAAAAACGACAACACCGCAAGCCACCACTGCCAACGTTGCGTGAGGATGTTCTTGCCCATGCGCCACGCCGTCACGAGGATCAAAGCGACGACCGCGCCATTCAAGCCGTGAAAGAAACGTTGTGTGTCTGGAAAAGCCTTGATGTGTTTGTAGACGATCGCCAGCCCGATCATGATGAGCATCGAGGGCAGGATGAATCCGGCCATGGCCACCGCGGCGCCGCGCCAGCCGCGCAGACGCAGTCCTATATAAGTAACGGAATTTCCCGCACTCGTGCCGGGTAAGCTTTGCGCGAGGGCCAGAGCTTCAGCGAACTCGGAATCCGTCAGCCAGAAACGCTTGCGTACCGTGAGCGCGCGGATTTCTGCGAGTACGGCGACGCCACCGCCAAAACCAACCAGTCCGATTTTCAGGAAGGATAAGAAGAGACCGCCGAGTGTCGCAGTTCGAGAGATGCGTTCGATTTGTCGTCGTGCAATACGCACGCGGCGGCGCATGTCGTATGCACGCGATCGAATTCTATCTGTTCGAACTGAGGTCTGATTCACTGCTCCAGTCAGTGAGTATACGACACGGCGGTGTTCACGTCCTCATTGGGCTTTTACGCCGAAGGCGTTCGCTAATTTGAGCCCAGGGTTCGAGGAACGAGAACCCTGGGTACAAGTCCCAAACAGCACGAAACCCTGAAAGGGTTCGCCAACTGCGTAACCCTTTCAGGGTTTGGTCGTGATTTAAAATTGGTCCCAGGGTTCTCGTTCCTCGAACCCTGGGCTCAAATTAGCCAACGCCTTCGGCGTGATTTTGCTCACATTCAAACTAATGCACTACTCTGGCTACACCTGCGTCGCAGGCTCACGGCTTCATGAATTTAGCGACGCCGTTGATGAACATCTGTACCGCGAGCATCACCAGCAACATTCCCATCAACCGCTCGATCGCGATCACGCCTCTCTCCCTCAACAAGCGGTAGAGAATCGTCGACGAAAGCAGAACTACTGCGGTGACGGCCCACGCGAGCGTTAGCGAGGCCCAGAGCTGCAACGTGCTGTTTAGACTCGACTGCAACAACAGCAACATCGCAAGAGTGGAAGGACCAGCAACAAGCGGAATTGCGAGCGGGACCAGAAACGGCTCTCCGGCGAGTGTTTCATTGGCGGGCCGATCGCTTGGGAAGACCATTCGCAATGCGATCAAAAACAACACAATGCCGCCCGCGATACTGATCGTCTCTTCCTGAAGACTCAGCAACCGCAACAGATACTTGCCGAGGAACAGGAACACCAGCAGCACGATGTAAGCAAAGAAGATCTCGCGGACCAGCACTTTGCGTCTGCGGTCAGGCTGTACGTGTTTCAGCACAGAAAGGAAAGGCGGGATATTACCCAGCGGATCCATGATGAGTAACAACGTGATAGCGTTGAAGAAGATCTTCATTGCGCGGTTGAGAATTCCGGCTGAGATAGATCAGAAGGCTGCAACAGACCTTTCACGATCAGCAACTGTGCGAGCAGTCTCAACTCGTTGCGGTCGAACCGATCGGCAAGGGCCCTCGTGCGGTTGAAGTCTGATCGAGCTAACGCAGCCACACCTTTTCCATATTTGAAGACGAGGTTATCGAGCGGTATTATGCCAGCCTGGTCCAGGATGATTTCACTCTTTTTCACGGCCCCGCTTTTGACAACGCGATCGAGCAACAGCAACAACGAAATCTGACTGTTGGCGCGGTCGACTGTTCGCTCGGCGAGTGCGAATGCTTTTGCGGGATCGACTACTGCATACGCGCACAATAATGAAAGTAAGGCGTTCGTCTGCTTCTCGTCTTTCAAGTTGGTCTTGATCATCGTCGCGGCTTCGTCAAGCAGAGTGCCGGCCTCAGCGTCTTCACCTTTCTCTTTCAGCAACACGGCCAACTCGGCCATTGCTCGAGCGCGTTCTTCCTTGCGTTCGATCTTTGGCAGGAGTTTTCGTAGCTGGTCGATTTGTTTTCGGCCCGCAGCCGTGCTGATCTCTTCCGCATCGAGGTAGTCGAGAGCCTTACGCCGCTCTGCACTGTCGCTGATCTCTTTGCTCAGGAACTCACGAAAAGCATCTGTGTTCCCGCGAGCGACCGCAATTATCGCTGCCTGCTGATAGAGGTGGTCCTGAGTGTCGCCATCCGCCGATGCTGCGATACGAACGAGTTCTTCCTGCTCGCCACGCCGGATCAAGGTGTTCTGAGTGTTCTGGTCTCGCTGATCTCTGGTCAGCGTGTCGTTAAAGGATGCGAGCTTTCGTTCGAGCGCCGCGCGTCTCTCCGGAAAGAACTGTTCGATCTCCGGCATCACTTCATTGATCTGAAACAGCAGATTCGAATTAGCTGACGGGCTAAGCGCCGCGCTTGTCATAATCTCAATGAGCCCGCGTTTTTGATCGTCGGTCAGAGTCAGCGGCTTTAATTCTCCGGGCCGCAATTCCCTTGCCCTGCTATCGTGCACGAGGTAAAGAGCAAGAAGCGAGGCATGAAGATCTGTAGCGACATTCTTCGTTTGTAACCTCGTGATGATCTCACCGGCAAACACTGACGCTTTCTCAGTATCGCGCTGCTGAAGGTTTTGTAAGAGATTAGCCAACTTGAACGTGAGCCCTTTCGCCAAACTCTCACGCGCGAGTTGCAAGGCTTGCGCCGGATCTCGCGCCGCGATCTGTTCTGCTATTTCTTGTTCGAGCCAGCGTTCTTCCGAAGGGGAACTCTCTGGTCCAAGCGAAACTTGTCGTGACGCTCGCAACATATCGAGGGCCAGTTGAGTATCTCGACGCGCGACTTGTAGCAATACTCTCCGCCTTAGCCTTAATGTGAGGGAATATGGCTGCGAGATTTCGCCAGCTTTGCGATTTGGCGGAGTTGGAGTGATGGAGTTGAGCGCTTCCCAGTAGAGATTGCGCGCGCGTTTATCATCGAAGGGCCAAAGTAGATCCGCGGTGCTCGCCATTATGTAGACGCGGTTTTCCGGCAGCTTCAAAGCCCATGAGGCTGACGCAATCTCGTTCAAAAGCGCGAGCGTCTTCTTTTCGAGTTCCGCTGCTTCTTTTGCTTTTGTAGCGTCTGTCTGCGCGCGGACGGTCGAGGCAACCAGCAGGATGATTACACAAAGAAGCACAAACTTTGATCGACCAGTCATTTTCTAGCTATCCACAGATTACGCCGATTGTATACTCAATCTGTGTAATCTGTGGATAGCTAGCAACTCGTGGTTCATATATATGACAACAATCAAAGTAGCTCCGGTTAAGCCGACTATCTCGTTCGACGTGTTGGAGAAGATTGATATTCGCGTTGGCACTATCAAACTCATCGAAGACGTCAAAGGCTCGAACAAACTTCTAAAAATGACCGTCGATTTCGGCGATCACACCAGGACCATTCTGGTGGGGATGAAACAAGAGCGAGAGGACCCCAAAGACATTGAAGGCGTGCAGGCATTGTTCGTAATAAACCTCGAACCAAAAAAGTTAATGGGCGAAGTGTCAGAAGGAATGCTGTTGGACATCGGCTACGCAGACGGAATCAAACCAGTCCTCGCCTTGCCGGAAGCGGAAGTGCCGAATGGAGCTCGAGCCGGGTGACGCCTGACCTTGAAAACGCGCCACCAATTGTTAGACTAAAACGAAAAAAATCCAAACGGTGGCGCGGTGCTCGAGGCCGCCTGCCGGTGGTGCGACGTGATAATCCACAAAAGATCGTGGGCTACCTCGGAAGAGCGAGTATTATGACGGCGAGACTGCGTCGTCACGAAGAGGAACATCATCGCGAAGCAGGCTGGCTCCAGGCGTTTTCGCAATAACATTACGAAGGAGAGCAACTATGCGCCGGGTTCTCGTATTTTTCGGAATCGTAATTGTCTTTTCATTGGCAAGCCGAAATGCATTGGCGTGTAGTTGCATGGACTCCGGCACGCCGTGTGAGAGTTATGGCAAGGCGGCGGCGGTTTTCGTAGGCACAGTCACAGGGGTCCATGAGAACGATCCCTTTAAAGGGAAGGATTTAGCCGAACGACGCAAATTGAGCGATTCAGGCGCGAGCGATTGGACCCCTATGGCGTATAAATTCTCCGTCGAGCAGGCATATCTTGGTGTTACAGACTCAGAGATCGAGATATTCACGGGACGCGGCGCCGGGGACTGTGGTTTCAGATTCGAAACCGGTCAGCGTTATATCGTTTATGCATATCGCTACAAGGACAAGCTGAATACCAGCATCTGCACACGCACGATGCCCTTCAGCAGGGCGACTGAAGACATCGCATTTCTCGGCACGCTCTCATCAGCCGCTCCCGGAGTAACGATTTCCGGCACGGTTATTTACCGTCCCAAAGAACCGGTAAATTCAGAAGTCCTTAGTAAACTCTTCAGCTCGGATGTCCTGATCACAATTGAAGGTGAGTCAGGGAAAAAAGAGATTCGTCCCGATGCTGAGGGACGTTATCGTGTCAGTGGTCTTCAAGCCGGCAGATACAGAGTAGCCTCACGCCTTCCCGAAACTCTTATCACGCCGCGAAATGAAGAAGTGATAACTCTGGGCGATCGGGGGTGCGCGGCGGTCGATTGGTATATCAATGATAACGGACGCGTCAGTGGTCGCGTTTTTAATGCTGATGGTGAACCGGTGGCGAAGATACTGGTGTCGCTTGTGGATCCCGGAGCTAGTGCCACGGATTACCCTACAAAAATCGAGCGCACTAACGATGAAGGGTACTTTTCGTTTTCAGCAGTTCCGCCGGGTACCTATCACATCGCTGTTAATAGCAATCGCTATCCGGAACCGAACGATCCAACTAAGGCTTATCCACCGTCGTTCTATCCCGGAGTTGTCGATCAAAGGCACGCGCAGGGGATCACCGTTGGTGCTGGTGAGAAGTTGAGTGACTTTGAGATACGCATACCTGCGAAACTCCCAGATAGTATTTTGACTGGAACGGTGGTCTGGGCTGATGGCTCACCGGTCGCTAACGCTCAGCTAAGTGTTAAGGATGTGACGTACCACGACAACAGCATGAATCACGGTGTGACGGCCGACGAACTGGGCCGATTTAAGATCAATGGATATTCCGGACAGAAGTTTGTTATCGAAGCGCGAAGCAATCGTCGTTACGTAGCAAATGAATCTGTTTTTGGGCCGGTGGAGCGAGCCGAGACTCTGAAAATAACTTTGGAACGCCCCACGCACAAAGTCCGGATCGTGATCACAAAACTCCGCTGAGAGATTAGACATGAGGGCGGCCACGGAGGGCCGCCCCTACAGTTGTAGGTTGATCACGCCACATTATTGCCAACTGTAGGGGCGGCCCTCCGTGGCCACCCGATTGAGCTCAGCCTGCGTCACTCCTCCTCTTCCGAAGGTAGTGACTTCAGGTATTCAACCAGATCAGACTTCTCCTGAGCTGTCAGTCCTAAACTAAATCGAGTGTTGTAGTGGTTCACCACGTCCAATAACGTCGCGAATCGTCCATCATGATAGAAGCGTCCCTTGTTTGCGGGATTCATGAAGAGACCATTCTCGCGCACGAAGACGCCGGCCAGATTCATCGTCTTGTACACGCCATCAGGAGCGCGGTCGGCCTGGAAACTATCGATGCCGATCTCCGCTGGTGTATGCAAGTTCCAACCTGGCTCCGTCCACAGCGGCTCCACGTGACAATCGTTGCATTTCGCCTTATCACTAAACAGCTCATCTCCACGCTCGGCTGCCGCGACGTCGAAGTCTGCAACGGGTTCAGGCGCCGGAGCAGGAATGGCGAGTTGATAGAAATGCAGCGACGGCAGTTTCTTCGTTATGCGATCCTGCTCAGGTGGAATGTGTGGCAGATCCGCAAAACCATTAGCCGCGGCGATCGGAAACTTCGCCGCATTGTTTAGTCGCGGATCGAAGAACCGGCCGATACCGCGCATCTCGAGCGCTGCGACAAAAGCGTTCCAGTAACTGACAGTTCCCCACGCGCCGGTCCACGTATGCTGATTGAACCCGGCGAGACCATAAGCGTTCGGGAGCAGAGTCGCCCCCGGAACATTGGTTCCCGTAACAACGCCATCCGTCACCTGCTGCGGATTGAACGCCTTGCCGTCGAGTAACAACTCCGCATCGAATTTCCCCGGTCCCCAACTGTTCAGCACAGCACGAACAGTGTCCTGACTAACGCCAAGTAGATTTGCAAAAGGACTGACGTCAGGCGCCGCCGCGATGATCTTTCCCACGTCGAGATCGCGGTTGGCCCAACCATCGAGCCGGTGACCGACGCCGAAGGTTAACGTATTGTCGACCGTCGAATGACAAAGTGCGCAAGTGATGCCGACCGAAGTCAGGTCATCACCCTGGAAGAAGCCCTGGATTCCAAGGACGGCATTGAGTTTCAACAAAGCGACTGTGGTCGCCGGATCGTTGAGGTCCACCCTGCCCTGTTTCAACCGATTGACGAGCGGCTGCGGTAATGCATCAATGTCTACCTTCAGACCAAGACCTAATGCGGTGCTCGGATTGATGCCCGGACCGACGCCTCCCAAATTCGCACCTTTAATCGCTTGGTGAAGCTGAAGCGCGTCACCCCAAAACACTTCATCACCGAACGTGTCAAAGCGGAATGTGGCTCTTCCGTCTTCGAGAAACTCATTTGCATTCGCGACGATCTCTGCGTCGAAGTTTCTGAGTTTTTTCTCTTTGTTTTGGTTTTGAGATGAAGGCCCCTTCACGTGAATGGTTGAGCGTTGTGAGTCTTTACCTTTAACAAAAACAAGCGCTGTCGCTACCGTGACCAGTAGCGCGATCGCGATGTATAAGCCTTTTGACATCGCCCTTGCCTCCTTGATGGATGGTTTGAGTCTGCCGGTGTAAGGGAATCTGAGGGAAACGGGGACTTATTTCATCGACAGATTACATGGATGTCATGAAAATCTGTGTAATCTGTGGATAAAGCACTTGAATCAAAACTAGAAATTTACTTTCAACCCAAACTGGAGAACCCGAGCTATTTCCGATCGTAAACTGCGGCGCGATTGGCTGTGACAGTCGTCGATATCGAACCGTTCGGCTGCAAGAAGAGTAACGCTCCGAGGCTGGATGAAAAGTTTCCTGAACGTTGGGCCAGCGTGGGCACTGTTGATATGCGAACTCTCGCGATCTGTTGTCGCGTCCCTTGATAGTCACCGAAGAAGAATGTCTTGTCCTTTATTACCGGTCCACCAAGAACGAATCCAAACTGGTTGCGACGAAACACCGGCTTCTTTGGATTCGCAGCAGTGGCAGGCGCAAAGAGGTTGCGCGCATTCAGTGCTTCATTACGCAAAAACTCGAAAGCGGATCCATGAAAGTCGTTTGTGCCCGACTTCGTCGTCAGGTTAACAACGCCGCCGTTGAAGCGGCCGAACTCAGCAGGAGGACTGTTAACTTCCACCTTGAATTCCTGAATGGCTTCGACGATCGCAAAGAAAGCTACCTGGCCCGGCTCAGGCTGCAACACGGAAATGCCGTCGAACAGATACTCATTCGTTCGCGGACGCCCGCCATTGATGCGAGGGAATGAACATCCTGAACAACTGTAACTAGCTCGGTGACAGCTCCGGGATCGAGCACGACGT
>Ga0207712_10002233_pt1 | contig 12603 bp, 7 predicted proteins | sample KBSS44metaG_FD_184402 | JGI IMG/M metagenome (GOLD analysis project Ga0207712, IMG submission 184402) | Switchgrass rhizosphere microbial communities from Kellogg Biological Station, Michigan, USA - KBS S4-4 metaG (SPAdes) (version 2) | ecosystem: Host-associated > Plants > Roots > Rhizosphere >... | reverse complement strand
AGGACGATCGTCGTGAGCCGAGTCACCCGCTGCCGGGTGGGCGCGTCGAGTCCGGCGGCGCCAGCCGCCTTGGCCACGATGCGGCTCAACAAGTAGAGGAGCAATAGACCGCCGCCCAGCACGATCGGCGTCGCATACCACGGTGTTGAGGGTGACATAAGAGCCTCCTGAAACAGCACGTGAGGATCAGAGTGTTCCGGCGGATTGCCCCGCCGCGGCAATGGCACTGCTGAGCTGATCCCTCAGCGCAGGCCAACCATCGGTACCGAGTCCTTGCACCATGTGGCGGTGTACCTGGGCCCAAAGCGGTTCCGCCTCCTGCCACTTCCGCTCTCCCGAGGCGGTGAGCCCCACTCGGCGGATCCGCTGGTCCTGCTTGTCTCCTGCCTTGACCCGCACCAGACCATCCCGCTCCATGGGCCGGAGATTCCGGGTGAGCGTCGTCCGATCCATTCCCATCAGGTCCGCGAGCACCGAGAGGGGCTGAGGGCCGAAGCGATGGAGCACGGTGAGGACGGAGAACTGACCGGGGAGGAGCCCAGAAGGAGCGAGCGCTCGCTCATAGGTCTGGGTCACCGCCCGGGCGGCTCGGCGCAGGTGGAAGCAGACGCAGGTGGTGGAGGGGGCGAATTGGGTGGACATGACAGTCAGACCAACAGGGCGGTCGGGACGGACGGGGCGGACAACATGCACGAGATGACCATTAGGTGTATATACACCTAATTGCGGAGAACGCAACCCCGTCCGTCTTGTTCGTCCTGTCCGACCTGTCCGCCGCGAAGCCATTGCATCGAAACAGCACTGGCTGACCTATGGCGATGCGCGTCGCACTGGGGCGGGCTTTCTCGCTAATCCGCTTCGTCCGAATGTCTTAGATGGCATGCGACAAGTTGGCGTGTCGATTGCCTCCCCGCCGCACCGACGCGGTGGAACGCGTCGAGTCAATTTCTGGAAATCATTTCACACCCTCCAATTCGAAGGTGCACCATGCGAAACATCTCTCTCGCGTTGACCCGAGTGGCGCTGGCTGCGATCGTTGCCGGGCTCGGTGCCTGCGCCGACAACTCCTCGAATCCCTCGGGGCCCACTGATCCCACCCTCAAGTCCCCGCCACCGGCAGATATTTCGGTAGCGGCGGCGTCGATCCGCCTCCGCTGCGAGCGGCGTCCGAACCGTTCGAGGATTTCTGTGGATGCTTCCGGGTTGGTCCCCCAGGCAGGCAACTTCAGAGCTCGTGTCACCGCCTCGGGCGGAACCGTGACCTCCGCGGCGAAGAGGGCAGTAGCCGGTCAGGACGAGTTCGACTTCGACAGCAACCCGAATGACATCCGGGCTGGAGCGACCAGGATCGCGGCCAACTTCATCACGGCGCGCACGGGCCCCGATGTGGTGGCCAGGATTCTGAATGCGAGCGGTCAGGTGGTAGCGACCCAGGGGGCGAACTGCACGATTCGGTGAGGGGATGTAAGGATGTTTGGATGTAAGGATGTTTGGATGTGAGGATGTCCGCTGTCATCCGCGCGAAGCGACGAGGGATCTACTCTCCTTTACCCTGTTCTTGGGACCGGCGAGTAGATCCCTCGCTGGCTCGGGATGAGGTGTGGTTTTCACTCCTGCCCCACCCTGCCATCGTATTGACCGTCCGCACCCTGATCCCTGACACCTAACCCCTGACACCTGTTTCCGTTGACCCTTCCGGTCGCCCTCACTAGGTTCTCCCGGCCAAGGGGCTGTAGCTCAGCTGGGAGAGCGCTGCGTTCGCAATGCAGAGGTCAGGGGTTCGATCCCCCTCAGCTCCACTGTGGAATCCGGGGACTACAAAAGCGTGAGAAGTGAGAGGTGAGAGGGCGGGTTCGTGCCGCATTTCCTTCTCACTTCTCACTTCTCACGCTTTCGTCGTTTCCGGCTTCTACGGCTCGATCACCAGCACCGGGCTGAGTTTGTTTCCGCCGGTTCCGGTGCCCAGTTGTCCATTTGCGTCCCGGCCCCAACCATAGGCTATACCGGAGGGATCGAGGGCGAGGGTGTGCCGTCCTCCGGCGTTCACGCCCGCAAAGGTTCGGCTCCCCTGCACTGAGACAGGGGATTCCTGGTCCCTGGTCGAACCGTCGCCCAGCTCGCCGTCGTTATTCTGTCCCCAGCAATACGCCGTTCCTGCCGTCACAATTCCGCAGGCATGCCGATCCCCCGCCTCGATCTGGACGAAGCTCAGGCCACCCGATATGGGAGTCGGAGACGACTCGTCCCTGGTGGAACCGTCTCCGAGCTGTCCCTGGTCGTTCCGGCCCCAGCAGGAGGCGCTGCCGCCAGTGCGGATGGCGCAGCTGAAGTCCTCGCCTGCGGTGACGGTGTTCCAGGTTCCTCCGCCGGCCACGGGAGTTGGGCTTGAATGATCGGTCGTCGTTCCGTCTCCCAGTTGCCCGTCTCCGTTATCACCCCAGCAGTAGACCGTGCCGCCGGTGGAGAGGCCACAGGTGTGCCCGGAACCCAGCGCCAGGCGCGCGAATTGAATCCCGCCCGCTACCGGTACTGGGGAGAACCGGTCGAAGTGGGTTCCATCACCCAACTGGCCCCGGTCGTTGCGGCCCCAGCAGTAGGCGGCACCGTTGGTCGTCACTCCGCAACTGTGTGACTCGCCGCCATCGATGCTGCTGAACTTGAGATTGCCATCCACCGGGTTGGGAGTGTGGCGATCCGACCTGGTCCCATCTCCCAGTTGGCCATCGGAGTTGTCGCCCCAACAGAACGCGTCACCGCTCGTGGCGATTCCGCAGGCGTGGCTGTCGCCCAAGCCGATGGCCACGAACTGGAATGCTCCCGCCACGGGCACCGGCGAAAACTGGTCCGAAACGTTGCCATTCCCGATCTGACCCCGGTCGTTGCGGCCCCAGCAGTACACTATCCCCGCGGTGCTGATGCCGCAGCTGAATTCCGACCCTGCGGCAATCGTCCCATAGGCGAAGCGGCCGGTTGCCGAGAAGATCACCGGCGAGCCTGACAGGCCCGGCGCCGTAGCGGTAAGGGTATTGGTCCCCTTGGCGGGCCCCAGCCTCCAGCCGCCGACAGTCGCGAACCCACTCGGGCCACTGACGGCGTTGGCACCGATTACGCTGCCTCTACCCGTCGCGACGGCGTACACAACCGTGAACCCCGCCACCGGATTACCGCTCGCATCGGTGACCGTTACCGAAGGCAACACCGCGAGAGTGGTACCCACCGGAGCCGACTGCCCGTTTCCGTCATGGAGCACGATGGCAGCGGCTGGCCCCGATTTGAGGTCGACCGGGGCGGACGCGACGTCCTGCAGACCTGTCGCGCTGAACAGGAGAATTCGTTGGCCGACCGATCCAGAAAGCGCCAGGTTGGTGAACGCTGCGACGCCGCTGGCATTGGTGGTGGCCGTCGTGTTGCCGCTCAGACTCCCACCACCCGAAGTAATCGAGACCGTTATCGCCACGTTCGACCGACTGACTGGATTACCCAGCCCGTCCTCCAATCGGACCACCGGTTGCGGGTTCAGAGGAACTCCGTTCGCGGCTGCGGCCTGTGGCTGAGTGACAATGGCGAGTTGGGCAGCGGTAGCCGGCACAATGCCAAATCCGGTGCTGGTAGCAGAGCGGAGCCCGCCCGAGGCGGTGGCCACCAGCGTGTATGCGGTTCCCACGCGGTCAACGCTCAAGCCGCTGAAGGTGGCGACGCCGTCAATCGCGTCTACTGCGGTGGGCCCACTCAAGGTGCCACCCGCCGGATTGTTGCCGAGGGCGAGTCGGACGTTGGTTGACGAAGTCAGTACGGTGTTGCCATGGGCATCCTGGACCGCGACGGTGATCGCGGGGCTGATCGCTTGACCCGCCACGGCCGTCCCGGGTTGCTGGAGGAAGGCCAGCTGGTTCGGGTTACCGGCGGAGCCGATGCCCGTGAAGCTGACGGGACTCCCTGCAAGCGGCCCGGAGGGCCCGGACGCCCGGGCTTCCACCGTTCCGGATCCTGCAACCGGACCGAGCGTCCACGAGGCAACCTGGGCGAGTCCCGCGGCGTCGGTACTGGTGGTGATACTTTTGCCGCGGTTGCTGCCTCTCGCGACCTCACCGCCGCCAGAGACTACCGTGAAGGTGACGGTGACGCCGCTTACCGGGTTCCCGTTTCCATCCTGCACCTCGACCGAAGGGGCAGGGGTCACCGGCTGGCCGGCAGTCCCGTTGAGTTGAGTGGCGGTCGCGGCCGCGATCGTGGCGGGCTCAAGAGACTGGGCATGCGCAACAAACGAAACCGGCGCGAAGCCGGGCACCGCGGCGCGAAGGGTCTGCTGCCCGGCGGTGGAGCCCAGACTCCAGTGGGTAAACGCTTCGCCGTTATCGTCGGTAGTGCTGGAGCCCGGGTTCACGCTGCCACCGGTACCGACCAGTACCCAGCTCAGGCTCCGCCCCGGCACTCCGTTTCCGAAGGCGTCCACCACTCGGATCACCAGGGAGTCGGTAAGATCACCGCCGACCGGGGCGCTTTGGTTATCACCGAAAACCTTCTCAACCGCGACCGCGGCATCGGGAAGTGCGGTCGCGGTGAAGTCGAGCGCTGAGCTGGGAAGTGTCGCAATCATTGCGTGGCTGGTCTGCACCCCTGCCTGATCACCCAGCTGCCAGCGAATCCCGGCTCGGCCGGCTGCGTCAGTCGACGTCGTGGCATCGCTCACGGTGCCGCCGTCTTCCGCGGTCCACGAAACGACCTGACTCTCGATCGGGTTGTTGTACTGATCGACGACCCGAACCAGGAGAGAATCGTCCAGCGTGCCTCCGACCAGACCGGTTTGTCCGGCGCCGCTTATCAGGGACAGGGCGTGTGGCGGACCCGGCTGGGCCGTGGCGCTGAATGTGACCTCAACTGGTGACCGCCCCAGCGCGCGCGCCTTGACCTGTACCGCGCCGGCCCGAGTGCCCAGCACCCAGCGACTCCAGGCTCGGCCATCCGAGCCGGTCATGGCTGTATCCGGAATGAGGTCTTGGGCGGCGCCCGCGCCTGCGGGGGCGAATTCGACCGGCTGATCCGTAACCGGACGATCTTTCGAATCGGTTATCCGAACAACGAGCGAGTCGGACAACAGTCCGCCGGCCACACCGGTCTGTCCATCGCCGCTGATTATTTCGATGTGACTCGGCAGGCCTTCGGCGGGGACCGTGATATCGCCGCCACAGCGGAGTGCGACGGCGAGCACAAAAAGAAGTAGGAATAGCCGGAAAGAGCGCGGGCGAGACAAGGCGAAGCACCCTCGGGTCAGCAAAATTGCGGCATCCAGAGTCCCTTTTCCATTGTACGGGTTGGCTGAGAGTCGCGCTAGATTGGCCGATGGGCACACCGCTTGCCACTCAGTAGGGCATGACGTTCAATATCAACGACTTACCCACCGTGCCAGGGGCCAGCCGCCGCGTTTTGCCGGAGAGGAAGGCCGGGGTAGTCTCGCTTTCGACCTATCCAGCGCCGCAAGTCCAATCGATCCCGTCCGTCCCGACCGCCTCGTCCACCCAGTCCGCCCAGTTTCCAGACAGCACGGTTCGGTTATCGGAAGTCGTTTCTGCCCTGAGCTACGCCCTCGACATAACCGAAGGACAGCCCCAGGGCCATGCGGTCCGGACCTGCCTCATCGGGATGCGTCTGGCCGAAGTGGTCCGACTGACCGATGAGGAACGCTCGGCGTTGTTCTATGCGCTCCTGCTCAAGGATCTGGGCTGCTCCTCTAACGCCGCCCGGCTCTGCAGTCTGTTCGGCGCCGATGATCTCACTCTCAAGCGCGCCCATAAACTCACCGACTGGACCAGGGGCCTGGCATCGGCGGGCTACGCGCTGAGTCACGTGGCACCGCACCGCAATCCGCTGGCGCGCGCGTGGCAGGTCCTGCAACTGGGCACTCGAGACAAGGGATCCGGGCGCGAGATGACCGCGACCCGTTGCGAACGCGGCGCCGCCATCGCGCGGATGCTGGGACTCGAGCCCGCGACGCAGCACGCGATTCGGGCTCTCGACGAGCACTGGGATGGAAGCGGCATGCCCCTTGGTTTGAAGGGCAACGATATCCCGCTCCTCGGTCGAATCGCCGGCCTGGCGCAGACGGTGGAGGTCTTCGCTCACGCGCTCGGTCTGGAAGAAGCCTACGAGGTAGCTCGTCGCCGTCGGGGCCGTTGGTTCGATCCCGAGCTGGTCATGGCGCTCCAGTCGTTCCGGGACGACAGCCGATTCTGGTTTACTCTGGGTTCGGTGGATGCGATCGATCAGGTGGGAGATCACGAACCCGCCGACCGGGTGATCCTCGCGGACGCGGAGCGGCTCGACGGTGTCGCCGAGGCGTTCGCCCGAGTGGTGGACGCGAAGTCGCCGTATACCGCTCGGCATTCCGAAGGCGTTGCGAACATCGCGCTCGGCATCGGGCGAGCGATGGGACTGAGCAAGGACGATCAGACCACGCTGCGTCGCGCCGGCCTGTTGCACGACATCGGCAAACTCGGCGTCTCGAACCTGATCCTGGACAAGCCCGGCAAGCTGAGCCCGATGGAGATGGATGAGATGCGGAAGCATACCCGCTACACCGCGGAGATTCTGCAGCGGGTGACGCACTTCCGTGCCTTCGCCGGTATCGCGGCGGCGCACCATGAGCGGCTGGATGGCAGAGGATATCACGTCGGACTCGAGGCCGGCGACCTCTGCCAGCTCAGCCGTATTCTCGCCGTGGCCGATATCGGCGAGGCATTGTCGGCAGAGCGTCCCTATCGCCCCGCGATGCCGGAGGAAGAGGTGCTGGATATCATGGGTGAGATGGTGGGGACGGGAATCTGCCAGGTGGCGTACGAGGGACTGTTGGCGAGCATGCACGGAGGGGTGGTGGGGAGACGGGAGACGGGAGAAACCGAAGAGCGGGAACAGGGAACAGGGAACGGGGAACGGGGTGTCCCGAGAAAGGAAACGGCCGCGTAGTCGGTTGGCTGTCCCCTCTGCTCGCCGTCTGCTTCGCATTTCCCCACCTCTAAACTCCTCTTCACCTCGGCTTCACCGTATCCTCTGCCGGTCTTCCCCACATTGATCCTTGCCACTCTAGAGCGCGAGGATTCCATGAAAGTCGCCGATCTGATGCGGAAGCCGGTACGGAGCATTCTCCCTGAAGCGACCGTCGAGGAAGCGTTGGTCACCCTGGCGGATTATCACATCTCAGCCCTTCCGGTAGTGGACGCCAAGGGACGGATGGTCGGGGTGATTTCAAGCACCGATCTCCTCGTCGCCGAGGCGGAGGCGGCTCACAAGGACGCGCTCCTGCAGCTTACGGAAGACACTGAAGTGCGGGAGATCATGACGCCGCGGGTGCTCACGATCGGACCGGAAGCCAGTGTGAGAGAGGCAGCGGAGCACATGCTCTATGCCGATGTGCACCGGCTCTTCGTGACGGAGGGTGATCGTCCGGTCGGGGTCATTTCTGCGAGCGACATCGCGGGGGCGGTTGCGGCAGGGAAGCTGTAAGAGAAAAAGCGGGAACGGGGAACAGGGTGTCAGGGATCAGGTGTCAGGTGTCAGGTGATTAGGGCCAACGCCTAAGATCCCTCGCTGCGCTCGGGGCTGAGGTATACCCTTCGCTCATTCCCGTTCCCCGTTCCCCGTTCCCCGTTCGCCGTTCGCCGTTCCCTTTTCCCGCTGTTCAGCTTCTCCCGCAGTCCTGCCCCAAGGTCCGATAGACAGCCCCTAAATCACTGAATAGGGTACAGCAGGTGGGGTGGTGTGCCGGGGCGGTGTAAACCCTTTCAGGTCATTTGCTAGGCCAATTGCCGCGCTGGTGAGCCAGGTAGGCTGCGGGTCGATCTAAATGCTGGTGAAACAGTTCCGCCGGAGCACTCTGGTTGATCACTCGCTGATCGTTCGGCGCGCGAGTAGAACCCTCCAGCCCTCCCTCAGTTCGCCCTGCTGCCGTTCCGGCACCGCAATTCCCGACTACTCGCCAACTTGGTGCCGCACTTCCCGCGAGGGACCGCATACGCCAAGTGAGACTTTTGTATTTCGGAGGTGAATCATGGCTACGAGTTTACTCGATGGCCTGAAGAGCATGGTGACGCCGGAGTTCCTCTCCGGCGCGGCCCGCAATCTCGGCGAAAGCGAAGGGGCTGTCGCCACGGGTCTCGGTGCAGCCTTCCCGGCCATCCTCGCCGGTATCGTCGCCAAGGCCGGGGATTCCCAGGCGATGCGTCCCCTCTTCGACCTGATTTCGAGTCCCGCGAATGACGGTAGCGTGATTCGGGACCCGCGACTCGCCCTCAGCGCAACACCACAATCCCCGCTCGGCGCCGCGGCCAGCAAGCTGCTCTCCGGTGTGTTCGGCGGTCAGTCGTCACCAATCGGTGATTGGATCTCTCGCTTCGCCGGTTTCCGTTCCGGCTCGGGCTCCACGCTGCTGAGCATGGCGGCACCGCTGGTGCTTGGCCTCCTGGGAAACCGCGTGCGAACGGGCGGACTCAACCCCGGAGGCCTCGGCAACCTGCTGCTCGCTGAGAAGGACTCGATCATGCGAGCTCTTCCGGCGGGATTGGGCTCGATACTCGGAATCAAGGACATCGGCATTTCGGCCCCGCGAATCCCAGCGCCCAGTAGCAAGCGCTGGCTGGTCCCCGCGCTGGCCGCTCTGGCGGTCGTCTTGGTCGTCTGGGCGCTGGGCCGCAATCGTCGTCCGGCCGACCAGGCCGGCGGAGAGATGGCTGCGGGAATGGCCCCGCCGCCGGCGGATACGGCCGCAGCACCGGCCGCCCCCGCTGACATGAAGTTTGTCTGCGGCACCGAGAACATCTCTTTCGGCCACGTCGGAGACCGCGCGGTCCTGACCACCAGCCTGGGCAGTCTCGATCTTCGCCCCGTGACGACGGCTTCGGGTGCCAAGTACGTGGCAGTGACGGATTCGACCACGAGCTTCTGGAACAAGGGTGAGAAGGGGACCCTTAAGCTCAAGGGGAAGAAGTATCCGGAGTGCACGCTGGAGAAGTGAGAAAAGCGGGAACAGGGAATAGGGAAAGCGTGAGGAGTGAGGAGTGAGAAGGGATGTTGTCGACAACCTCCGGCATCAGGACGGCCGAGGGACCCTGGTCATCAAGGGAACCTCGTATCCGGAGTGTACTCCGCGCGGTGAGTAGACGCCGTCGACGGGACGCACTCTCATAGCAGTACCAGCTTTCGGCGCCGGCTGCGGCTCGACTGGAATTTCTCGACCGCAGCCCCCGCTGAGGCCGCTCGTGTCAGGAGACGGGGCGGAGTAGGGAAAAGATCTGGTAGGAGTTGAAGTTCTTGATGTGAGCGAAGCGCAGCGAGAGGGTATCGCGAGCGTAGCGAGGGGGACCGACTCATCGAGTTCAGGTGAGTAGGTCCCCCGCTTACATCTCACGCCCTATTGGGGCTGCTTCACGATCCGCAGATAGGGCCTGGGCGCCTTCCAGCCAGCGGGAAATTTCTGCTTCGCCTCGTCGTCCGAAACCGCCGGCAGGATGATCACATCGTCGCCCCGTTTCCAGTTGACCGGGGTCGCGACCTTGTGCTGCGCGGTAAGCTGCATCGAGTCGAGCACCCGCAAGACTTCGTCGAAGTTGCGGCCGGTCGACATCGGGTAGCTCAACATCAGCTTGATCTTCTTGTCTGGGCCGATCACGAAGACGGTCCGCACAGTCGCGTTGGTCGCCGCGGTGCGCCCTTCCCTTCCGAGGTGTCGCCCGGCCTCGAGCATGTCGTAGAGTTTTGCCGTCTTGAGCTCTGGGTCGCCGATCAAGGGGTAATTCACCGTGTGACCCTGAGTCTCTTCGATATCTGCGAGCCATTTCTGGTGGCTGCCGACCGGGTCCACGCTGATCCCGATCACCTTGCAATTGCGCTTGTCGAATTCAGGCTTGAGGCTCGCCATGTATCCCAGCTCGGTGGTGCACACCGGCGTGAAATCCTTGGGATGGGAGAACAGGATTGCCCAGCCGTTCCCGATCCATTCGTGGAAGGTGATCGTCCCCTGGGTGGTGTCGGCGGTGAAATTCGGAGCTTCGTCATTGATACGTAGCGACATGGGTCCTTCCTCCCCGATGCGAGCCAACGGCGATGTGTGGTGCAGCCCTAAACCCTCTGTCCCCCTGATTCAGAAGGGATACGATCGGAGGGCTGCATTATTCTCACCCCACCCCCTGTCCCACTTCCCACCCCCCAACCCCGGTTTTACTTTTACCGCCCCTGCCCCTTGGTGTAACTGGCAACACGCCTGACTCTGGATCAGGAGAGTCCTGGTTCGAGCCCAGGAGGGGCAACTTGAAGGTCCGATACCATTTCGGTGGATCGGGCCTTTTCGCTTCTGCGGCCGCTGCTACTGTGCCTGCTACCACTGGAAATGTCAGATCGCCCGGGCTCACCGTCCGCCGCGATGGTCGGTCACCCCTACGCGTCTGAGTAAAGCCTCGTATCGCGGTTCCGTTCGAAGCCGGGTGAAGTGCCCGTAAGCGAGTTTCCAAAGTAGGTCTGGCTCGCGGTCGCGCGCCGATGCTTCAAGTGCAACCGTTGCGCCCTGCAGGTCACCTACCCCGATCAGGGCCTCCGCCTGAAACACGCGCTCTACGTGTTGAGAGGCCTCCAGCGCGGCCAGTCGTGAACGGATATACCTCGCCTCCTCGGCGCGACCGGAGAGTCCGTAATACCTCGCGAGGGTGCCGAGTACGAATGGCAGATCGCCGGCGAGGCGAAATGCCTGCTCGGCTTCCGTAGCTGCCTCAGGCAGATTCCCTGCATCATCCGCAAGCTGGGCGAGCATCAGATGCGCGACCCAGAGGGTCGAGTCCAGCGCGAGCGCACGCCGAGCCTCGACGGCTGCTTCAGCCCGTCGACCAACCATCCGGAGCCGCGGGGCTAGGTTGGCCACACGGAATGAGACGTTCGGGGTCAGCATCAGGGAACGCTGCATCACAGTGAGCGCGGAGTCGTCCAAGCCGATGATGTTCAGGAACTGGGCATAGGTCAGGAAGGCCTCCGCGGACCCGGGGCTCAACGCGACCGCGCGGCGAAAGTCCTCGTCCGCTGCAGGGAAGTCCCACTCGTACACCGCGTGGATCTGAGCCCGCTGGGCGTAGCCATCACCGTTCGTGCTGTCCAGCGCGATGGCTCGATCGATTGCCCGCCGCCATAGCACCAATCTTTCCACCGGGGCGGCGCCGCCGAGCTGTGAAAGCTGTTGGTATGCCGCGGCGAGGCCAACCCAGGCTTCGGCGAACGTGGAATCCCGCGCGATCGCTTGCCCAAAGAGATCGGCTGCACGGATGGCGCCTTCAGTGGTTATCGCGAGAAGGGCGGAGGACCCACGCAGGGACAACTCCCGCGTCGCGAGGTCTACCGTCTCCCGCCGTCCCAGTCCGGCGCGCACTTCATCACGAAGCGGCACGTCGATCACGCGTGCGACTTCAGTCGTAACCCTCTGTCGCAATGCGGCGAGATCTGCAGCCGGACTCTCAAATTCCTGCGACCAGAGCGGGACTCCCCGGTCCACACGAATGAGCTCGATCACTAGGCGAGTGCGCGAACCCACGCGGCGGAGTGTCCCGTCAATAACCCAATCCACTTCGAGCCGGCGACCAAGGTCGAGCGGATTGCCACCCTCAGTGACCTCGGCCCACACCACGGCTCGCGGAGGGACGGCGAGCCCGTCGATCCGTACCAGTCCGCCCGTCAACTCGGCCGAGAGTCCTTCCGCGAGGTAGGTCTCGCTAGAATCGCCTGAGGTCTGGATCGGCAGCACCGCGACCTTGGCCACCGATCCCGACGGACCCACGTGCCCCGTGCCGGTCGTAGCGAGCCAGGTTCCTCCAGCCACTGCCATTGCGGCGGCCACAACAATCGGCCACCATCGGCGTTGCCAGCGGCTCGAAGATCTCGCCGATGCCTCCAGGCCGGCGAGGACCTGCTCAAGCTCAGCGGCGTTCGCGAACCGCTCGGCGGGATCCGGCGCGAGCGCAGTGGTAACCGCAGCCTCGAGGGCGGGCGAGACTTCCGCTCTCAGATCCGTTAAGCCCCGCCGAGGCTCGCGCAGGCGTCGCGCGACGACCTCCTCCACGCTGCTCCCGGCATGTGGCGGCTCGCCAGAGAGCATTTCATACAATACGCAGCCCACTGCATAGACATCGGTGCGCTCATCGACAGGTCCATTGCCTAGGGCCTGTTCCGGGCTCATGTACGCGGGGGTTCCGCTCAGTCCGGTTGTGACAACCTGCTCACCAGTGGAGCCAAGAGCGCGGGCGATACCGAAGTCGGCGATCAGCGCGTTCCACCCGCCCGACGCCTCCGATTCTCGCGGCGGGTATCCGGCGAGCAAGATGTTCTCCGGCTTGATGTCGCGATGGACGAAGCCGCGCTTGTGGGCGTATCCGAGCGCCGCGGCAACCTCGCGTGCTACGCGCACCGCATGGGTCACCGGCAGCCGATGCTCCCGGGCGAGACGGTCGCGCAGCGATTCGCCTTCGATGTAGGGCATCACGTAATACAGCACGCCCGCCGCCTCGCCCGAGTCGTGCAAAGGGAGAATGTGCGGATGTACCAGCCCGGCGGCGATCTCGATCTCACGCAGGAAGCGCG
>Ga0207712_10002219_pt1 | contig 12641 bp, 23 predicted proteins | sample KBSS44metaG_FD_184402 | JGI IMG/M metagenome (GOLD analysis project Ga0207712, IMG submission 184402) | Switchgrass rhizosphere microbial communities from Kellogg Biological Station, Michigan, USA - KBS S4-4 metaG (SPAdes) (version 2) | ecosystem: Host-associated > Plants > Roots > Rhizosphere... | reverse complement strand
CGAATCACGTCCCTGGCTTTGCTGATGGTTTGGCTCCTGGTCATTTCAATATACGAACCGGCAGTCGTTTAATCAGCGTTAGGTCACCAGAAGTGCACGTTTGGCTCGGCGGGCTTTTAATACTTGTCTTCGCACGGCGCGCAGGCATCGGCTTGGATTGCCCGCACGATCGATTCCGTCAGTGCCGGGGCGAGGAGCATCGCCGGTTCGCTCTCGGACATCCATTGCGCCGGTGTTTTCATCTCGATTTAACGAACGAAACGACCCTTGCTCTGGGCGGCGACACGATTCGGTAGCCGTGTGTTGCGGCAGCAGCCATGATTTCGCGTTCGTCATCTTGGAAGATGTTGCGAGCGGTTTCGTGAGGTGGTTTGGTGTTCTGGATCGACAGGCTTGCAGTCGGCCAAGAGTGCAGATGGGCTTCAGAGAAAGTTTTCATCCAGTCGATTTCCATCACTCGGAAAGCCTAACCATTCGCTGATCCGAATGCTCAAAGTCTCGCATCGGATACCTCAGCGTTAGACGGCATGAGTTCGTTCATTTTTACATCCCATCCAGCCTCCTGGAATGTTTTCAGAAGAGAGCCAAACGCCCATCGAGCCCCAAGTGGTCCAGCATCGTTGGAGCAGCGGATTTTTCCTCGGAGCGTCATTGCGCCGATGCAGATTTCCACCTGGCGCAGCTCGAATCCGTTCCATCCACTCGGTTCTGAACCCAGAGTCCGCACCTGGATGCCGCCTAACCAGTCACTGGAGCCAACAGCCGGATCGCTGGCTCGTGGAGATTCAGTTTGATTTTCTGTGCTCATAATTTTTCAGGCTGTGGCTCAGTTCGGTCGTTCTGCCGCCGGACCGAGCGTTTTGGTTTCTTCGTGGCATACGTCGCCACCGAGCCGATTTTCGGCGGATTCTTGCAAAGTGTCACACACGACATGGATGTTGGGATTTTATCCATCGCCTTGGCGATTTTCTCCCACCTTTTCTTGCGGCCTTCCGCCAATCGTTTTTTCCGCCGAGCGATTTCCGCTACCAACCGGATTGTTTTGGCGTTCATGGGCCATGCAGGTGCCGTAATGGTTTGGGAGCGACGTCGCCCATCAGGTCCACGGTGATGGCGTTGATGCTGATGAGTTTGTTTTCGTAGATGGTGTATCGACTGATTAACCGCTGGATGGCGTCGGCCTGTCTCGGCCCGGCCTCGCTGCCGCACGTGCGTAAAAATCTCATGGAATCCGTCGCGTGCTTTATTATTTCGATGCTGGTCATGATGGGGCAGAAGGCTTGGGAGTCGTCCCCCGGCCCTTCTTCTTCCCCACAATCGCTTTGTCGATTTCATCTTTCCGGAACCGCGGCCCGGCCAGGCCCGTGTACCTTTCGATCAATCCATCCGTTGCGGCCTTGTGAATTGTCGAGGGTGAACAGTCCGCATACCGCGCGGCTGTGTTCGCGCACATCCAGGGACTGTGGCTGCGGGCCACGTCGTTGCGGATATCTTCCAGACCTCGGCGGATTTCCTCGCGCAAATGCGCGATGACGCCCATTAAATTGGGCACCAGTACTTCATTGATCATCGTTGGGACTATTGTGTGTTGGCTTCCGTCGCCAGCCCCGGCGATTTGGGAGGCACCAGGGGTGAGTTCGTCAGCGGGTCGAGATTCGGTTTGCTCGCCTGCCGCTGGTCCCTCGTCCCTGGTTCCGGCCACTCGCTCCGGCGTTTCCACCATTGGTGTATCCATTTTTCGAACTCCTTGGGGTCTGGCTGTCTCTCGGCTGTGTACCGGCTGCCAAGCGCATGGTCCGGCCACAAATGCAACCGCGGGGCCAGGCCCAGCTCGCCCGCGATCGCTTCAATCATCTTCAACTGTGCCAGCGCGTAATCTTCCCACACGCGCCGGTTCTCGAAAACTTCCACCCGCATCTTCAGCCCGAGCGTCCGGGCGTGCGCCGCAATCCGCGCCACGTTCTCCGCGCGAATGTTTATTGGCTCAGCGAAAATTGTAAGTGCACGAAGGCCGGCGATGGCCTCCAGCGTCCGCTGCAAATCATCCCGCCCGATCTCCGGATACATCGGCGCCACCGCCACGAACACATTGAGCCCCCACTCAGCAGCGTGCTGCAGGCAACGCAACCGCGCCGTGGGCGAGGGCGCATGCGGCTCGTAAATTTGAGCCAGGCGATCATCGAGCGTGGGCAGGCTCATGCCGAACATCAGCCGCGGGCCGAAACTTTTGAACAGGTCGAAGTCCGCTGCGGCCATCGGCGAGCGCGTGAGGATGCGCACGTTGAGCGTGGAATAATCGCGGATCAGCTCGAGGGATTCCCGGACCATGGACCGCGCCTCGGCGTGCAATTCCTTCTGGCGCGTGATGTCGCCGGCCAGGCGGATCGTCTGGTACGGGTCGGTTGTGCTGCAATAGATCACCGCACGATTACCCCCGCGTTCCAAGAGCTTGGGGTCGGCGTATTCAGCCAGGGCAAGGCTGTGCAAAAAGATGTCCCGGTCAAAGCGCCGGACCAGCACGTAATTGCCCCATTGGCTGTCCGGGTCCTCGACATTGTAATCGCTCATGGTCGACCGAATCCGCCCCTGCAGCGTCGCGGGCACGTAACAAAACCGGCAACCATGGGAGCAACCCACCGCAATATTGAATGACCAATTGGACAAACTTTTGTGCACGAAGTTGGACTCAGCGATCCGCGCCGGCTGCGGCCAAATGCCGACCGGCCCGCGCGTGAGGGAAAGAAATTGGGTCTGACTCATGGGTTCGTCGATACGTGAATGGGAACGGCCCAAGCGTGAAACTCGTTGGTGGTGCCGTTGGGCCCGAGATATTTGATCAACTGGCAACCGGGCTCGTGATTGGGGACGACCTCTACGACGTTCGTGAATTTTAACCCAAGGCCGCCGCCTACCTCCACGGTGTACCATTCGTCATGTTTGCGCTTAAGGGCGGACGGGCTCGCGGCAGGCGAGGGATTGCGCTGCTTCTGTTCGACGGTGAGGCGGGCAGACTCGAGTAGATCGATTCGAGTCCGTTGCCGGGCCAAAACTCGCTGCTGTGCAAAGTTCACGAAGGTTGAAAGCACAAGCGCGAGGAGGAAAAACAGGATAAGCGTTTCCCTTTTCATTGCCGCGGCGGGCCTAGGTAATTCAATTTGTTGCGAATCGAATCAACGTGCTCCCGGATGTAGTGAACCTTCGCCTGGTCCCCGCTATCCAGCGCGCGCCCGTGTGCAAATCCGAGAGCCCAATGCAGGAAGTTAATTTCTTCGTCGGACAGATGAGGCTGAGGTTTCTCGCCTTGCACGTCATCGAACTGCTGGTGCCAGCCCATTTCGGCGAGTTGCCGCAGGTCATTGTCATTCGCGCAGAGCGCGTCTTGCAAATGGCGCGCCATCGATTCGGTTGTATCTCTGACTGAGCCCTTGAACCCAGGATGTCGGCAGGCCAACTGAATCGCGCTCATCAACTGCCAAGCCATACTTTTCGTTAACCTCCATTCGATCGGCTGCGGATCCTTGAACAGCTCCAGCAATGCATCTTGGACTTTGTTCTCTGTCATCATCTCAGGGCCCCATTCATCCGCCTGGTCTCCCGTCTGGTTTTCAAAGCGCGGTCCGCGTGCCAGCCCGCGAGCACGGTGTAAACATCCGCCAACGTCGCGCGGAACGTGGTGGTCGAGCGTTCCAGCCGCATGGCCAGGATGTCCCCCGGCTCAAGGCTCACGACGATCCGCCGGTCATAATGCGCGAAGGTCTTGGCCGTGCGCCGTGAGATTGGTTTTTTGAGATCAGTCATTTTCATTTCCCTCCCGCATGACCTCTTCCGCCTTTTCTTCCGCCCTGCGGTCCTTGATCCAGACGCAGACCATCAGCATCCCCACGCCCAGCGTGGCCAGGCTAATGAACACGCCCACGATCACCCCGTGCCAGAATTCGTTCACGACAATAAAAAAAAAGAGGCGAGCGAGTTGCTCACTCGCCCGCCCCCATGTTGTTCACCACGGTTGACTCAACCTATTCACAGTTTTCCTCCGCTGTGAATAAGTCATGCGGGTTGTTTGCCGCCGTTACCATCTTCCAATGCTTTTAGGTCAGCGCGGATTAGTCTGCGGATATGGGCGCTTGCGCTCATATCCATTGATCTGGCCCGTGTCTTGACCGCTTCGACGAAGTCCTTCGGAGCGGAGATGTTAATCGTGCCCAGCCCCGGACGCTTAACGTGTTTTCTTGGCATGATCGCGAAGTTATATACACACAATTATGCTTGTCAACAAGAAATGGTAGTTCTTGTATAAACTTATTGACTCGATAAATACTCCATGTTTTAGTGGCGCCATGCCCGAACGGTCCAAGCGCCACAAACCCATTCGAAATCCCGGTGACATCCAAATGTCGATCAGCATCGATCGGGAGCTTAAGGAGAAAATCCGGGTTCGGGCAAAAGCACTGCAACGCTCGATGAGTGGCTACTTGCGCTATCTGGCGGAAAAAGATTTGGCCTCAGTTGGAATTACCTTTCCGAACAGCAATCATGGGTCGGCGTTTATGAACGAACGACCAGAGAAGGAGGACCAATGATTGCCAAGAACAAATTGCGTAGTGCGACCGAGACCCAAATTTCTATAAGCCTTCCAAAAGAATTTGTGAAGCGAATGCAGGAAAGGGCAGTTGCGCGAGAGCAGAGTCTGAGTGGCTATATCCGCTACGCTGCTCGCAGAGAAATGTTGGAGCCACTCGAGTATTTTCCTCCTCTAAAGGACAGGGCTGTCAAAAACTCGACCGAACCAAAACACAGCCCATGAAAGTTCTACTCATCCTTGGCCTCTGCACCCTGTGCGAGCCTTCCTTCGCCGGTTGGCGCATGATCGGCACTCCCACTTACGGTCTCCCGGTCCTGCCGCAAACGCCGCGGGCTCCAGACAAACCCGCTCCAGAGGTGGTTTATGAGTCGGATTTCCGGATTGCCGAAGGCGTCCTCTACAACGTCAGGTTGTCCAAGCGGTGGGCGCAGTACATTCCCGGCGCCGAAATGACCGTGATTAAAGTTTTGCCCGATGGTGTGGTCTTCCGGCTCTACGCAAACATCAACGAGACCTCGCGCACGTCCGGGAGTATTGGCCGGTCATCCTTCGGCTCGCGCACCATTCACACGTCCATGGTCCCGGCCGGGACGTGTTTCGTGCGCAATTTTCCCAGCCGGACGCTCACCGTAGGGGAGTGGTGCTCAACCCCGCTTTACGTCCTCTGTGTGGAACCGGTCGCATACGACGGCCAAATGCTTCCCGCTTACGACTACGGCGTGCCCAACACCCCGCAGAACCGGAAGAGATTTTTGAATCAACCCAACCTCACGACAATCCCCGTCACATCCACCAACTCAGTGGAGAAACCATGAGCAACCGTTACGCAGTTTACGTGAGCGACGCGCGGGGCTGGCCTCCGGCGTTCGATGAATTGTTTTTTGGTGAGCGGGCTTTGCGCAACGGCGGAAAATTCGTGCCGTATAACGACGGCGGCGAGCCCCCATGCGGCCACATCGAGGTGCAAGGCCGCAGTGAGGCCATCGCCCTCAAAAAGAAACTCAACAACACCGGCGATTGGCTCGCGCCCGACACCGGCAAGGTCATCCGGCCTACTTACGCGATCAAGAAACTCAGTGCTCTAACGGGTGAGAACCAGCTCTACATCGAAGGCTACACGGACGACGGCGATTGCGGTCAACGGATGGCTAAATCCAAGCGCGAACAATGAAAGCCAAAGCGATCCAGAATGGCGTCTATCGGAGCGAGGATGGTCGTTTCTGGCTTCGCCCGATCGTCGCTGGCAAGCGCACCTGGAGAAAGCTCCACGCGCTCAAGCTCAAGCCTGCCCTCGAGGAAGCCGCGGACCTGATGGTGGCCCATCGCCAATCCATCGCCGGCATTTGCCGCAGCCCGCTCAGCCGCGGTGTGGATTTCGCCAGCGTCGCGGATTTATATCTTGAGGAAAATTGCCCTAACAGCAGAGGCGAGCGCCGCAACGAGAAATTTGTCGCCGAAGAATCCATCAAGATAGCGAACCTGACCAAGTTTTACGGCTCCTGGGCATTGGCTGACATCCAGAACGAATCCCTGATGCAATATCGGGACTGGCGCGTGAAACAAATCTCAAAAGGCACCGGCGCCCGCACCACGCAAATGGATTGGTGCACCTTGAGCAACGTCCTCAACTTCGCGGTGCGCCGCAAGATGGCCCACTACAATTACGTCGGCATCAAACGTCCGCGTTTGCGCGTCGACAATGTCAGCGGCTCGATCCAAGCCGAGAAAATCCGGCACTGCCGCGAGTTCGCCCCGGCGGACGGGAACGAGCTCAACTTGTTGGCTCACTACTTTTTCGCCGACCCACGGAGCGAGGCCATCGGGTTCCAAATGCTCTTCGAGGCCTTCACCTCCTGCCGCTCCAGCGAAGCGCGCCGCCTCCGCATGGATGCCGTGAACACCGACCAGCCCGGATTCATCCAGGGAAACCATTTGTTCATCGCGCGGTCAAAACACGGAGTTTATCCCTACGTGCAAATCACAGAGGACTTGAAAGATTTTCTTTCCTGCCACCAAGCATGGCATCACGCTACCCACAACGGAAACCCGTGGTGGTTCCCCTCCGCACGGCTCCCCAAGGGCGAGCATCTTGAGTTGAAGCCTCTGGGCGTTCAGTCACTGAACCACGCGATGAGGCGCGCCAGTAAACATCTGGGCTTGCCAAAACGCACTGCCCATGGCCTCCGGAGCTTCTACGCGACGCGCCGCCGCGGCGACGGCGCCACCGAAGCGCAAATTTCGGCGGAGATGGGGATCACGTCGATTGCTTTACTTGAATCCGTGTACGGTGGCCGTCCACCAAACTGGGATGGCATGGCCAAAATAAGTTACTGGCCCGACAACGCAGCGCCCGCCTGGCACAAGTGGAAACCTGGCGCGACCCAGGAAATGGATCTCGGCCTTGAAGACAAAAAAATCGTTCAGATGCGATGAGCGCGCGGGACTACTAATGGACACTGGAAAAAAATGGACTACGGAGTGGCTTTGTAAGTCTTTGATTAAGAGTGCACCCACGAGGAGTTGAACCTCGAACCTTCTGATCCGTAGTCAGGTTGAAGGCAAGTTCGTAAAACCGATATGGCATTAGGCAATGAAAACGGTGGTTTTGGTGGCCTGAAAACTGGGCTGTTACTCCGTAAATCCGATATGGGCAGCAAAGTCGGGACTACGGATGGACTACGGGAACAGTGGTGATGGTTGACGAACTCACAGCCGCACAGTTGCGGGACCTTTTCGTCCTGGTCTGCCAACTTCTAACCTTCGACGCACTCCGGCTCACTGGCCGGGAAAAACAATTTGCTCTGCTGCTGGCGAGCGAGTCTTTCGGGAAAGGATCTCCCAGCGGAACAATTGGTGTCTCAACGCCCATCCAGCGTGTCACCCAGACGGGTAAATGGTGCAGGCGCCTCACCAAATGGCGGCCTTCAGAAATTTGGCAGATGTTCGACGACTGGTTCAAGGCGGGATGGGTCGCGGTCGATGCCGCCGAAGGACTCTTCCGCCTCTGCCCCGATAACCTCCCCGGCTGGACTGACGCCAGCAGGACTTTTGCAACTGAACTCGGTCAGGATGTCCTGCCCCTCCGAACTGCGGACGACCTCAACAAATCAATTGCGAAAATTTCGCAATTGGCTGCCGCGGATAATGCGAAAAAATCGCAATTGGCTTGGGGGGGTAGGGGGGGATCTGTCGATCGATCTGTACTCGATCGAATCGATTCGAAGGAAATTTTAAATTCGATTCGACTCGATCCGGATGTACCAGAGGTACCTTCAGTACATTCGATCCCAATTGCGAAAAAATCGCATTTGGCAGGCGATAGCGCACGCGGTTACATCGAGGACAAACTCTGTCTGCCAAAGCTTCACCGCCTGCGCAATGAAATGACCGGTGGAAATCCTCACATGTCCCGTAAGTTCGTCCAAATGCTTCACTCCGATCCCGAGACACTAGCCGAATGGATTGGTGAGGCCGCCAGCCCAGGTATCACAGACCCGTGCAAGTTCCTCAATTCTCGGCTGAGCCATCACGGAGTTTAATGCTTCGACATTGGGTGTGTAAGCGCCCAAGGTGCAAGCATGGATCAAATTCTCACCCGGTCCTGCGTTGTTGACTCCACCCGCGTACAATGGATGGCTTTCACCTACAGCGCGACGTCGGCTTATATTCCTCGCGTACCGGAACGAAGGCCACTTCCTCAACTCAACGAAGAGGAACCCGAGGAGCAAGCCGAGGACGATAGACTCGAAGGCTTGACCCGCATAATGGTGTGGGTCATTGGCATCAGCACAGCCCACGACAACAAGCGGATCTTACGCGCCCGCTTCCTTCGCACCCTGGTCGTGTTGTGGCTCATCGACCCGCATCACTTCGGCTGTGCAAGCCAGGCCTCAATGGCCAGGCAGTTCAAATTCGACAAGCAATCCTTCAACGCATCCGTCGCCTCGTTCCGCCGGCAGTTCGATTACATCGACGCCCGCTTCCGCTCGCCTCTCGCCGTCGCCCACATGCGCAGGCATCACCCCCCCCTTAAGAAATCTATTTTGCCCCACGAAGGCGGTTAGAGCATCGCTCCCCTTCTTAAATTTCGCACGAAATGCCAAAATCCAAAAAACGCGCAAATTTCGTTTCTGTCGCGCCGGCCAAGGCGCCCGCCACTTCCACCCCACCCGCCTTGGAAAAGCCCCGTGTGGCCAAATTGCGCGGGGCCAATTCCCCAAAACCGGCGCTCTTGAAGCATGCGCGTTTGGTGGTGGAGACGCGCGCGTTGGCGGGGCTCAAGGCGCACCCGAAGAATCCGCGTGTTCATCCGGTGGCGGGGAGCGCGGGCTGGGAGACGTTGCGGCAATCCTTGGCGGACGTTTATTTCGACCCGCTGATCTTCAATCGGCGCAACGGGATGTTAGTTTCGGGGCATTTGCGGTTGAAGGTACTTTTGGAGATGGGGTGTGAGCGGGCGGACGTGGTGGTTTTGGATCTGCCGGAGAAGGAGCATCTGCGGATCATGCTCCGGGCGAACACGAACACGGGCGACTGGCACACCGAGCAACTGACCGCGCTGCTCCAGGGCATGGGCGAGCCCGAGCAACTCCTGGCCGGCTTCGACCTTTCCGCCATTAACGACCTGGGCTTGCTCCTCAACGAGGATGAACCACCGGACAGCGACACGGCGCGAAAAACTTTGGCTGAACAATTCATCGTGCCACCGTTCTCCGTTTTAGATGCCCGGCAAGGCTACTGGCAGGACCGCAAGCGAGCTTGGATTGCCCTGGGCATCGAAAGCGAACTTGGAAGGGGCAGCCAGGTTTTAACCAGCGCCCGCGCGCCAAGGGGGGGGTGTAAAACCTATCGAGAAATCTAAACCTTTGAATCCGATCGTCATAAAGGAACACGACGGCGTCCTGGTAGTGCGCGAGGATTTAATTGCGGGCGGGACCAAGGCGCGAGTGCTTCCCGTTCTTTTCGACGGCGCGGAGGAATACGTTTACGCCTCGCCCGTTTACGGCTATGCGCAGATCGCGCTTGCTCACGCGGCCACGGCCAACGGCAAAAAGGCACTGATTTTCTGCGCGCGCCGAGCCAAGCCACACCCGCGCACGCTCGAGGCTTACGCCGCCGGCGCGAACGTGTTTCAGATCGACGTCGGTTACATGGCCGTGGTCCAAGCGCGGGCGCGGGAATACTGTAAAGCCACCGCCGCGGCCAAGCTGCTTCCGTTGGGCTTGGATGATCCCGCTTTTATTTCCGAACTTGCGCGCATCGCCGCCGCTTTGCCGGTGAAGCCGACAGAAGTCTGGAGCGCGGCGGGCAGCGGAGTTTTGACGCGGGCCTTGCAAATGGCCTGGCCGAAAGCGCAAGTCAACGCCGTGCGCGTCGGTAAAGTTCCGAACAAGGCCGAAGCCAAGCCCGGCGCCTTGTTCTGGAATCTATGAAAAAACCCACCGCAAAAGACGTTACAAAAAAAGGTCTTGCCCCGTTGCTAGGGCAAGACCTGAAGCGCGGCGAGCATGTGGTGGGACAGACAGAGCGATTGTTGCTGCCGCCGACTTCCGACACCGATTTTTACGCCAAGAAGCGCGCCAAGGAGAAGGAGCTCGGCCACAAGCTCACGACCGAGGATTTCCAAGAGAATCATTACGAAGCGGACGGCGCGGGCAATACGGGCACCTCCATCTTCGACCCGGTCCTTTGCGAGCTAGTCTATCGCTGGTTTGCGCCGCCCAAGGCCCGAATCCTGGACCCGTTTGCCGGCGGCAGCGTGCGCGGCATCGTCGCGGCCTATCTTGAGCACGAATACTTCGGCGTGGACCTTAGCGGGCGCCAGTTGAAAGAGAACCGGAAGCAAACCTCCGTCCTTAGCCAGGGGCAAACAAAGCCGAAGTGGATCGAGGGCGACTCCAAAGACATCTTGAGCTTGGTTTGCGGCGAGTTCGATTTAGTCTTTTCCTGCCCGCCTTACGCGGACCTTGAAGTCTACTCCGAAGACCCGCGCGACGTGTCCGTGATTGCGGCGAAGGATTACCCCGCCTTTGTTGCGGCCTACCGGCACATCGTAGCCTCGTGCGTGACCCTCCTTAAGCCAGACCGTTTTGCCGCCTTTGTCGTTGGGGACATCCGAGGGCCGGACGGTTTCTATCGAAATTTCCCCGCCGAAACCATCAAGGCATTTCAGGATGCCGGCGCCGTGCTTTACAACGAAGCGGTCCTCGTGACCGCCGTGGGCTCGCTGCCCATTCGGATTGGCAAGCAATTCGGGAAAAATCGCAAGCTCGGCAAGACGCACCAGAACCTCCTGGTATTCTTCAAAGGCGATCCAAAGGCAATCGCGCGGGACTTTCCGACGGTTGAAGCCGCTCTGCCAGCGGCAGACGCCCTTCCATTGTGATCTCCATGACCCGGCAACGCTGGCCGGCGGGAAAGGCCGCCTCGGCCTCGGACAGAGTTGGGTGGGCTTTTTGGATGTCCTTCCAGGCCATCCGCTCGAAGATTTGAACTTTGTAATATGGTTGAAACCGGCATGAACCTTTTGTCCTCATTAATTTCGACCATAGGCGACTTCCGGACAGCAGCCAGATGTTTCGGCAAATGAAAAAAGCACAAGCCAAGCTCCCCCAGACCACCTTGGACGACCAGGGATACGCGCTCGTCATCGCGGCGGACCTGGCCAACGTCATAAAGAAAGTTAAGTCGGGCAAAACCTTATCCGCGGGTGAGCGGCGCCTGCTCAAGTCGGGCACCGGCAGCGCGGACGCGGTCGCATACGATTCCATTGCGCAAGCGGCCAAGGTCATGGGCGTCACCCGGGCGGTGTTGCAAAAGTTGAAACGCCAGGGCGCCCCGGGCTTTCACGGCTCGCGCGTTTACCCCACCGAACTGCGGCCGCACCTCGAGGCCCGCGCGCGCGACCTGGGCGCCGGTGACGATGTGCGCGAGACCTTGGAGAACCGCCGCATCCTGGCCCAATGCAAGCGCATCGAGCACGCCAATCTCGTGGAATCCGGCGGGGTGATCGCGGTGGCGCCCGTGCTCGCGGCGATCACGACGATCGGCGAGCAGCTCAAGTCAGCCCTGCGGTCGATTTACGAAGACGAACTGCCCCCGGTGATCTCCGGCCTCTCGCCCGAGGCGATCCGCATCGAAACGCGCAAGGCCAACGACCGTCTCTGCGCCAAGTTTTTCGCCGGCACCGACAAAATCGCCAAAGCCGCGTAGCCACCCCCGTTTGACTTCACCCCCACAAGTAGCGCCCGCTACTTGTGTCCCTCGCCCCTAACCCATCGCCCCTAACCCCCGAAGAGCAGATCCTCGCGGCCTGGCGCGCGGCCTGGGAGCCATTCGATCGCCGTCCGATCTACGAATGGGCCGGCACCCACGTCAACCTCCCCTCGTGCTACGCCATCAGCGGTTTTTTCCACGTCGCGAAAAGCCGCTACCTCATGGGCCCGCTCGACGCCATCCTCGATCCCCTCGTGCGCGAGGTCACCGTGCTGGCCGGCGTCCAGACCGGTAAATCCCTGATTGGCGACCTCACCGTTTGCCACACCATCGAGAACAACCCGGGGAACATCCTCTGGAATTTCCCGACCGAGGAATGGGCGGAAGACTACGCCAAGCGCCGCGCCACCCCGCTCCTAAACAACTGTCCCGGCATCGCGGCCAAGCTCGACAAAATTCACCGGCACAAAAAGGGCAAAAAAGAAATCCACTTCCCCAGCATGTGGCTGGCGATCCAAGGCGCTCATCCGAGCAACCTGCAAACCCACAGCGTGCCGATCTGCATCAACGAGGAACTTTGGCAATGGGAGCAAGGGATGTATCTCCACGCGAAAGCGCGCACCACATACTTCCACTGGCGCTCGAAGATCCTGAACATCTCCCAGGCCGGCGAGAAAGGGGATGACCTCGATCAGGCTTATGAAGCGGGTACTCAAGAGGTCTGGCAATTTCCTTGCCCGGCCTGCCATTTCTACCAGCCGTTCGCATGGTCGGTCCGCCGCCAGGATGGCACTTACGCCGGCGTCACCTGGGCCACCAACGACACGACCCGACCGGGAGGCCA
>Ga0207712_10002215_pt1 | contig 12665 bp, 8 predicted proteins | sample KBSS44metaG_FD_184402 | JGI IMG/M metagenome (GOLD analysis project Ga0207712, IMG submission 184402) | Switchgrass rhizosphere microbial communities from Kellogg Biological Station, Michigan, USA - KBS S4-4 metaG (SPAdes) (version 2) | ecosystem: Host-associated > Plants > Roots > Rhizosphere >... | reverse complement strand
GGAGGCGATCCGCCGCGCGATTCCGCTCACTCAAGGCGACGTGCTCCGCGCCGATCGCGTTTCTGACGCAGAGCGTGAGCTCTATCTCACCGACGCTTATCGACAGGTCATCATCAGGACCGAGCCCGCCGGCGACACAACCACCGGTTACAGGCAGCGCGACGTGATCATCGACGTCGAGGAGAAACCACCGAACGTGATGGATTACGGCGGCGGTTTTTCGACTGACTTTGGTGCGCTCGGACTGTTTGAAATCAGCAACGTAAACCTGATGAATCGTTTGCGTCATGGAGCGGTGCGACTGCGTGCGAGCGGTCGCCAGCAGCTCGTGCGTCTTGAATATCTCGATCCGCGTTTCGCGCGGTACAACAAGTACGACTTCGCACCGCTCGCGGCGTCAGTTGAATATCAACGCGACTCGACGATCACGCGTTTCTTCCGTTCGGCGATAGATCGCGGAACGATGGGCATCGTGCAACGGCTCGACGAAGATGGAAACCCGATCGATATCTTCGGTAACCAGGTAAATGAACCGACGATCAACCGGTTTACTGCCGCTATTGAAACCCAGCGCGTGCTCGACAGGCGAACGCGCACGATCATCTTCGGCCGCTACAGCTATGAAGATGTGCGCCTCTTTAATCTCGAGAGTCTCGTGGTGCGACCGATTCTTGAGCCAGACAGCAAAGTGCGACTGTCGCGTTTTGGGGCCTCGCTTGTCAGAGACACGCGCCAGCGCTGCGAGCCTGGATTGTTGGCGCGAAGTATAGATGATGACGATGACTTGCCGGGTCGTCCGGGTGAAGTTTGCCGTTACAACCAGGTGGATGCGACGCGTGGTGGATTTCTGAGTGTCGACTACGCGGTGGCGTTGCGGCAGCTCGGCGGAAATATCTCGTTCAATCGTTTTCAGACCACCTACAGGCATTACTACAAGGCGAGTTGGCTGCGCGACACGGTGCTGGCCGGCAACGTGACGTTGGGGCTCGCGAACATCTTCAATCCGCGCGACCGCGACGAGAATGGAACCATCGACGAGATCGATTTGACGTTGCCGATCAGCGAGCGATTTTTCTCGGGCGGCTCGACGACCTTGCGCGGGTTTAGTTTCGAAGAGGCTGGCCCAAGGCAGGTGGTGATTCCTGAAGGTGAGTTTCGGGATTCGAATAATAACATCGTGTTTCTGAATCCGTTTACGGTGCCGATTGGTGGAAATGCGCTGGCAGTCCTGAATCTCGAAGCGCGAGTGCCGCTGACGCGCGCAGTGCAGGTGGTGCCTTTTTACGATGGCGGCAACGTGTTTCGCCGCATCGGCGATTTGTTTGGAAAAGAGGATACGACGCCGGTTCCGCCCGGCGACATTCTGGCGGCGATCAATAAGGCGAACTTGCGAGCGCACTGGACGAATACTGTCGGGTTGGGATTCCGGTTGCAGACGCCGTTTGGTGGCGCGCTCGCGGTGGATTACGGATTTCTTTTGAACCCGCCGGAGTTTTTGATTCCGCAGCGTGGTCCGACGAGTCTTTTTGACGGCACACCGGCGGTATTTCGACTGCACCGCGGGAATCTGCATTTCAGGATTACGCAAACGTTCTAGGTGACACGGATGACACGGATCTTAAAAACGATTTTCACTGCGTTGGTTGGCGCGTTCTTTTGCGCCTTCGCGCCTGTGTGTTCGGCGCAGCAAGTTGTCGACAAGATGGTGGCGACTGTTAATGCCGGCGTTCGCACCGATTTGATCACGTATTCCGATCTGATGTGGCAATTAGCACTTCAGCCACGCACCGTCCTCGATAACCCGAGCTCCGCCGATCTCAATCGCGCGCTGCGGCTGCTGATCGACCAGCGCCTGATTCTTCAGGAAGCCGAAAAGATCCCGACGATCATTCCCACGCAGAGAGAAGTAAGCGATGCGCGTGACGAGTTGGCGCGAAACTTCACCTCGGTAACCGAGTTTCAGGAGCGTCTGCAACGAGTGGGATTGACGAGCGAGAAGCTCAACGAGATCGTCGAGCAGCGCCTGAAGATGGAAAAATACCTGGATTTCAGGTTTAGAAATTTCGTAGTAATAAGCCAGAAGGAGATTGCTGATTACTACCGAGACGTTTATACGCCACGCGTTCACGCCCGTTTGCCGGGACGCATCGTGCCAACCCTTGAGCAGGTCCGCGACGAGATTGAGAAGACGTTGATGGAGGCGAAGATTGAGTCTGACACGGATGCGTTTCTCGATCAGGCGAGGGACCGTGCGGAGATTGTGACGTTGAATCCGGTTTAGTCTTTATGAAGATTGGATTAGCACTTTCTGGTGGGGCGGCGCGCGGCATGGCCCATGTCGGCGTTTTGCGAGCGTTACTGGAGCACGGCATTCCGATCGACTGTATCGCCGGAACGTCGGCGGGATCGATCGTGGCCGGAGCATTTGCTTCAGGGATGCCGATCGACGAGATTGCAGAGTTCGGGCGCAAGCTGCGTTGGCGCGATATTGGTCGCGTAACGATGTCACGACTCGGCATACAAAGCAACGAGCGGCTCGAACAGTTTTTGAGAGCGCGGTTGCCGGTTACGAGGTTTGAAGAGCTGGCGATACCGTTTGCGGCGGTTGCTACCGACTTGATAACTGGCGAGGCGGTCGTGCTGAAGGATGAAGGCGACGTGCCGTTTGCGATTCGCGCGAGCTGCACGATTCCGGGATGGTATGTGCCCGTGTTGGATCAGGAAGGGCGGCAACTCGTCGATGGTGGTTTAGTGGCCGTTGTGCCGTCGTCGGTGACGCGTTCGCTTGGGGCAGACCGTGTGATTGCGGTCGATGTGAACACTGAAGGTGCGACGTTCATCACACCTTCGAGCTCGGTGATTGGTGTGTTGTTGCAGTCGATGATGCTGGTTCAGAAGACTGCGTCGAGCCATCAACTCAGGATGTCTGATCTCGTGATCAGTCCGAAAGTCGGGCACATCCGCTGGGACGAGATGGGCCGCGCCGACGAGTTGATGGACGCTGGTTATAAAGTCGCGCTCGAAAGTATCCCCAAAATTCGAGCGATGATTGATAGCGAGCGCGCACAGATGCGGGTCTAAGTAGCACGGTTTGTAGGTTTTTTGCGTGAAACTCTTTCTTGAATTCACCGTCGATTAAACATTTCTTCAAATCACAGGATATTGGAAGCACTGAAGGATGGTTATCGAGGCTAAATCTCTGCCCGATCCACGACGGAGCCGTGTCAAACGACGTTTTGTTCGACTCGGCCTCGTCCTGGTCTTGCTCGCGTGCGCGGTTGCGGCTGACGCCGTGGCGCGCTCTTATCGCTACTACTCACAAATCATCGATGCTCGACTCGCCAGTGGTTATCTGACCAGTCGGCCCGGACTCTATGCCGCTCCGCGCGTGCTCGAGGCCGGGCAGAAGTTGTCACGCGAAAAGCTTGTGGTAGTGCTGCGTCGTGCTGGTTATGTCGATGCAAACGCGAGCGACGTTTGGAGTGGGAGTTTTAGTCTTGTCGACGCAGATGTTGAGATCCGGCCCGCTCGATCGAAACAGGTCGTGAAGGTGACGTTTGCAGGAGATGAGATCGCTGAGATTCGTGGCGACGGTGCTTTGCTCGATTCGTTCACGCTCGAACCTGAGATCTTGTCGACCGATATGACTTCCAAGGCCGGAAAACGCGAAGTATTGAGCTTTGGCGAGATTCCGGCGGCGCTGGTCCACGCGATACTCGCAATCGAAGATCGGCGTTTCTTCGAACATTCGGGCGTCGACGTCAACGGTTTGGCGCGCGCGCTCCTGAGAAACGTGGCCGACGAGCAATTAGCCCAGGGCGGATCCACGATCACCCAGCAGCTCGTTAAGAACACTTATCTCACGCCCGAAAAAACTGTTCAGCGCAAGTATGCCGAGGCGATGCTGTCGTTTGCCCTCGAACGCCGGCTCTCGAAGAACGATATTCTTGCGCTCTACTGCAACGAGATTTACATGGGCCAGCGTGGCGCCGTCGCAGTGCGTGGCGTCAAGGAAGCGGCGATGGTCTTTTACGGAAAAGAGCTGCGCGATCTCACGCTGTCGGAAGCAGCGACGATCGCCGGAATGATTCAGAGTCCAGCGCGTTACTCGCCTGTGCAACATCCGGAAGCAGCGCGAGCGCGAAGAGATATCGTACTGGCTGCCATGCGAGAAAACGGCTGGATCTCGGCTGCGCAAAATACGTCGGCGAGTGCTGAAGCAGTGAGTGTCGCCCCGGCCGCCACGGTCGATGATTCACTTGCGCCTTACTTTGTCGACTACGTGAATCGTCTTGCTGAGTCGCGGTTTGAAACGTCAGCAGACCGGCAGCGAATCTACACCACAATCGATCTCGAGTTGCAGCAAGCGGCGGAGCGAGCGTTGCAGCGGCAGTTGGATCGTCTCGATGTTGTTTACGCGAGTCGCGGGTTGAAACCGCAGGCTGCACTCGTCGCGCTCGATCCGCATACCGGTAACGTGCTTGCGATGGTTGGTGGCCGGAAATATGCGGAGTCGCAACTGAATCGCGCCACAGATGCGTTGCGTCAACCCGGATCGACGTTCAAGCCGTTCGTGTATGCGGCGGCGGTTGAGGATGGATTCTCGCCCGTGCGAATGTTCATGGATGCGCCGCGAGAGTTTACTTACGACCGCGACAAAATTTATCGACCGGCTAACTACGGCGGCGGTTATTCGATGACGGAAGTGACGATGCGCACCGGGCTCGTGCGGTCGTTGAATGTGGTGACGGTGGACGTTGCTCTGCAGACCGGGCTCGCGCGCATTTCAAACCTCGCGGTGAGATTTGGTTTGCCGAAGCCTGAGCGTTATCCGGCGCTCGCGTTGGGAACGGAGGAAGTTACGCCGCTGCAGTTGGCCTCCGCATATGCCACATTTGTGAATAACGGCCGACGTGTCGAGGCGAAAGCTGTAACGAGTGTGGGTGAGCCGCCGGCGACGCATGCGGCTCCGATAGCGGTGGACCAGGTCGTGAGTCCGCAAACGGCTTACATGATCACGAACATGCTTCAGGGCGTTGTCGAGCGTGGTACTGCTCGCAAAGCTCGTGGAGCGGTTCCTGGTACTGCGATCGCAGGGAAGACGGGAACGTCGCGCGATGGTTGGTTTGTTGGGTATTCACCGAACCTCCTGTGTGTTGTGTGGATCGGTTTTGACGACAACAAGCAGCTCGGGTTGACGGGTGCTGAAGCGGCGCTGCCGGCGTGGGTTGATTTCATGAATGATGCGGTAGCGATGCGGCCCGATCTTGGTGGTGAGAATTTTGAGTGTCCGGCGGGGATTCAGTTTGTGGAGATTGATTCCGCGACTGGATTGCGTTCGAGTGTGACTTGTCCGGTGCGCGAGTTGATTGCTGTCGCTGATCGGATGGCGCCGACTATGGAATGTTATCTCCACGGAAATCTGCCGGCGCAGCAGGGCGGCAGTCCATTCGCCGAAGAGGTGGCAACAACGCGTGAAGAGATCGCCGTTAGGAAAGTAATGCCCATGCCGAATAACAGGGCCACGCGGGTTGATGTTGATTTGAACGGACGGCGATCGCTAGTCAACGACATGCGTTAGACAGTTAGACAGGATTACAAGATTTACAGAATTAACAAGATTATCGTTCGAGAATTACCTGCGCGATCGCGTGTTCGCTCGTGTGTGACATCGATAAATGTGTCGCTGTCGCACGAAACTTCTCAAAGACAGCCAGCACTTCGCCTCTGAAGATCAAGTACGGCGCACCGCTCTCATGCGCTGATATTTCAATATCCTGCCAGCTAATCCCTCCACGCCATCCGGTTTGCAGTGCTTTCAATGCTGCTTCTTTTGCCGCGAATCGCACGGCATAATGCTGCGCGGCAACGACGCCGCGCGAGTCGCAGTATGCGCGTTCGGCTGCTGTGTAGACGCGATCAGCAAAGCGCGGCGTGCGCAGGAGCACTTCGCGAATTCGCGCGACTTCGATAATGTCTATACCAATGGAAATGATCACAAGCGAAGACCAATTAACCGAAGCTGGTTTTTACTGGCGCGAGACCGATGGCGTCCGCGCCCTTGTTTGTGCGCCACTCGAAGAAGACGGCTTCGTGAATGGCTTCTCAACGCGTCTCGGCGGCGTCAGCGATATGCCCGCGAATGCACTGAGCCTTGCGGGCTTTCACGACGACGCAGCGGAGAACATTCTGGAGAATCGTCGCCGCTTTCTCAAGCTCTTTCCGGGCAAGTGGACGCTTGCGGGTTGCTGGCAGGTCCACGGCGCCGAGGTGCGCGTGGTCCACAATATAGACGATGCGAAGCCTGCTGAGAACCAGTTAGGCGAGACTGTGTACTGCGATGTGATCGTTAGCGACGCGCAAGGCGTGCTGGCTGGTGTTAAGACTGCAGACTGCGTTCCGATTTTGATTGGCGATCCGGTGACGGGTGCATTTGCAGCGATTCATGCTGGCTGGCGCGGCACGTTGGCGACGGCGGTGATCGCCGGTGTAGAGCGATTGGCGAAGGAGTACGCCGCGAATCCTGAAGATTTGCGCGCGGCGATTGGTGCGTCTGCGGGACCGTGTTGTTATGAGGTTGGCAGCGAGGTGATCGAGGCCTTTTCGAGTAAGTTTGTCGACGGACAAAAGCTGTTCACAGCGACGCGAGCGGGCCACGCCAGGGTTGATTTACTGAAAGCAAATCGCGAGCAGTTGATATCGACTGGAGTAAAGCCCGAGAGAATTCATACTGCGCCGATCTGCACGATGTGCCGCACGGATCTATTTTTCTCTTATCGAAAAGAAAAGAGTGTGCATGGGAAAGTGGGCCGGTTGATGGCCGTAGTGGGAAGAAAGTCGTAGACAGGATTTACAGGATTTAGACAAGATTTACATGTTAATCCGGAAAAATCTTGTAAATCCTGTCTAAACGACTTACTCGATATTGAGCCACATTTTTACTTCGCGCGTGACGGGTGGAAAGCACGACTCATCATTGCACGCCTGGAATCGCAGCTTACCTTTAATCTCGCCCGATCCACCGGAATAGTTTGCCGGCACGGTGACGTTAAACCGCATAATCGCCTTGCCTTCGTAAACCGCAACCGCGCCCTTCGAGAACTTCAAATTGCGCATCAACGCGCGCGGATACGAGATCGGACCAACCTGCATTCCCGACGGTGTTTCGACGTCGAGCTTCGTGGCGACCAGGAACTTATCGAGCGGCTTGTTTGATTGCACGTGCAGTCCGTTTGGAATGTCCATCACGACGCTGGCGCGCACTACGCGGCCTTTCTTAATTTTGTCTGGAGCTAGCGAGCCGTTGACGTTCACGTCACTGGACGATTGCGGCGCTGGATTCGAATAGAAAGTAACGGGAAGCAGCAGAATGATAAATAACGGAAAGACGTGACGAAATTTGTTCATTAGTTAGCTCCGACTAGATTGGTTTCGATGCGGTTAGTAAGTGTAGTTTGACGGGCCGCCAGTTGCCCGCAGGCCGCAAAAATATCTCTGCCGCGCGGCCGTCGCACATACGTGTGAACCCCTTTCGACTCGAGAATGTTCTTGAATTGCTCGACTCGGTCATCGGTGGACGGTTGATACGGTAGCGGGTCCGCAGGGTTGTGCGGGATCAGGTTTACTTTTGACTTGATCGTATGGTGGTTGAGCAGGTTTGCGAGTTGTCGCGCCTGCTCGTCTGAATCGTTCACGCCATCGAGCATCACGTATTCAAACGTGAGGCGTTCGTTCGGCTTCAGCGTTTTTTCAAAGACTTTACACGCGCCCAATAGCTCGTCGAGCGGCCAACGCTTGTTGATCGGCATCAGCTCGTTGCGCAACTCGTCAGTCGGCGCAGCGAGGGAGATCGCGAGGTGCGGCCGATCTGAAGTATTTGCGAGATCGAGAATACGCGGCACGACGCCGGCCGTCGAAACCGTCACGCGATTCGGAACGATGTGCATGCCCTGTGGATCGGCCATGACGCGTAAAGCCTTCAGGAGTTGGTCCAGATTCAGCAGCGGCTCGCCTGCGCCCATTGCTACGAGATTGGTGCCGCGTGGCGGCTTGACGCCGGTTCCATAAGCGTCGTTGAGTGCGATCTGGATCTGCTCGACGATCTCGCCGGCTGTTAACGAACGTAGCAAACCGAGTTGTGCAGTCAAACAGAAAGTACACTGTAACGGGCAGCCCGATTGCGACGAGAAACAGATCGTGTCGCGGCGCTCTTCGGGAATGAAGACTGTCTCGACGGGCAGACTGTCGTGCGTTTTCATCAAGTAACGGCGCGTGCCGTCGTCAGAAAGATATTGCGATTCGACTTTCAGAGTTGCGGCGCGCGCGATCTCGTTCAGGCGCGTGCGCAACTCCTTCGGTAGATCCGTGATATCGTCGAAACTGCGCAGACGGCGGTGTTGCAGCGCCCCAAAGAGCTGCCGCCCGCGATAGGCAGACTCGCCCAGCGTTTCGACGAATGACACCAATTCCGGCTGAGTAAGCCCGGTTAACTGCACCGCTTTTTCCATGCAGAGTCATCTTAGCATTTGAGGCGGCGCGTCTCATCCGCGTGGAACCTGGATAGTCCCGGCGCACGTAGTAATCGACATGTTTGCCTCTCGACGCTTTCTAACACGTGAACGTTTGATCGGGGTTGCGGTGGCGCTCGTTTTGGGGTGCGTGGCTTTCGTGTACGGACTGCGCCGGCTCGAGTTGTTGATAACGTTTCATCCCGACCGCATGACTGCGCGGGAAAGCAAATCGCCTGCGGAAGGAGCGGAGATCGTTTGGTTCAATTCCGCTGACGGGACGCGCTTGAACGGCTGGTTCTTTGCCAGTCAATCGAAACCTGCGACCGCGACCATCATCTTCTGTCACGGCAACGGCGGCAATATCTCGAGTGTTGGCTGGATGGGCCAGCGGTTTGCGAAACACGGATTCAACGTTTTGCTTTTCGATTATCGTGGATATGGCGCTAGTGAAGGCGTCATCGCTGATGAGTCCGGGCTTTATGCGGATGGTGATGCAGCCGTTGCGTACGTCGTGAACAACAAAGGCATGCGTCCGGAGCAGATCATTTTGTATGGACATTCGCTCGGAACGACCGTCGCTGCCGATGTAGCTTCGCGCGGGAACTATGGCGCTGTGGTGCTCGAATCGGGACTGAGCTCCGCCAGCTCAGTCGCGGCTACAGCGTTGCCGTGGTTGCCGGCGTGGCTGCACTTTCTCGGCCGGAATCGTTTTGAGTCAGCTCGAAAACTCGCCAACGTTAAATCGCCGATTCTCATCGCGCACGGCGATCCCGACAAGACCATTCCCACTGACGAAGGACGCCGGCTGTTCGCGGCTGCCAACGAGCCGAAGAAGTTGTTAATCGTGCCCGGCGCGGGCCACGTTGTTTTTGGCGCGGCGGGTGAGCCGTATCTGAGTCAGGTCGAACAGTTCATGCGCGACGCGATGATTAGGGCACGATAGTAAACGTCGCTGTTGGCGTGATCGTCTGGCCAGACACGTGATCGCGAATGCGGATCTGTATTTGATACTCGCCGGGTTCGAGCGAGCGACTGTCGATCAGGCGCGATAACGTCAGTCGTTGGCCCGCATCGTTGATCTGTCGCCAGTCTTCGGTTTGTTTGCTCAGCTCCTTGCCGTTTTTCAGTAATACATACTCAGCGTCTGCGGCGGGTCGAAGCGTAGTTTGGTCGATCGCTGCGTTGTAGATTTGCAGGTAAACGCCGACTGGCTGATTGCGCCGGAAGACACCGGAAAGATTCGGGATGACTTTCGTCGTGCCGATTACGAATGGACCAACCGCAGCGCCGCCTTCCATGTTTTCGAGTTTGGCGGCCAACACCACGCTGGACGCCGAAAGTCGATCGGTCGAAAACTCCGGCACGATGAATCCGACCTGTTTCATGCCCGCAGCGCCGGATTGGATGTCGCGCACGATGACGTCGACTCGATAACGTCCGGGATCGAGAATGAAAGCGCGCGCGTATGCGGATTTGCGAGTGCGCGTGGTGCTGAGCTCCTGGAAAGTGGCGGTGGTGGTTACTGAGTCTTCAAACTTACCAATCTGGCGATTGGCGAGAGTGATCACTCGTCCAAAGATATTCAAACGGGCAGTCTCGATGCCGCCGCTATTCGCAAACGAGAGTTGATCGTTATTCGCCTGGACCGTGAGCACGGCGAGCACGCGATTGTCTGATTGCTTGAAGTAGTTGATCTGAGTTTCGAAATTGAGCGGATTGTCGTCGACGATGGGAGTCGGAGTTTTTGTACCAAGGAAGTTGCGCTCGAAAGGTTGATCGCGTTCGAGTGTGGTTATGAGATCCAGTACTTCGAATGGCGAATCCTGCGAGCGCGTGTAGTTAACGCGCCCGAAGCCGCCGAGGTTTGCGATGCGATCGGCGCGTGTTTCGAGTCCGGCAAGTTCGGCAAACGTAGCTCCAGCACCCGGAATGTTTATCAGCGCGTCCTTCTCGTCAGGGTTTCGGGCTAAACGGTACTCGCCCGATCCGGTGGGGTCCACGAACTCGAGCTCGACGCCGCTTCGGACATTTGGGATGTTTCGGTAAAACCACTTCTCGAACGGATAGGTGGAAGTGGAGCCGCTTCCTTCATAAGACGGTCGATCGTACAAACCTCCGGCGGGATGCGATTCGACCTCGTCGGGCTTGCCGAATTTAATGTAGATCCTGCCGCGGTCTGTGAGGCGTCCTAGCTTGCCGGATGAGAAGTGTTCGTTCGCGTAGGCGATGCGCTCGAAAAATTCCTGCTTAAACTCGTTCTCTGCCGTGTCTGGATCGGGATCGCGGCTGTGCCAGAAGTCTTCGATAAACTTCTCGCGCTCGTCGTCTGTCTCGAGTTTCTTCCATGCGTCGCGCTCGGACTGAGTGAGAATCAGATCGACGTCGTTGATCCACTTAACGTAAGCCTTCTTTGGCTCCTGCTTGACCTTGCGCGGTTGTTCTTCTGGATTGCGTTTTGTTTGCTGAGCTGGGATGGAAATCGTTGAGAGTGAAACGAGCAGAAGCGAGGTGACGAATCGTCGCAGCATGTGGGCGTCTCCTTAGAGTGCAACGCATTGGTCTCGCGCACGCGCGAGACCACGACGGGGAGACGATGTGTGAAAGTAGAACTGCTCTGACTGACAGGTACAGCTTACTGAGTTACCGAAAACTTTTGCGATGGCGACAGCGACTGTCCCGTAACGCGATCTCGAATGCGTATCGCGACTTCATACTCGCCTGGCCCGAGATTACGAGTGTCGATCAAGCGGGCGAGTGTCAGTCGCTGACCTGAGTCGCTCATGCCGCGCCAGTCTTCCGCCTGTTTGCCGAGCTCCTTACCGTCTTTTATCAACGAGTATTCAACGTCGACTGATGGCCGCAGCGTGGTTTGATCGATTCCGGCGTTGTAAACCTGCAGATAGACGCCGACTGGCTGACCGCGTTTGTAGATGCCGGAGACGTTCGGGATGACCTTAGTCGTGCCGATCACAAACTGGCCCACCGCCGGTTGATCGACGAGGCTCTCCAGCTTGGCAGCGAGAATCAGCGTTGAAGTTGAGAGTTTTTCCTGATCGTACTTGGGGACGGTGAAGCCGAGCTGTTTCAGACCAGTCGCACCAGAAGCGACGTCACGAACGATCACGTCGACTTTGTACGTGCCGGGAGCAAGCGGTACGGCTTTCTGGTATGCAGACTTTCGATCTCTCGCTTCGCTGAGCTCTGTAGCGGTTGCAGTCGTGATTACCGGATCTTCGAAGATTCCGACGCGCCGACCAGCCACGGACGTGATACGCGCGAAGATGTTCATGCGCGCCTGTTGTAAACCGCCGCTGTCCTGAAACACGAGATCCTTGTTTTCCGCTTGAATCGTGAACGCGGTAATTACTCGTTCGTCTGACTGGCGGAAGAAGTCGATTCGCAGATCGAAATTGAGTGGGTTCTCCTCGACGACACCTGTGTTCACCGCGGTCGCCAGGTCATTGAATTTGACTTGGGGCGGACGGTTTAGATCGGCCAGTAATTGCAACCGCGAGAACGGGCTGTCCTGCTCGCGTTGATAGTTTTGATTACCGACGCCGCCAATGCCCGCAACGCGGTCGGCTTTGCTTGTCAATCCGAGTTGCTCGGAGAGCGTTAGGCCCGCACCGGGAACCATCAACATCGCGTCTTTTTCGTTCGGATTCCGGGCGATGCGATATTCGCCGCTGCCTGTTGGGTCTACGAACTCGATCTCGACTCCCGAACCGACACCTCCCAAATAACGATAGAACCAGATTTCGAACGGATACGTGGTCGTCGAACCGCCGCCTTCATACGACGGACGCTCGTAAGATCCGCCCATCGGGTGCGTTTCGCGCTCATCGGGCTTGCCATACATGATCCAGATGCGGCCGCGATCCGTTTTCCAACCTGGTATGCCGGAGCTGAAGTGCTCGTTGGCGTATGCGATTCGTTCGTAGTATTCCTCTTTGAACTCGTTCTCGTCAGTGTCCGGATCGGGATCGCGCCGGCGCCAAAATTCCTCGATGAATCGTTCGCGTTCGTCGTCCGTAGCGAGTTTTTTGAATGCCTTACGTTCTTCGTCGGTGATGATGTAGGTGACGTCTTTGTCGAGCCAGTCTTTGTAAGCCTTTTTGAGTTCCGGCTTCACATTGCGCGGCTTGTTGCTGGGAT
>Ga0207712_10002207_pt1 | contig 12679 bp, 5 predicted proteins | sample KBSS44metaG_FD_184402 | JGI IMG/M metagenome (GOLD analysis project Ga0207712, IMG submission 184402) | Switchgrass rhizosphere microbial communities from Kellogg Biological Station, Michigan, USA - KBS S4-4 metaG (SPAdes) (version 2) | ecosystem: Host-associated > Plants > Roots > Rhizosphere >... | reverse complement strand
ATAACGGGCTGTCGAATTCCGCGTATGTAAATGCCCTCGAACAGAATGCGGAGATCACGCTCAGCAACAAGGCCGAGTTGATCGCCGCGCTTGACCAAAGTCAAAAGACGCGCGCGCAGGTGTTGCGTGAGATCGTTGAGAGCAAGGCGGTGGAGGACAAGTTCTTCATCCGGGCGTTTGTAGCGATGCAGTATTTTGGTTACCTGCGTCGCGATCCGGATACGATTGGCTTCAACAACTGGGTCACAACGCTTAACAACGATCCGAGCAACTTCCGGCACATGATCTTCGGCTTCCTCTTCTCCAACGAATACCGCGGTAGATTCGGCCCATGAATTCGACCGGCGATTCGCAACTGTAGAGCGGCGGCCCCTCGTGGGCCACACTAGTATGACGTCTGACGATTCGAGCTCGTGTTCGCGTGTCAGGGCACCGATGCGGTGGTGGCCATCAGCTTCGGAAATACGGCTCGTTTGAAATTTGGATAAATACGCCGAAGGCGTTCGCCAATTTGAGCCCAGGGTTGGAGCGCCAGCGACAACCCTGGGAGTAGATCATCAAACAGTATTGAACCCTGAAAGGGTTCCTCAATTGGCGAACCCTTTCAGGGTTAGAACCATTTTTTGTGACGGTCCCCAGGGTTCTCGTGCCTCGAACCCTGGGCTCAAATTAGCGAACGCCTTCGGCGTAGTCTTGGTCCAGATTCAAATTAGCGAACGCCTTCGGCGTAATTTTGATCAAGACTTCAACTAATGCACCACCCAGGTTTGGCCCCGCTTTCCTACCCGGCCAAAATGTTTTATAGTGCCTCCCGCTGGCTTTAAACTCCCAACAATTCTACTGCCCAGCCTCCGAATCTCGACGAAAAAAACTACAAAATGTACCCGTATTCATCTGTAAATAAGAACGCACTGAAATCTGTAACTTTCCTGATCTTGCTGGCCCTTGGGCTGGCGGCGGTTTTTGCACCAAAGTCAACCGGAACCTCGGTCCAGTGGCCCAATGTTCCCGACACACAAAACCAAAAAGCACCCACTGACTCGTTCGGCCGGCTGCCGCTGAGTTTTGAAGTAAACCAGGGACAGACTGACGCGCGCGTCAAGTTTCTTGCTCGCGGTCAGGGCTACTTCATTTTTCTCACCAACGACGGAGCAGCATTCTCCCTTGGCGGATCTGAGCTGCACATGCGTCTTCAAGATGCTGCAACCGCGCCGCGAATCACGGGCGTGGATCAACTGCCCGGCAAAGTGAATTATCTTGTTGGCAATAAATCATCCGACTGGCGCACAAACATTCCAACTTACGAGCGAGTTCGTTACGAGCAGATCTACCCCGGCGTCGATCTGTTCTACTACGGCAACCAGCGACAACTCGAGTACGACTTCGTGGTCCAGCCTGGCGCGAGCTTCAAGCAGATACGACTGGCGTTTGAGGGCGCAGGCAAACCCAGACTCAACCGGCGTGGCGATCTCATCATCAAATCCGGCGCGCAAGAAATCAGTTTGCTTCGTCCTAAGGCTTATCAGGATATCAACAACAAGCGACGCGAAGTGTCCGTCAGATACTCGCTCAAGACCCGCGGTGAAGTAGCATTTCAAGTCGGTAACTACGACAAGTCTCAACCACTCGTGATCGATCCGTTGCTGGTTTACTCAACCTTCCTCGGCGGGAGTGGTCTGGACGCGGGCGAGAGCGTCGCTGTCGATTCATCCGGCAACGCTTACATCGCCGGTCAAACGACTTCACTCAACTTTCCCACCAACTCGCCGCAGCAAGCGACGAACGGGGGCCAAACAGATGCATTCGTCGCGAAGCTGAACGCCGGCGGCTCCGCGCTCATCTATTCAACTTTCCTCGGCGGAAGCACGACCGAAACCGCCACCAGCATCGCCGTTGATAACACCGGCAATGTTTACTTAACGGGTCAAACCGATTCCATAAATTTTCCCGTGCTCAACGCGTTGCATCCTACGTTGAATGGTGGTTCTGACGCATTTGTCACCGAACTCAACAGTGCGGGTTCTGGTCTCATCTATTCGACGTATCTTGGCGGGGGTGGCGGTGAGGGTGGAAAGTCGATTGCCGTCGATAATTCGGGCAATGCTTACGTAACGGGCAGCACTTCATCAACTGACTTTCCAACTACCAACCCTCTGCAGGCAAATCGCTCCGGTCACGCAATTTTCAAAACTACAAACGGCGCAGGCAATTGGGCGGGAAGTGATTTAGGTTTGGCTGCCGCGATAGTTTTCGACTTCGCGTTTGCACCCAACGACTCATCGATCATGTACGCCGCAGCCGAGACCGGTCTGTTCAAAACAACCGACGGCGGTGCAAACTGGGGCTCCGTCCCGAGCACACCAACGCTCTTAATTAACAAGCTCGCAATCGATCCAACCAATTCCGCCATAATCTATGCCGCAGCTACCGGCGGAATGTTTAAGAGCACTGACGGTGGCAATACCTTTACCGCTATCAATAACGGATTTTTTGGAAGTGGCCGGATCATCCTGGTGGATCCCGTTACACCTACTACTCTGTATGCCACCAGCTCGGCCTCGGGCAACGGTGTCTTCAAGTCTGTTAACGCCGGAGCAAACTGGACCCCCACTTTTATCAACAACGTGGCAATACTCAATGGGCTCGCGATCGATCCGAATGCACCAGCTACACTTTATGCCGCCACAGACCGGGGACTGTCTAAGAGTACTAATTCAGGCGGAAATTGGACCGCACTCAATTTCGGTCTCGGCTTTAACGCGCGCGCTAGTAGCGTTGTCGTCGACAAAACGAATAGCGACGTATACGCCGCAACGATCGTCGGCCTTCTTAAGAGCGTGAATGGCGGCACTAACTGGACCAACATAAGCACAACCCTGGGTTTTGCTCCTGCCCGCGTCGTTCTCGATCCAACTAATAGCTCGATCATTTATGTAACCACAGTCCAGGGTATAACCAGGACGATCGATGGCGGCGCTACCTGGACCGTCAGCAACACGGGATTTCCGAACACGCAAGTCCTTTCCCTGGTTATCAACCCGACTCAACCTGCAACTCTCTTCATCGGCACCTTCAGCGGACCCGACGCCTTCGTAACGAAGTTGAGCGCGGGAGGGGCGTCGCAGGTTTACTCGACATACCTGGGTGGCCAGGTGGACGACCAGGCACTCAGTATCGCTTTGGACGGGTCTGGCAATGCTTATGTCACGGGCTCCAGCACTTCGAGTGACTTTCCAACTGCCAATGCAATTCAAGCTGTTAACGTTTTCACTGATGCTTTCATCACGAAGCTCAATGCCAGTGGCTCTGCTCTTGTCTATTCGACGTTTCTTGGCGGCGATGGCGTCGACGTCGGCCGCGCAATCGCATTGGACACAAGCGGCAACGCTTATGTAGCCGGCAGCACTAACTCGCAAACCTTTCCAGTGGTAAATGCGTTTCAACCGCAGGTCACGCCGGGCTTTCAAAACGATGGTTTCGTCGCCCAACTAAACGCCGCCGGTTCCGCGCTGGTCTATTCCACCTACCTCGGCGGCCAGGGTGTCGACGATTGTGAAGGCATCGCAGTCGATAACGCGGGAAGCGCGTACGTCACCGGCACCACCAATTCAGCGGACTTCCCAACGCTTGCGCCACTGCAAGGCACGCTAAATGGGGAGTTCAGCAGCGATGCGTTCATAACCAAGTTTGCGCCGAATGGATCGGGTTTGATCTATTCGACATATCTCGGCGGCGCGGGCAGTGATAGCGGAGACGGTATAGCCGTCGATTCATCACAGAACGTCTACATCGTTGGTTCCACCAGCTCAACAAACTTTCCGACGGTAAATCCGCTGCAGCCGGTTATCGGTGGTAGTTTCGATGCGTTTGTCGCGAAACTGCGTCCGGCGTCGGATGTACAGATAACACTAACTGATAATCCCGACCCGGTGGATTTCGGCAGTGATCTTCATTACACCATTGACGTAAAGAACATTGGCGAGTTGCCCGCGACTGGCGTCGTCATTACTGACACGCTGCCGGCCGGTTCAACTTTCGTCGCCCTCGACGCAACCGCCGGCATCCTGTGTACCGGAACGACTTCCATCACCTGTAATGTCGGAACATTGAATCCCGGAGCCATGGGACAGATCGCGATATCGGTCAAACCTCCCGCAGTCAGTCCGCTTAGCAATACGGCGAACGCCACACTCAACGAAGCGGATGCGGTTCCGGCCAATAACACTGCGACCACACAAACGGTGGTGCGTTTTACTGACATAACGATCACGAAGACTGCGGCTCAGAGTCTTGTCGCACCAGGCGGTAAAGTGAGTTATTCGCTCATCGTGAAAAACAATGGTCCTCTTTCATCCATCGTTAACGTGAGCGATATCCTTCCCGCAGGAACCTCGTTAAGCAAATGCGTCACTACGACGCTCAGTGTTTGCAGTCAAAACGGCAACACCATCGGTGCTGTTTTCGCTCCACTCGAACCCGGAGCATCCGAGACAATGCTGATTACAGTCGCGGTGGATGCATCAGCAACGGAAGGAACTGTCATAACCAACACTGCTTCAGTGGTGTCGACAATTCCCGAACCGAATCTGTCAAACAACTCCGCGTCCGCAGGTGTCACTGTTAAAGCAATTCCAGTGCTTCAGAAATCAAACGGCATCATTGCGTTTGCCAGCGAGCGAAGTATCAGTAGCGGCGCTCAACCCAGCGGCATCTATTCAATCAAAACCGACGGTACGGACGAAAAGCTGTTCCCCGACACTCCCAACAGCGCCGTTGAGCCCGCGTGGTCGCCGGACGGTACGAAGCTGGCTTACCAGTTCATGAATTTCACCATCAGTTCCTTTGTAAGGGAGATCAACACCATCAATCCTGATGGTACCGGGGTTTTGAAAGTTGCCACTAATGTTTCTGATCACAATCGCACTATCACCTGGTCGCCCAACGGAGCTCAAATCGCATACATCGGGACCGGTGGGCCGGATATCAACACCTTACGAACGGTACACATCGCTAACACTGACGGCAGCGGGTCCTATCGATTGCCGGGCAGCCCATCGTTTCTAAGCTCAGTCGACTGGTCACCGGATGGGTCGAAGTTTGTCTACTCGAAGGATGGCGAAATCTTCGTGATGAACGCCGACGCCACCGACCAGGCCAAACTAACAACCATTCAGCAAACTCCCAATGGGCCGACTAATGACTTCGATCCGCGCTGGTCACCTGATGGAACGAAGATCATGGTGTTGCGAGGCACAGGCAGCACCAGCGCCGTCCACGTGATGAACGCCGATGGTTCGAACCTCAGAAGACTCTTCGATTTCAACGCTCCAACAGCAGCCTGGTCGCCTGACGGTGTAAAGATCGTGGCGCAAGTGGGCGCCGAGATTTGTACGGTGAATCTCGACAACACAAATTTAAACTGTCTTACGAACAATAACTTCAACGACACGCAGCCGAGTTGGCAAAAACTAGCTAATCCAAACCCAACACCGACGCCCACGCCGCAGCCGACTTTCTCAATCTCGGGGAGAGTCACTAATCCGGATGGCTCGGGGCTCAATGTACAGGTGAAGCTGAGTAGCGCTCTTAACACGTTCGCATTCCCGTCAGGAGACTTTGACGGTAACTATGAATTCACCAACCTGCCGGCGGGCCAGTACACGATTACACCTCTCAGCATTTTTCACAGTTTCGAGCCCGCAAGCCGTACCGTTACGATCACCAACGCCAACATAACCGGCCAGAATTTCGTAGGTACTTTCGCGCCCGCCAACATCACTGGGCATGTGAAAGACAATAACGGCAATCCACTCCAGGGAATTAAGATCACAGTAAATCAGGGTGGGGTCGCACCGATCAACGTGTTCACTGATGCGAACGGGTTTTACTCGGTTCAAAACGTGGCACGCCACGCCAATTACTTCATAGTTCCCGATCCGAACTCACCTTACGATTTCGTACCAGTGAACAGGGTCATTCAGGATCTAACGACCAGTGAAGTCGTCGACTTTGTGGGCACTTTAGTGCCGACGAAGGTGATAGCGGGTCGCGTGGTGGAGGCGATCAGTGGCCAGGGCATCAGTGGCGTTCGTGTCGATCTGAACGAAGATAGCGGCGCCACAGTCACCTCGATGATATTTACTGACGCGAGTGGAAACTTCAACTTTTTTGGTAGAAAGATAAATCACGGTTACACCCTTTCTATTAACGATGGACCGCTGCTTGTATTCGAGCCGAAGCCATCTTCGGGAGTTCAAGCCGCGGTGATTCGGATAGCTTCATTGACGGCTGATCAAAACGTTACCTTCACGGCATCGAAACGAAACACCGTGCAGTTTACAGCAGCGGCAGCTTCGGTCGACGAGGGTAGTGGATCTCGCGAGATTGCCGTTACGCGTTCGGGTGATCTGACCAGTGCAGCCAGCGTTAGCTTCGCTACTGCCGATACGGCTGGACTCACTGCCTGTAGCGTTACCAATGGCAAAGCTTCCGAGCGATGCGATTATGGCTCGACAGCCGGAACTCTTCGCTTCGCCGCGGGCGAAACGATTAAGTCGTTTTTCATTCCGATCGTGAACGACGCTAACGTCGAAGGCAATGAGATATTCACTATCGCTCTTACTAGCCCAGTCGGTGCGCAACTGGGTTCGACTGTGAACATCACGGTAACGATCGGAGACGACGACCTGACGCCCGCCACACAAAATCCGATCGATGGCATCGAGCCTTTCGTGACGCAGCAGTACATCGATTTTCTCGGTCGACTGCCGGATTCGGTTGGCTTTGCTAATTGGGTGGCGACGCTGAGTGGCTGTCCCCAGGGTGGCTTTGGCGAAAACCTTAATCCTTCGTGTGATCGTGTACATGTCTCGTCCGGGTTCTTCCTGTCAGACGAGTTTCGTGGTCGTGGTTACTTTGCGTATCGTTTTTACGAAGTCGCGTTTGATCGACGGCCGCTGTATGCGGAGTTTGTGCCTGACATGGCGCAGGTTGGTGGTGCGCAGTCGCCGCAGTCAGAGCTGCTCAGTAAGGCGGCTTACACGGATGCGTTTGTGAATCGCACTGAATTCACGAGTCGTTATAACGGGCTGTCGAATTCCGCGTATGTAAATGCTCTCGAACAGAATGCGGAGATCACGCTCAGCAACAAGGCCGAGTTGATCGCCGCGCTTGACCAAAGTCAAAAGACGCGCGCGCAGGTGTTGCGTGAGATCGTTGAGAGCAAGGCGGTGGAAGACAAGTTCTTCATCCGGGCGTTTGTAGCGATGCAATATTTTGGTTACCTGCGTCGCGATCCGGATACGATTGGCTACAACAACTGGGTCACAACCTTGACCAACGATCCGAGTAACTTCCGTCACATGATCTTCGGCTTCCTCTTCTCCGACGAATACCGCGGCCGCTTCGGTCCGTAAAGAGAAGGGCTCTGATCGCGCTCACTAAGCGTTTTCACGCAAAGACGCAAAGGCGGGTCAAAGACTCGGAAACGACCGAGGTCTTTGACCCGCCTTTGCGCCTTTGCGGCTTTTCTTTGCGCCTTTGCGTGAAATCTTTTTCTTAGTGCACTACCGTGTGCGAATCATCCTTCACGCCCGCGCCGTTCGTTCCACTCCAATCCGGTTTGAGCACAACCTTGATGCAGTTGTCCTCTTTGTTCTTGAACATCTCGAACGCCTTTGGAGCATCCTCAAGACTCATCCGGTGAGTGACGACGAAGCTCGGATCGATGTCGCCGTTCTCGATCATCTGCAACAAAGGTCGCATGTACCTCTGCACGTGCGCCTGCCCCGTCTTGATTGTCAACCCACGCTGCATCAGCGAGCCAATCGGAAACTTGTCGATGAATCCGCCGTAAACACCAATCACCGAAATCACGCCGCCGTTGCGACAACACATGATCGCTTCACGCAATGCGTGCGGTCGATCCGTCTCGAGCATCATCGCCTGCTTCACACGATCGTACGCATGGATGAGTCCCGGCGCGTGCGCTTCCATGCCGACGTCGTCGATACACGCGTCAGGCCCGCGTCCACCAGTCATCTCCATCAACGCTTCATACACGTTCTGCTCTTCGTAGTTGATCGTCTCCGCACCGCCTTCTTCCGCCATTTGCAATCGCTCCGAAACGGCATCAATCGCGATCACTCGCTCTGCACCAAGCAGGAAAGCACTGCGAATCGAAAACTGTCCGACAGGTCCGCAGCCCCAGATCGCGATCGTGTCGCCCGGTGTGATGTCACACAATTCCGCGCCCATGTAACCGGTCGGGAAAATGTCTGACAGGAAGAGCACCTGCTCATCGCTCAGGTAATCCGGAACCTTGATCGGACCGACGTCCGCGAAAGGCACGCGTGCATATTCCGCCTGGCCGCCCGCGTAACCACCCGTCAAATGCGAATATCCAAAAATTCCAGCACCCGCATGACCAAACGCCTTCTCAGCCATCCACGCATTCGGGTTCGAGTTCTCACACAGCGAGAACAGTTGTTCTTTGCAGAAGAAACAGTTACCACACGCGATCGGGAACGGAACGACGACGCGATCGCCGACCCTTAAGTTGGTCACTTCGCGACCAACTTCCACGACCTCGCCCATGAACTCATGACCGAGAATATCGCCACGCTGCATCGTGGGAATGAAACCGTTATAGAGGTGCAGGTCGGAGCCGCAGATTGCCGTCGAAGAGATCTTCACGATCGCGTCGCGCTGGTTGAGGATCTGTGGATCCGGAACCTCCTCGACGCTCACCGTCGTCTTGCCATACCAACAGTTGGCTTTCATCGTTCGGTGTACCTCCCTTCGGATCCGTAGTTAGTCGCAGTTTCGCTCGGCAACATCTCGGCGCTTTCGAGCTCTTGCTGAGAGGCCGGCTGACTGGGTCGCTGCGCCATGTAGCCCGTTCCGAGCAACGTCGCATCAGAGACAACCACTTCTCCAACTTCCATCACCTGTTTGAACCGGCGCAGATCGTCGTCCAACTGCTGTCCCGGCTCTTCACCAAACAACTTCGCGACAGTTGCGCCGAGAACACCGCCTACGGGCAAGTATTCGATGTTGACCTTTATGATCGTGCCTCTGCCGCCAGTAGCTCGCTCGAAACGAACGGCGCCGGCGTTGTCGACGTCTGATCCTTCCAATGAACGCCACGTGATCACTTCGCCGGGAACGTCTGCGATGATCGTCGCGTCCCATTCCACTTCCATTCCCGCGGGGCCTTTGGCTTTCCAGCGTGAGCGGCCGTCGCCCATGTCGACGACAGAATCGAGATGACGCATGAAGCGCGGCAGGTTTTGGAAGTCACGCCAGAAGTTGTAGACCTCTTCGGGCGGAAGATTAACGACACATGTGCCTTGCGCGTGTATGCCGTGGTTGTGGCCATTGCTCAGTTGCATCGCGCACATCACGTCGAGCGCAGTGACGGCGAGTACATTCGCTGTAGCGAACGCAACGCGTCCGAGCTTTGCTTCCGGATTGGTGGCGGCAACGCCAAGACTGGTCAGATCCAGCGCATCGCCGACCACGCGTGACCACACGCCCTCAGTTGGTTTTTCCTGAGCGAAGATCGTAACGCCCGCTGCGATTTCGCGCAGACCGTACAGTCGTATTAAACCTGTGTGTTTGTTTGAAACACCTGAAATACTCGCAATGGCGCGCGGCGCAAGCAGCTCTGCGAGACCGAGACCGATGCTGAACCAACCTAAACCCTTAGCTAAACGTTTTGCACTTGTGGACGGCAAGCCGGGTCGAGCTCGCTCCACAGCGTAGTTTGCGCCCCCGGCGTGCGACGTGCGCGACGATCGATGCTCGCGATCGTCGAGATCGAACGTTCCTCTTTCCTGATTTCTAGACATTGATGTCCCCCTTGCGGATGAATTGATTTATGGAGTGCTAGTCAAACAGCATTCCGGTGCGAATGAATACTCGAATTGTGCTTTTTGTGAGTCAGGACGCGGCGAAGCAACTATGATCGTGGTTACTTGAGAATTGCGGCCTGAGGGCTGATGGTCAGGAGGTGCCAGCGCTGAAAGGTATTGATCGTTTCGTTGGGCATCACGCGCACGTACGCGGTTTGGAAATAGAGCGTTTCGGGCCTGCGCCAGTCGAGTCTCACGATCGGATTAAATGACGCCGGCGTGGATGGAGTTGAGCTCGCCTGCTGCGCATTCGTGTTAGCTTTTTGAACCGTTGTTTTCTCATCGTACGCAACTGACGCCCTAATCAATTGATCGCCAAGCGGCACACGCGCCTGCGTCGGTGTCTTCCCGCCCGCATCATAAATCGCCACATCGGTATCAAACGCCGTCGCGATCTTCGAAGCGTCCGGCGACCACACCGGCAACGCATCAGTCAACGCATCGTCAAGCAGTCGCTCGGTCCCGTCAGGCGCAATCACACGCGGCCGGCCCGCAGGCAGTTTGTACTGTCGCTCGCGCACGTTCCACTCATCTTCCTTACACGCGAGCGCGGCCATCGCATGTCCATCCGGAGCCCAGGCGAAATAGAAATAGATGAGCCCTTCACGGGACGTGAGCGGCTTGAGATCGTAACCATCGCGATTACAGATGTAGATCTGTTCGGTGTTGAAACTCGTCACCGCCGGAAACAGTGGAGCGATTGATGGCGAGGGCTCAGGCGACCCACCAGGACTTGGCTCCGGCTCGTTCGGCGGCGTCGGACTCGGACTCGGGACTGCACGCCTGTGCGCGATGAAGTTGATGAAGCTTCCATCCGGCGACCACGCGACCTGCTCCGGAAACACGCACGCCAACTCGGGCGGGATCAGGTTACGCAGAAACTGCCCGTCAGAGTTGTAGAGATCGATGCGAAACGTCGAGCCCGGTTCGTCAGCCGCGCCGTAAAGCGCAAGCACTCGCCGGCCATCAGGCGACACGACTGTTCGCAGCAACGCTTCATCTTTGCGCTTCGTGTTGAAGTCGTTAGCGACAGCCGCAAATTTATCCAGCGTGTCGTCGATCTCAGTCGACGGTGGCGTGACATCCGGCGAGAGTCGATAGGCGAGATTACGCGAGGGCACATCGTGCAGAACGCGTGGCGTCACGTTCTGTCGATCGACGACATTCTTGCAGCCAGCCACGAAGACCAAAAGAAATAAAACTAATCCGCGTTTATCCGCGAAGATCCGCGGCAAAACTCTTTCTTTTGTGCTTCTTTGCGGCATCAAAATCGATCGTTGATCAACTCGCGCACGAGGCCAGGATTCAACGCGAGCAACGCGCGGATTGTGTTACGCGGTGACAGATGATCTTCGTCGCCTTCATCAAGGTCGACGCAGTTGTGTTGAACTGAGCGCGCTAAACGTCTCGCGATCGACTCGTAATCAGGGCTGTTCACGATGTACGCGCGCGCAGCCATCGCGCCGATCAAGTCGCACGTGACTTCTTCGCTGCGCTGCCCGTGAATGTCGAGCCCTGTCAGATCGGAAGCCCGATTGCCCACAGCGCGGACGAGTGTACGCAAACTGTCGTTATCACCATCGGCGATGTGCATCAGCTCGTGTGCAAGTACGCTGATCATTCCCTCGTCAGAACGCAGGCCCGCGAGGAAGATCGTGCCGAAAGTTATCACGTGCGGGCGGCTTAGATAGACGGACGCGTTGTCGCGCGAATCCATGTCAGGCCTCACGCGCCTGACGGAATTCACGCGCGCGATTGCCTGTGTCAGGCGGAGGTTGAAATAACGAGATTTCTGAACACCGTACTCGGTTGAGAGTTGTCGCAGCGAGTTGATGACGAGCTCTTTCGCGACGGGAAGAAGTCGTTGCGCGCGCTCGGCTCCGGCGCGTGCTTCGGGACTGTGGATCGGGAGTGACGGGCGCGCCTGCATCTCGTCGATCGCGATGCTGCTCTTCGGATCGAGCTTGGCTTGCGTGCAAACAACTCCGATCGCTTGTTCGAGCAGCGCCTTCGCTTCGGGCGACATCGAGGCGTGCGCGCGCTGTCCCGGCCTGGTTTGCGCGACAGCAAAGCCAAAGCAACTGAAGACGACGAATGTCAAAAGAAGATTTCTCCCGCAAAGACGCAAAGACGCAAAGAAAATCCTTTGCCTCTTCCTATGCGTCTTTGCGTCTTTGCGGGAGGAATGCTTCATTCTCTTACCGGTGGCGCCAGGTCGCCTTGCGCTTCTCCATGAACGCTTTCACGCCTTCGTTCGCGTCGTGAGTCTTCATTAGCTCGTGCAAGTAAATGTTTTCCTGTTCATCGAGCGCGGCTTCGATCGATCTGCCGCGACCAAGGTCCAGCGACTGCCTTGCATACGCCAGCGAGGTGCCCGACAGTTCTCTTAACTTCGCCAAAACCTCGAGCAGCTTCGGTTCGAGCTGCGCGCCGGGAACGACGTGATTGCACAAACCCAAACGCCCGGCTTCCACGGCGTCGATTATCTCACCCGTCAGGATCAATTCGCGCGCGCGTTTTTCACCAATCACGCGCGGCAACAGCACGGCGGCGACGGGCGGGAATACGCCGAGCTTTATCTCCGGCTGCCCGAATCGCGAGCGATCGGACGCGATCACGATATCGCATGCCGCGACGAGCTCACAGCCGCCGCCGAGAGCCGCGCCGTCAACGAGCGCAATCACCGGCTTCGCTAATTGTTCGAGGAGACGAAAGATCGAGTGAAACGCGTCGAGCATCTGGAAGATCGTTTCCTGCGCGTGCTC